>Ga0207701_10003001_pt1 | contig 17411 bp, 29 predicted proteins | sample KBSSwiSSwithPhiX_FD_184294 | JGI IMG/M metagenome (GOLD analysis project Ga0207701, IMG submission 184294) | Switchgrass rhizosphere bulk soil microbial communities from Kellogg Biological Station, Michigan, USA, with PhiX - S5 (SPAdes) (version 2) | ecosystem: Environmental > Terrestrial >... | reverse complement strand
CAGCGCGCGGTCGAATGCGGGTGCGCAAGGGCGTGCCACACAGGCCGCTGCAGCGCCACGAACGGGCGCGAGCGCCTCGTCTGGTGGAACACTGCAAGGGCCTCCGCAAAATCTCAAGGAATACGATCCCGAGTGGGGACGGGCTTTCGTCGAGGGGACCGTGGCCCTGAGCTGCCCTCACGAGCGTATGCTGGCCCAGCTAAAGGTGCCCGTGCTCTTCACCCACCACAGCCGCGCGATCGATCCAGTCACCGGCCAGCTCGTTGGCGCGATTTCGGACTTGCAGGCCACCAAGGTGAAAGAGATCATCACCGCTGCGGGCCAATCAGTGGAGTACGTCTCATTGCCCGACGCGGCGCACGCGATGCACCAGGCCGACCCTGCCCGCTTCGTACAGGTGCTGACTTCGTGGGCCAGGAAACTGCCCGCGTGATCGTCTCAGGAGCAGATCAAATGAAGCTCAATCCGTACCTTGCGTTCGATGGCCGCTGCCGCGAGGCGTTCGAATTCTACGAAAAGGCGCTGGGCGGCACGATCTCCTTCATCCAGACGATGGGTGAATCGCCGATGGCGTCGAGCACGCCGCCCGAGGCACATGGTCGCGTCATGCACGTGACACTGCAAATCGGCGATCAGGTGTTGCAGGGAGCCGACGCGCCTCCCGGGCAGTTCACGAAGCCAGCTGGATTTTGCGTGGCTGTTCACTTCGACGACGCCGCCGAGGGAGAGCGCGTCTTCGGTGCGCTCGCGCAGGAAGGCAAAGTGCAAATGCCGTTTCAGGCGACGTTCTGGGCGAAGGGATTCGGGATGCTCATCGATCAGTTCGGCACGCCGTGGATCGTCAACGCCGGGCAGGCGGCTGCCTGACAACCGTTGACAAGGTTCGGAGCGCCGGTTGTGGTTCGTGTTGGCAGTAGCAGGGATCTGGGTACAAGCCAGCCATCGCATGGGCTACGAACGTCTCGTCACCGCCTATCTCGCGCACGCTGAGGCCGTCACGTACGACCGGCCGGACTCGCACTTCCGGGCGTACCTGCTGCTCCAGCGCATGATTGACAGGCGCCCTGAGAAAGCATGGCCGCTGGTGCTGGCTGCGGTTCAGAGGACGTCAGATCCGGCGGTGCTGAACTACGTGGCGGCGGGCATCCTGGAAGACATCCTGTGCGTGCACCCACAGGCCCTGGTCGACCGTGTCGAGATGCTGGCGAGAACAGACCCGCACTTCAGACAGGCACTCGCCAATGTGTGGGGCTGGAGCAGAATGCCGCCGGAGGTGCGGGCGAGGTTCGATCGGGCAGTCGGGCGGCCGGCCAGAGTCGACGAGAAGAAAGGATAAACATCATGCCGAGTCTTGAGGGAGTCGTTCCCGTGCTGACCTACCAGGATATCGCTGCGGCTCACGATTTCCTGGTACGGGCGTTCGGTTTCGACGCCGCGGGCGTGTACCGCGACGTCGAGGGACAGGCGGTCCATGGCGAGGTCCGCGCGGGCAACGCCGCTATCTGGCTGCATCGCGTGGCGCCTGAGCACCAGCTCGATTCCCCGCGGGGCGCTGACGTCGCGAATTCGGGCGTCTTCGTGTCTGTGGACGACGTCGATGCGCATTACGAGCAGGCGCGATTGGCAGGCGCTCGCATCGACTCTCAGCCCGTCGATCAATGGTACGGGCGACGCGAGTACGGCGCGCGCGATCTTGAAGGGCACCGATGGTGGTTCGGCACGCCGATAGGCGATAAGAGCAAGGACTGACGGTGGCCAGGGCGGACACGGATGTCACCCGCACCTTATGAAGTCCGCGAAGTGATCGTCGCGCCTCGACCCGTCGCTGGCGTGCGCGCGCAGGTTCCCCGTGGCCGCGTCGCCGAGGAGTTCGTACGTTATCTCGATCAGGTGTATGCGGCGGCGCGTGCCGGCGCAGTTCACCTCGACGGACAGAACATTTTCATCTACCGCTCGGCGACGGCCGACCAGCTGACCGTCGACTTCTGCGTCGGCGTCAGAGCGCCGTTCGTTGCGGTTGGCGCGGTCGTTCCACTGGAGACGCCGCACGGCGTCGCCGCGATGACAACGCATCGCGGGGAGTACGGACGACTGGGCGAGGCGAATGCCGCGATCCTCGCGTGGTGCCGCGCGAACGATCGACGGCCAGCCGGTCCCTCGTGGGAGGTGTACGGCCATTGGCAAGCGGACCCCGCGCAGCTACGGACCGAGGTCTACTACTTGTTGAAGGCAACCGGCGGTGAAGCCACGCCTTGATCGCTTTGCGCTGAGAAAATCGAGCCTACGCCGACCTCGCCTTCAGCGGAGAGGCGTGCTTCGGCTGATAGACGCCAAGCGTCCCGCCGCCCGGCAGCGTCAGCCGCGTGATCGACCCCCAGCGCTGCTCGTCGACGGGCGAGCACGCTACCTGCTTCTGCTTCATCTCGGCGATGAACGCCTCGACGTCGTCGCACATCAGAAAGAGTTCGTGTGCGTCGTTCTCGCCGGAGGGGTGTACCGCCAACTCGGCCGGCGGCAGCGCGAAGATGAGCCACCCGTGGCCGGCATCGACCGACTCGTACTTCAGCACGTCGCGGAAGAACGCCCGGTCGGCATCGGAGTCCTTGCTGTAGATGATGACGTGAGCGCCGTGAATCATGCGCCGAGTTTACTCTCGTGCGGAGGTGGCAACTGGCCGTGTTAGGCTCGTGGCATTCCCTCGGCGTTCGTCGCAGAGTCTTCGTGAGTCAGGCGCTGGATTTCGCTGAGCCCGATTAGGCCTCGCATGGACGAGCGAACTCCCCGGTTTCTGTTGATCGTCCGCGAGCGGCTGCGCCTCGGAACCGAGGACGCGTACGACAGGAACGAGCGGCAACTCGCGGCGGCGTGCGCCACACTGAAGTGCCCGCATCCCTATCTGGCGCTGGCTGACACGACCCGACCCCGAGACGTGTGGTGGTTGAACGCCTTTGCGTCGCTGGAGGAAAAGGACAGCGTCGACGCATCTTACGCCTGCAACGAGCCTCTCATGGCCGCAATGACGCCGCTCAGCAAACGGAAGGAGGATTTCAGGGAATCACTCACCAGCACGATGACGGCGTTTCGACGCGAACTCAGTACGTCCACGCTTCGACTTGATGGCGCCCGCTTCCTCATCATCACCACAGCTCATGACGACCGCGCGACGGCCGGCGCTGTGTTCCAGGCGGCCGACGGCAGACGATTCGTCATCGCCTCCGCAAGCGAACCCGGCGTCGCCGAGGACCTGGGCTCGCGCATGGGGCCAGGAGCGACGGTTCTAGCCGTCCGCCCGGAGTGGAGCTTCCCTGATGAAGCATGGGTCGCAGCCGATGCCGGTTTCTGGAAGCCCAGTGTGGCTCCGCGCCAACGCTAGACGAAGTAGACGGACTGCCGGGTGGGGACTAGCATGCGTCAGGCGTTCGACAACCCTGCGAGGCATATGGAGATCGGGATCACACATCGGGATGATGCGCGGCTGCGCCAAATCGCCGCGGCGGGACTGGTAGTCGGTGCGGTGCTGGGGATGGCGGGTGCGTTTGCGCCGTCGGCCTCGCTGCGAGGACTGGCATGGGGAATAGACGGCACCGCGCTCGTGGTCGCCTGCGCGCTGCTCACGGTTCATCACTTTCGGCGCGGCAACGACCTCGCCGCTGCGGGTTTCCTCGTCTTCGTCGCCGGCGAGACACTGTTGCTTTCGACCGCGGCCATGTCGCCGGAGGCCGGGGCGCCTTTTTTCGGAACGGGTGCAGGTCTGTGGGCGGCGGCACTCGTTCTCGTCGGCGTGTCCAACATCATGCCCCGCCTGATCGCGGGCGTGGGTCTGCTTGGCGCCCTCCTGTTTGCGATCGTCGCACTGCGAACGTTCCAGGGCGAGGCGTTGACGCCCTTGTCCGAGCCGCTGCCGGCCTTCGCGTACCCGTTCCTGGCGGCGACGCTGCTCGGATGGGCGTGGGTGCACTATCGAGATTCCGCTGCGAAGCGGTTGTTGTAGCCATCGCGTAGGCGCCGGAGCGATGATGGGCCGCCGCGGCTGAAGCAGCCATCAGGCGGCACCGTGGGAGGCCAGTATGGCGAGCCGTTCTCAAGGTCGGGCGGGCGGTCCGGGTTCCGACCCGGACGCCGCAAACCTCGGGCTTGTGCGTCCCCCGCTGGTCTACCTGGGATCGATTCTTCTGGGTGTGCTGCTTCACTTCGCCTGGCCGCTGCCGCTGGTGCGGCGTCCGTTGGTCGGTTGGTCGACCGGCGCGGGTGTCGTTCTCATGGCTGCTGCCTTGTTCATCGCTGCGGTTCGCACGTTTCGACGTGCGGGTACTCCTGTGCCCGGCAACCGTCCAACGACCACCATCGTACGGACGGGGCCCTATCGCTTCAGCCGAAACCCGATCTACCTGGCGTTCTCGGTGCTCCAGGTTGGCATCGCTCTCTGGGTGGGTAGCCTGTGGCTTCTCATTACACTCGTTCCGGCCCTTGGGCTCATGTCGTTCCTGGTCATCCCCAGAGAGGAGCGTTATCTTGAAGCCCGATTCCCGTCCGAGTACATCCCCTACAAGTCGTCAGTGCGCCGATGGATATAGATGCTGCAGCTTGAAGCCGGGCGAACAATAGGACGAGGTGCCAATGCTCCGCACTGCAAAGCTCACCGCCTTCGTTGCGACCACACACCCGGAGCGGGCGAAGCAGTTCTACAGCCGCACGCTGGGCTTGCGTCTCGTCAGCGACGATCAATTCGCCCTGGTCTTCGATTGCGCCGGCATTCAGCTGCGTATCCAGAAGGTCGAGACGTTTCAACCGCACGCCTTTACGGCTCTTGGCTGGCAGGTGCCGGGCATTCGCAGAAGCGTGGCCGCCCTTGCGAAAAAGGGGGTTGCCTTCGAGCGTTATGGTTTTCTCGAGCAGGACGAACTGGGCGTCTGGCAAGCTCCGAGCTGGGCAAAGGTCGCATGGTTCAAAGATCCTGATGGAAATCTGCTCTCGCTGACGGAAGCGAGCCGGCCCGTCAGGCGTTCGCAGCCCACGAAGGCGCGCAAGCCCAAAGCTAAACGTCGGGCGATCGCGAAGGCGTCTTCGCGGCTGAAACGCAGGCGTTAGGCGAACCATGGCCAGCGAACCTTGATGACTGCGGGGATCATGACTCCCATGATTGGCACGGAAGCGATAGGACCGCACCCGGATCGGCATCAGCCGGCGATGGCGCCGTTTCTCACGTATGTTCTCCTGTTTCATCTCGCCTGGGCGTGCTGGCCGTACTTTGGCTATCCGAGGGTGGTCGCGGTCGGCGACAGGACGCTCGAATACGCGCTTCTGAATATCGGGATCCGGCTTGTCGTCTGGGTGCTGCCCGTCTGGCTTTACCTGCGTTTCGTGGACGGAGTGGAGCCGTTCGATTATTTGAAGTTGCGACAGCATGTGGCACGTGGGCTCGTCATTGCGATCGTGCTGACGACGCTCAATCTCCTCGGATCGATGCTGCGGTTTGGGTTACCGCATCCGACTATGCAGCGTGTGACGTGGAACAGCATCCTGGGAACGTCGTTCCTGGTCGGTTTCATCGAAGAAATTCCTTATCGCGGGTTCATGCTCCGGAAACTCGCTGAGCGCATGCGCTTCTGGGCGGCGAATCTGATTACGTCGGTTCTATTTCTCGCTGTTCATGTGCCAGGTTGGCTGGCGCTCAAACAACTGAGGCTCGACACAGCGGCTTCAGTCTTCGTGTTCGGCGTCGTGATGGCGATCGTCTACAAGTACGCCGACTCGCTGTGGGCACCCATCGTCACGCACAGCACGAACGACTTCCTGTCCTTCGTACTATTTCGATTGTGACTCGTGGTCGCGGAGCAGTGGAATCGAGCCGCTTGTCGCGTGGGGCTGCGGGCGCGATGATAAGCCACCTCGGCTGAATCGCCGATGTTCTCAACCCGCTTTCGAGGAGGTGTCCGATGTTATTTGGGGTCACATGGGTTCCCACAAGCGGCCCAAGCGAGGACCGCGACAAACGAACGCTCAAACTGTTTTCCAATTGGCGTCCGCCGGCGGGTGTCGAGTTCAAGGCGTTTTACGATTACGCGGATGGCAATGGCGGTATCGCGATAGTCGAAGCCGATTCGGCCGAGGCGCTGCTCGAGACGACGGCGCCGTGGTCGGCATTCTTCGCGTTCACGACGAGGCCTGTGGTGCCGTCCGAGAAGGCGAGCCCGATCTTCGAGAAGGTGATCGGGTGGCGCGATTCCGTCCGATGAGAGACCGGCGCGGGCGCCAGCTCGCGTCGAAGAACCGGTGAGGCGACCGCCTGACATCAAGAGTGGAGTCGCCGCGCGTGACGGTCCTGGCCTCTCGCGTGCGGCGGCTCTCACTACTGCGTCGGGGTGACAAGTCGACGAGCGGAGCCTGAAGATGCACGCGCGTGTAACGGAGGTAGACCTGGCGGCGGCGATGCGTCGAGACCTGGCGGCCTGGAATGTTCGATAACAACTGGAACCGACGAAAAAGAGGACTACCCGAGAATCTCGTTTAGACCATCCAGCACTGGGGCCAGTTCCTCCTCAGAGGCGCGAGCCAGACGTTGGCCGACCCGATCGACCGACAGCGTCCGAATCTGACTGATCTTGATCCACGATTGCCTGGTCAAGCCATCGGCCTGACTCTCCAGCGTAAGGGGAAAGCCGGCTCGAGGCTCCTGGCTGGTCATTGCGACCGCGATGACCGTCCCCGAACGTTCATTGAACACATCGTGGCTCAAGACCAACACCGGGCGTCGGACGGCCTGCTCGCGCCCCCGCACCGGGCTGAGTTCGGCCCAACGGATGTCGCCCCTCAGTATTCGGGCCATGACGCGAAGTCTTCAGCGAGGCCCTCGTCCGCCAGGGCCTTCTCATCTTTCGCGTTCAGCTTGGCAGACTCGCGAGCCAATCGCGTACGGGCCAGGCGCGTCAACTTGTCAGCCAGCGCCGCTTCAATGGCCTGACTTCGACTGCGGAACCTCCGACGCGCAACCAGATCGTCGACACGTTCCACCAACTCGGCATCCAGCGTCAGGGCGACTTTGGTCTTGGGCATGACGGTATGATGACTTATCGTACCACTCGCAACGATATGAGACTGCCGCGGTCAGGATCCCGAGCTCCGGTGGCAGCATCCCGCTGACGATGATCGACAACGCGCCTGGCGCGCTGACGATCGTGATGCCGATTGAGAACCACGACGACAATAAGCACGCGTTCGACGAGAACCTGCGCCTGCAGAACCTCTGGAACGGGATCGAACTGATGGATGCCCTGCTGATGATGTGAACGTCATGGAGAGCTCCTTCACCCCCTCGTTTCAGCACTTTCACCTCGATGTCGAGCGCTACCTGAAAAGCGAGGGGAAGTGCGAGAAGAACGAACACGGACAGACGGTCTTTCGTGGCTATCCGGCGGCGTTGGAAATGATGTTTCGCACCTACATGGAGAAGGAAGCGTTCGCGCCGCTCGTGGCGGAATTTCGAAAATGGAATTGGGAGTGGGGCTATGACGACCATCTCCTGGAGATCACCTCGGGTCTCCAGCAGAAAAGAGACTGGCCGCTGCTCAAGGATCTCTGGGCGGCCGTGGTCGCGAAGCGCAGGACCAACTACAACAAGACCAGGAATGCGCGGAAGTTTGCTCCCGACAAGGTTCCTGAAGAGTTAGTGACCAGGACAAGAGATCTGCTCCTGGAGTCCCTTCACCGGCTTCAGGGCTATGCGTCCGAGCTTGGACGAGAGGCCGATGTCGTCGCCTATCTGGAGATGACCGTCAGAGTCGAGAAGCGGGTGAAAGCCTAGGCGCCGATTTGCTGAATGGAGACGACCATGCCGCATGGCAAAGTCTGTTACCTCGAGGTTCCGGCCATGACTGCCGAAGCGTCCGCGAACTTCTATCGCGATATTTTTGGCTGGACGATCAGAAAGCGCGGCGACGGCGAGCTGGCGTTTGATGATCGTGGTGGCGTCAGCGGGACCTGGGTGAAGGAGAGCGATCGAACTCCTGACGAGCAGACGCGGATCTACATCATGGTCGATGACATCCGCGCCGCGCTGACGAAGATCGAGGCAGCAGGCGGCCGCGTGCTGACGCCGCGGAAAGACATTGCGCCAGGCTCCGGGGCATTTGCCGTGTTCGCGGATCCAGCGGGCGCCGAATTTGGGCTGTACGAGGAACCAAAGCCTTAACGATGGGCGGTGGGCGGTGGGCGGTGGGCGATCGGCGATGGACGGCTGGCCCTTGCCGATTCGCAACTAGCAATTAGCGAGCGGCGAGACTGAGTCGAACGCGTCCGAATTGGCGCCATCGTGAACGGACGGAACGCTGTGAATCTGCACGAGCACTTCGTCAGACAGGCCATTGCCCTCGCCAGCGAAGCCCGCCGCCAGGGGAATCATCCATTCGGCGCACTTCTCGTGCTGGATGGCCAGGTGGTTCTGACCGCGACCAACTCGGTGAACACCGACAGGGACCCGACCGCCCACGCCGAGACCAACGTCGTGGCCGCCGCCATTCGACAACTCTCACGCGATCAGATCGAGCGCGCCGCTTTGTACACCAGTTGTGAACCGTGCGCGATGTGCGCCGGCAAACTGTACTGGGCGGGAATCCGCACAGTGATCTACGGTCTGTCGAGTGAGCAACTGGCCGTAATGGCCGGCCCGGACTTCCTCGTTCCCTGTCGCGAGCTCTTTCAACGGGCAACCGAGACCGTTACCGTTGTTGGCCCGATGCTGTTCGAGGAGGCGCGTGCGGTTCACGCAGGATTCTGGAGATCGTCATGAACTCAGCAACTCGGTCCATCCTGCATTTCGCTGGCACCACCGCAGCCGCGGCGGCACTGGGCGCGATCGGGATTGCGCTCTGGTTCGTGCAGAGCCATCGGGAGGTGGCTGATGTGTCGCCTCAGCGCGCAGAGACCGAGTTTTCCGAACTGCGCGGGCGCTTTTCCAACCAGCAACCACTCCTCGACATGAGCCGGCGCGAGGCATCCGCGGTGCCGCCTTCGCCGGGCGGCCGCGCGCCGCTTCGCTCGTTTCACACCATCATCTTCGACAGGCGCGGCGGTGAACGGATTGTCCGGATCGCGGTGCCCTATTGGTTCGCACGCCAGTTCGCCGGTCGCGACGGCCGGTTCGAGTGGCTGGGTCAACTGACATTTCTCGACGACACCGAGTTCGATCCGGAAGCCATCGAGCTGTCGCTGGATGAAATTGAGCGTCGAGGTCCCGGCCTGGTTGCGGACTATCACCATCCTGGCGGTGGGCAGTTCATTTCGTGGGTCGAGTAAACGATGAAAAAGACAGTCTCGCTGCTGGTTTGTGCGATGAGCCTGGCCCTTGCGAGCTCCGCACATGCCGCCGAAGTGCCGGTCGTCACCAACGTTGGCGGCCCTGAGGGTCCACTGTTCGTCGACGGGATGCTGTACTTCGTGGGCTGGACGTCTAACACGCTGTCGAGATGGGACGGGATCGCTGCCGGCATGGGCACGACGAACGTCGCGTTTGGCGAGGGCGAGAGAGAGCTGTACGTGACGGTGGTCAAGGATCCCAACGATGCCAAGGCAATAGGCCAGATCGTACGAATCCCGAACGTCAGGTAATCGGCGATTTCGTATCGCTCGGTGAAAGGACGCATCATGCCTCCGTTGTCGAAGACGTTCCGAACGAGCATTGTTCGAGACGGTTCCATGTGCTTCATTCCTGTGACCTTCGATCCCGCGCTCGTATTCGGCAAATTGCGGGCGCCGGTCACCGTGACCGTGAAAGGGCACACGTTCCGCAGCACTATTGCCGCCATGGGCGGGCCGCCATTCATACCGTTCCGGAAGAGCAACCGGGAAGCGGCCGGCCTCGAGGGAGGCGAAGCTGTCGTCGTGACGCTCGTCCTCGACACCGAGAAACGCGTAGTCACGGCCCCGGCGGATTTCGTACAAGCCCTGAAGGCAGCGCCGCCGGCCTGGGACCGATGGCAGGAACTCAGTTACAGTCATCAGCGCGAGCACGTCGAGGCGATTCAGCAGGCGAAGAAGGACGAAACTCGCGCGCGTCGTCTCACTCGATCCGTTCGTGAAATCCAGAGCAGGCCAGCGCGAGGCCGCAACGCGTAGGACGTGTCGGCAGCGTCGACGCCGGTTCAGCCAGGCGGGAAGACCATGAAGACGCTGGAAGTGCAGACACTCGAAGAGTGGCGCGACTGGCTTGACGAGCACCACGACTCGGAGCCCGAGGTGTGGCTCGTCTTCTACAAGAAGCATACAGAGGTCCGTTCGATCGAGTACAAGGACGCCCTCGACGAGGCACTCTGCGTGGGCTGGGTGGACAGTCTCGTCAAGCGGCTGGACGATCGCCGCTACGCGCTCAAGTTCACGCCGCGCAGAGCCGACAGCCGGTGGTCGGACGCGAACAGGAAACGGTATGCAGAGCTCAAAGCTGGCCGAAGGCTGAAGCCCGCAGGCGTCAAGCGTCCGCCGACTGACCGAAGTTATGGTCCGCGTCCGGAGCGACTGCCGTTGCCCTCAAAGCTTCCGTCGTACATCCAGGACGGACTGAGGAAGCAGCCGGCCGCTCGCCGCCACTTTGAAACGCTGTCGGCTGCGCAGCGCCGGAGATATGTTGCCTGGATTGAGTCGGCGAAGCGCGAGGACACGAAACTTCGCCGTCTCAACGAGGCGATTCGTCTGCTGGCCGACGGCAAGATATTGGGATTGAAGTAGTGGCCTCCACGTTGCCCAGGATCGAAGGTCTGCAGTACGTGCCGGACTATCTGGACCATTCGACGCACGACACACTTCTTGCGTCCGTCGATCTCGAGCCGTGGCTGTGGTCAGTCGATCGTGGCGTGCAGATTTACGGCTATCGCTATCAGCATTCAACAGGTTCTGTCTTTCGCATCGGTGAGCTTCCGCCCTGGGCGACCGATCTCGCCCTGCAGCTTCACCGCGACGGGTTCCTTCCATCGGTGCCGGACCAGATGGTGGCCAACGACTACAAGCCAGGGTCGGGCATCTTCGCGCATATCGATCAGGCGGCCTTCGGTGATAGGGTCGCATCGGTGAGCCTCGGCTCGACCTGCGTGATGCAGTTCTCCAAAGGGGGCGCCGATCGCGAGGAGGAGATCCTCCTCGAACCGCGAAGCCTGCTGCTCCTGTCCGGAGAGGCGCGGTGGGACTGGCTTCACGGGATTCCTGCCAGGAAGGTGGACAGCTGGCAGGCACAAGAAAGACCACGCGCCCGTCGCGTGTCCTTGACGTTCCGAATCATTCCCAGGGGGGCCCCATGAAGTTCATCACACAAGCGCTCTTGAGCGGTCTTTTCATCGTTGTCCCGATCTACCTGGCCATCCTGCTCCTGCTCAAAGGCATGGGGTCGGTCGTGGGCCTGGTGCGTCCGGTCGCCCTGCTGCTGCCGGACTGGATACCTGGAGAGATGGCGTTGTCCCTGCTGCTGGTGCTTCTGATCTGCTTTCTGATCGGCCTCGCCGTACGCACCCGCGCAGGGCAGGATGTGCGCAATCGTGTTGAGAGAGCGTTCTTCGAGAGAATCCCGGGCTATGCGCTTCTTCGGAGTCTCACGCAGCAGGTGGCGGGAGCGAGCCGCGAGAACGTCTGGAAGCCGGCGATGTACGAGGGCGACGAGGGGCTCATGCTCGCCTTCATCATCGAGGAACTGGAGGACGGCCGGTACACGCTGTTCGTGCCCTCAATCCCCACTCCGCTTGCGGGTGCCGTCTACGTCGTCGAACGGATCAAGGTACATCCGCTGGACGTTCCCTTTACTGTCGCGCTCAAAACGATTTCCCGGTGGGGCTCAGGTGCCAAGGATCTCGTCGCGGCAATGGAGAAGGGACAGAAGGCTTCGGCCTGAGTCGTCACGGCGATAGCCAGGGAATTCCAGAATGCTCGCTTTCAAAGACGATCGCTCGACGGATCGGACTGTCGTCGACCTGCCACGACCCGACGATGCCGAAACGTTTGGCGGGATCCGGTGTCCGCACTGCAGCTGGCGCCCTTCCCCGTCGAGCCAGTGGTCCTGCAACTGGCTCGGCACTCCCGAGCCGTACTTCGAATCATGCGGCGCGGTGTGGAACACGTTTGCAACCCGGGGACGCTGTCCGGGCTGCAGCCATGAGTGGACCTGGACATCCTGTCTTCGCTGCGGCCAGTGGTCGCTGCACGACGATTGGTACGACGAAGGAGAACAGCCATGATTCGCTCGTTGTGCCTTCTCGCGATGTTCCTTCTCGTGCCGGGCTTCACGATAGGTCCCACCGCTCAGAGACCGACATCGAAGACCCTGGAGATCTATGTCGTGGATGTCGAGGGCGGCAACGCGACCCTGTTCGTCGCGCCGTCCGGCGAGTCGCTCCTCGTCGACACCGGCAACGGCGGCCCGCAGGGGCAAGGTCCCGCGAACGCGGTCAGGGATGCCGGGCGCATCATGGCTGCGGCCAGCGACGCGGGGATTCACCAGATCGATCAGCTGATCACGACGCACTGGCACAGCGATCATTTCGGCGGCATGGCGGAACTCGCCTCGCGCATCCCGATTCGTCACTTCATCGACCATGGAGCGAATGCTCCTGACGATTTTGCCCACGCCAGCGCCGACGAGTTCCTTCAGAAAACGTATCCACGGCTCTTCGCGACGGCGACGCGCACCATCGTGCAGCCGGGTGACCACGTCTCCGTGTCCGGGCTCGACGCGCTGGTCGTGACGTCGGCAGGCAAGACGATCGCGACATCGCTGCCCGGGGGCGGCCGGCCGAATCCCTATTGCGCCGCATTTCAGCCTGGCCAGAACAACGCCGAAGATCCACTGTCGGTCGGGATTCTCGTGTCGTTCGGGATGTTCCGCGCCGCCCACCTCGGGGACCTCACGAAGAACAAGGAATTCGAGCTGATGTGCCCGAACAACCGCATCGGCGCGGTGCAGGTCCTGCTGGGGCTGCACCACGGCGTCGACACTTCGAATTCGGAGGTGCTCGTTCACGCGCTGCATCCGCGCGTGGCCATCATGAACAACGGAACGCGCAAAGGCGGACAACCGGAGGTGATGAAGACGCTCCACTCCTCACCGGGCATCGAAGATCTGTGGCAGATGCACTTCTCGGAGCTGAGCGGACAGGAGTACACCGTGCCGGGGATGTTCATTGCCAACCTGGCAGACGGCCCCTCGTCCGCGATGCCGGTTGCGCCCGCGGCAGCGCCGGAGACTGGTACCGCCGCGCCTCCGGCTCCCGTCCACAACGGCACCGCCTACTGGATCAAGGTGTCTGCGCATGACGATGGCTCGTTTGTCGTGACGAACGGGCGGAATGGGTTCAGCAAGACGTACGAGCTGTCCCGCGGTGACAGGCGATGACACGACCGCTCCGGCTCATCGCACTGACGCTGCTCTGCGCGCTGCCCGGTTCGTCCTCGGTACAAGCGGCCGAGATTCGTGTGCTTTGCTCCAACGGACTCAAAGCTGTGATGGAGGACCTCGCTCCTCAATTCCAGCGGGCCACGGGGAACGTCGTCAGCGTGACCTACGGTCTTTCGGCGGAGCTCTCGCGACGCATCCAGGGAGGCGAGCCGTTCGACCTGGCGATCCTCACGCCGGAACTGATCGACGGGCTCGCGCGGGAAGGCAGGGTGGCCGCGGATTCGCGCACGACGCTGGCACGCTCGGCAATCGCGTTCGCAATGAAGCAGGGAGCAGCGAGGCCGGATCTCCGCACGGAGGATTCCGTCAGGCGGACGCTTCTCGCGGCGACATCGATCGCCTACGCGCGGGAAGGAGCCAGTGCGAGCCACTTCCTGGCGGTCCTGCAGCAACTTGGTCTTTCGGAGACGCTGAAGAGCAGGGTCGCGGCACTGGCCTCTGGCGCGGCGGTCGGAACAGCCGTTTCTCGCGGCGAGGTTGAACTCGGTGTCATGCCGGTGAGCGAGATCATGCCGATTGCCGGCGTCGAAGTCGCTGGTGCATTCCCGAACGGCCTGGCGGGCTTCATCACCATCGCGGCTGCCACGAGCGCTCGTGCGTCGGAACCCGCCGCGTCGAAGGTGTTCATCGCGTTTCTCGCGGATCGGTCGGCGGAGCCGGTGCTAGTCAAGAGAGGCATGGAGCGCCCGCGGTAGAAGGTCGCGGCCGGAGTTTCAGAACCTGGCGCCGTGCGGTAGCATGCACCGGTTCTGTGCCGGTGCCGTTTCTGGCGATTGGAGGCTCAATGAGACTCAGCCAACCCGCCCGGTTGACGACCGTGGCCGTCCTCGCCGTCGCTCTCCAGATCATCGCGAGTGCCCAGACTGCACCGCTGCCTCCCGCGTACCCGCGCCCGGGCACCACGTTGATGCTCGAGAACCCGCGCGTGCTGGTCTGGAACATCTCCTGGCTGAAACAGCAGTACGCGCTGCATCGCCATCCATACGATCTCGTGGGTGTGTACTACACGAGCGGCGATCGCTCCATCGTGTCTGTCGAGGGTGCCAGGCGGCCCGTGTCCACGAAGGCGTGGGAGACAGCCTTTCAGAAGAGCGGCGTCACGCACGTCGAGGAGGGCGCCAGCAACAACCCTCTGCGCGCCGTGTTCGTCGAGATGAAGGAACCGGCGCCGAGAGAAGGGAATGCACCGGCGTCTGGACTCGCGATGGTTGGCGGCATCCAGCGCCTGGACAACGAGCGCGCAACCATCTGGGAGTTCGTGCCGCCTGCCTCGCGCACGCATCGGCACCTGCGCGACGCTGTCGCCGTGTCCTTCACGGGCGCAACGCCCGCCGCCTCCTTTATCGCGAAGGACACCGTTCACGAAACCGACGCGCCCGGGAGTCCTGACCGCGTCTACATCTTCGAACTGAAATGAGCGCACTGCAGGCTCAGTGGTGAAGCGCACACTCTTTACAGGAATCTGCGCCGCGACGTTCCTTGTCCTGCGCCTGGCGGCGCAACAAGCCGATGCCGCCCTCGCGCCGATCCTCGAGCGTGCCGGGGTTCATGGCCGCGTCAACGCGTCATGCCGCGGCGGGTTCCGTCCCGGGCAGGGCAGCGACTTCGCGATCGCCGTGAGCGATACCGTCGACGGCGGGCGGTATCTGGTCGTGCAGGACGATGGCCGGGTTCACGAATTGACGGAATACTCGGGAAAGCCCGATCTCTCCTGCTACAGCGTGACCGAAGCCGACCGCCTGAACGCGAGCATCGCAAAGTCCAACACCCTGAACGGCCGTGTGGTTGCTGAATGGGACGGCACAGTCGTCTGCGGGTTCATCGAGCCCACGATTGCCGTCTGCTGGCAGTTTGCGCAGGAGCAGCGGCGCTTTGTGCGGATCGGCGGCTGGACCACCTGACTTTTACGCTAGGATGACGGCTCCATGCGCGGACTTCCCGGACTGTTGGTGATCGTTCTCTTCGCGGTCGGCTGCACGGCACAAGCTCCCGAGCAGGGGAGCTCCGTTGTGGGGAGGACAAGTGCATCCGACTCCTCCGCGCACCAGGCGCACGAAGCCTACGTCACCGCGATCAACTCGAACAACCTGGATACGCTCCTCGGCGTGCTGACCGACGATGTGGTGTTCCTGAGCGCGCACGAGGCGCCGATGGTCGGCAAGGCCGCAGTCCGGCCCTGGCTGGAGGCGTACTTGAAGGCATACAAGACCCACTGGGACAAGCCGGTCCAGGAGTTCATCGTCAACGGGGACTGGGCCATCGAACGTTACTCGTACACGTCGACCGATACGCCGATCGGGGGCGGCGACGTCGTAACCGACACGGGATGGGGCCTTGTCCTCTATCACCACGACGCCGACGGCAAATGGCGCGTGGCGCGCGACGCATGGGGACCGGACCATCCGGCGAAGTAGCGCGTGTCACGGAGGCCTGACATGGCAGGAACCGGGGGAACTGCACAGGGCGGGCTGAGCCGCCGGGACGCATTGAGGCTTGGCGCCTGCGCCGGCTTTGGCGCGCTGTCATTTCTGAGAGGCAACGCCGGCCTCGCGGCGGCCCAGCCGGCGCAGGGTGCTCCGGGATCCACACCCGGACGTCCGAATCCCAGCTTTCCCGCGGTGCCGGCGTGGGAGACAGAACTGCGGGAACTCGCGCCAGGTGTCTACGCCTACATTCAAGCGGGCGGACCTGGCCGCGACAACGTCAGCGTCAGCAATGCCGGCATCATCGTGGATGACGAGGGCGTGATGGTCATCGACACGCTGACCGCGCCGATCCACGCGAAGAACTTCATCACTGCGATCCGGAAGGTGACCGACAAGCCGTTCCGGCACGTGATCAACACGCATCACCATTCCGACCACGTGAACGGGAACCAGTACTTCATGCCGGCGGAAATCGTGGGGCACCCGTACTGCCGCGAAGAAGTGCTGAAGATGATCCCCGGTCCCGCCACGTGGCCCAAACGCGACGGATGGGCTGACGGCACCGAGCCCCGGCGTATCGTCCCGCCCACCACGACTTTCGATGAGAGGATGACGATCCACTACGGACCGACCGTTGTCGATCTCATCTTCATGGGGCCGGCGCACACGTACGGCGATATCGTCGTCCACCTTCCGCAGCACCGGATCCTGTTCGCGGGCGACATCGCGTTCTACTACGTGGCGCCGTTCGCCCAGAACGCGCACGTGACGAAGTGGCTCTCGGCCATCGACCGGATCATGGCGATGGACGTGCAGACCATCGTTCCCGGACACGGACCCATCGGCGGCAAGCCGGAACTCGCCGACATGGGCGGCTACTTCATCCTGCTGAAGCGCGAGGCGCGAAAGAGGTTCGAGGCGAAGATGAGCCCGGGGCGGGCTGCGGCAGACATCGCGATGGGCAAGTACGAGAACTGGATCGGACCCGAACGGATCGTGATGGACACGGTCCGTCTCTATGCCGAATTCGACGGCACACTTGGCCCGGCGGTGGATGTCGAAGGCAACCGCAGGGCGACAGAGGAATACAACGCGCTAAAGGCGAATCGTTAAAGGCGAATCGCGAAAGGCCAATGTTGATTGCCAATTGCTAATCGCTAATTGCGATTCCAGATTTGCGATTTCAGATTTGCGATTCGAGATTCTCTCAGGAGGCAGAACGTGACCGCATCCCGCGTGCTTTCCGTGGCCGTCGTCGTGGCGTCGATTTCACTCAGGCTGGCCGCCCAGCAGCCCGGCGTCGCCGCCCTGCCGCCCGCGTGGGTTCCGCCGCCGGCGCCGCAGTACGCGCCTCCGCAGGCGACCGTCGTGCGCGCGGGCCGGCTCTTCGATCCACGTTCCGGCAACCTCCTGAGCAACCAGGTCATCGTCATACAGGGCGACCGTATCGTCGATGTCGGCGCGAACCCGACGATTCCGGCGGGCGCGCGCACGATCGACCTGAGCCGGATGACGGTGCTGCCGGTACTGATCGACACGCACCTGCACGTGATGGACGG
>Ga0207701_10003000_pt1 | contig 17413 bp, 15 predicted proteins | sample KBSSwiSSwithPhiX_FD_184294 | JGI IMG/M metagenome (GOLD analysis project Ga0207701, IMG submission 184294) | Switchgrass rhizosphere bulk soil microbial communities from Kellogg Biological Station, Michigan, USA, with PhiX - S5 (SPAdes) (version 2) | ecosystem: Environmental > Terrestrial >... | reverse complement strand
TGTGGGGTACGAGCTCGGTCGGCGTACGCGGCAGCGCGCCGGCGCCGTGGACGATCTACGTCAGCGTGACAGTGCGTGTGAAAGGCACCTACGTCGTGACCGCGCGCACACTGACGCCGGGTCAGCCGCTCACCGCCGCCGATCTCGGACTCATGCAGGGGGACCTCACGCAGATGCCGGCCGGTGTCCTCACCGATACCACGCAGGCGATCGGGAAGACGTCTGCGGCGCCCCTCGCGGCGGGGCAGCCGGTTCGAGGGGATCTGCTGCGCACGCCGTTCGCAGTCCAGCAAGGCCAGAGCGTGAAGCTCGTCTCGACAGGGCCGGGTTTCCGCGTTACGGCCGAAGGCCGTGCGCTCGTAAATGCGAGCCAGGGGCAGGTCGCTCAGGTGCGCACGTCCTCGGGACAAAACGTGAGCGGCATCGCGATGGACGACGGGAGCGTAGAAGTCCGTTTCTGAAACAATGGCTTAGGGTGTGGCTCAAGTCCGGCGGCAAAACGGCCGATAATTAGAGCGGCCCGAGCACCCGAGGCGATTCAAGTTCCAACATAGGGTGCCGTTATTCCGCCTAAGATCCCTTGAGGGACTTGATGCCATGAAGATCGACCCGACACTAAAACCCGCAGCGGCCAGCGCCGTCACCGAAGAGCGTACTCGCGCGGTCAAACCTGGTTCCACCGCCCGCCAGCCGGGCGCCACCGTACAGGTGAGCCCGCTCGCATCGCAATTGCAATCGATCGATGCCGGCGCAGACGGTGGTGAATCAGTAGATGCCTCGCGCGTCGCGCAAGTAAAGCTCGCGATCGCGCAAGGCCGGTACGAAATCGACGCCGAGAAGATTGCCGACCGCCTGATCGAAAGCACCCGCGAATCGTTGCGCGGGGCAAAGGCATGACGATGACCCCGGGCGCCCGCGCTGACATAGCGAGCGCGCTTGCCGCGGAGCGTGCGGCCGTAGAGGCGCTGGTTGCGGTGCTCGCGGCGGAGCGCGAGGCACTGGGCGGCGGGCTGCACGATCACCTCGACCGGGCAGCGCCACGCAAGCGCGAGTTGCTGATTTCACTGGCCGCTGCGGATCAGAAGCGCAATCGCCTGCTCGAACAGGCAGGCGTGGGCCATGGCAGGTCCGGAATGGAAGCCTGGCTCGATATCCATGCGACCGACGACGACGTCCGCAGGCACTGGCGCGCCCTGCTTCAAGTTACCGAGCGGGCACGGCGCCTGAATGAAGAAAACGGCGCATTCATCAGCGCCCACATGCACGCGAACGAACAGGCGTTGTCGGCGCTGCTGACGGCCGCGCGTTCGACAGGCGTTTACGGCCCGGGCGGCCGTACTCTGAATCCCCTCTCCTCGCGTCCTCTCGCGTCGGCCTGAGCGTCAAGGCGGCGATTTCGCCGCCTCAACCCTTCTTGTACGCTCGGACGTGAGTTCTGGCGTTTCACTGCAGGAATCCACTCTTCACATCATCGTGCGACAGCAGTCGAATCGGCACCGGTTCGACACGCCAGATGTCTTCGCAATACTCACGAATCGTCCGGTCGGATGAAAACTTGCCGCAGCGCGCGGCGTTCAGGATCGACATGCGCGTCCAGCTCAACGTGTCCAGATAAGCCTCCGACACGCGCTGTTGACACTCCTGATAGAGCGCGAAGTCCGCAAGCACCAGAAAAGGATCGCTGTAGAGCAGGTTGTCGATCAGCGGCCGGAAAAGCGCCGTGTCTCCACGTGAGAAGAAGCCCGATGCGATGAGGTCGAGAGACTCGCGCAACACGGGCTCGGCGCGATAGCAATCCATCGGGTCGTAGCCTTGCGCCTTTACCGCCGCGACCTCGTGCGCGGTGAGTCCGAACAGAAAGAAGTTATCGGCGCCGACCTCATCGCGGATCTCTATGTTCGCGCCGTCGAGCGTTCCGATCGTGAGTGCACCGTTGAGTGAGAACTTCATGTTCCCGGTGCCCGACGCTTCCTTACCGGCGGTGGAGATCTGCTCGGACAGGTCGGCCGCGGGATAAACACGCTGACCGCTGCTCACGTTGTAGTTGGGCAGAAACACCACGCGCAACGCATCCCGCACCTGTGGATCGCGCTCGAGCACATCGCCCACGGCATTGATGAGCTTGATGATGAGCTTCGCCATCCGATATGCGGGCGCCGCCTTGCCGCCGAAGATGAATGTTCGAGGCGGCCCCTCCAGTGTAACCCCCGATTTGACGCGGACGTATTCGGCAACGACGTGCAGCGCGATCAGGTGCTGGCGCTTGTACTCATGGATGCGTTTGACCTGTACGTCGAACATCGACTTCGGGTCGACCATGATGCCAGTGCGCTGCCGGATGAAGGCCGCGAATTCTTCCTTATTGGCCCGCTTCACCTCGCGCCATCGCGCGCCGAACGCGGCGTCGTGCGCCAGTGGCTCCAGGCGCTTCAGCTCGTCGAGGCGGGTGATCCATCCATCATCAATGGCTTCGCTCACCAGACTTGCGAGCCGCGGGTTGCTGAGCGCGATCCAGCGCCGCGGCGTGACACCGTTCGTCTTGTTGCCGAACTTCTCCGGCCATAGCGCGAAAAAGTCTTGCAGGACGTCCTCCTTGAGCAGATCGGAGTGAAGCTCCGCGACGCCGTTGATGGCGTGCGACCCCACACACGCCAGGTGAGCCATACGTACGTATCGCTCGCCGTGTTCATCGATGAGCGACAGGCGTGCGATGCGTTCGTCGTCGCCCCAGAAGCGAATCCGCGCTTCGTCCAGAAAGCGGGCGTTGATTTCGAAGATGATGTCCAGATGCCGCGGCAGCAGTTTGCGGAACATGGAGATTGGCCAGCATTCGAGTGCTTCGGGCAGAAGCGTATGGTTGGTATAGCCGATAGCAGCACGCGTGATGTCCCAGGCCAGGTCCCACGCAAGCCCATTCTCGTCGACGAGGAGGCGCATCAACTCCGCCACGGCGATCGCCGGATGCGTATCGTTCAACTGCACGCAGTACTTTTCGTGGAAGCGTTCCACCGGGATACGCTGGCCGCGCATGACGCGCAGCATGTCCTGAAGGGAGCACGACACGAAGAAGAACTGCTGTTCGAGACGCAGCGCCTTGCCCTGGATCGCTTCATCGTTCGGGTACAGCACCTTCGTCAGATTCTCGGACACGACCTTCTGGTTCACCGCGCCGTAATAGTCACCGCGATTGAAGACCGCGAAATCGAACGATTCGGCTGCCTCGGCACGCCACAAGCGAAGCGTGTTCGCCGTATTGTTGTGATAACCGAGAATCGGCGTGTCGTAGGGGATGCCCACGACGACGCGCTCCGGCAGCCAGCGCACGCAGAGGCGGCCGTTCTCGTCTGTCCACTGCCCAGTGTGCCCGCCGAATTTGACTTCCACCGCCCACTCGGGACGAGGGACATCCCAGGGGGTGCCGTAGCGCAGCCATTTGTCGGTGCGCTCGACCTGCCATCCGTCCACGATCTCCTGCTCGAAAATGCCGTATTCGTAACGAATGCCATAGCCGAGAGCGGGGATCTCGAGTGTTGCCATCGAGTCCAGAAAACAGGCGGCCAGCCGGCCGAGGCCGCCGTTTCCGAGGCCCGGTTCTTCCTCCTGCTGCAGCAGGCCGTCAAAATCGAGGCCCAACTCCGTGATCGCCTGCTGCACCTCAGAGTAGATGCCGAGGTTCACGAGGTTGTTGCCGAGATGCGGCCCGATCAGGAACTCGGCCGAAAAATACGCAACGGTGCGCGAGCGCTGTTTCGTATAAGCAGCGGCGGTGCTCACCCAGCGTTGCAGCAGCCGGTCGCGCACGACATACGCGAGCGCGAGATAGTAGTCGCGCTTCGTCGCGAGGGCGGGAAACTTGCCCTGCATGTAGAAGAGGCTGTCGAGGAATGCGCGCTTCAGCGCTTCCTTGTTCAAAGCAGTGCGTTCGTCCTCGGGCACGACAGCGCCCGGCGCATCGGCCGGCATGTTCATGGACGTTCTCCGCGGCGATGGGGAAAGTGTTCCCGCGCAAGATTTGTGCGAGGGCGCGCCTCGCTCACCGCAAGTGCGGTTCGCGCGCCGCAAAACGTCGGGAAAAGCGGCGAGTTTAGTCAGCCATGCCGGCTGAATGAACCGGGCCACACGAGATTACAGGCCATCGTCGCGCACCGCCAGCGGGCATGAAACGCCAGACATGAATCGATATGGTGCGGGCGCAACCGATGTCGCTACGCAACTACGCGGAGCCGCGCGCGCAGCCGCGCGATGCTTTGCGTATGAATCTGGCACACGCGCGATTCACTCACGCCCAGTACCTCGCCGATCTCGCGGAGATTGAGCTCCTGCTCGTAATAAAGCGACATCACGAGCTTCTCACGCTCCGGCAGCTCTTCGATTGCCTCCACGAGCGCTTCACGCAGCTTGCGGTCTTCGAGCATCTTGAGCGGGTCGCTGTCCGGACCGGCTGAATAGCGCTCGACGAACGGGTCGTCATGCTCGGTGCCGAAATCCTCGTACGAAACGATCTGATACCCGCGCGCATCCTGCAAGAGCCGCTGATATTCACCCAGGCCCATTCCCAGCGCTTCGGCGAGCTCGGTCTCACTCGGGGCGCGGCCATTCTGCTGCTCCAGCCGCGAAATCATGCCCTCCACGCGGCGCAGGCTCCGGCGCACGGCGCGTGGCACCCAGTCACATTGGCGCAACCCGTCCAGCATGGCGCCGCGGATGCGCTGCACCGCGTAGGTTTCGAATTGCGCCCCCTGCGTGGTCTGATAGCGCCGCGCGGCATCCAGCAGACCCATCATTCCCGACTGGATGAGATCGTCCAGTTCGACTGATGCCGGCAGCGCGGCCATCATGTGATGCGCGATGCGTCGCACGAGCGGTGCGAGATCGACGACACGGGTTTGCACTTCCCCTTCACTCAATGCGCTATACATATCAGGCTCCTGCGCCCGACAGCTCGAATCGGCTGCCGTGAATGGCGCGCTGCATAAAATGGTCGAGTCGGCTGCCTTCCTGTCCCGAGGCGGCCCAGTGCGCGACGTTTGTCGCATGATCGATGAAGCTGTGCGCCGCGCCGGAGCGCGGTGCGATTCGCACAACCGGGGCATTACGGCGCGCGCTTTCGGTAACGGCGGTGTCGTGCGGCACCGCGCCCATGAACTGAACAGACGTATCCAGGTGCTTTGCGGCCACCTGCGCCATGTTCTGGTGGATGAGTGCCGCCGTGGCATGATCGGACGCGCGATTGACGAGGAGCCGGAAGCGGCCTCGTCCGTGTGCCTGCGTCATGCGCTTGATCGCAGCGTAACCACCGGTGACCGAAGAGGGCCCGGGACTCACGACCACGATGACTTCCTGCGCCGCCTGCGCGAACGCAGATGGCTGCTGCCCTTCGTTGCTCGCGTCGAGCAGCACGACGTCGGTTTCGACGTCGAGACTCGCGAAGCAGGCAACCGCGCGCTGCTGTGCGGCGGTATCGAGGAGCGGCAGCGCGCGCGCCGCAGCGCCTGCGGGCAGCAACTTCACCCGCGCCCCGAGCTCGAGCAACGCCTCCTCGATCCCACACCCACCACTCATGATGTCGTGCAGGTCGTGACGCGGCGTGAGGCCGAGGGCGCGCGCGATGTTGGCGCCGCCGTTCTCATCGATCATGAGGACGCGCTTGCCTTCCGCAGCGAGCGCCCAGGCCAGGTTGACCACGCAACTCGTCGCACCGGCGCCCCGAGCGCCCGCGACGACTGCGATCGTGCGCGCACGCGAAAAGGCGAGGATCTGCCGCAGGCCTTCGGCCTGGTCTCCGGCGTCGTTAACCAATGGCCACCCCCGTGCTCGCGCGAGAAGTCATTGCCGCGGTCAGCAGCGGAAAATCCTCCGGCGCGACGCTGAGGGCGTCAGCAACGGCGGCTTCGACCGCCTCCCGCACGAGGTCGGCGCGATCCGGCAGACGCATGTCTTCCGGGACCCGCTGTCCGTCCGTAACGTAGTGCAGAGGCAGCGCATGTCGCACGATTACGTCGAGCGCGCCGGCGAGACCCGCTGCTTCGTCCGTCTTGGTGAGAATGCAGCCGTGCACGCCCGTGCTTTCGTACGCGGTCACCACCTCTTCCAGCGTGCGTGCACTCGATGTGGCCTGCAGGAGGAGCAAGCGCTTCACGTCGCCGCTGCCGGCGAGCATTGCTGCATGCTGCGCCACCATCGCATCACGCTGGCTCATGCCGATCGTGTCGATCAGCACGAGATGCCGGCCGCGAAGCTCGGCGAGCGTCTCGCTGAGATCGGATTGATCGCGAACGATGTGGACCGGAACATCGAGAATTCGTCCGTAGATGCGCAACTGTTCGTGCGCGCCGATCCGATAGCTGTCCGTGGTCAGCAGCGCAACCTTGGAAGCCCCGAAGCGGACGACCGCGCGGGCCGCGATTTTCGCGACCGTTGTCGTCTTTCCGGCGCCCGTCGGCCCGACGAGCGCATACACACCGCCGCGCGTCACGATCTCGTCGCTCTCGGCGAGCATCAGCGACTGCTGCAACCGTTCGGCCACGGCCGAAGCATCCGCCGCGGCGTCGTGACCGCTGTTTGTCGCTTCCGCGAGGCGTTTCGCGAGCTGCGGGCTGAAGCCGGCGTTGAGCAACGTACCCAGAAGCGCGTCTCTACCCGCAGCGCGACGGCTATTGGCCGTAGCAAGCGCTGCAATGTCGCGCTGGAGCGCGAGCTTCACGCGCTGAATCTCGTCGCGCAGCTCGTCGAGCTCCGCCGGCGCACACGTTGGTGTCGGGGGCACCGCCGCCAGCGGCACCACCGCCACGGGCGCCGGCGCCGGCGTTTGCAGGTCGAGCTCGTCGCCCGCGGCCGCCATGATTTCGAGGACTCCGTTATGCGCGCGATTGGAAATGATGATCGCGTCCTCGCCCAGCGCCTGCTTCACTTTCGCAAGCACCTCGCGCGAGGTCGTACCGGAGAATCGGTGCATTTTCATCAGGAGTCACCTCCAACTATGGATACCACTTTGATCGCACGTGTATCGGGCACTTCAGCGTGCGACATGACTTTGAGTTGCGGAATGGCCCGGCGCAGGAAGCGCGAGAGGAGCACGCGCAATGCGGCCGGAACGAGCAGCAGAGCCGGCAGGCCGAACTGTTCCTGCCGCTCCGCCGAGATTCGTGTGGCGGACACGAGCTGATCGGCAAGCTGCGGTTCGATCACCGCCGTATCGCTCGCGGTCGCCTGCAGCAACATGCGCTCGATCGCCGGATCGAGCACCATCGCCTGGACTTCGCTCGCGCCCGGGAACATCTGCTGCACGATGGCGCGTCCGAGGGCGATGCGGACCTGTGCAGTGAGCTCCATCGGATCCTGCGTGCGCGCGGCGTGGCCGGCGAGCGCTTCGACGATCGTGCGCATGTCTCGGATATGGACCCCTTCCTCGAGCAGGTTCTGCAGAACCTTCTGCAGCACCGGCATCGTGAGCAGCTTGGGGACGAGATCCTCGATCAGCTTCGGCGTTTCGCGCGTCAGATGATCGATGAGTTGCTGCAGCGGTTCGCGTCCGAAGAGCTCCGACGCATGCGCGTTCATGAGCTGCGACAGATGCGTCGCGACGACCGTGCTCGCATCGACGACGGTGTAACCCGCATTCTGTGCGGCTTCGCGCGAAGCAGCCTCGATCCACACGGCGGGCAGTCCGAACGCCGGATCGGTCGTGGCAATCCCCGGAACCTGACTCGCTACACGGCCCGGGTTGATGGCGAGATACATGCCGGCGTGTGCTTCGGAGTGCGCGATCTCCACGCCCTTCAGCAGAATCCGGTACGCAGCGGGCCGCAATTCGAGGTTGTCCCGGATATGTATCGAAGGCGGCAGGAAGCCGATGTCGTGCGCGAACTTCTTGCGAATCGCCTTGATGCGCCGGAGGAGCTCGCCGTCCTGACCACGGTCGACCAGCGGGACCAGGCGGTAACCGACTTCGAGGCCGAGCACATCGACCGGCACCACGTCCTGCCAGGTCACTTCGGCGGATTCGGCCGGCGCTGTCGGCGCGGGCGTTGCGCTCTCCGGTCGCGGCGTGTCGCGACGCTTGCGCAGGTAATACGCGCCGGTTCCCAGGAGCCCGGCGAGCGCGACAAACGCGAAGTGCGGCATGCCGGGCACGAGTCCGAGCGCACCGATGATGCCCGCGGTGATCGTGTAGGCGTGCGGCTTCGCGAAGATCTGGCTCGCGAGCTGCTCGCCCATGTTCTCCTCGGTGCCGACGCGGCTCACGACCAGGCCGGCAGCAGTCGAGATGATCAGTGCCGGAATCTGGGCAACAAGTCCGTCGCCGATCGTCAGCAGCGCGTAGTTCTTGGCGGCCATCCCCACGGGCATGCCGTGCTGGAACACACCGATCACGAGCCCGCCGATGAGGTTGATCGCAAGAATGAGAATCCCGGCGATCGCATCACCACGCACGAACTTGCTGGCACCGTCCATCGAGCCGTAGAAGTCGGCTTCCTGCGTGACGAGCACTCTGCGTTTGCGCGCGTCGTCCTCTCCGATCAGACCTGCGTTCAGGTCCGCGTCGATCGCCATCTGTTTGCCGGGCAATGCGTCGAGTGTGAAGCGCGCGCCCACCTCCGCGATTCGGCCGGCGCCTTTCGTGATGACCACGAAGTTGATGACGACCATGATCACGAACACGACCACGCCCACTGCGTAACTGTCACCTACCACGAAGTGGCCGAATGATTCGATGACCTTGCCTGCCGCACCGGCGCCGGTATGTCCTTCGAGCAGTACGACGCGCGTCGACGCGACGTTCAGTGAGAGCCGCAGCAGCGTCGTGACGAGCAGCACGGTCGGGAAGATCGCGAACTCGAGCGGCTTGAGCGTATACATGCCGGTCAGGAGCACCATCACGGCGAATGCGATGTTGAACGTGAACAGGAGATCGAGCAGAAACGGCGGGAGGGGCAGGATCATCATCGCGAGGATCATCACGATGAGGAGCGGCCCGCCCAGGCCGCGTGCGATGTCTAAGCCGCGGGGACGCGGAAGCGCGAGGGCGCTCATGATTTCCTCACGAGCGGATCGAGTTCCGCCGGCACTTCGATGTCACCGAGCGGCTCCTGCGCCGCGCCGCCAAAACTCTCGCGCTGCCGCAGGCGGAACACATACGCCAGCACTTCGGCAACGGCGGTGTAAAGCTTTTCGGGGATCTGCTCGCCGATGTCCGTATTGGCAAACAGGACGCGCGCGAGCCTCGGCGCTTCCAGTATCGGCACGTGGCTCGTCTCCGCAATGCCCCGGATGCGTGCCGCAACCAGATCCGCGCCTTTCGCAACGACCGTCGGCGCCCGCATGGCTGATTCATCGTAGCGCAGCGCCACGGCGTAGTGCGTCGGATTCGTGACGACCACGTCCGCGGTGGGCACTGCCGCCATCATGCGCTTGCGTGCCGCCGCGCGCTGTTGAGCCCGGATCGCCGCTTTCACGTGCGGGTCGCCTTCCATCTCCTTCGCTTCGCGCTTCAGATCCTCTCGGCTCATGCGCAGGCCGCGTGCGTATTGCCAAAGCTGGAGCGGAACGTCCACAGCAACGATGACAATCATGACCGCGGCGACAGAGAGCACGCTGGTCATGACGAGGTCACCCAAGGAGCCGAGCGCGGCATCGAGTGGCTGTCCGGCGAGCGCCAGCATCCCTTCCTTGCCTTTCCAGAGAACGACGATTGCACCGGTCCCGATCACCAGCGCTTTGAGGATGGCTTTGACGAGATCGGTGATGCCGCGCAGGGACGCCAGACGAGACAGGCCTTTGAAGGGGTCGATGCGCTCGAAATTGGGGATAAGGGCCGCGGGCGAGATCGACCAGCCGCCGACGAGAAGGGGCGCGATGACCGCGGCGACGACGACGGCGATCACGAACGGCGCGGCGATCACCAGCGCGTCGAAAGACGCGTCATAGAGCCGCGCCAGCATCGCCGCCGGATCGCGGGCTACGACGGAATCGAAGGAAAGGCCCTGAGCCGCCAGACGGGCCAGCCCCTTCATGATAGGCGCGCTTGCGAACCAGAGTGTCGCGAGCGCCGCGAGCATCACGGCAAACGCGGACAGCTCCGGGGAGCGCGCAATCTGGCCTTCCTCGCGTGCCTGTTCTAGCCGTCGAGGTGACGCTGGTTCGTTACGTTCGAGATCGGATTCTTCTGCCATCGGAGATTCCCCAATGGCAGTGATTATCGAGGCCGGCAGGAACGGGCCTACCGTCGAATACGGCGGGATTCCGGCTCTATTTCGGCGATCAGGCGCGCATGAGGTGCGGGTAGATCAGACCCGCCACCCCTCGTCAGGATGACGGATCCAGGGGCGGATCGACTACCTGCTCGGACTCCGCGACAACCTCTTCCTCCGGCCCCGGCGAACTCTGCGGCGGCAGTCCATACCACTCGTCTTCTTCGGCGACCCGCGTCGCGACGTGCACCACCCGCTGGCGTGCCTGCAGCGCGCTTGTGCCGAGCAACTTCCCGATCGCCTCGAAGTCGTCCGGCAGGGCGGCGTCGGCCCAACCGTTGGCGCTGTGGCGGGCGACGGCCACGGCGAGACTCACGTTCAGCCCCCGGGGGCTCGCCGCATGCCGCACGTCCATGAGTCCGCAGAGCAGCTTGGGCAGCTGCCATGACCGGGCGAGCTCGAGTTGCAGCGCGATCAGAGGAAACCCGAGTACCGCGCGCTGGGCGGCTTCGCTCCGCATGCCGCTTTGGCGTTTCAGCTTCTCGATGAGCCGCGCCAGTCTGGGCGCCCAGCACCACAGCAGAAGCTCGGACAGGTCGTGCAGCAGCGCCGCGATGGTGACTTCGTCGATCTCGATGTCGTGGCGCGCCATCGCCCAGTCGCGTGCATATATGGCTGCGTGGCGAGCCCGCGCGATGACCGTGAGCGCCCCGCCAAGCGCATCCCGATCCTGCGAGAGCCAGGATTGCAGCGTCTGCTGATGCGTGAAGTGCCGGAGAAACGGGTCGGTGCCGATCATCATCAGCGCGTGGGAAATCGTCGTGATGTCGACCATCTGGCTGCGATGCCGGCGTTCCTGAATATAGCGCAGAACCTTGAACGTCATCAGCGGGTCGTGGAGGACGAGTGCGGAGATGCGCTGGGGCGTCAGATTGTCGGCGTCAGCGCGAAGGCGTTCGAGTTCTTCGACCGTGCGCGCAAGGACCGGCAGCTCGTTACGCCCGAACTGCTGCACCCAATAGCTTGGTCCTCGTTCGCTCATGGACGGCCTACTCCGACCCGCGCTCGCGGATGTGCGCGGGCCCCCATGCACGGCCGCGTGCCGCCCTATGGCGTCTTCTGGAGGATCTCGGGCTTGATATCATCCTGCGACCCCACGTTCCTGACAGTGCCCTCCTGCTCGATGACGTGCTGTGCGTCCCGATTCATCACGATCAGGCTGATCCGCCGGTTCATCGCGTTGCCCGGGTCGTTTTTGACGAGCGGCACCGCCGAAGCCATCCCGATGACCCTGACGATGCGTCCCTCGTCCATGCCGCCCGCCATGAGCGCGCGACGCGACGCATTGGCGCGATCGGCCGAGAGCTCCCAGTTGCTGTAGCTGCGTTCGCCAGAGGCGTAGCGCGTAGCATCCGTGTGCCCGCTCACACTCACCTTGTTGTCTACCGCGTTCAACATTCGGCCGAGCTCCAGCAGGAGGTCCCGCGCGTAAGGCTGCAGCTCCGCGCGCCCGATGGCGAACATCGGGCGGTTCTGCTCATCGATGATCTGAACGCGCAGTCCGTCGGCGGTGATGTCCAGCAGGAGCTGGTTGCGAAACTGACCCAGCACTCCGTCCTTTTCGATGGCGGCTTCGATGCGCTGCTTGAGCTGGGCGAGTCGTGCCTTGTCCAGCTGTGCCGCGTCGCCTTGCGCAGGCCTCAGGCTGATCGTCGGGCGCGGCGAAGGGTTGTCGCTCTTCGCCTGCTGTCCGGTGGTGCGGCTCAGGTCTTTGCCGCCGCCCTTGATGATGTGGGAGCTGTCCCCGCTCCCGCTGCCGCCCTGCATCGCGATCTTCAATGGGGTCTGGAAGTAGTCCGCAATGCCCTGGAGGTCGCCCTTGGTCGTCGAGCCGAGGAGCCACATCAGCAGGAAGAACGCCATCATCGCAGTCACGAAGTCGGCGTACGCGATCTTCCAGGCCCCGCCGTGATGCGCATGCGCCTTCTTCTTCTTGCGCCGTACGATAATCGGGCGCTGGGAGTCGTCGGTCATGGACATGGGATCAGCCGTTCGCGGGCTTACGCTTCACATGCCGCTCCAGCTCGACGAACGACGGGCGCTCGGTCGAGAAGAGTACTTTGCGACCGAATTCAACCGCGAGCGCCGGTGAATACCCGTTGAGGCTCGCCAGTAGCGTGACTTTCACGCATTCGAAAATTTTAGTCTGTTCGGTCAGCTTCTGTTCGAGCACGCTCGCCAGCGGACCGACGAAGCCATACGCGAGCAGAATGCCGAGGAACGTTCCCACGAGCGCGTGAGCGATCAGAATTCCGAGCTCTGAGGGAGGCAGCCCGACGGACGCCATCGTATGCACGACGCCCATGACCGCAGCAACGATCCCGAACGCAGGCATGCCGTCGCCGGTCTTCTGTATCGCCTGAATCGGGATCTCGCCTTCCTGATGGTGTGTTTCTATCTCGTTGTCCATCAGATTTTCGATTTCGAAGGTGTTTAGGTTGCCACCCACCATGAGCCGCAGATAGTCGGTCAGGAACTCGATCAGGTGATGATCGGCAACGATCTTTGGATATTTGCTGAAGATCGCACTCTTCGCGGGCTCTTCGACATCATTTTCGATGGTCATGAGCCCTTCTTTGCGGACCTTGGCTAGGACGTCATAGAGCAGCGCCATCAGGTCCATGTAGAGCGCCTTCGTATAGGCGGAGCTCTTGAGCGTTGTCGGCAGCGACTTGAGCGTCGCCTTGATCGCTTTGCCGTTATTGCCGACGAAGAACGCCCCGCCGGCCGCACCGGCGATGATCAGCAGCTCGATCGGCTGGAAGAGCGCGCCGAGATGGCCGCCCCCGAGTGCGAAGCCGCCGAAGACCGACACGAGTATAACGACGTAACCTACGATGACCAGCACTGACGAACCCCCGACGAAGCACCGGCACGAAGGAGGGGCAATTAGATGCCACCCAGCCTGGCCGTGCCGAATTAACGACCGCGGCTGCGTCAGGTTTAGGTAGATGCTTGGAGGATGATGGCCGGCCGCTGGAGAGGTGCGGCTGGAAGCGCACTCAGGAAACGGCGACGGCTTCCAATTCAGCCGCGGATGCTGTGGGGCTCTTTCGGGTCTTGCCGGCACGTGATGGCACGTGGCAGAGACCGCACACGTAGTTCTGATGCAGGTCCATCGAGTGCACCACGTAATGTCCGCCGCATTTGCGGCAGGGTGCCGTCTTCAGCAGCTTGCCTTCCACGAAGCGCAGGAGGCTCCATGCACGAGTGAATGAGAGCACGCGCTCGAGGCCGTGCACCTCGACGTGCTCCAGGTAAAGCCGATAGGCGAGCAGTGCGGCGCGTATGCCTCCCGAGGCGGTATGAGAGAGCAGGTAGTTGTATATATTGATAAAGATCGACGAGTGGATGTTCGGCATCCAGCTCATGAACCAATCCGTCGAGAACGGCAGCATGCCCTTCGGCGGAGACACGCCACGCACTTCTTTGTACAGTCTGAGCAAGCGCTCCCGCGATAGGTCGGTTTCCGTTTCCAGGACCTGGAGTCGCGCCCCGAGCCCCGCCAGCTCCGCTGCGAGCTGAACCTGTCCTGCGTCGGAAAGTACGCTTCTGCTCCGGGCTACCATGACATTCCTCCTGCCGCTACGTCGTCAGGCCGGCCGCCGGGCGCGCCGACATGAGAACCGCCGCGTGTGAGCCTGCCATGAGCTTCCCGGCTCCATGATCGCTCAGCATCTCCACGATCAGGCGGTCGTCGAAGCGGAAGCGGAAGAGAAGCATGTTGGAAGCTGACATACGGACGAGCTGCGCGGGGCTGAGGCGATCGAGGATGTTCGCAACGTCTCCGCTGATCCCGAGGCGATAGATCGCGGCGTCCTTGTCTTCTCTGATCATGCTTTGTGCCAGCATGAGATAAGACAGGTTCGCCTCGCGGATCTGCTCCATGAGCTGCTCGGTTCGCATTTGCTCTCCCCGTTACCGTCCATCCGATGAGAACGCATTGTCCTCTCCCGGTTCCTGCGGCTGAAGCGGACGGCTGCTGAGAATCGCATGCGAATGGCGCCAAATCGGATGTAGGTGTTTGTCTGACAGACGTGGGCAGGCAGCGCCGCTCTGCGTCCGCGTCCCGTGCTCAAGTCCCGGAATCTCGCGCCGTAAAGCACAAGGCGGCGGGCACCGACCGGGCGCGACCGGGGTTACGGCACTTCGTCGGGGAGATACCATGTTCAGGAATACGACCATTGCACAGCGGCTGCACATTCTTGCGGGGCTGCCGCTTCTCATACTGTTGTGCGTCTCGGTCGCCACCGGTTGGGGCATGCGCTCAGCCGCCCGTTCGCTCGAGCAGGCCTATGCCGACAGCGCGACGAACCGCAATCTCACCAGTGCATTCGCGGCCATGGCCCGCTTACAGGTTGCGCTCACGGCCGGCACGCTCCCGTCCGACCCGCAGGAAGCTTCAGCCGCGGTGCGCACTGCGGAAGAGCGCGCCTCGGAACTGAAGAACAGGTGGATCAACTTCACGGGCAGTCATCTCTCGCCCGAAGAACGAGTGATCGCCGACAAGCTGGGCAAGGACGTGGAACGCCTGCTCGATACGATCGTGCCGCAGGTAATCTCGGCGCTGCGCACAGGTGACCGGCAGACCGCGCGCAGCTTATTCGCGCAGACCGAGACACGAAACCTGCGGTCGCGCGTGAGCGACGGCATCGAGGAGCTCACGGCGCTGCAGGAGCGTGGCATGGTCGCCCAGCAGGCAGGTGAGAATCGGCGCGCGGCGGCATTTCAGTACGGCTTATTCATCTCTTTCCTCATGGCTCTGGTCGCGGTGATCGGGTTGAGCTGGCGCACTCAACAAGCAGTCGTGAAACCCGTGCGCGATATGCAGTCGGTGCTTCATGATGCACAGCTCCAGAACGATCTCACGCAGCGCGTCGAAATCAGCGGTCAGGATGAGATCGCAGACATGGGCCGTGCGTTCAACGCCTTGATGGCAGGGCTCCAGGGCACACTCAACCGAGTGCGTGCCGAAGCCGAGCAGGTCGCCTCTGCGGCCATACAAATGGCGGCTGCCTCGGGACACATTACCGAAAGCTCCCGCGCTCAGTCCGAATCGGCCGCGTCGACGGCCGCCGCTGTCGAGCAGGTCACGGTCAGTATCAATCAGGTTGCCGCAAACAGCCGCGAGACGCGTGGTGTTTCCGAGCAGGCGTGCCAGCTTTCGAGCGAAGGCGAACAAAGCGCGCGTGCCGCGGCAGATCAGATGCTCGATACGGCAGAAGCGGTCGCGAATTCGATGCAGCTCATCGAGCAGCTCTCGCAGCGTTCGATGGAGATTTCGGGCATCGTGAAAGTCATTCGCGACATCGCGGAGCAGACGAACCTGCTCGCGCTGAATGCCGCCATCGAGGCTGCGCGCGCCGGCGAGCAGGGCCGTGGCTTCGCGGTCGTCGCCGACGAGGTGAGAAAGCTTGCCGAGCGCACCGCCAGCTCGACCAGTGAAATATCCGCGATGATCGAAGCCATCCAGACCGAGGTCGCGCACGCGGTCGAGAACCTGAAGGAGAACAACGAGCAGGTCGGACGCGGCAAGTCGCTTGCGGAGCAGGTAGCCGCGACGCTCGCTCGCATCAACGAGGGCGCGCGCATCACCATGGAGCGCATCAACGACATCAGTTCCGCCGCCGCCGAGCAGGGTACCGCCTCGAACGACATCGCGCGCAACGTCGAGCGTATAGCGCAAATGACGGAAGAGACGAATCTTTCGGTCTCACAGGCCGCCGTCAGTGCAGAGCAACTGAAGCTGCTTGCGTCCCAGCTCCATAGTGAAGTCGCGCAGTTCAGAACGTAACCGCGGTGCTTTCATCCGTTTCACCGCAACCAGCACGAGCCCTTCGCCCATGTCGCAACTTCTGAAGAGCGTCGATGCGCGCACCAAGCTGGCGGGCACGAACAAGCTCGAAATACTGTTGTTCACCCTGGGTATCGACCCGGCATGCGGCAGGCGCGAGACGTTCGGCATCAACGTGTTCAAAGTGCGCGAGGTCATGCGGGCGCCACAGGTAACGCGCGCCCCCGAGATGCCCGCAGCCGTCGAAGGCATGGTGAGCTTGCGCGGCACGCTGGTTCCGGTGATCGACCTCGCCAAATACAGCGGCATGACCGCAGAACGCCCCGAGATCCTGATCGTCACCGAGTACAACAGCCGCATCCAGGGGTTCCTCGTCGAAGCAGTCGAGATGATCATGCGAATCGACTGGTCGGACATGCGCGTGCCCCCCGAGCTGATCGCGGGAAAGGCCGCGGCGCTGGTGACCGCCGTTACGGAGTTGTCCGATGGCCGCCTCGTGATGATGCTCGACGTGGAACAGGTGCTCGCCGCAACGTCCAGCGTCGATCATGAAGGGCTGTATGGTGCGATCGACGCCACCGTTCCCCCGGGCCGCACCGTCCTGTTCGCCGACGATTCGGCGGTCGCGCGGCAGCAGATCAGCCGCACGCTGGAAACGCTGAACGTGCGCCAGGTCGCAACCAGCAACGGCGTGCATGCCTGGAACGCGCTCAGCGATATCGCCGCGACCGCCGCAGCAAGCGGGCGCAATGTGCGCGACATGATTCAACTCGTGCTCACCGACGTGGAGATGCCCGAGATGGACGGCTACATGCTCGCCAAGAAGATCAAGGCTGACCCGCGCTTCGATGGCGTGCCGGTGATCATGCACTCGTCGCTGTCCGGGGAGTCGAACCGGAAGCTCGGTGAATCCGTCGGGGTAGACGAGTATGTTTCGAAATTCGAGCCCGCCAAACTCGCGAGCATTCTCTCGCGGATGCTGGCCTGACGGATCGATAAGCATGACAGCCGATACCAACTACCGGTTGCACGCGCTCGCGAACGCAAGCGTCCTGCAGAACGTGGACGCGCGCACGCGTCTGGCGGGTTCGAACGTGATCGAGCTGCTGCTCTTCTCGCTCGGCAGCAGCGAGCTCTACGGCATCAACGTGTTCAAGGTGCGCGAGATTACTCACACGCCCGCGATCGCACGCGCGCCGAATCTGCCCACGGGCGTTCCGGGGTTCGTCAGTCTCCGCGGCAGCATCATTCCCGTCATTGCATTGTCAGAGCTGGTCGGCGGGGCCGGAACGGCGTGTTCCAACGAAATGATGATGCTCACGGAGTTCAGCGGGCACGTGCAAGGGTTCCTGCTGCACTCGATCGATCG
>Ga0207701_10002999_pt1 | contig 17416 bp, 17 predicted proteins | sample KBSSwiSSwithPhiX_FD_184294 | JGI IMG/M metagenome (GOLD analysis project Ga0207701, IMG submission 184294) | Switchgrass rhizosphere bulk soil microbial communities from Kellogg Biological Station, Michigan, USA, with PhiX - S5 (SPAdes) (version 2) | ecosystem: Environmental > Terrestrial >... | reverse complement strand
AGGCGGAAATCCTCTTCGGCGAATCGATGGCCCGCCGTGTCGACCCGCGGCCCGCGACGCCCGAGATCAATCCTGCCTTCGCCGGCGGTGCGCCGGCTGAACCCGCCGCCGACAACGAGCCGCCGCTGCTCAAGCTCAAATTAACGAAGCGTCAGCAGGGACGGCTGTGGGAGCACGTCGAGTCGATCGAGAACTTCTGGCAGACGCTTGGCGAATGCGAGCCCGGAATCGTCGAACGCCTGGGGCGGCTGGCCAGCGAGCGGCGCTGGGAGATCATCTTCCTGACCAAGCGCCCCGAGGGCGCCGGCGCCACCGCGCAGCTCCAGACGCAGCTGTGGCTCGAGTCGCGCGGTTTCCATCTGCCGAGCGTCTACGTCGTGCAAGGCTCGCGCGGACGGATTGCTGCGGCGCTCGGCCTCGATGTCGTCGTCGACGATCGTCCGGAGAACTGCCTCGACGTTGCTGTCGAGTGTCAGGCGCGGGCGATCTTGATCTGGCGCGACGGCGCGGGGCAGCTGCCCGCCGCTGCTCAACGCCTCGGCATCGGCGTCGTCAAGACGGTCGCCGACTGCCTGGATATCCTCACGCAGCTTGATTCATCGCGGGAACAGCCGGGGATGCTGAGCCGCGTGAAGCGGCTGCTCGGCCTAAAAGAACCTGCCGGCGCGTAAGTCCTCGATCCCACCCACCTCGAAGTCGAACACCATCGCCGAACTCAACGCCTGACCGAACCGTGCGCCGAGATCGTCGTGCGCAGGATGCCGGAGGTATGCCTGCAGGCCGCCGACGTCGTCGAAGTCGATGGCCGCGACGTACTCAACCAGGTCCGGTGCAACCGCCTCGTAGCCCGCGCCGTGGACGATGCGGCGGCCGATGCGGACGTTGCGGACTGTCGGGATCTCGCGGACGGCGCGTTCGAAGGCGTCGACGAGCGCCGCGCGGTCCGCGGCGGAGAGATCGGGCCGCGGCTTCATCAGCACGAGGTGCGTCAGCATGGCGCGATCTACTCGTCCGGCGGCTCGTCGTCGCGGCGCTTGCGCGCGTCGCGACGCTTCGGGGCGAAGGGCCGCGTGCCGCTGCCGCTGCCGCCGCCCGGCTTGTCGCGCCAGGGCTTGCGCTCGCCGCCCTGTTCGGGCTTGCCGGGCGGCTTTGCGCCCCACGTGCGCTTCTCGCGTTGTCCGCCTGCCGGCGGCTTCGTGCTCCATGGCCGGTCGCCTCGCGGTGGCCCGGCAGGTTTCCTGTCCTGCCAGGGCTTGTCGCCACGCGGCGCGCTGCGAGGCGGCTTGTCGCTCCAGGGCCGATCTCCCCGTGGCGCCCCGCCAGCCTTCCGGTCCTGCCATGGCTTGTCGCCTCGAGGTGGGCGGCCCGGCGTCCACGGCCGGTCGCTTCGTGGGCCGTTGCCTGACGGCTTGTTGCTCCACGGGCGCTCGTCGCGCGGTCGGTCTCCTGCTTTCTTGTCCCAGGGTCGATCGCTGCGAGGACGGCCCGCGGCCGGCTTGCCGGTCCACGGTCGATCCTTTCGCGGTGGGTGGCCGACGTCCGATTTTGGCGTTCCGAATTTCGGCTTGCCGCTCCATGGCCGATCGCCGCGCAGTGGACCTGGTTTCCTGTCCTGCCACGGCTTGTTCTCGCGCGGCGGTCCGGCGGGCTTCCTTCCCTGCCAGGGCCGATCGCCCGGCGGACCCTGCGGCTTGCGATCGCGCGGCTCGTCGTCTTCGGACCACGCACGCACCGGCCGGTGTTTCTTCTTGAACCGATCGCGCGGATCCTTGTGCGCGCCGCCAGGACGCCAGTCGGCGTTCCGCCGCTCGCCGCTCGACGGCGCTTTGGCGAACGGCGCTTCCGCGTGGCGCTTGTGGCGCTGGAAATCTTCCTGCTCGGCCTCGCGCGATTCCCACAGCTTGCCGCGGGCGAACCACTGCATCGTGACGTTCTGGTTCTTTCGCTGGAGCTGGTGCAGGGTGGGAAGGAGCTCTTCGCGCTCGCGTGCTCGAAACGCCGTCGCTGCGCCGTCGATCAGGATCGTCCAGTAGGCATAGCGCGGCGGCATCCGCACATTCTATCAGGCCACCGGAGAACGGATTGCGCCGCGAGAGTTGCTGCGACGACGTCTAGCGCCGCTGTTGCCCTGCCGCAACACGGTAGTTGTGGACCGCGATCGCGCCGTAGGTTGCGTTCAGCGCGATCATCGTCAGCAGCGCGGCCTTGCGGTTGGTCTTCCACATCCGCTCAGTCGCGAAGATCGTCGCGCTCGTCACGCCGGATTTCACCGCGGCGAGCGCCAGCGGCGACCGGGCGAACGGCGCCATCATCGGGTTCGCCTCGACCGCGCCGGCCTCGAGCGCCCTGTGCGTCGACGCGATATCGAGCACCTGCATGCCGGCGAGCGAGACATACAGCCCGACGAGCGGTGCCGGGCGCGGACGCATGGCCGGCCGCACGTCGGTTCGCACGACGGGATGGAGCACGGGCCGCGCGCCGAACGGCTGCGCTTCGGTGATCGCTGCCATCTCGGCGGCAGCGAAGAGCGTTGGCGGAAGCATCAACTCGTCACGATCCTGCGCGAACGCGTCGCGCGAATCGACGATGCCAATCAGTGCAACGACGGAAAGAACGGCGGCAATGCGGCGCGGCGTCATACCGATCAGTAAGTCAATCCGCATGCCGGAGGCGCACACAGTGATCGGCGCGAATTATCAGTGTCTTCGGAAGCAGCTGTGCGCGGTCCCGGAAGATTCGGTGCGGTTGTGGTCGGCGAGTGTGCGCTTACGCCCGCTTCTCGAGGCGCTTGAGCTTCTCGACCAGCGTCGTGCGCTTCAGACTCAACAATCGTGCGGCCTGGCCCTTGTTGCCGCCGGTCCGCTCGAGCGATCGCTCGATCAGCTGGCGCTCGATGCTCGCGATGTAGGCGTCGAGATCGACGCCGTCCTCGGGCAGCGTCACCGACGAGGCTGGGGCGGCCGGCTCCTGCGCCTGCTGAATCTCGGTCGGGAGATCGCTGACATCGATTTGCGCCCGGCCGGCGGCGAACGCCACCGCGCGTTCGACCGCGTTCTCCAGCTGGCGGACGTTGCCCGGCCACTGATACGCCATCAGCCGCCGCATGCACTCCTGCGACACGGTCAGCGGCTCCGCCGAATGGCGGTCGCCGGTCGCGCTTCGCTCCGCCTGGAACTTGCCGAGGAAGTGCTGGACGAGCAGCGGCACGTCTTCCTTCCGCTCGCGAAGCAGCGGCAGCTGCACCGGGATGACGTTGAGGCGGTAGAAGAGGTCTTCGCGGAACTGGCCGCCCGCGACCATGCGGCCGAGGTCGCTGTTGGTGGCGGCGATGATCCGCACGTCCACCTTGATCGTGTTCGAGTCGCCGACGCGCTCGAACTCGCGCTCCTGCAGCACGCGCAGCAGCTTCATCTGCAGCGCCGCGCTCATCGTCCCGACCTCGTCGAGAAAGAGCGTGCCCTTGTTGGCCTGCTCCATCCGGCCCTGCCGGTTGCCGACCGCGCCGGTGAACGCGCCGCGAACGTGCCCGAACAGCTCGGCTTCGAGCAGCGTCTCGGGAATCGCGCTGCAGTTCAGGGCGACGAACCGGTGCAGGCGGCGCGGGCTGCTGTGGTGGATCGCGCGCGCGACCACTTCCTTGCCGGTGCCCGTCTCGCCGGTGATGAGGATCGTGCTGTTGGTCGCCGCAACTGTTTCGAGCAGCTGGAACAGCAGCTTCATCGGCCGGCTCTTGCCGATGATGCCCTCGAAGCGGTAGCGCTCTTCGAGCTGCGCGCGCAGGTAGGCGTTTTCCGACTTCAGCCGCCGCTGCTCGAGCGCCGAGTCGAGCACGTGCAGCAGCTCGTCAATCTGGAACGGCTTGTTGACGAAGTCCCACGCGCCGCGCTTGATCGCTTCCACCGCGTCCTTCACCGTGCCGTAGCCGGTGACAACGATCGCGATGATGTGCGGGTAGCGCGCGACCGCGGACTCGACCACCGCGGAACCGTCGATGCCGGGCAGCCGCAGGTCGGTGATGATGATGTCGAACGCGAAGTCGGCCAGCTTGGCGATCGCGGCTTCGCCCGATTCCGCCTGCTCGACTCGATACCCGCGATCCGTCAGCTGCTCGGCGATGGCTTCGCGCAGCGGCGCTTCGTCCTCGACGATCAGCAGATGTTTCTGTGTGTCAGGCATTTCACAGGCGCCAATATGTTGACACTCGCCGTCCGCCCTGTCCACACTTTAAGGCTTCGCTCATGCCTGTAGCAGTGGCCTCGCGCTCATTCTCCGTGAACCCCACGCTTAGGGATGAGCTCTTGCAGCTCTATCCCGGCTCGACGTTCAACGACACCAACCGCGTGCTCGCCGGCGACGAGCTGGCCGCGTTCCTTCGCGGGCACCGCATGGCGATTACCGGACTCGACGTCCTCACCGACGCGATCTTCCGCGACGTGCCCGAACTGCGCGTGGTCAGCAAGTACGGCGTCGGCCTCGACATGATCGATCTCGACGCCGCGCGCCGCCACGGCGTCAGCGTGCGGTGGACGCCGGGCGTGAATCGTCAGGCGGTCGCCGAGCTGACGATCGCGTTCATGCTGAACCTGTGTCGATCGGTTGTGCCGCAGGCTCGCGCGCTCAGCGAGGGCACGTGGCGGCAGCTTCGCGGCCGCCAGCTCTCGTCCGCCGTCGTCGGCGTGATCGGCTGCGGCGCCGTCGGCCAGGCGGTCGCGCGACTGTGTCGTGCGTTCGGCGCGACGGTGCTCGCGCACGACATCCGCGTCTACGAGGAGTTCTATCGCGACGCAGGCGTCACGCCGGTGGACCTCGATGCGCTCCTCTCGCAGTCGGACATCGTCACGATTCACCTGCCGCTCGATTCGACAACCGCCGCGTTGATCGACGCGCGTGCGCTGCAGCGGATGAAGCCGTCCGCGTTCCTCGTCAACACGGCGCGCGGCCCGATCGTCGACGAAGCGGCGCTCGCGGCGGCGCTCGTCGAGGGACGTCTCGCCGGTGCCGCCGCCGACGTGTTCACAGTTGAACCACCAGCCGGCTCGCCGCTGCTCGGACTGACGAATTTCGTCGGCACGCCTCACATCGGCGGCGGGACGCAGGAGGCGGGGCTGGCCATGGGGCGGGCGGCGATTGCCGGCCTCGACGGTGGAGGCGGATCCATAGACCTCACAACCCTTGAGGATTAAAGAGTTTCCACGACTTCACGCGATGGCCTAAACCTCGGCCCGTGAGGTTCCGATAGTAGTCACGGAGGCAAGCAGCCCAGTGGAACGAAAAACTATTTCCATCATGAAGGCCTGTGAGCTCGTGGGTGTGAGCCGTCGCACGATTTACAACTGGTTGTCCAGCGGCAAAATCGAGTACGTGCGCACTGCGGGCGGGTCGGTCCGAATCTTCGTCGATACCCTTTGGCGCGACGCCAACAACACCGAACGACCGGTGGTGCAGGCGATGTGGCAGGCAGAAGGCCGGAATCAAGCGTGACGATTCGTTCGCACAGCGTGGAAGAGCTCCTGGCGAGGGGACCAATGGACGAAGTTCCGGCGTTGCGTCTCCTCTTCCATCGTCTGAACAATCAGCTCGGGATCATCCTCGCCCATGCCGAGCTTCTCGAATCCAAGGCCAGCGACGACATGAGCCGCGCCCGCGCGGCCCAAGTCGTTTCGAGTGCGCTCGAGGCAATGAACACGGCGAAGGAAATTCGCCGTGTAGCTGGCACCTCGTCCGACCCCGAATAATCTCCCACCTAAACCGTAATTTCAGCGCCAAACATTTGACTGCCGTGTCGCAGTTTTCGTCATCACTTTGACGAAGTACACGGTTTTGCGCGCTCATCTCAGCTGATCGTGCCGAAACGGCGCACCTAGATAAACATCACTATCTAATGATGTTATGACGATTTGCTGACCTTGAGTGGTGAAGGCTGGAACACAGCCTCGACGGTTGGTATCTCCATTGCGATATCGAGAAACAGTCTGAAGCAACGGGAACGGACTTCAGACCTTAACAGGAGATTCCATGCACGCCGCTCAGCCGCTCGCCGCCGACCAGGACCACCGTATTGTGACCGGACTGCCGTTTGTCGAAGCTCTGGCTCGACGTATGGCCTCGTCGATGCCGAACTCGATCGATATCGGCGATCTGGTTCAGGACGGAGTGCTGGGCTTGATCGACGCCGCCAAGCGGTTCGATGAAGAGCGCGGCATCAAGTTCGAAACCTTCGCCGAGCGGCGTGTCCGCGGTGCGATGATCGACGCGCTCCGCAAGGATGCCTGGCCGCGCGGCGTCCGCCGTCAGCGGCGCGAGCTCGATGCGGCGCGCGAGGCGCTGCGGCGCGAGCTCGGACACGAGCCGTCGATGGCCGATCTCGCGGCGCGCGTCGGCTCCGACGAGAAACGCCTGAGCCGCACGATCGTCCGCATCAACACCATCGAGGCGACCTCGCCGCTCGCCAGCGGCGACCACATGGACGAGAGCTCGCTGCCGACCGTCCTCGTTCCCTCCGAACCCGATTCACCCCACGTCGCATACGAGAAGGCCGAGACCCGCGACCGCGTGCGCGCTGCCATCCAGGCGCTGCCCTGGCGCGAGCGCAAGGTGATCGGCCTCTACTACTACGGCGAAGTGACGATGAAGCAGATTGGCGCCGAGATTGGCGTCAACGAGTCGCGCGTGTCGCAGCTCCACGCCCGCGCCATCCGCCGCCTGAAGGAATCGCTCGGCGACATGAACCCGCAGCAGGTCGCGGAGATGCGCCGTCAGCTGATCGCGTTCGCGGCGCGCAAGCCGACGATGGCGAAGGCGGCCCTGAAGCAGGAGAACAACGCGGCGGCGGAGTCGCAGCCGGCGGTCGTGCTGGCGTACAAGCCGGCGGCCAAGAAGGCGGCGGCCGCGAAGACGGCGCTGAAGATGTCGCGCCGGCGCGCGCAGCAGCAGCCAATCGCCGCCGCCCGCTAACGCCGCGCGGCGAGCGGTCCAGAGTTCATGGTTCTGAGTTCTTGGTTCGCTGGAGAAGGCAGAACCTAGAACCCAGAACCTAGAACCCAGAACCCCTACCAGGGATGCCGCGCGTAGTCGAGCGCCAGCTTCTGGAGCTCGACGAGCCCTTCGCGCAGCGTCGTGCGCGACCGCCACCAGTCTTCGGCTCGGAACATCGCGTACGGCGTCGTCACCACTCGCGGCGCCGGCCGCCCGTCGTCGGGCCACGCCCGCTGCAGCGCGCGCCGGAACCGCCGGCCGTGCGACGGCCCCACCACGACCAGTACTTGTCTTCCAGGATTCTTCCGCCCCCATTCGGCGAGCGCGGCTGTCGTGTGCGTCGTGCCGCCTTCGCCGGCCGGGATTCGGACGACTGCGTCGCGCGCAACGCCGAGCTGCGCGAGCAGTTCGACCGTCAGGTTCGGCAGCACGATGCCGCGGCGTTGAAGCTCGTGGTCGACGCGTGTGCCCTCCGGTACGAGGATGGCGACAGTCGCCGCCGGCTGGCTGTGATGGAGATCGCCTAGCGAGAGCACGCCCGCGGCGCCGCTTTCCACGTCCATCACCAGAAGGTCGGCCGGCCCTGCTTCGTCGGCCGCGACCAGCGCCTGTCCGGCGCCGCGGAGCACCGTGCGCCGCACCGGCGAGATCGCCATCGCGCACGCACCGGCTACCAGGACGATCGCCGCCGCGCGCAGCAGCCGGCGCACGATCAGGTCAGCCCCTCGCGGACCGTACGCAGCAGATCGCCGAGCCTGAACGGCTTCGCCAGCCACGGACAGCCGCTCTCCTCGAGGAATTCCTCCGCGTCGGTGCCGGCGACATCGCCGGTCACGAAGATGACGCGCTTCTGCAGCGCCGGCGCGGCGGCCGCCAGCCGCGCGTAGAACGCCTTCCCGTCCAGCCGCGGCATCTTCAAATCGCAGACGACCAGATCGAAGGGCTGCAGCTCGATTTTCGCGAGCGCTTCCTCGCCGTCCGACGCATGCTCGACGAGGTATCCAGCGTCGCGCAGGGCATCGACCACCGCGCTGGCGAGCTGCGCCTCGTCCTCGACGACGAGGATGGAGCCGCTGACGACGCTGTCGGCGGGTTCCTCCACGCGCGCGCGCACGGGAGGCGCCGGCGCGAGCCGCGCGCCGGTGACCGGCATCTCGATGTAGAACGACGCGCCCTTGTTCGGCCGCGACTCGAGCCGGATGCGGCCGCCGTGCTCCTGCACGATCGCGTAGGCGACGGTCAGCCCGAGCCCGGTGCCCTTGCCGACTTCCTTGGTGGTGAAGAAGGGGTCGAAGATCTTCGGCTGCAGATCATCGGGGATGCCGGGGCCGTCGTCGTTGATCTCGAGCATCACGGTTTCCTGATCCGCGTTGTGCCAGGTGCGGACGACGAGCGTGCCGTGGCCGTTGGAGGTGATCATCGCCTGCTCGGCGTTGATGACCAGGTTCAGCAGCACCTGCTGCACCTGATGCTGGTCCGCGAACACCTGCGGCAGCCCGGCGGCCAGCGCGTCGATCACCGCGACGTTGGTGACGCGCTGCTCGTACGCGCGCAGCGCCAGCGTCTCTCGCACCACCTGGTTCACATCCACCATCGCCCGCGTGGTCTGCCGCTTACGCGCGAAGGTCAGGAGGTTGCGGACGATGCGGGCGGCGCGCTCCGATTCCGAGAGGATGGTTTCGAGGCCACGCCGCACCGGCTCTTCGAGCTGCCGCTGCGAAAGGCGCTCGGCCCAGCTGAGTATCGTCGCCAGCGGATTGTTCAGTTCGTGCGCGACGCCCGACACGGTCTGCCCGAGCGCGGCCATCTTCTCGGCCTGCAGCAGCTGGTGGTAGATGTCGCGCGTTTCGTCGTCCAGCTTCTTGCGCTCGCTGACGTCGCGCACGAGCGCTTCGACACGCAGCGTCTGATCTTCGGCCGGCGTGTCGGCGCGCGCCGTCAGCTCCACCCAGACCGGGTTGCCGTCAGCGCGCCGCAGCCGCAACAGGTAGTCGTTGACGGATCCGTCTGAGGCGAGGCGCTCGAGCAGCGCCACGCGCGCCTGCGGGTCGACGAAGCGATCGATGTCGAAGGGACGGACGTCGCTCTCGGGCGAGTCGCTCTCGTAGCCGAAAATCAGCTTGAGATATGGGTTGGCGGCGATGGTTGCTGTGGTGTCCGGCGCCAGCGTGCCGATGTACACGCCTTCGTGCACCGCTTCGAACAGCCGGGCAAACGCCGCCGCACGTCGATCCACGCGGGGATTATAGGTGCTAGTTGCTGGTTGCTAGATGCTAGCCGTCAACCGCCAGACAGCTGGCAACTAGTAGCCAGCAACTAGCCCCTACTTCGGCTTCGGCGTCGGCGTGTGCCCGCCCTGGAACCCGGCCCACTTCTTCTCGTTGGCAGCGCGGATGTCTCGCACCGATGCGCCGGAAGCATGCATTTGCATCGCGTCACGCGCGACGTCTATGCAGACCGCTCACGTGACGCCGTGCGGATCCCACCGCGTGACGTCTCCCTTGCTGTTGCGCTCGGCGACGAAGCAGTCGTCGTTCCCCTTGTGTCCCGCCTCGCGCTCGCAGCCGCAATAACATGGCGTGTAGCCGAGCACTTCGGGATGCTCGGCGGCGAACTCGTAAACCGCCTTCACGACCTCGGCCGGCCGCGCCGGCGGGCCGTACTCGAACGGTAGCGGCGGCAGGTTGTCCTGTTTGTGCGGCCCGTACTTCGCATTCGGCGGCGGATCAACGACGGCCGGCGCCGCGGCCACTGGTGGCGCTTGCGTCGTCTCGGCGCCCGACCCGCCTCCGCGGCTGTAGACGAAGACGCCGATGACGAGCACGACCACCGCCGCAACGGCGAGCAGCGTTGTAAAGGATCGCGCATTCTCAGGTGGCGTTGGTGGCGCGGCGCCTCCGGATCGCGCCTGCACCTTCGCTGACGATTTTCTCCCCATGGCCTTTTCATTCTATCGCGCCGCCTGCCGCGGTAAAATGGCGTAAATCCCCCCGGCCGAGAACCACCCACGATGAACCTCGTCGCCCGGCAAGATCGGGCATTGCTCGTCGGCCTCGCGGTCGCCCTGGTCGTCGTCTTTGCAAAACCGATCCGGTACCTGCTCGATCTGGCGAGCGAGGTCGAGCGGAGCTCCGGCCTGGCGCTCGTTCCCGCGCTCATCATCCTCACCGTCGTCTTCGTCGTCCACCAGCAGGGCAAGCGTGGCGAAGCACGCGCACACGCGGCCATGGCCGAAGCCGATGCGCAGGAATCGGCGACGCGCGCGGCGGAAATGGAGCTCCTCGTCACCTTCGGCCAGGCACTGGGCCGCTCGCTCGACCTCGACACGATCCGCGCCGTCGTCGCGGAACACCTGCCGAAGCTGGCCGAGACCTCCGGCGCGTGGGTGATGCTGTACGCCGACGGGCAATGGGTTTCACTGACCGAGTCCGCCGCCGACGGCAGCGACCGTGTGCGCGCGTGCGAGCGGGCCGTGGAGCGCGCGGTCATCAGTGAGGCCGTGCGGGAATCGTCGGCGATCGTCCGCGAAGGGCACGTCTGTCTACCGATGACCGCCGGTGGACGGCCGGTTGGCGTGCTCGGCATCCCCCAGCCGGCGGCACCGTTGAGCGATGGCCGCGAGCGGCTGTTGACGATGGCGACGGCGCTGCTCGCGATCGCGCTGCGCAACGCGCAGCTGTTTCACGAGGTGCGCGAGAACAGCCTGCGTGACGGACTGACCGGTTGCTTCAACCGCACGCACGCGATGGCGGTCATCGAGATGGAGCTGCGGCGCGCGCGCCGCACCGGGCTGCCGGTGTCGCTCATCATGCTCGACATCGATCACTTCAAGAAGGTGAACGATCGCTACGGCCACCTGTGCGGCGACGCGGTACTTGCGGCAGTCGGCGCGCGGATGCGCGAGGTGCTGCGGGGCAGCGATCTCAAATGCCGCTTTGGCGGCGAAGAGTTCCTCGTGCTGCTGCCGGAAACGCCGATTGAAGGCGCGAAGCGCGTGGCGGACACGCTGTGCCGCGATCTCGCGAGCCTGAAGATCCGCTGGAAGGACGAGACCCTCGCAATCACCGCGAGCCTCGGCGTCGCCGTCGCGTACCCGGCCGAGTTCGATACGCCGGCGCTCATCGGCCGGGCCGACGCGGCGCTCTATCGCGCGAAGCATCACGGCCGCAACTGCGTGCGGCTGTCGATGGAAGCGGCCGTCGCCGAGCCCGCGTTCAACGAAACGACGGTTTAACCAGTTACACTATCCGCACGATCGCAGAGCCGCACTCCCACCACAATTCCCGGCCGTATCTTGGCTGGATCGCCGTCTGCCTGATTTGGGGGACGACGTAATTCGGGATCCGCATCGCGCTCGAGACGATTCCACCGCGGTTCATGGCCGCGATCCGATGGATCGTCGCCGGCGGCCTGCTCATCGCTGTGCTCAAGCTGCGCGGCGAGCGGATGCCGGATCGTCGCGAGTGGCCATCGCTGACCGTGCTCGGCATTCTCCTGCTAGGCTTCGGCAACGGTGCCGTCGTCTGGGCTGAGCTGACCGTGCCGAGCGGGCTCACCGCGGTGCTCGTCGCGGACAGGATGTTGGTGCAAGCAGACGGGAGGTTGGTGCAGGAGGACGGGATGCAGGTGCGGGGTGCAGCGTGCGGGGTGCAGCGTGCGGGCGAATTGCGAATTGACGTTCAATCCGCAATCCGCAATCCGCAATCCGCAATCCGAATTGCCTCAGACCACCCGACGTCCGCTGACCAGTCGCACCAGGAACAGCACGATGGCGATGACCAGCAGCACGTAAATGAAGTTGCCCATCGTGTAGCCGCTCACCACGCCGAGCAGCCACAGCACGATCAGAATGATCGCAATCGTTTCCAACATTTCAGCCTCCAGTCCTCATCTCAAAAGTCACGGCCCTGCCGCTCGAAAAGCAACTTGAGTGCCGTACTCTGCCGTGACGCTCGATGGGCGAGGGTGGAGGTTTTGGCGTGAATTCGGGCCTGTCTCAACGGTACTGAGCCGCCGGCTCAGCCATGGAGTTCGAACAGACGGCGGCCGCGCCGGAGCAACGCGGTACACGACTGTGAAGTTTCTTGCCTGCTCTGCTGGCGGCGCGCTCGCTACGTCGCCGGACTTCCCTGTGGTTCCTGCGGCGGGCCGAGCGCGAAGGTCATCGTGCCGTCGATGACCGCCTGGCCGTCGACGCGCGCAACACCCTTGAGCAGACCCATTCGGCTGCGCAGCCGGACGACGTTGGCTTCGATGACGACGACGTCGCCGGCGTGGACCGGACGGCGGTAACGGACGCGCTCGATCCCGGCGAAGAAGATCAAGCGCTGCCGGTTCTCGGGCTTCGCCAGGATCATGATTGCGCCGACCTGCGCGACCGCTTCGGTCAGGATCGTTGGTGGCAGCACGGGCCTGCCGCCCTTGACGGCGGGCGACAGATAGCGCTCGTTCAACGAGACGTTCTTGATGCCGACGATTCGCTTGTCGACTTCGAACTCGGTGATGCGGTCGACGAAGAGAAACGGATAACGGTGAAGAAGAATCCGTTCGATCGCGGCATAATCCAGCGGCAGCGTCAGGTCCATGCGAAGGAAGCAATTATACTTGTAATCTCGTGACCGACCCCGCCGCCGCCGCTCCGGCTCCGCCGCACTCCCGCGAGCTCGTGATGACGCTCTTCGAGCTGGGGCGCGAGATCACCTCCGTCCTCAACCTCGATGAGCTGCTGCACAAGATTCCGCAGCTCATCGCGCGCATCACCAAGTTCCAGGCGTTCGCGGTCTACCTGCTCGATCCGCGCGGCGAGGAGCTCTCGATTGCCTATGCCGTCGGGTATCCGGACGATGTCGTGTGGGGGCTGCGGCTGAAGGTTGGGCACGGGCTGGTCGGCGCCGCCGTGGCTGAAGGGAAGCCGATCCTCGTCAACGACGTCCATGCCGATCCGCGGTACGTGGAGGCGGTTCCCGGATCGCGGGCGGAGATCGTCGTGCCGCTCCGCCGCATGGGACGCGTCATCGGCGCGCTGAACCTGCTCAGCGACACGCCGGGGCAGTTCACCGACACCGACCTGGCGCTTCTGCGGCAATTCGGCGCGCACGTCGCCATCGCGATCGAGAACGCGCGCCTGTTCGACAACGCGCGCGAGTACACGCACACGCTCGAGACGCTCGCCGAGATCGCACGCGAGTTCGGCGCTATCCTCAACCTCGACGAGCTGCTGACACGCATCGCCAACCTCGCGCGCCGCGTCATCGACTACCGCACGTTCGGCATCCTGCTCGTCAACGAGGACACGAGCGAGCTCGAGATGAAGGTTGCGGTCCGCTACGGCGACAAGATCACCGTGCCGCGCGTCAAGCTGGGAAACGGCCTCGTCGGCTACGCCGCGCTGCACAAGGTGGCGGTCAACGTGCCCGATGTCGACGCCGACCCGCGCTACATCCGGGTCGTCGACGATGCGCGATCCGAGCTGGTGATTCCGCTGATGGTGCAGGACCGCTGCATCGGCGTCTTCGATCTCGAGAGCCCCGAGCTCGATGCGTTCGGCAAGAGCCAGGTCGAGATCGTGACGCTGCTCGCGAGCCAGGCGGCGGTGGCGATCGAGAACGCGCGGCTCTACCAGACAATCCGCGCCAACGAGGTGCGGCTCGAGAAAGAAGTGCGCTTCGCTCAGCGCGTCCAGGCGGCGCTCCTGCCCACCGATCTGCCGAAGCGGCTGAAGCAGGTGGACGTCGCCGCGCGCTTCGCTCCGGCGCGTGAGCTCGGCGGCGACCTCTACGACTTCCTCGCGCCGGAGCCGAACAGCCTGGTCGTCGCCGTCGGCGACGTGTCCGGCAAGGGCGTGCCGGCGGCGTTGTACAGCGCCTTCGCCGGCGAGTTGATTCGATCGCGGACGTTCCGGCGCCGCTACGCGCCGGAGCGCTTCGGCCCGGCCGGCGTCCTCGCTTCGACCAACACGATCCTCCACGAGCGGCAGCTCGAGGAGTACTACTGCACGCTCTGCTACGCGGTCTTCGACTTCAAGCGCCGGACGATGACGCTGGCGAATTCCGGCCTGCCGTATCCGGTGCGCTGCAGCGAGGGGAAGGTCGAGCAGATCACGCTTCCCGGCGTGCCGCTCGGCTCGTTCGCGGGCTCGACCTACGACGAGCTGTCGTTCGAGCTGGCGCGCGACGATGTGTTCGTCTTCTGCACCGACGGCGTGTTCGAAGCCAACGACGCGCTCGGGCGCGAGTTCGGCGCCGAGCGGCTGCTGCAGGTGGTCAGCGAGATGCGGACGAAGACCGCGCGCGAGATCGTCGACGCCATCTTTGCCGCGGTGCAGGAATTCCGCGGCGACACGCCGCCGAACGACGACATGACCGCCGTCGCGCTCAAGATCCTCATATGAAGCTTGCCGCCCTGGCCCTCGGCGTCGCCATCACCGCGCAGCAGCCGGCGCCCGCGGCGGAGCTGAAGGCGAAGTTCGAGCGTCGCGTCCAGGAAATCACGGCGAGGCTCGATGGGGTGGCCGGCTACGAGTTCGTCGATCTCACCTCCGGTGAGAAGATCGCGCACCTCGAGCGTGAGACGTTTCCGACCGCGTCGACGATCAAGCTGGCGATCGTCTACGAGCTGTTCAAGCAGGCTGCCGAGGGTCGGATCAAGCTCGAAGAGACGATGCCGCTCGATCGCAGCAAGGCGGTCGGCGGGACCGGCGTCCTCGTCGAAATGGGAACGCCGACGTTGTCGATTCGCGACTACGCCGTGCTGATGGTCACGCTCAGCGACAACACCGCCACCAACGTGCTCATCGATCGTCTCAGCATGGACGCCATTGCCAGGCGCATGCAGGGCCTCGGCCTCGGCGCCACCAAACTGCGCCGTCATATGATGGACACGGCGGCCGCACGGCGCGGCGACGAGAACGTGTCGTCGCCCGACGACATCGCGCGCCTGCTGCAGGCCATGCCACCCGAGGGGATTGAGCTCCTGAAGAAGTCGAAGGACAGCCGGCTGCGGAAAGGGCTGCCGCCGGACGTCGAGACGGCCGACAAGCCCGGCGAGCTCGACGGTGTCCGCGTCGACGCCGGGATCGTCTACGCGAAGAACCGCCCGTTCGTGTTTTGCGTGATGACGACGTTTCTGAAGGATGACGCGGAAGGAGCGCGCGCGATCGAGGAGATCGCGCGCGCCGCTTACGAGTACTACAGCCGGCTGGCGAGTGCACCGCTCGGCCGGCGGTTCGAGGACTAGCGCCTTACATCCAGATCGCGTTCCCGCAGGTGCAGCCCGAGCGGTCGGCCGCCGAGCACCGCGACCTGTTCGACGCGTCCCTTCACCCGCACGCGCTCGCCCTTTGCGGGCATGCGGCTGCCTTCCGACAGCACCGTCACTTCACCGGTCCCGTCGTCCACCTTGTAGAAGCGGAAGGGCACCAGCGGCAGGCCCCACGAGCTGGTGACCACGCCATTCACCGTGACGGTGTGATCCTGGTAGCGGGCAGGATGCCGCTGAAGATCGGAAATATGCTGCGACCCGAACGACGCGCACGCCGACGTGACCACGGCGAGCGACGCGGCGACGGTGAAGCGCGCGAGAATGTTTTTCATAGGTCAGCCTTCCAAAAGGCCGCGCCGAACCGTGAAACGAACGGCGGGATGCGGCGATGCCAGCGCCTGCCTGAAGTTACGCACCCCGTTGATTCGACGCGACCCGCATCCCAACACATCAAATCGCATGCCCGGCCGGGATTGGCCGAATGCTGGGGAAATTACAGCAAGCGGCGGACCGTTCGTCCTGATCGGGGGACGCGGCTGACCTCAACGCAGAACGCTCCTTAGAGCGCGAAGGCATCAGCCGGGACGTCTTGTGAGCGGGTGAAGGGACGCGTGCAGGGGACGGTCTTCAGACCGTCCCTCTAATACACGCCGAGATAGCGCTCCGTCTCCCAGGGGGAGACGTGCTTGATGTAGTCGAGCCACTCTTCACGCTTGGCGGTGAGGAAATGCTCGTAGAGGTGCTCGCCGAGCGTGTCGCGCACCAGGTCGTCCTTCTCGAGCTCGTCGAGCGCCTCGCTGAGATTCCCCGGCAGCTCGTCGATCCGAAGGTGCCGCCGCTCGCGGTGGCTCATCTTGTAGATGTTCTTGTTGATTGGCGGGCCCGGGTCGATCTGCTGATCGATGCCGTCGAGCCCGGATCGCAGCATCACCGCCAGCGCGAGATACGGGTTGCACGAAGGGTCGGGCATGCGGAGCTCGATGCGCGTCGACGTGCCGCGCGCCGCCGGCACGCGCACCAGCGGGCTGCGGTTCTTCTCCGACCACGCGATGTTGGTCGGCGCTTCGTAGCCGGGCACGAGCCGCTTGTAGGAATTCACCAGCGGGTTGGTGATCGCGCAGAAGCCCTTCGCGTGTCGCAGGATGCCGCCGATGTAGTGCAGGCACGTCTCGCTGAGCTGCCACTGCGCCTTCGCGTCGTAGAAGATGTTGGCGCCGCCCGAGAAGAGCGACATGTGCGTGTGCATGCCGGAGCCGTTGATGCCGTAGATCGGCTTGGGCATGAAGGTCGCGTGCAGGCCGTTCTTGATCGCGACGTTCTTCACCACGAAGCGGAACGTGCTGATGCTGTCGGCCGTCGTCAGCACGTCGTCGTAGCGGAAGTCGATCTCGTGCTGCCCGGGCGCGACCTCGTGGTGCGCCGCCTCGACGTGAAATCCCATCGCCTCGAGCGCGAGGACGATCTCGCGCCGGACGTCCTCGCCCTGGTCGACCGGGCTCAGGTCGAAGTAGCTGGCGGCGTCGTGCGTCTCGGTGGTGGGGATGCCGTTCTTCGTCTGGAAGAGGAAGAACTCGGCCTCCGGGCCGGCGTTCATCGAGTAGCCCTTCGAGGCGGCCAGGGCGATCACCTTCTTCAGGCAGGCGCGCGGGTCGCCGGTGAACGGCTCGCCGTCGGGCGTGTAGATGTCGCAGATCATCCGCGCGACCTTCTCACCGGTCGTGCCGGGCCACGGGAAGACGCGAAAGGTCGAGAGGTCGGGGCGGAGGTACATGTCCGACTCTTCAATACGGACGAACCCCTCGATCGACGAGCCGTCGAACATGATCTTGCCGTCGAGGGCGTCCGCGAACTGGCGGTCGGGAATCTCAACGTTCTTGATGGTGCCGAGGATGTCGGTGAACTGCAGTCGGAGGAACTTCACTTTCTCGCGCTCGGTGCGCTCGAGGATCTGCGCTTTCGTTTCCCGGTCGGGGGCCTCGGGGCGGTGTGGGGGCGTGCCATGCGACTTCGCCATGGCTTGGATTCTAGCCAACTTTTCAAGGCGGCCCTGCGCCTGATGACCGTACGCGGTATCCGGCTTAGCCGCACGGACGTACGTAGTGTCCGGCTTGAGCCGGACCGTCGGGACCGTTGGAAGGAAACGATGAAAAAACCGTCCGCTTACGGACAAGAAGGAGCGCAC
>Ga0207701_10002995_pt1 | contig 17433 bp, 22 predicted proteins | sample KBSSwiSSwithPhiX_FD_184294 | JGI IMG/M metagenome (GOLD analysis project Ga0207701, IMG submission 184294) | Switchgrass rhizosphere bulk soil microbial communities from Kellogg Biological Station, Michigan, USA, with PhiX - S5 (SPAdes) (version 2) | ecosystem: Environmental > Terrestrial >... | reverse complement strand
CCAGACGCTCACCGACTGGCATAAACAGATCAAGGACGGACGTAATCCGTTCTCCCAACGCCAGGAAGTCGCCACGATCGAAAACAAGACGACGGTGGAGCGGAAGTTTCAGCCCAAATCCTGGTTGAAAATCGACAGCCTCGCTTCAGCGAACATCTATTACCTTGATACGACCCGCAGTGTACGTACCCGTCGCCTTAGCGGCAACGAACCACGGACCAGTAGCAGCCGACACCTGAGTACCAACCTGAGCACCAGCGGTGCCTGTGATGGTGGTAGCGATACCGTCGTCATCAACGACAGTGCCCGCTTCCTGATAGGTACCGATTACGACACCAGTGCCACCCGCAGGGGTAACAATGTTGACGACACGTACTTGGTCAATTACTGCACCAACCGGAAGCGCGGTGTTCGAGGGATTGAAAGCCTCGTTTGTACCGTCGTTATTCAGGTCAGAGGTGAAGCTGGTGCCGTTAGCACCGAGCGCCACTAGGTCGATGTCAAGAACTAGTTCACGACGCTTACCGGCACCAGTTGTTACACCGGCACGGAAACCGCGCTTACCAATATCAGAGCCGAAGCGAACTTCAAGACCGTCTGCATTAGTATAGATAGGCATTGTACTTTCTCCTTTATACTAAATTAGACGATTACGTCAGTTTCGGTGAGAATGGTAACAAAGTTCTCCGGGCGATAGAGCTTGACGCCCCAACGAGCAGTCGTAACATACTCTTCGCGCTGGAAGTCCTTGTTATATTCACCATCCACCTTTGGAGCCTGACGCATCGCGCCGATGAAGGGCTTCTCCATACCCGGCGCAGCCGAGAAGAAGAGGTTAGCCACAGCACCGATGCTGGCAGTCTTAGCACCAATGGTTTCAGCAGCCGTAATCTGATGGAGGTAGTTCGACACGTAGATGTCAAAACCATAGATGTTGCGGCTGAAGCGCATACCCGTAGCCACGCCCTGACTGATGATACCTTCCCACATGGGGTTGTAGGTAACGTCAAGCGTCGGGGACTGGGTGTTAAAGGTATACTCAACTGACGGGTCAACAATAGCAATCAGGTTCGTGTCAGGCACGTTAGCGCGCTTGAGAGCGTGCCGAGCCTTGGCGAAGTCCTTGAAAGCCAGCGTGTCGTTACTGTTGACAGTAGCCGAACCGACCCAACGGTGGTCTGCACCGTTAATGCGGTTGGTACTACCAGCAGTCTGACCGTTTGCCGTACCCGGCTGGCCCTGCTTCAGAATGTCAACTTCAAGAGCCGTCATAATTGCACGGTGCTCAGAAGGAACAAACGAAGCTTCCAGTTGGGACGACAGGTACGAGTCCTGACGCTGCTTGTTGGTGATGTAGGTCGCGCTCTGCTTGTACTGCGTGATGGAGAACTGGAATTCACCAGTATCCAGCGGCGTGTACTCAATTGCAGTGTCTTCCGTATAGTCCGAGGCGTCCAGAGTACCGATACTCGGAATGGTCATCGTGTTACCATCCGGGAAATCAATCCAGTTTACGTACTGGGTAGCGTTCAGGTCATCCTCAAGGACTCGCTTAAGCTGGTTACTCCAAAGCTCAGACCGGATAAGAACGTCTGTATTAACAGTGGTCATACCGGCCATAGTTTCTTACTCCTAGTTAGAGATTAACGTTGGTAGAACGCAGCACCCTGCTTCTTTGCTTCATTGAGCATTTCAGTCTGAGTGGCTGCTGAGAAATAGAGCTTTGGGTCATCCTTGCGCATTCTGTCGAAGAACTCAAAGTTTCGTTGTTTTGAGTTATCCGTGAGTCGCACTTCAGAATTGGGTGAAGGGGTCGAACGGTCGCCAGCGGGAGCATTGATGCCCATGCTAGCATAGAAAGCGTTAGGAGAACGTCCTGCCGAGTCCCTCAACCATTCAACACTCACGTCCAATTCCTGAGCGCGTTTGCGAATAGCTTCGTTAGCGGCCTGTTCGCTTCCGAACACTTCAACCATCTTCCGAGCAGCAGTGTCCATGTTGGCCTGTGCGCGGTCTTCTTCATTCAAAGCTCGTACTTGTTCTCTAATCTGCGAACGAAAGTCATCGCTTCCCGGAGTGGAACTATTCTTAGGAGCTTCAGAGTTGGGCGGGTCTTGCCTCATCTGAGGTGGTTCCTGTTCACGAGTCTCAGGGTCTTGCTGGTGATTAGTCGCATCTTTTACGTCCCGTTCTGCCCGAATTCGTGCATTTTCCGCTTCAAGCGTCCGTGCATGTCGTTCAATGTGGGCATAAGCTTTTGCAAGCTGGTCGGGGTCGCTGTACTTACGTCCCTCACCTACGAGGTCATTAAGTCCAACATCTACAGGCGGGTCAGCCTGAAATTCATTGTTAAAAATATCAGCCATTAGGTCTAGGCTCCTTTATACTTGGGGTTGGTCATCCCGTTCTCTAATTGTCACAATGTCGATTATCTTCCGAAGCATCGCAGCTTCACCGTTTAGGTGGGCTTGTTTATGTGACCAAGAAGGAGTGTCATAGTCAGCTAATACACTCGCTTCCTTACTTACCTGCATATTATACAATATTTCGCGCAATTTGTCAAGTACTTTCTGCTCTGAGAGCAAAGAATTCTTGATTTCTTCTCTTTCTTGGGGTGTTTTTGCATCCCTAAGCCAAATATCTGCTACTCTTTGAACCATTACTGATTACCTTCCGGTGTCATTGCTTGCGTAGTTGCAGCCGCTGCAGCCGCAGGGTCCATACCTGCTGTCTGGTCTTCCATTACAGCCTGTTGACCATCGCCAGCGTATTTCTGTAGCTGAGCCTGTTCCCACAAACGAATGTTAGGTTGATACAGCTTGTACTTCTCCAAGCCTAGCAAGCTCTCCATCGCAAGGGCCAACCGCTGTCCGCTGATGTGGGCCATGATGGTCGGGTCTTGCGCGAGCGGGGAAGCTGCGAACTGGGTCAAGTTCTGAACAATCTGTGCGTTCTGCGCATAGTGGCGAGCACCAATCGGCTTAATCTTGCCGCGAGCGGTGATGTCTTCCTTGCGGATTTTCTTGAAGGTGATTGCCTGAGTCTCTTCGTCAATTTGGCGAATTTCATCGAACTCGTCCAAGTTACGACGAGCCATTTCAAGCATGTCATTCATCAGGGGTTCGAGGAAGACCGACTCGAAGTGGGCAATCTTGTTGATGAAGACACGGTTAGCACCGTTCTCCAACGTCTGCACTTCGTAAGCAGTCTTCTCACCGGGGGTGCGGAAACCAACAGCTTGCTTAGGGGCACCAGCCATTTCCTCCATCTTCTGCTCGTACATCATAATTTGAGTGTCGGCGTTAAGGAAGGTTGTGTCGGGAGCCATGAACTGCACGTCGCCTTCTTCACCTGCAAAGATGCGTTCACCGGGGCCGTAGTCGAAGTCTTCCACGTATCCAGTGACTTTAAGGACAGGATGCAAAATCATGTCGAAGGCATCGGCCTTGGCGTTCTCCAAGTGGTCGATACGATGCTGCATACCGAGCAAGTTGTCGAGCGGACCCATAGCATACAGGTTGTCCTGACGGATGCGCCAGCCCGCGTGACGGATGGGCGGTGAGCCAAGCCAGTTTTCGTTAGCTTCGTCACGGATGACTACCGAACGGTCTACAACTGAGATGAGGTGGTTCTGCTTGAGTTCACCCGTGTCCTTATCGAAGAAGTCCCCGTAGAAGTCCAGCACCTCAACGTAGTCACTGTTGAAGTAGTGCCAGAACCCTGTGAACCCTGCGATGTCAAACAACTCATTCCGCTTGAAGTCGCCCTGCGAGTGATTGGCAAAAGCGTGACGGTTATCCATCATTCGGTCGAAAGCTTCCTGAAGATACCCTAACTCAGGGTGGTCTTCGATGTCGGACTTCAAGCTGCCGATGGTGCGAACCGTACGAATGATTTTAGGAGCTTTCTCGAAACTCGGGGCTGTGGGGTCGAACGTAATGTCCGTAGGACTGATGCGCTGCAACCTAGGCCCGATGTAAGCGGGGATTTGCTCTCCGGTCGGGTCGTTGGTGTAGCGAGCCTCAAACACGGGCATGGCAAAGCAGTTGCCGTAGTCAATGTAGTCGAGGATTAGTTTCTCAACCTCATCCCACATACCACCTTGTTTAATCTTGTGGTTCATGTACGCCTGAATGGTGATGCGCTTCTCTCTGGTTTCAGAGTCAGTGTCGTCACCCTCCCACACGATTGCGTTGTCGTTAGGACGCAGCGTATCCATGTAGTTAGCGTGGAGATTATCTCTAATCTGGCAGAGCTTTGGAATGTGAACCTTGTTCTTCCACGGAAGTGTGGCGTTACCAGTCTGAAGAGTGCTGGTGGCAAAGAGATACTCTTGGATTTCTTTCTTCTCTGCAATCCACGGAGAACGGAGGTTGTCCCAAGACTGCCAGTAGTTAGCAATTGTGGTGGCAATGCCGTCAACACCCAAGAACTGTGCTAAGTCAATTGTTCTAGCCATTATGCTGCGATGCCTCCGTATCGGGAGTTAAAACTGAGTACATTGGTTTGTTTGCTCCTGTCTCGGGCCATGTGCCCTGAAGGTGGTACTGAAATACTAATTACTGAAGCCAAGGCATCCATGCAGTCATCGTGGGCTGGATTGTTAGCAACTAGTTCTTCTTCTAACGTCTGACAGTTACCGCCTTTGTAATGCCAGATTGACATGTTGGCGTAACGGGGTTCAAGAGTGGCTGCCATTCGTTCTTGCTTGGTTCCTTCGTTTCTAGCGTGCTTGAGTTCTTCAATAGAAAGGCCCAAACCATGTGGCCGTATGTATCCATCCTTGAGTTCCTTGACGATTGCCGTCTGAGCAGAAGTAGTCTCAGCCCCTAGCTTGCGGAACCCCCACTTCTTGTGAAGAGTGAAAATGTGGTCGAAGTAGTCAGGAATGCGGTCAGTCTTGAACCTGTCAATCTCCAACACGTAAACCATGTTGTCTCGGTCAACTCCGATTACAGCTATCGCAGTATAATCGCTGCGCTTATTAGTAGTGTAAGCGAAGTCCACTGAAGCAAAGATGTTAAGCTTTTTGTCTTTGTAGAACCACGTCCCCGCTTCGCACGAGAGTAGGTTCGGCTCGTAGTATTGGAATTTGTCCCGGCCAATTCGCAAGTCTCCTATGTCATTGGGGTCGTTGTAGTATTGAGCACGGAACTGCATCTTGTTGATGTACTTAGCTCGCTTAGTTGCAAGCACGTCTCGGTCAAAGCCGTACCAACGACCATTGCTAGACTGCTGCCGAGGCCAAAGAAACTCGCCAGTGCCGTCACCGAGGTTTTCCACCTGTCTCTCAAAAAGCGTGTAAATCGGAAGTTGGTCAACGATTTCCCCGATTTCGTTGTAGACATCTTGGTGCATCTCCTGCATCTCGGAGTAAAGGTCTTTCGGATGGTAGCGAGTACCAACGACCCATTCCTGCGCATCTGCAGACTCAATAGAGTTAAAGAGTGAATACTGAGTACGAAGTCTTTCCCGACCTTCAGCCGTATAGGCATTTTCATATACAAGAATATCGTCAAAAATAGCAACGTCGCAATGCATTCCAACAAGATTTGTAGTAAGACCGGCACAAAAAACAGTTGGGTCACGGATGCCCTCTTGCTTGCGAGACGGGTGGTCAATCGCAATTTCTGTGTTAGTCCACTTTGACCTAGTGGCTTCCTTCTGGTTAACCATGTCGGGCCAGAAGGTTCTATAAATACTGGACGTAAGAACGTCCTTAATAGTGCCTAACTGTTTCTCGGCAAGATTGCTAGTACTCGACACGTACAAAATACGGACAGTCGGGTGACGAGTAATCCACCAAGCTGCCTTCATGGCAATGAACCACGACTTACCGTGGTCACGAGGAAGAAGTGTCAACTGGTGAGTGCCGGTAGACTCGCTTGAAGTCCACCGACACCACTCTGAGTGAATACCCCCAATTACACGATAAGGAGCCACGAGACGGATGAACGTCTCTAGGTCAGCCTCTGCCGCTGCTCGAATATCGTCTTTACTGAGGGCCATAAATTACCTAGCTCGTTCATCGTCCCTAGTTGTTCGCACTGTACCTGCGTCACGACTCACCCTTCGGGAGGCGCTCTCGCTGGTGGACTTCTGGTTCTCTGCGCGGGACGAATAAAGACCTTGGTATTTAAAACGGTTGAGGAAGTCCGACGTGCGCATAATGTCTTCCTGACCGCTGGCGACCGGAGCAAAGTTGACTGTAGCCGAACCAAAGTCTACGTTAAACGGAATAACCTCCTTGTCGGAACTGTCTTCCTTGTAGACGTGACCAACCCTAATCATCTCTTCACCCTCAGCCGGGATGGAACGCTTAGTCTCTGCCATTGTAGTAATCTCCTTGTTGATTGTTAGTTAAGGCGGTTAGCAATGATGACGCCTAAAGCAACAGCGCCAACCAGTAGGACAAAAGTAAGTACGTCCATTATTTCTTTCTCCTTCCAGACTTAGTTCTAGGAAATGACCTGTTCTTCGCTTTGGACTGTATCAACCTGTTAGAACGAGCGTTGTTCTTGGGGTTGTTGTCTTTGTGCGCTACATCTTTGCCGTCTCCTTTTTTAGCCCTTCCTTCACGAATAGCCAAGCGTCGAGCCTGATTACGGGCTGCCCTCCGCTTCTTCTGTTCAGGCTTACTGTTATATTTGGCCTGTGCCCGTTGTCTAGCGATAGTAGCCACTACGCATCTCATTAACTGTTTTAAAAGCTTTGTACTGGTTCAACGCTCTACCTTTCTTAGGTGGTCTGGTGGGAAGGTCGGGTTCGTGAAGTATTTGTAGTTGTACTTCAGGCGAGTAGAAAATGTTGTCATTAGCTACCAGCGGAGGTAGTACATACTGGATTGAAGCAATGTGCGCTACTGTCGGACTGAAGAACGTTTGACTGTTCGTGAATAACGACGGTAACAGACTAGTAGTGCTACCCACCGTCGGGCTGAAGAAAGTCTGACTGTTCGTAAACAGATTTGGTGTTAAAGTTACTGTTCCACGAGTGACAGTAGGACTGAAGAAAGTCTGACTGTTCGTAACCAAGCTTGGAGCCAGTGTTACAGTGCCGCGAGTTACTGTGGGGGCAAAGAACGTCTGACTGTTGGTGAACAAGCCCGGTGTTAAAGTGACCGTGCCTCGTGTTACAGTGGGCGAGTAAAACGTCTGTGAGTTAGTTAGTAAACTCGGTGTAAGGGTTACAGTGCCTCTAGTAACTGTAGGTGCAAAGAACGTATTCGTGTTCGTGAACAACGAAGGTGCAAGGGTTACAGCACCACGAGTTACGGTAGGAGCGAAAAAGGTTTGAGTGTTAGTAAATAAGCTAGGTAGTAGTTTAGGAAAAACTTCAGGACTGAAAAACGTCTGAGTGTTAGTGAACAGGGACGGAGTTAAAGTTACTTGTCCGGGGACTACTGTTGGAGCAAAGAATGTATTCGTGTTAGCTAACAGCGGCGGAAGTAGTACCGGAGAAGGAGTGAGTCTTAAAGAAGTGACATCACCAGTGAAACCGTCACCTGAGTAAAGCCCGAACTCCGAAGTACTGGTTGAGGTTATTTGACCAGTAAAAACACCATTACCAGAGACGGGGGTAGAAAATACAGGGGTAGAACCCAAGTAAATTCTAACTGTACCTGCAGAGTAATTCTCAACAGTAAATTCGTAGTCGTACGAACCAACAGGAGGAACACCGAATTCAACGTGATAGGCGTATCCTACTGCTGCTGTACCAGTAGCTTTACTCCCACTGACTGACCACCCGCCTGTAGTACTCCAATATCCCGGATTATCGAAACCGGGGTCGTTACCAACTTCATTCGGTCGTCGGTGAAGAAGGAGCAGTAAGCTCATTTACTGTCTCCTTTTACGGCGTGTATTCGTAGCCTGTAATCATTACGTCCCAAGTTGGAGCATTAGTCGTGTAAGTTGCGGCTGCCGTAACACCGAAGGTCAACGTACCGTCGCCCACCAATTCTAGTCCCATGTCGTCGAAGAAGAACTGTACACGGTCCCAAGCTGAAGCCGTGGCTGGTGTAGCACAGCGACCTGCAAGCAAGACGTTACTCGTAGTAGTAGTTGCACCGGCTGTATTCACACGAAGGGAGAACGTGGTCGTTTGAATAGTGGCAGTAGCGTGACCGCGAGTAGCGAACGTAACAGAAGTAATCCTGAAGCGTTTACCGCTAGTCGGAGTCCAACTGGTACCTGTCGTAGTAGCAGAACCCGGAGCAGGAGAGCGAGTCAGCGTGATTGCTGTTTCTGTGCCAGTTGTACCTGCAGCAGCAGCCGTAGCCCACAACTGCATGAACGTGCGACCTGTGTGTGTGGGGAAGACTGGAAGCGGAGCACCGGGAGCTACGTCAGTAGAACTACCGTCTGCACCAAACGTAGTTTTCATGCGTTGATACTTGACACCGCCTATGTCGTCGGTGGCAATTGTCTCGCTTGCGGTTTGGGCGGTGTTGTCAGCCATTTAGAGTTGGAAAATTCCGCTGGCGTTCCAAGTGATGCCGATGTTACCACCGTTCGGAATAACCGGAAGACCTGTGACACCTGTGTCTAGCCAAGCGACGAGTCGCCAAGTCGTGTTGGCACCCGAGTTCTTGCGGAACAACACAATAGCTTCAGACGGGTCGCCTGTGACTGAAGGGAACGTAACGTCGTCACCGTCGAACAATCCGAGGGCAACTGTGGGGTTGGTAATTCGCTGTTCGGTGCCTACCAAACCAGCACCAGTCAAGTCTGAGTAGAACTGGTCTGCGGCGTTGTAGGTTTCATCTGCTGTATCTACGAGGATTGCGTAAACACCGTCTGTTGAGGTGTTGGTGTCCAAGTCGCTGTTTGCGTCACCCGCAGCCAACGATTGTTTAAACTTAGGGTAGATTGCGTTAGCCATAGAGTAACTTCCTTACTTTACAAGTTGAATACGTTCAGCAGCGTCCCGTAGCTCTCGCTCTTCCTCTGCCACCTGATTGAGACGACCTTCAACTTCGTCGTTGCTCGGCCTCCCCCGTTTAACACCTTGCTTGCTTTTGTCGAGTTTGAACCCTTTGTCCGCTAGGTACCGGGCCGCAGACAGTGAACTCTTGTTCTCCGGGTCGTTGGCGATGGACCTGACGCGAGACAGTCCTTCTGCGTACAACTTAGCTTCTAGCTCTTCGTCCCACTGTCGGACTGCTTCTCTGAACCACGAAGCCTTGAGAAGATGCTTCCAGTAACCAAAGTCCTTGAAAAGCCTTGTACTGGTTGTGTAGCCAGAAGGGTCAGCATCTTTAATGTACTCTTGTCCAAGATTGACCAACCCTTCCTTGTTAGCGAACAAAGTGAAAGCAGGTTCAATCAACCTGTCGGAGACAGGCAACTGAACCCACTGTTCGTAGAAAAGCTGCTTACTGTACCGCTGATTAGTCTCGTTGCGGTACGGAGGTTGTATTTTAGGCATCTTCTTCCTTAGCTACCGGGGAGTCTTCCTCTTCAGGGTCTGCACCGAGAAGCCCTTTGTCATCTAGTTCCTGAAGACTGCGAAGCTGAAGCTCTTGCTGAGTCAGTTTCTTGCCGTCTTCCGTTTCGTCTGGTTGACCATTATTCATTAGGTGCTTCTCCTTCTGCAACTGGTTCTGCCGGACCAGCGTCTTCGGCGTTTTCTTCTGCAGTCGCAGCGTCTAGTGCTGAGGCCGCGTCTTCAAGCCTACCGGCCAATTCATCAATCACTTCTTGGTCGTTGTTGTCCACTGCCGGGTTGCGAATTGCTTCGGCAACGTCCAGCACGTTGTCTGCCACGCTCTGTACTGCAGCGTTCAGACGGTCGAAGTTGTTAGCCATAATTTCGTTCCCTTCTTCCATGAGTTTAATTAAACGTCTAAACTGCCGACTATAGTCCTTCGGCTCAGGACACGCAAACAAATACGTAATCAAGCCTCTCATGTTTGCTTCCTCAGTTAGCGTGTGTCGAGGGTTCCGTACGAAGCAGGGGCTAGGCCAATCAGCCTCCGGTCAAAAAGCTCCTGCAGAGACAGAAGCCTGATTTCGTTGACTGTCGGGTATCGCTTAGCCTTAGCTGCCATGTTGTATAGTTCCTTCTTTTTTGTGGCGAGGGAGGTAGGAGTCGAACCCACGTTTACTGTTTTGGAGACAGTCGTGTTACCGTTACACCACTCCGACTCAAACTGCTTGTAACTGTATTATACTCTATTTCACCTAAAATGTCAAGCCTTTTTTGCCCTAAGTACGATTTTACTTGACAAAACTAGTCAAATGTAGTATAATACCTTATAAGGTGTCCGGGGGTAACACTTACTATACCTGTACAATAGACACCTGCTTCCAAAGTAAGGAACTAGTAGTGGGCCTAACTGGGCCCATTTGTCATGTCTGTTGTCTGAGGGAGCGAGCTAGGCGCTAGCCACGAGAACGTTGTTACACGCTAGTCACCGTCTTACACTTGCTTGGAGACGATGGGGCGCGAAAGGCTGGCTCTTTACTCTAAAAGGAACATTTCTCTGTAACTAGGTTAAATGTTGTAAAGCCAACATTTCCCTACGATATTTTTTAGGCATGATATGCAAGAAACAGACCACCCCCCTCCCCCCCGGTACCCCGTGTTCGTCATTGCTCCCCGCCCCTTTGTCGTGAGGCCATGTTTGAGAATGTCTCGCATTAGCAGTAGCCTCGACCAGTTATGCTATTGATAATGCTTAGCAATTGCACTTAGCCCAGTTACTAATCGTAACCTGCTCTGTTTCCCTCTCTGATGCACCCTCAGCCTCTTCTCCCCTCTCTCCGCTACCCTTCCCTAGCTCACTCCTTTGTTCTCGCTGTAATCGAAGTTGCTATTCTGTTCCCCGTTCATTCACCGTTTGTCGTTGCCTCTTTGCATCACGTTCTCCTTTTGTGTGTGTCTTGTCTGCCACTTGTTTAACATAATCCTGAGTTCCTTCTTTGTTCTCCTATGCAAGTTCCATGCCAAACTGTGATGTAACAGTCTATCATCAACTGGCACGCTCCTTGCATTACGCGCGGGGTTCCTTCCGCTCCGCGTGCACACTGAGACACTGTGTTAATACAGCATCACACCTGCCACTGTGTTAGGTCTATCATCCACGCAACACACCACGGTTCCGCCCGATTTCCGCTTATCGAGAAAAGCGATTAACCCTAATCGAATTTATTCACGGAACGAAACCCTGCCCCCATGCGTCTAGCCGTTACATCGCTGTTGGGTTCTGTGACCCGCCTCTCTCTGGGGATGCAGCTTTGAGTAAGGAGCGCGAAACATGGCTGTAAGCCGTAACGTGCGCCGCATGCGGGCCAAGGTCCGGCGAGCAATCGCTGAGACTGATGCCAGCAACACAGCGGCGTTTATCGCTAAGCAGGAACTCATCAGAGGGAACTGCAAGGCACTCGGTAGGGACGCCAACAAGCGTGGAACTGGCGAGATAGGTTGGCTAAACCCAACTCGTAAGCCGCTAGGTTTCACTCGCCGTTGGAACTTTTCTCACGGCCCTGCGTAGTGCCTTTACGAAGTAGGTTCCGATAGGCGGAACTGAGACAGGGCGCGCACTGTATGCTCTAGCGCGGCGGCTAAGGTCAGGCCGATGTAAGATTGACCAAGTTGGGTGTGCGCACCCGCCGGAAGTGACAAGCCGGAAACCCGATGGATTGGCTCTAGGCGTGGAGATGCGTTACTGTGTTAAAGCAGTAACACACTAAGCGCAACTGAAACTGCCAATCCGATAGACGGATTAAGGAGCGCAAGCGCATTGACGTGAGGCCGCCCGCCGATAGGTTACTAATAGTAACTGGTCATAGGGTAGGTTCCGTTGCCTAGGCGATTGCACCTAAAACGTTACTAAATAAGCAATCCATTGCTTTGAGCACTGGCTTTGCCCTCTTGCGGCTCAATCCTTTTTGACCGTTCGCACTGACCGCTAGCACTGCGGGACAGGTATAGTAGAGGCACTGGCATTGACCAAAGGCACGACATGTTTAGCAATCGTCGTCTAGCGGCGCACTTTCGCAAAACTGCCAGTGTTCAAACCAATGGATTGACGGGACAAGGTAGCGATAGCACCACACTTCCTAGGGACTGCTTTAAATGGCGTCGGTTAGACTGTGGTGCTTTCCCTGTCTTGTGAACAGGCACGCTGATGTGTGGATTAACAGCGTGATGAAAGAGAGAAAGGAATACCACGTGAAAAACAATGGCAAGAAGATTGATGCCCTCATTCGTGGCATCGGCAAGCGGAGTGTCTCGCTTCGTGAGGCTGTCCAAGCTTGTGCTGTCCTCATCGTCGAACATGCGAAGGACACGAACGATTGCAGCCGTGCCCTCGCACTCGTCACCGCCGTCGGCATGGCGAGCGACAGGGTGAAGCTCATCCAGTGGTTCGGTATGGTTTCGCCAATCAACATCACGTTCACCGCTGATGTGACGAAGCGCCGTGTCGGTCTGCGCAAGAACGGAATGACGAACTATGCTCCGTTCGACCTGCCCAAGGCGCGCAGCCTGTCCTACTGGACCGTTGGCACAGACGACGACAAGCAGACTGAGGAACTGACCTCGGCCAGCGTCAACACGGCAATCCTGAAGCTTGCCAAGCGCCTTCAGTCCAATCTGGACAAGGGCCGGGTTGCTGCGAACGACACCGACAGCGTGGTCGCCAAGATTGCAGCCCTTCGTCAGGCTGCCGTTGCGGTCGCCGCCTAACTTCGGTCGCTTCACTACCTAGAGGGTGGATGGTCAACCCTCAATAACCCAAGGTAACAGCAATGTACTTTGGTCCCTGCCCACATGGGCAAAAGGCAAGCACCTTAAATGGTGAGCGCGTGGTGTCGGGCCAGCCACGTACTACCTTCGGTGGGTGGGATGGTCAAACCCCCATTACATTCACAATAGAGTTGGACAGTGACAGCGTGAGGCGGAGACGCCCTTAACTGGCGCTGAGTGCTGATGCCACGGCCTTCACTGTCCTACTGTGTTGTGAAGGGAGAACAACAATGCCTCGTCGTAGTAACTATCCTGAACAGGATGCGTGGAACGTTGCATACACGGATGAACGTGGTGACACGAAGCACTATCTTGCGTGTCATGTACCGACGTATGAGAAAGCGTTGCTATATGCGCGTTCATTCAATCAGAAATATGGGGGCAAGCCGTATCCTAATGGCAAAGGCTTCTACAGCTTTAGTCAGGCTGTGCCTGTAAGGATAGTGTAGTGAACAAGTATGAGCGCATCGCATTAGCTACGCACTACGCAGCTTGGTCGCTCTGCTTTGCCCTTTGGTTAACCCCGCTGGTGGTGGCAGGGATAGGGAGTAGAAAGGTCTATCATCATTTGTGTGGGCGCACTGGCCCGAGCTAGGTGAGCCTAGGCACTGGTCCGCTAGTTGCTTAGTATAACCCTGCTTATTGAAAACTGCTTGTCTCCCTGCCTAAGCGGAGCATTAGACAAGAGTAAGGGTAGGTTGCAACCTTACAGTGCGTCCTCACAAGTGATGAGAAGGAAGGAGAGTTAAGATGCCTCCGATTTATTCAGCGAACTACGACAGGATACTGCGTTTGCCTGACCTGACGAAGCTGAAGGTCATTGGTAAGGGTGGTAAGAGCATCACTGCCAACGTAGGTGACGGGCCTGACCTTGCGATGAACACACACGAGTTCATCCTGTTCGCCGCTGCTCGTGGAGGCATCAATGCTTGACTGGTTCCTCAAGAGCGTTGCTCAAATCGCTGACTTGATGATTGCTACCATTATTGTAGTAATGACGCTTCGGCTCATGGGTGTGGAGGTTTGACATGCAAGTTCGTGTCGGTCGAGGAACTGACCAAGGAGGCGAGCGCGGCATGACAAACACTAGGGATAAGCTGGTCGAGCGGTTGCGCTACGGCAAGGATGTCGAAAGCTGGTGGGCGCTTGGTGCAGAAGCCGCCGACACCCTCGAAGCACAGCAGTCAGCCTTGGATGCGATGCGAGAGGCGATGCGGAACGCTTTGAACCACCGCTACGGCGAATGGACGGCAATTCTCGAAGAAGCCCTCAACTGTTATTCGACTGAGGCACAGAAGGAAAGGAAGTAAGCATGACCCGTTGGTATGTGAACCCGTACAAAATGGCGTCGGAGGGCGGTATCGCTCTAGCTGATGGATTGGATGCCCTTCGCATCCGACAGCAAGGGAGCACCTACACTCCGCAGGAAGGCGACATCATCGTCAACTGGGGATGCGGTGGCCCGCTGCGTAACTTTTCGCCAGCCACGGTAATCAACCCTAGCGTTGACGTGTGCATCAACAAGGTCACGTTCTTCCGGCGTATGCAAGGGCACAACATCGTGCCGCCCTTCGCCTTCAGCGCCGACGAAGCATTGCGCCACCTAGCTTTTCCAATCATCTGTCGCACTCGCATTGAAGGGGCAGACGGGCAGGGTATCGTCATAGCCAACAACGCTGAAGAAATGGCGTCGGCTCGCCTCTACACGCAGTTGATGGACAAGAGTGGTGAGTACCGTGTCCACCTAGGCCGCTTGCCTGACGGGACGATTGAACTCATCTGTGCGCAGAAAAAGCGAGTAGCTTCGGTTCACGAAGGGCCTATCTGGACAGGTGAACACACTTACCTAGACTGGTGTGACCCGTCCTACCTACCTCGCCACGTATTCGACGTGACTAAGCGGGCGATGGAACTCATGCCGGAACTTCACTTCGGAGGCTTTGACACCATTGTCACAGACAGTTGGGGCGCACGTGTGGTGGAGGTTAACTCTGCCCCGATGATGACTCCTGACACAGTGCGTAAGTACGTGGACTTCCTCAAGCGATTTGAGCAGCCTGTCGTAGTTGCTGGTGCTGAGGAAGACCCTACTGAGACTGCTGACTATCAGGCTGGTTACGCTGATGGTCGTCGTGAAGCATTGGATGAAATGCTAGGTCAACTGCGTAGCCTTCAGACAGGGAGTAACTAATGTGTGCAGTATGTTCGAGTCTGTTGCTGCTTCCGGCAATAGTGACCACGGTGAGTGGGCTATCTCTGACCAAGAGAGGCAAGCAATCATCCAGTTCTGCGAAAGCATCGGCGCAACAGCAACGCGCTGGCTCTTCCTAGAACGCTACAACCCCAACGTACAGGTTGCCATGCAGCCGTACATCACGTTCTTCAAGCGGGCCTACACATTAGGTGTACTTGAAGGTCTAATCATCAATTCGTCATTAACGAGGTTAGCCACAATAACGAGCAACACTAAGCTGTGACCCCCTAACGTTATCGGCAAAAGAGACTTAGCTGGCAGCCACCAGCGGGCCTCTCGCTATCCGAAGGGAACCAGTTACGGGGCAGTGCGTTATTGTGCAAACCGAGAAGGTTGTGCTCCTAACGGATGCACCCTACTCGCGGGTGGGAGGCCCTCAACGCGGTGAAAGGTTGAGAGGGAGAGTCTAGTCAACATGAGGCGGAGGTTGGACTAGCACAAGTTCCGTAGGAGGTTTGAAAATACAGATGAGGTTGCTATTCTAGTTGTGTGAATGTGTGAAGCAGTTTACTGTCTAACCCTGAAGCACACCTATGTTTAGGCCAAGAGGCTGTTTATTCTTAATCCTCCCGGTCGGAGGGGACGTTACAGCGCCACACAACGGGAGTGTGAACGTTTGCCCCTTCGTCTGTTTGCATGAGCATACTCGTATGACTCGTATTAGTGACCCGGAGTTTAAACGTGTGAAGAAAAAAGGAGAGTTGAAGTGACTGCTCTTTCGTATGAGACTCGCAAGTTGAACGGCGAGCAAATTAACGTAGACTTGAAGACGAGCGTAGGTTCTCGCATTGCCCGCGCTACCATCAAGGAAGTGTTGGGTTTGGGTGACGCCTTTGAAATTGTGTGGGGAACCTACGCCCGTTACCCGTCGTTCTACATTCAGAGCGGCGGAGTATCCATCTACACTGTTGGGTTCTTGCTCAGTGAGGTAAACGGTTCGCGCATCAATGTCAAAGGACACTTGAGCGACCTAGACGAAACGCTTCCGTTTGACTGGACCGACAACAGCTTCAAGCAGACTGAGGAAGGGACCACGCTTCGGTGGAACCTCAAGGAAATCTTCCGTCAAGCGTTGGAGGCGTTGAAGCCCAAGCTTCAGACACCGACGACACCGGGATGCGTCAAGGCTTTCTTCCAGTTGGATGAAGTCTTTTGGGTGAACAAGCGAGCTACCTCAGCTAACCTCATCGCCTACGACGGCAAGCACTATCTCAAGGACGTGTGCTTCCAGTTTCAGCGCGTTCATCGGACGGAAGAAGACTTCGACTACGTGCCTGAACGCGAGTTGATTACCAGCAACGTCACTACCTACGGCGACGGATACTGGTACACAGACAGCCTAGTCCCCGTTTACGTCAACGCTGTGCCGTTTGACACTATTTCCCATAGGTGTCCGCAAGACGAGGCTGAACGCCTTTACGAACAGGTGGTAGTGAGTGGCGAAGTACGTTACATCAATCGTGAGAAGCCGGGTATGAGCTTCTTTCAGACGGGTGTTCACAGTTATCAGACGCGAGTTGAAAGCTTGTTGGATAACGACAAGTTGTTCCTCATGGGGTCGTCAGACCTCTACGCCAAACGGGACCGCGCTGAAGTTCCTTTCCTTGGGTGGGAACTAGAGGCTTGTTGTAACCTATCCAAGGTAGGCCGTGACAAGACTGCTCGTACTTTCAAAGAGCAGCTTCCGTTCTTAGTGTTCTGCAAGAACGACGGCTCCATTTCCCCCGAAGGTTTTGAGACTGTCAGTGTTCCTGCTACGTTGGATGCGTGGAAGGAGACTGAGCTAGCAGCAGCGTTGGACGTGATGCGGGTAGCCCCTTACAGCATGCGTTCCTACGAACACAGTAGCACAGGCTTTCACGTTCACGTCAGTAGGTCGGCACTGTCAGTGCTTGACTTGCAGAAGTTGGAACGGTTCATGCACAACCCTGCTAATCGGACTATGCTGACAGACATTGCAGGGCGTGGTGCTACGTCATATCAGAAGTATGACGACAAGCTGTTCTCTAATCGTAACAGGCCCATAGTGGAAGTAAGCGGAGACTCTCGTCGCGGTGAGTGTGACAACCTGTTGTGGCTTAGTGGTGGTGTTTCCACAGCGTTGTCTCGTCTTAACTCTTATTTCCCCGGTGCCAGAGGTTTCTACGATTGGTGCAATGCTTACATTTCGTTTGCTGACTCAGGACGCAGGGTTCAAAACCACCCTGATACGATTCACTTTGCGTCAATCTTCCTGTCTGGTACTGGTTCTTATCCGACGTTTGACATGGTAGCCCACGTTCTTCGTGACGACAGGGCGAGTCACTATACTGAAAGCACAAAGGAGGCGGCTAAGTCTATCATCATTGCTGTCGCCCAGTGGGGACCGAGTATCAATCAGGCGATACGCTACTTTTTCCCTGACTACGATATCCCTGAGATAACGG
>Ga0207701_10002993_pt1 | contig 17434 bp, 16 predicted proteins | sample KBSSwiSSwithPhiX_FD_184294 | JGI IMG/M metagenome (GOLD analysis project Ga0207701, IMG submission 184294) | Switchgrass rhizosphere bulk soil microbial communities from Kellogg Biological Station, Michigan, USA, with PhiX - S5 (SPAdes) (version 2) | ecosystem: Environmental > Terrestrial >... | reverse complement strand
TGGCTGCCCCTGACCGGCTTCGATGATCGTGGCGGTCGTCGTCTGCATGCTGTCGATCGCCGACTGCACGACCGCCTCGTAGAGCCCGCGCTTGCCGTGAAAGTGATAGTTGATCGCGGCCACGTTTGCGTGCGCTGCCCGGCAGATATCGCGCACCGTGACGCGCGCGAGTCCGCGCGACGCAAAGAGCTGCGCCGCCTCGGTGAGCAGTCGCTCGCGCGTGTCCTGGTCGGCCGGCGGTGGAACCGCACCCTTTGCCCCTCGCACCCCTCGTACCCCTCGCACCGACTTCGATCCCGCTTGCACCCCTCGCACCCTCTGCACCTACAGCGTTCTTTTGAACAAGAGCGTCGCGGCGCTCATCGCCACGGCTGAGAAGACCGTGAGATACAGGAGGTCGCCGGCGATTGCGTCGAAGCCGGTGTTCTTCAGGAGCAGGCTCTTGAACGCATGCACGGCGTAGGTGAACGGATCGATTTTCGCGATCACGTGCATCCACCCGGGGAATCCCTGCTGCGGGTAGACGGCGCCGCTCGGGAAATACAGCACCGTGTTCAAGAGGCCGAACATCGCCCGCGGCGCGAGCGGGTCACTCACGCGCACCATCAGCAGGAACATCAGGCTGATCAGCGCGAACGCGGTCGTGCCGACGACGAGAAATGTCCGCAGCAGGCGGAGAGGCTCGAGCGGATTCGGCACACCGGCAATGTACGAGCCGACGATCGTTATGACGGCGCCGGCCATGAACGCCTTGAGGGTGCCGGAGAGATTGAATCCAGCGATCAGCTCGAGCTTCGTGACCGGGGTGACGAGATATCCCTCGTGCAGGCCGCGCGCCTTGTCGTCGATGTAGATGATTCCGCCGCCGATCATCACCATCATGAAGATCGACATCGTGATGGAGCCGGGGAGCAGGTACTGGATGTAGGGCACGTACGGATAGATCTCGACGACGTCCAGCCCCGCCGCCGTCGAGATTCGTGATTGCGTCGGCGGTGCGTTGAACGCCGCGACGACGCTGTTCATCGTCGCCCCGAGTGATGCAAACACGAAATTGTCCGTGTTGTCCGAGACGAGCGCGACCCGCGGGTCGTTGCCCTGCAGCGACCGGCGAGAGAAGCCCGGCGGAATCATGAGCACACCGTTGACCTGGCCGTTTCGCAGGTCCGCCAGAGCCGTGCCGCCGTCCGTGTAGTCCAGAAGATCGACGGTGTGGGCGCCGGAGGAGACCGCATTGGCGAGTTCCCGGATCCGGACAGCCGGCACGCCGTGGTCTTGATCGACCACCGCGAGCTTCAGGTGCTTGACGTTCCCGCCGAAGGCGTAGCCGAGCACCACCAGCTGGGCGAGCGGGAAGATCATCGACATCACGATCAGCAGCGGGCTGCGCCGGAACCGGCGCATTTCGCGTTCGACGATGGCCATCGTTCTGCGCATGTCAGGGCCTGCGAATCATGAAGGGACTATCCATGGCCGACGGCGCCTGCAGCGCATCGCGCAGCGCCCGGCCGGTGTAGTGCACGAACACATCGTCGAGCGTGACGTCCTCGGGTGAACGGCCGGGAATGGACGCCTTAAGCGCGGCCGGGGTGTCGAGCGCCACGAGCTTGCCGTGGTCCACGATCGCCAGCCGGTCGCACAGCCGGTCGGCTTCGTCCATGTAGTGAGTGGTGAGCAGCACCGTCAGGTCGCGTTCACCTTTGACCTTCTGCAGCATCTCCCACACGGCCGTGCGCGACACCGGATCGAGGCCCGTCGTCGGCTCGTCGAGGAAGAACACGCGCGGCTCGTGCACGAGGCCGCGCGCAATCTCGACGCGCCGGCGCATGCCGCCCGAGAGGTTCTTCACCGGTTTGTCGGCCCACTGGCTCAATTCCACCGCGGCCAGCAGTTCTGGTATCAACCGATTGCGCTTCTCTTTCGACACGCCATACAACTTCGCGAAGATGAGCAGGTTCTCTTCCACGCTCAATTCCAGGTCGGTGGTCATCGCCTGGGGGATGACGCCGATGGAACGGCGAACCTGATCCGCCTGTTGGCGCACGTCGAATCCGTTGATGATCGCGGTGCCCGACGTTGGCGGCAGCAGCGTGACCATCATGCGGATCAGCGTGGATTTGCCGGCGCCGTTCGGGCCGAGCAAGCCGAAGATCTCACCCGGCTTGACCGCGAACGAAATGCCGTCAACCGCGGTGAAATTGCCGAAGCGCTTGACGATGTTCCGCACGTCCACCGAGCCATCGTGGACTTCGGCTTTCGCTGGCCCCGCGCCGTAGTGTCCGGCTTCAGCCGGCCCTGCGCCGTAGTGTCCGGCTTCAGCCGGCCCTGCGCCGTAGTGTCCGGCTTCAGCCGGACCTGTCTTCGACTCGATACTCATTTGACGGGCAGCTTCACGTACGTGGTCATGCCGGTGGCCAGGCGCCGATCGGAGTTGTCGAGGCGCAGCCTGATCTCGAAGGTCTTGATGTCACGTTTTGTCCGGCTCACATCGCGCTGCGTGGCGAAGGCCGCATCTGCGCCGCGAAAGATGACCGTGCCTTCACGTTCATCGCCTGACGGCAATCGCACGGTCAGCTTGTCGCCCAGCTTCACGCGATCGATATAGGTCTCCTCGACGTCGACGCGAACCCACAGGTCGTCCGGGTTGATCAGTGTCACCACGGGCTGGCCCGCCACGACGACCTCTCCCTGATGCGCGGCGCGGACATCGACGATGCCGTCGATCGGAGAGTGGATTTCGGTATAGGCCAGGCGCACGTCGGCCTTGGCGCGCTGTGCGCCGGCGGCGGCCTCCTGCTGACGCTGGCCGGTGAGCTGGCTGCGTTTGATGGCGATTTCCTCGGCGCTGGAGCGGGCGAGGGCGACGGCGGCTTTTTGCGCGTCAATCTGCTTGGCAAGCGCGGCCACCCGTGACTTCGCCACCTCGTGCGTGGTGCTGGCCTGATCGAGCTGCTCCGCCGTGCCGATCCCGTCCTTCAGCATCCGTTGCATGCGGGCGAGCGTGACGCGGGCGTTCTCGAGTTCGGCGTTCACCGCCGCCTGTTGCGACTCGGTGGATGCGAGATTCGCCTCTGCCTGCGCGATCTGATCGCGTGTCTGCCGCTCCTGCAGCCGTAGCGCCGCCTCGCCTTCGCGCACTTGAGAGCCGAGCCCGGCCGCGCTGTATTCGTAGAACGCGCGCTCTTCGCGCAGTTCGTCGGGCTGCAGCACTGCCAGCACCTGGTCTTTGCGGACCCGATCGCCTTCGGCCACGCGCAGTTCGCCGATCCGTCCCGCAATCTGCGAGCTGGCCACGATTTCATTCGTCGTGACGACGCCGGTCAGCGTCAGGAAGGGCGGCGTCTGCTGCGAATACCAGTAGCCGGCAGCGGCAGCAGCGATGACGAGAAGGAGGACAGCGAGTCGAACGACGCGGCGCATGAAACAACTGTATTAAACAGTTGTTTGAAAGTCCATACTTGCAACTTGCAACTTGCTAGTTGCTAGTTACTTCTTTCCGTACAGCGCCCGCACGCGGCGGATGTCGTCCTCGGACAGCCCGGCGACATGGGCGATGTCGGCCCGCGTTTTCAACTGCGTCCGGTATCGGTTGAAAAAGCCGGGGATGTCGCCGCCGTAGCCGAAGAAGAACATGATGTCGGCGTACGCGGCGGTGTGCTCGAGGCCGACGGCATGCCCGAGTTCGTGCACGCAGGTCAGATAGACGATCGTGTCGCGGAACAGCGGATCGGCCTTGGCGCGTACGGCGATGTCGTCGCCGAGGGCGTTCGTGTCAGGCCGGATGTAGACCGCGGCGCCGCGTCGGCCGCGTACCAGCAGCGGACGCATCTCGCCGTACTGACCGAAGTTCGGCGGCACGAAGTAGACGCGCACCTGGGCCTCGTCTTCCGCGGCTGGTTCAAAGCGCAGCGCCCCGTCGAGCGCCTTTTCCCAGGCGCCCACCGCCCATTTCGCCAAATCGACATCGGTCGAACGGAATTCGGACTGCGCCTCGCCGGTGCCGATGAAGTAGGTCACTCGATTGGTGCCCGGCAGCGTCTGCAGGGGGGCGATGGTCTGCGCGGAGGCAGCCGCGGCGGCAACGGCCAGGGCCGCGCACAGGATCAGTCGCATCGCCTTGAGCCTCATGGTCATAAGATATGCCCGTATGCGCCTGATTCCGATAGCGATTCTGCTTGCGGCGTCGGCGGTTGTCCTGACCGCGCAGAGGCCGGCGTCCGTCGATCCGTACGATGAGATGGCCGCGCGTCTGCAGGCCGGTCCCGGGTACCAGTCAGCGCGTACGGGACGGATCACGCTTCCGACGAGCGATCGCGGCGTCTCGCTCGACAACGTCCTCGAGGTTCCAGCGGATTACGACCCGGCGCGGCGATGGCCGCTGCGTGTGTCGCTGCATGGCGGTGTCGGGCGCGCGGCGCCCGGCCCGGGCGATCCGCCCGCGCGGCCGCTCACCAATCGCATTCAAAGCGCGGGGGAGCTCGTGCTTCATCCGCGCGCCTGGTCCGGCTCGGAATGGTGGACGTGGGGTCAGGTCGACAACATCGCGAAACTCATCGATCGGATCAAGCGCGAGTACAACGTCGACGAATCGCGCACGTACATCACCGGCATCTCGGATGGCGGTACTGGCGTCTACTTCTTCGCCATGCGCGCCGCCACGCCGTGGGCCGCGTGTCTGCCGCTCAACGGGCAGCCGCTCGTCCTCGCCAACCCGGACAGCGGCGCCGAGGGCCAGTTCTTTGCCTCCAACCTCGCCAACTGTCCGCTGCATGCCGTCAACGGCGGCAAGGATCCACTCTATCCGGCGGCGTCGGTGTCGCCGCTCATCGCGATGTTCCGGCGCGGCGGCATCGCGGTGGACTTTCAGGTGTACCCGGAGGCCGGGCACGACGTGAGCTGGTGGCCCGACGAGCGCGCGAAGTTCGAGGCGTTTCTGGCCGCGCATCGGCGCGTTGCGCATCCCGAGCGGATCTCATGGGCGACCGAGCGCACCGATCGCTACAACCGGTTCCGCTGGCTCGTGATCGATCGCCTCGGGCAACGGTCGTCCGATCGCCCGCTGCCGGACGTCAACAAGTTTGCGGTGGACAACGGTCGTGAGCTGTCGCTCTTCTCACGGTCGCGACAGTCGGGCCGCGTGGACATCACGCGCACGGGCAACACGTTCGAGGCCGAAACGCGGGGCGTCAGCGCGTTCACGCTACTGCTGTCACCGGACGTCGTCGATTTCTCCAGCCCTGTGCGCGTTGTCGTCAACGGTCGCACCGTGCACGAATCTCGAGTCGAGAAGAGCGTTCGCACGCTCATGGCCTGGGCCGCGCGCGACAATGACCGCACCATGCTCTACGGCGCGGAGTTGAAGATCACGGTGCCGTAATACGTTGCTGGACGCGCCGGCCGCTACAGTCGGCACGAATCGACTCGTGACCGGGAGCTGTTGATGTCCATTCGCCTGTTTCGCGTCATCCTGCCGGTGGGGGATATCGATCGCGCCGCGCAGTTCTATCGCACCCTGCTGGAGCAGGAGGGTATGCGAGTCTCTTCCGGCCGCCACTATTTTTCCTGTGGCGGCGTCATCCTCGCCTTGTATAACGCGGCGGCCGACGGTGACAGGGCCGATCCGCGGCCCAACCCCGAGCATGTGTACTTCGCCGTGAGCGATCTCGACGACGCTTTTAAACGCGCGGAACGCGTCGGCGGGCTTGTGGACGAGATTGGCGACGGCAACCTGCCAATGGGGCGCATCGCGACGCGCCCGTGGGGCGAGCGGTCGTTCTACATGCGCGACCCGTTCGGCAATCCGCTCTGTTTCGTCGACGAGCAGACGGTTTTCACCGGGCCGCCTTCGTAACGGGCCGAAGTGAGGTCGCTGATGTCGACCAGCCCGATACGTTGGGGCCGTGTCATCGCGGCCGCTGTTCTCTCCGAAGTAGCTGTCACCGCGTCTCCCTGTAGACCGCCCGATGTACGTGGTCTCGTTTGTCCTGCGGCTCATCGGCGGTTACTCGGGCGGAAAAATTGCCGAGCGCCGGAAGCGTCCGCGCCCGGTGATGCAGGAAACCGCGTAATTTCTGGTGCAATTCTTCATGGCCAAGTTCAACGGGCACAACGTTTAGCGTTGATCTCGTACACCCCCGGGGCCTAAAATTCGCACTGGATGATGAGGCGAGGAAGAAGGACCGCCCTGGTGGCGGCCGCCGTACTGCTGTATCTCGCGGTGGCCGGGGGCCGCATCACGGAAGGGCAGGCGCAATCAGCCGCGCCCGCGCCGGCATCTGCGACCGGGCAGACCACTGGCGCCGCGCCCGCCGCATCGCAGGCCGGGCTCGTGAACCAGTACTGCATCGGCTGCCACAGCGAACGTGGAAAAGCGGGCGGCCTGGTGCTTCAGGGCGTCGCTCTGGACGACGGGCAGCACGCCGAGATCGCGGAGAAAGTGATCCGCAAGCTGCGCGGCGGTCTGATGCCGCCGGCCGGCCAGCGGCGTCCAGACAAGCAGTCGGTCGCCACGTTTGTCTCATCGCTCGAAACTGCAGTTGACGCCGCGAGCGTCGAAGCCGCGCCCGGCCGTGTTCCGTTGCGCCGGCTCAATCGGCGTGAGTACGAAAACGCCGTCCGGGATCTGATCGGCCTCGACGTCGACGCGAAGAAGCTGCTGCCCGACGACAATGTCAAGGGCAACTTCGACAACAACGCGACGGCGCTGCAGGTCTCGCCCAACTTCATCGACCAGTACATCTACGCCGCCCGGTCGGTGGCGATGGATGCGATCGGCAACCGCAAGGCGCCCCCGACGACGACCACCTTCGGCGACGTCGCCAACATGGTGATTTCGCTGCCGCCGAGTGGTGCTCCCGGAACCGGCCGCCAGCAGCATCATCTCGAAGGCATGCCGTTCGGCACTCGCGGCGGGATGATCGTCGAGCCCAACTTCCCGGCGGACGGCGAGTACGAGCTGACCATCGGCGACATGGCGATGGCGCGGGAAGTGCCGCGGATGGAATTCGAGAACACGGTGGTCGTGCTGCTCGACGGCAAGGAGATCTACCGCACCAGCATCGGCGGCGAGGCGGACCACAAGGCGATCGACCAGCGGCTCGATCCGGCGGTTGAAGAAATCAACGGACGGCTGCGGAAGATTCACTTCAAGGCGATTCAAGGGCAGCACAAGCTGGCCGTGACCTTCGTGCAACGCAGCTTTGCCGAAAGCGATGAGCGTGTGCGCACGAGCGCGCTCGAGGGCGGCCAGGAACGCATCCAGGCCGTGCACGCGCTCCAAATCAAGGGCCCGCTCACGGTGACGGGGATGAGCCAGTCGCCGAGTCGCGCGAAGATCTTCATCTGTCAGCCCGCAGCACCGGCACAGGAAGCCGCGTGTGCGTCGAAGATCGTCGAGAACCTCGCCCGCCGCGCCTTCCGTCGTCCGGTGACGCAAGACGACGTGGCGCCGCTGATGGGGTTCTACAAGGCCGCATCGGTGAAAGGCGGTTTTGAAGCGGGTGTCCGCGACGCACTGAGCGCGATCCTCGCGAGCCCGCATTTCCTGTATCGCGTGGAGGCGGCCGCCGAGAACGGCAGGGCCCGCACGCTCAGCGATCTCGAACTCGCCTCGCGTCTGTCGTTCTTCATCTGGAGCAGCATTCCGGACGACGAATTGCTGACGCTCGCGACCAGTTCGCGCCTCAGCAAGCCCGACGTGCTGGCCGCGCAGGTCAAGCGGATGCTCGCCGATCCGAAGGCGGAATCGCTCAGCGAGGACTTCGCGTTCCAGTGGCTCCACGTCGCCAAGCTCGACGAGATCACGCCGGATCGCGGCCAGTTCCCGCACGCGAGCGGCCTGCTCGACGCCCGCGCGCTGATGAAGCGTGAGCTGCAGCTGTTCATCGACAGCATCCTGCGGAGCGATCGCAATGTGAACGAGCTGCTGACCGCGGATCACACGTTCCTCAACGAGCGGCTGGCGATGCTCTACGGCATCGAGACCGTCAAGGGTCCCGACTTCCGCCAGGTCATGCTGCCGAACACGATGCGCAACGGATTGCTTGGCAAGGGCGCGATCCTGATGCTCACGGCGTATCCCAATCGCACGTCGCCAGTGTTGCGCGGTGCGTGGATCCTCGATCGCCTTCTGGGTGCGCCGCCGCCGGAGCCGCCGAAGGACGTGCCGTCGCTGCCGGAAAACGGACGCGGACAGCCGGCACGAACGCTGCGCGCGAGGCTCGAGCAGCATCGCAAGAGCCCGACGTGCTTCGCCTGCCACGGCGTGATGGATCCGCTCGGTCTGGCGCTGGAAAATTTCAACGCGGTGGGGCAGTACCGCGCGACCGACCCGGACACGCGTGAGCCAATCGATGCGTCGGGGCAGTTCCCGGACGGCACCACCATCAACGGTCCGGACGATCTGCGCCGCGCCCTGGCCGAGCGGCCGGATCATCAGTTCGTGCAGACGCTCACGGAAAACGTGATGACGTATGCCCTGGGCCGCAGTCTCGACTATCGCGACATGCCCACCGTCCGCCGCATCGTCAAGAACGCGGCGGCCGACGATTATCGTTTCAAGTCGATCGTGCTTGGCATTGTGACGAGCGACGCGTTCCGGAAGAGAGAAGCCGAGGGCGTGGCGGAGCGGGTTCTGAAGACCGCGTCGAACTGAGTCGTAGGGCACCCTTTTGGTCGTAGTCGTAGGGCACCCCGGTTAGGGGTGCAACGAAACGAGGAGTCTGAGAATGTTCCTGTTCAAGAAGCACCTGTCGCGGCGCACGGTTCTCAAGGGCGCCGGTGCGACCATCGCTCTTCCGCTGCTGGATGCCATGGTCCCCGCAGGAACTGCGTGGGCACAGACTCCCGCGGCGCCGAGCCCGCGCCTGGGCTTCATTTACTTCCCGCACGGCGCGCTCCAGGACGAATGGCAGCCGAAGACGGTGGGACGCAACCCGGATTTCCCGTTCATCCTCCAGCCGCTCGAGCCATTCCGCGAATACGTCACCGTCGTCAGCGGTCTGCGGAACAAGGGTGGTGAGAGCTCCAGTCCGCACGGCATTATCGAGGAGACCTGGCTGAACTGCGTCGCCCCGCGTCAGCGCAACGCGAAGACCGGCGCGGGCGTGACGGTGGATCAGATCGCGGCGAAACACCTGGGCAAGAACACGCCGCTGCCGTCGCTGGAACTGTGCGGTGAGCCGGGCGGCATGATCTCGTTCCGGACGCCGACGCAGGCGCTGCCGATGGAGAGCAATCCGCGCAAGGCGTTCTACGGCATGTTCGGCCAGGGCGATACGAAGGAAGAGCGCGAAGCGATCCTGACCACGACGGGCAGCCTGCTCGACTACGTACGTGAATCGACCGCCTCGCTGACTCAGAAGCTTGATGTGGCGGACCGTGCCCGCGTGACCGAGTACCTCGATTCAGTCCGCGAGATCGAGAAGCGCGTGCAGAGGCTCGAAGAGAACGCCAGATCGCTTGGCGATCTGCCGGGTGCGCCGCTTGGCCCGCCCGAGGATTTCGGCGAACTGCTCGGCATTCAGTTCGAGATGATCGCGCTGTCGTTCCAGACCAATCGCACGCGAATCGCGTCGATGAAGATGGTCGAGGAAGCGAGCATGCGGACGTATCCGAACCTGGACGTCCACGAGGCGTTCCACCCGACGTCGCACTGGGGCGGCTTTCCGGATCGGATCGCGAATCTGCGGAAAATCCAGAACTACCACACCGCTTTGTTCGCGAAGTTCGTCAAGCGTCTCGCCGACATGCGCGAGGGCAACAGAACGGTTCTGGACGACTCGCTCATCCTGTTCGGCAGCAACATGGCGAACAGCGACGCGCACAACAACGACCCGTTGCCGCAGGCACTGATCGGCAAAGGCGGCGGCGTGAAGGGCAACCAGCACCTCCACTACCCGCAGGACACGCCGCACGCGAGCATCCTGGTGACGATGCTGAGTCGCGCGGGTGTGCCGGCCGCAGAGTACGAGAAGTTCGCCGACAACAAGGGCGTATTCACGGAGGTATAGCCGTGAAGACCCGGTACATCCTGGCGATCGCGGCCGCTACCTTGATGGTGGTCTCGCTCGCAACGGCGCAGACGAGCAAGGCCCAGCCCGCGAAACCGGCTCCGAAACCTGTCGTGTCCGGCTCGAGCCGGACCACCTCGCAGAAGGACGATCCGAACAAGCGCAACGACGACGGCAGCACGCCGTTGCAGTGGGCCGTGTATAGAGGTGACGTCCCGGCGGTCAAGCGCCTCCTGCGCATGGGCGCCAACCTGAAGCTGGCGAACAACTACGGCGCCACGCCGATGATCCTTGCCGCCGAAGTGGCGAACACCGAGATCCTGAAGGTGTTGATCGAGGCGGGCGCGGATCCTGACTCGCCGAACCCCGAGGGCATGACCGCGCTTCTCGCAGTCGCGCGAACGGGCAATGTCGAGGCCGCGCAGGTGCTGGTCAAGGCCGGAGCCAAGGTCGACGCCAGGGAGAAGTGGGGCGGTCAGACCGCGTTGATGTGGGCGTCGGCCCGCCGGCATCCCGAGATGATGGAGTTGCTCATCTCCAGGGGAGCCGACGTCAACGCCCGTTCCACCGATCGCAACTATCAGCGTCACATTCAGGCAGAGGGACGTCCGAAGAACCTGGACAGCGGCGGCCTGTCGCCGCTGCTCTATGCGGCGCGCGAGAACTGCATGGCGTGCGTGGACGTGCTGCTCAAGCACAACGCCGACATCAACCTGCCCGATCCCGACGGCGTGTCGCCGCTGCTCGTGGCGATCCTGAACGCCAACTGGGACCTCGCGAAGCAGCTGATCGACGCCGGCGCCGACGTCAATCAGTGGGACATCTTCGGCGAGGCCCCGCTGTTCCTGGCGCTCAACTCGCGCACCAAGCTCGATGGCGGCCGCGCGTCGATCGATCCGATCAACAAGACCAACGGCACCGCGATCGTCAGGATGCTGCTCGACAAGGGCGCCAATCCGAACCAGCAGCTGTTCTTCCAGCCGGCGAACCTGTCAGGGACGACGAACACCCGTGGCGCCACGCCGCTGATCCGCGCCGCGAACAATAACGATCTGGAGATGGTGAAGCTGCTGCTCGAGAAGGGCGCGGACGCCACCATCTACATGGCCGACCGGCAGACGCCAATCCACGCCGTCCTCTCTGGCCGTGCGCAGGAGAATCAGGCGATCGAGCTGATCAAGATCCTGCAGAAAGCCGGCACCGACGTGAACGTGGTCGCGCTGATCAACCACCCGCAGGAGATTCGTGGCGGCACCGCGCTGCACTACGCCGTGCGCAAGCGGCAGAAGGAAGTGATCAAGCTGCTCGCGTCCATGAAGATCGACATGAACGCCGTCGATCAGGACGGTCTGACCGCGCTGGATTACACGCAGTCGCGCGGCTTCATGCCGTTCATGGCGCTGCAGACGCCGCAATTCAAGGAGGAGGCCGAACTTCTCCGCTCTCTCGGCGCGACGAAGCTGATGGCGCAGAGTCCGATGTGGCCCGTGCTTGGTCCGCCGCAGGGCGTCTGGGACGACATCTGGCCGCTCGGCGAGACTCGAGTTCACGAACCCGTCTACAAGCCCTCGATCGCGACGGGCGGACCCTAGGATCAACCCATGTTGGCCCGACGAACCTTTCTGCGGTCAGGCGCTGCCGCACTCGGCGGCGCCTTGCTCGCCTCGCGTTTCGCGAACGCCCAGCCCGCACGCATCGCCACGACCGATCTTGGCGGCGCATGGCTCTTCCAGGGCGCTGGCGGCAATGTCGTTGCGCTGCCAGGTTCTGAGGGTGCGCTGATGATCGACGGGGGCCGTGCGGCCAATGCCCAGGAGCTGATTGCAGCAGTCCAGAAAGCCACCGGCACCACGCGCATCCACACGCTGATCAACACGCACTGGCACCCCGATCAGGTCGGCGCCAACGAAGCGGTGGGCAAGGCGGGCGGCGTCATCCTCGCGCACGAGAAGACGAAGCAGATGCTGAGCAACACCGTCTACAACGCGATCGGCGTCACCGGGCGCGTGCCGGCATTGCCGGCGGTTGCGCGGCCGAACAAGACCGTGCGTCTCGACGGATCCATCGAGTTCCCCGGCCAGCAGATCGACTACGGCTACATGCCCGCCGCGCACACCGACGGCGACATCTACGTTCACGTTCCGAAGTTGAACCTGCTCGTAGTTGGTGGCGTGGTGTCAGCGGAGGAGTGGCCGCTGCTCGACTATCAGAACGGTGCGTGGCTGGGTGGCCGCGTCCGCGGTGTCGAGCATCTCGCCGATCTCGTCAAGCCCGACACCCGCGTCATTCCCGCGCAGGGACGCGCGATGACCGGTAAGGAGATCCTGCGCCACCGCGACATCTATCAGAAGCTGTACTCCACGCTGATCGGCTATCTGAACAAGGGACTCGGCCCCGAAGACACCGTGCAACGAAACCCGCTCAAGGAATTCGGGTCCGAGTTCGGCGATCCGTCCGCGTTCCTCTACGGCGCCAACCGCAGCATGATGATCGCCTACGTGCCCGACTAGTTCAGAATCACCTTGCGGGATTGATCGTGAACACCTGGATTACGCGTCTCGCGGCTTCGTGGATGCTGGTCGCGGCACAATCCGCTGTCGACAGTCAGCTCACACAGCCTCGACCGGCGGCTGCTCAGCCGGTTGTCACGTGCGAGAGCAAGAATCCCAGCCCGACGCAATCGGTTGTCTTCGCTGCGAACGGTGTCGACTTCTCGAAGTGGATTCGCGGTTTCATCACACGCGTGAAAGGAAACTGGAACGTATCGGCAATACCCGCTGGCGCGACCGGGTGCGCGATCATTTCGTTCGCGATATTGGGAGACGGCAGTATCGACAAACCGGTCGTGCAGAATCCATCTGCAACCGAGGCATTGACCGATATTGCCTACGCGGCGATCCTCAAATCGGCGCCGTTCGAGCCGCTTCCTGCCGGCTATGAAAAAGACTCGGCGCCCTTTACGGTGACGTTCTTCTACAACCCTGGCCAGAATCAGGCGACAGCATCGCCATTGCGCTGACGCCTGTCTGTGTGCTGACGGGCAGCCATCAGCGTCGTCAACGGCTCGATCACCGCCTTCGCCCGCAATGTCAGCCGGGCTTATTTCTTTGGCGCTCCGGGGTCTGCCCCGAAGCGCTGGTTCTCCATGCACGCGAACTCGATCAACTCCTCGTCCAGCATCAGCGACTGATTGACGCGCACGGTGAAGGGCTTCGTGTAGACCTTCTTGTCGTCGATGGTGACGTCGATCTCCATCCGCCCGAATGTCGGCCGACGGAATCTCTCAGTCACTTTCCCGGTGGTCGTGATCGGGCTGCCGTTGATGTCGAGCCAGCCGTCGTCGCGGAACTGCACCGTCTCGACGACGAGCGTGTCGCCTTCCCAGTGGCCCACCGAATAACCGTTGAACCAGGGCTGCGGATCGTCGGTCGGCAGTGATCGTCCGTCCGTAAAGATCTCGCGGCGCTCCGAGCTGGCCTCATAGAGAATCACGAGCTCGAGCGGCGTCTGGATGAATTTCCGCGGCGCACCCTGCGTGTGCAGCTGGATGATCCCCATCGGGAGGCAGTTCGCTTCGGGATTGTCTTTGCTGTTGTTCGCCAGGCGCGTCTTCAGCAGCTCGGCGCCAAACGGCGTGAAGGGAAGTCCCTCCTTGATGTTCTGGCCGATGTTGGCAAACGCGGCAACCGGCGGGCCGGATGGCGGCGGTGCGTCGGCGGCCGCGCCGCGTCCGCGCCCCCCGGCACCCCCACGCCACAGCCCTGACAGATCGGGCCTGCCGTCGGCCGTCTTCGGCGCCGGTGCGTTCATGTCCGGCTGGCCCTTGGCGTCTCTCGGAACATTTCGCGTCGGATACCGCGTCCACTGCGCGGATGTGGACGATGTCAGCATCATCAGCGCTGCCGTCAGGCAGCCTATGCTTACGATCAGTCGCATGTCCCCTCCAGGGTGCCGAACGGGCGTATTATTGCGCGATGTCAGCGAGGAGTGCGATGAATCGTCCTGCCCTGTTCGCGGGTCTTACTGTCCTGACGTTGCTGGCGGCCGTCGTCCCGATTGCCGCTCACCACTCGTTCGCGGCTGAATACGATCGCAACCGCACCATCACGGTTACCGGCAGCGTCACGAAGCTGGAGTGGACCAACCCTCATGCCCGTCTGTACGTGATGGGCGCCGACGAGACCGGCAAGACGCAGGAGTGGGACTTCGAGCTCGGGCCGCCCAATGGCCTGATGAGAAACGGCTGGCGCCGCGATTCGCTCAAGGCCGGGCTCAGGGTCGTCGTTGAAGGCTTCCGGTCGAAGACGTCCACGGTGGTGGCCAACGCGCGATCGGTGAAGCTGCCCGACGGCCGCCAGGTGCTCGCCGGATCCTCGTTCAATCCCGAATTGTCTCAGTAACAGTCAGCAGACGTTCCGATTTCACTTTCTTACGCAAAGTGCTTTAGCATAGCGACGTTGTCCCGCAGAACTCACGGCCGGACGGAGGTCGTGCTCGCCGTCCTGTTCTTCACCGTCATCGTCGTCGCTGGCCTCGTCGCGCTGTACATCGCCACCACGAACGACCCGCCTCCCATTTACACCGATGCCGCGGCCATTCCATCGACCGCAGCAGGTGCGCCTGCGGAGCGATATTCAACCGCCGTCGAGGAGGGGCGGCGCCGCGCGCGTGACCTCATGGTTCACGAGAGGTATCTGCCGAGTCTCTCGGTGGCCGTCGCGAAAGACGGTGAGATCGTGTGGGCCGAGGGCTTCGGCCATGCTGACGCGGAGCGCCATAAGCCGGTGACGCCGCATACGCGGTTCCGTACCGGCAGCGTCTCGAAGACGCTGACGGCTGCGGCGGTGGCGCTGTTGTACGACCGCAAGCGCCTCGATCTCGATGCCCCGGTCCAGACCTACGTACCCGCGTACCCGAAGAAGGAATGGACGGTCACCACGCGCCAGTTGCTCGGCGATATCGCGGGCGTTCATCGCCTTCGCGGTGACGGCGGCAACGACCAGATACCCCGCGGCTACTGCAAGACCGTCGACGATGCCGTAAAGACGTTCGCCTATGAACCGCTCGCGTTCGAGCCTGGTACGAAATACCGCTTCTCCACATCCGGCTGGATCCTGCTCAGCGCGGTGGTCGAGGGAGCGTCAGGGGAGCCGTTTTCCGCGTTCATGAGCCGCGAGGTCTTCACACCGCTGCGGATCGATCGCACCGCGCTCGAAGCGACTGACAACGATCCGGACACCGCGGTATTCGACGATTCGAGATCGGAAGAGGAGCGTGCGCCAGCCGCGGACTACTCCTGTACTGTGGGCGCGGGTGCGTTTCTGTCCACGCCCTCGGACCTGGTACGCGTCGGATCGGCGATGATGGTCCGGCTGAAGCCGGACACTACGAGCGGGTTGTTGACGGCCGATACCATCACCCTGTTCCAGACCCCGCTCCGGCTCACGTCCGGCGCTGCCACCGGATTCGCGCTGGGCTGGAAGGTCGACCGCATTCCGCTCGCGGGCGCGCAGGTGCAAGTGGTTCGCCACCGGGCCAGTCTCATCGGCGGTGCCGTCTCGCTCTACCTGTTTCCGGATCGTGATCTGGTGATTGCGGCCACATCCAACGTCCCGAATACCGTCGCCGTGGAGGCCTTCGCTCTGCAAGTCGCAGAGACGTTCACGAAGTCCCCGCAATTGCCGTAACATTCCCCCTCAGTCACTTGGTAGTTGGTAGTTAGTAGTTGGTGGTTCGGGCTGGAGCTTGCCATGAGTCTCAAGCGGGTCTTGTTGCGGATCGTCGTCGCTCTCGTCGCGGTCGGTGGCCTGGCGTCAACCCTCCTTGCGCAGCCCGGTGCGTTCGGAGGTGGATATGGTCCTCCGCTGCAGGCCGTCGCGCCGTCCAAGGCGTTCGCGACCTCGGACGAGCACTACAAATTCCTCCTCAGCCAGGCTAAGGGCGGCACGAAGCACACGCTGACGACCGTCCCACGCTGGGATGGCCTGTGGGTCACCGCGGGCAACACCCACATGGACATGTTCATCGACCCGCCGGGTTTCATGGGCAAGGTGAAGGCCGGCGTGTTGACCGCGCCGTACGACAAGGCGTATCGGGAGCGCTGGCGTCAGCAGACGGAGCTCGGTGAGGTCCAGTACGACCGGCTGACGTCCTGCGAGCCGCCGGGGTATCCGCGCTGGCTGCTCGAGCCGTACTCGCACGAGTTCATCAACCTGCCCGGTGAGTCGTACTTCATCAACGACTACGGGCCGGGAATCCGTCGCGTCTATATCAATCAAGACCACAAGAACGTGTTCGGCACGCACTCCTGGTACGGCGACACGATCGGGTTCTGGGACGGCAACAAGCTCGTCACGAACACGAAGTACCTGCTGCCCGGCGACTTCACGCGCTGGTCGCCGATGACGAGCAACCAGTTCGAGTCGGTGGAGACGTGGCAGTTGAAGACGTATCCCGGCGGCATCGAGCGGCTCGAGGTGCAGGTCACCTTCTACGATCGCCACGCCTTCGTGAAGCCGGTGAGCGCCGTCTACGCGTTCCGCCGGGCGAAGGATCTCGAGGCGGCCGGCCATCGCGTCCAGCACTGGGAATGCGAGAACACGAACAACGATCACTTCGACAACGGCAAGACGACCTCGAGGCTGCCGGGTGAAGAGGGCTTCAAGGACGCGCGGGGGAGCACGATGTTTCCGGATCTGCCCGGCCAGTCGCGCGATCCGATTTACAACACCACGCTTCCGGCGAAGAAGGAGTAGGAGATGAAGACAGCATTCCGTCTGCTGCCTGTCACCGTCGTCGCATTACTTCTGACGGCGTCGGTGGCGTTCGCGCATCATTCGTTCGCGATGTTCGACCATACCGTCGAGAAGGTTGCGACCGGCACCGTCGCCCGCTGGGCGTTCAACGTGCCGCACTCGTGGCTCTATCTGAATGTGAAGAACCCCGACGGTACCGAGACGCTCTGGAGCTTCGAGGGCTCGGCGCCGACCGGGCTGCTGCAGCGCGGCATCACCGGGGCCACGTTCGAGCCTGGCAATGTGGTGACGGTCTCGTACTGTCCGCTGAAAGATGGACGGCCCGGCGGAGGCCTAGGCTGGGCGCGCCTCGCCAACGGCACGTTCATCAACCCCGCCGACGGCGGCTGCGACGGCAGCCCGAAGGCGATCGAGAAGTGGAAGGTCTGGCTGAAGGCCGGCTATACGTCGAGCACCGAAGCCGCAGAGAAGTCGAAATAGATCGTCGTGTCCGGCTTTAGCCGGACCTTAGAGGAGATAAGCCGTGAAGACTTCACTCAGATTTGGATTGATGTTGTCGCTGGCGTTCGCGGTCGCGATCCACGCCCAGCAAGGGGGCGGCCGTGGCGCGGACTTCGCCGCGCAGGTCGCCACCGCATTGCCGCTCGAAGGCGCCCCGCTCGCCGTGGC
>Ga0207701_10002992_pt1 | contig 17435 bp, 19 predicted proteins | sample KBSSwiSSwithPhiX_FD_184294 | JGI IMG/M metagenome (GOLD analysis project Ga0207701, IMG submission 184294) | Switchgrass rhizosphere bulk soil microbial communities from Kellogg Biological Station, Michigan, USA, with PhiX - S5 (SPAdes) (version 2) | ecosystem: Environmental > Terrestrial >... | reverse complement strand
ACCAAGCGCCGCGTTCAGGGTGACGACGCGAACGCGCGGAAGTGCCACCGGAGGTTAGCGCCCCCGCTTCTTGCGGTGCTCGTCGAGATCGAGGACGGAGGTTTCCTCTTCGCCTTCCGGCAGCAGGCCGAGCCGGCGCGCGACTTCCTGATAGGCCTCGGCCTCGCCGCCGAGGCTCTGGCGGAAGCGGTCCTTGTCCAATTTCTCGTTCGACTTCATGTCCCACAGGCGGCAGCCATCGGGCGAAATCTCGTCGGCCAGGATGATCCGCGCATAGTCGCCGTCCCACACCCGCCCGAACTCGAGCTTGAAGTCGACCAGGCGGATGCCGATCGCCGCGAACATGCCGCACAGGAAGTCGTTCACGCGGATCGCCATGTCGGCGATGTCGTTCATCTCTTCCTGGCTGGCCCAGCCGAAGCAGGCGATATGCTCTTCGGAGATCATCGGATCGCCGAGCGCATCATCCTTGTAATAATATTCGATGATCGTCCGCGGCAGCTGCGTGCCTTCCTCGATGCCGAGCCGCTTCGTCAGTGATCCCGCGGCGACGTTCCGCACCACGACCTCGATCGGGACGATCTCGACCTGGCGGATCAGTTGCTCGCGCATGTTCACGCGGCGGATGAAGTGCGTCGGCACCCCAATCGTCTGAAGCGCGAGGAAGATGTGCTCGGAAATGCGGTTGTTCAGAACGCCCTTGCCGCTGATCGTACCGCGCTTCTGCGCGTTGAACGCAGTCGCATCATCCTTGAAATATTGGATAAGCGTGCCCGGCTCAGGACCCTCATAGAGGATCTTCGCTTTGCCTTCGTAGATCTGGCGGCGCCGGGCCATGCTTTTCGCTTCGCTCCATCAGCGGTTGGGAGCCGGGGCTATAGGCGAGCCGCTCCCCTCCCGCAATCAACCCCGCACGGGCACGCGGCCTCCGCAAGCGGAAAGCGGTTCGAGGCTAGGCGAAACATATGAAAAAACCTCCGCCCGGAGGGTGGAGGTTCAACGGAGGGCAGCATCTCATGCAATTGTGAGGAGCGCGGTGCGTGCATTCCGCGCTCCTCACCGGGGGGTCAAGCAGCATCCTTCGTCGTCGCGGCGACCTTGCGGATCCAAGGTGCGTTCCACTCGAACCGATGGACGGCGGCAAGACTTTTGCCGATTTCCTGGCTGATCGATCCGAAGACGCGGTCGAGACCGGCGTTCAGTTCGTTGCGGCCAGCCTGGTACTGACGGTCGAAGATCTCATCCATCATGGTGATCATCCTTTCCTCGTCTCATGTTTCTCAAAGTGCGATCGGCAGATGTGTGCTGTCGTTCGCGGCCGGGCGGAGGGCCTGTTCGATCAGCTTCAGCCGGTGCTCCGCGTCGAGGCCTGCCCAGGCGCGATATGCATCGCTGGAGCTTCTCGAGTGAGCCGCTGCCGCCTGGATCGCGGGTCCGTTCTCAAGGAACAGACGTGGGTTCAGTCCATAAGTCACGTTTGCCTCCTCCTTTTTGCCGCCGCCGGTTGCGGGGGCTGGGGAGAGGATCCCAATTCGTCCGGCGGCGGCTTGTGATCTATCTATGTTTCCGGACGTTACGGCGCCAATCAAAGCCTCGACACGGGTCATAAGTTTTGTTTATGTAATTCCATGCGAAGACTTCCGCCGCTCGCCGCCATTCGTGCCTTCGAGGCAGCCGCGAGAAATGAAAGCTTCACGGCCGCCGCCGCGGAGCTTGGACTGACCCAGGCCGCGGTCTCCTATCAGGTGAAGGCGCTTGAGGAGCGGCTTGGCGCGCCGCTGTTCGTGCGGGAGCGCGGGCGCGCACGGCTTACGCCTCTGGGGCACCGCCTGCTCCCGACCCTAAGCCAGGCGTTCGATTCGATTGAGGCCGCATTCACGACGCAGCGGGAGGAAGACGAAAGCCTCCTCACGATCACGACGACCCACACCTTCGCGAACACGTGGCTGGCTTGGCGCCTGGGCGCGTTCCAGATGGCTCATCCGGAACTTGCCGTTCGCCTGGCGACCAGCAACGAAGTGGTCGATCTCAAGGCCGGTGACGCCGACATCGCCATCCGCGCCGGACCGGGAAACTGGATCGGCCTGGAATGCCACAAGCTTTTCGAATCCCAGTTCACGCCGATGGCGAGCCCCGGCTGCATCTCGGCGGAGGAGCGCAAACACGGCCGCAAGCTCGAGCCCGGAGACCTGCCCGATGCCCATCTGATCAATCCGGGCGATGACTGGTGGCAGCAATGGTTCTGCGACAATGGTGTAGCCGCGGACGAGCAGGCTCTCCGGCGGCCAGGCATTCGCCTCGACAATCAGGCGAACGAGGGCCATGCGGCAATGGCGGGGCAGGGATTTGCGCTACTGACGCCCTTCCTCTGGCAAGGCGACGTAGCGGCAGGGCGGTTGGTCATACCGTTCCCGGATCGCATTTCGGCTCGCGGCTGGGCCTACTGGCTGTGCCTGCCGCCCGAGCGGCGCATGGTGCCGAAGGTCAAGCGGTTCCGGGAATGGCTGCTAGCGGTAATGGAAGAGGCCAAGAACCATCCGGCCGACATGACCGCAGCTGCCTGAGACGTCCTAGTCGTCCTGCAGATCGCGCTGCGGCTCGACCTTGCCCACCAGCCGCTCGCCCAGCCAGACCTCGCAGCGGACGGCGTCCGTGAACAGCCGCGCAGCATCGAGCGCCGCGACATCGCTGTCGGCCTCGATCCATTCGGCGGCCCACACTTTTCCGGCGCCGTCGAGGCAATAAACTCGATACGCTGGCATAACCTAGCCCCCCGGCTCGGACGATTTTTTACCATTACCTTCGGATTGAATCCAAGCTGCTGTGCCGCACGTCAATCGGTGTTTCTCGCTAGCTTCTTGGCGGGTGACGAGCGGGCGGTTGCATTGCTAAGCGTGGATCATGGACCCGACCGAATCTTCCGTCATCGAAACCCCGTTCGAGGCTGCTCTGTCGGAGCGCTACCTCGTCTATGCGCTCTCGACGATCACCGCGCGTTCCCTTCCGGACGTCCGGGACGGGCTGAAGCCGGTCCACCGCCGGCTGCTCTGGGCGATGCGGCTGCTCCGGCTCGACCCCGCCGGCGCCTACAAGAAGAGCGCGCGCGTCGTCGGCGACGTCATCGGCAAGTACCACCCGCACGGCGACCAGAGCGTGTACGACGCGATGGTCCGCCTCGCGCAGGATTTCGCGCTGCGCTATCCGCTGGTCGACGGTCAGGGGAACTTCGGCAACATCGACGGCGATAACGCCGCCGCCTACCGCTATACGGAAGCGAAGCTGACGCCCGTCGCCATGTCGCTGATGGCCGGCATCGACGAGGGCGCCGTCGATTTCCGGCCGACGTACAATGGCGAGGAGGAAGAACCTGAGGTCTTCCCCGGCCTGTTCCCGAATCTTCTCGCCAATGGCGCAAGCGGGATCGCGGTCGGCATGGCGACATCCATCCCGCCGCACAATGTCGGCGAGTTGATCGATGCGGCTATCCGGTTGGTCGACGACCCAAGAGTCGATGACCGCGAAATCATCGCCATCGTCAGGGGCCCCGATTTTCCGACAGGCGGCCGCCTGGTCGACGATCAGCAGACGATCGAACGCGCTTACATCAGCGGCCGGGGCTCGTTCCGGCTTCGCGCGAGCATCGAAAAGGTCGTGGAAAAGGGTGGCGGCTGGAACCTGCTCGTTACCCAGATCCCGTACGGGGTGCAGAAGGGCAAGCTGATCGAGCAGATCGCCGAGCTCATCGCCGAGAAAAAGCTCCCGATCCTGGCTGACGTCAGGGACGAAAGTGCCGAGGACCTCCGGATCGTGCTGGAGCCGCGCGCCCGCACCGTGGACGCCGAGCTACTCGAGGAAAGCCTTTATCGACTGACCGACCTCGAGGTCCGATTCCCTCTCAACCTCAACGTTCTGGACGAGAACCGTACGCCGGTCGTGATGAGCTTGAAGGAGGCGCTCGCCGCCTGGCTCAAGTTCCAGATCGAAGTTCTAGTCCGCAAAAGTCGGGTCCGGATCGGCAAGATCGATGACAGGATGGAGCTGCTGGACGGCTTCCTGATCGCCTACCTGAACCTTGACCGGGTCATCGAAATCATCCGTACCGAAGACGAGCCGAAGCCGATCCTAATGGCTGAATTCTCGCTCACCGACCGCCAGGCCGAAGCAATCCTCAACATGCGCCTACGCAGCTTGCGCAGGCTCGAGGAAATGGAGATCGGCCGGGAACGCGCGAAGTTGGCCAAGGAGCGGGAAGAGCTTGAGAAGCTGGTCGCCGATCCGGGTCGGCAGCGGCGACGCCTCAAGAAGGATCTCGGTGCCATCAAGGAGCAGTTCGGCGATGATCGCCGTACGCGCCTAGAGGAGGTGGCCGCGACCCGTGAGATCGACTGGTCTGCGATGATCGAGAAGGAGCCGATCACCGTCATTCTGTCGCAGCGTGGCTGGATCAGGGCCATGCGCGGTCATGTCGCGCTCGACGATGCGGAGACGCTGAAATTTCGCGAAGGCGATGCGCTGGCGACCATATTCCACGCTCAGACGACCGACCGCATCGCGCTCTTCGCCGCGAACGGCCGCGTCTACACGCTCGGCGGTGATAAACTTCCGGGGGGGCGCGGGTTCGGTGAGCCGGTGCGGCTCTCGATCGATCTCGACGCGGAGGTCGACATCGTCGAGCTGATGGTGGTTCGCCCGGAAACGAAGCTCCTCATTGGGTCGAGCGACGGCAAGGGCTTCCTGGCTAGCGGCGAAGCGACGCTCGCCGAAACCCGCAAGGGCAAGCAGCTCGTCAATCTCAGGGCCGGCGCCAAGGTGGCGGTGATCCGGAAGGTCGCCGATGACGCAGACGCGGTCGCGGTGGTTGGGGAGAACCGGAAGATGCTGGTCTTCCCGATCGCGGAGCTGCCGGAGCTTGCAAGGGGGCAGGGCGTCACGCTTCAGCGCTACCGCGACGGGGGGCTGTCGGATGCGATCGCCTTCCGTCTCACTGACGGCCTTAGCTGGACTCTGGGCGGGGAGACCGGCCGAGTACGGACGGAAACCGACCTCACTCCGTGGCGGGCAGCGCGTGGCGCTGCGGGGCGGATGCCGCCGATCGGCTTCCCGCGCTCGAACAAGTTCGGCTAAACGACAATAGCAACCAAAGTTAATCCATTTTCCCTCTACGCTGGCAACTCGGAATTAACCTGGGCGGCGTAAACGAATGGCCATGCAGGCTGCCGTCAACCGCCTGCCGGATCGGAAAACTGTCCGGCAGGGGGGAAAAACCCGTATTTCGCCGTATCTTGCGACGGCTGACGACGCGACCCTGCTCGGCGCCTTGCCGATTGCGGCGGCCATCATCGGCAAAGCGGAAGAGGGGCTGAAGGTCCTTTCCTACAACGAGCGGTTCAGGGATGCCGTCGAGCTGTCGACCTGCACGGCGATCGTCTGGGACGATGCCGACTGCCTCCGGGATGGACCCATTGCCGCGGCACTGCGCGACTTCTTCGAAGAGAAAGATTCCACCGGCGAGCTCGACTTCCGCGACGGAGAAGGAGTCTCGGCCCGCTATTTCCGGATGAAGCTCGCCCCGCTTCCGCGCGGATTCGGGGACATGTCGCGATGCCTCCTCAGCCTCGTCGACCGGACCGTCGAGGCTCAGGCCGAGCGGACTCTGCGCGCGGAGATGTTGCGCGACAGCCTGACTGGCCTGCCCAACCGCCTCGCCTTCACCGAGAAGATCGAACAGCTAGAGGAAAGCGACCGCCGCGGCGTGCAGCACGCAGTGCTCGTCGTCGACATGCTCCGCTTCTCGCGCATCAACGAAAGCATGGGCAGTCTCGCCGGCGATGAGCTGCTGATCACCTTTGCGCGCAGGCTGATGTCGGCGCTTCGTGGGGGCGATGTTCTCGCCCGGACCGGCGGCAATGAGTTCGGCGTTCTCGTTACCCTGCGCCGCGGCGTCACCGATGCGCTCGTCGCGGCCGAGCGGATCCAGGAAGTGCTGGCCGCTCCGTTCAAGATCTCCGATCTCGAGATTCGTGTAGAATGCGCCATCGGCCTTGCTTTGATGACGGGCGATCACGAAGCCGAGGAACTGTTTCGCAACGCCCAGTTCGCCGTGAAGCAGGCCAAGCAGGCCGGTAAGCCGCAAGTCTATGAGGCACAGCAGGCGAGCGAGGCGCGGCGCCGCTTCTCCATCGAGACCGAACTTCGTCGCGCGCTCGACAGGGACCAGCTCAAGCTTTTCTACCAGCCTCTGATCGACCTGAAGTCCGGCGAAGTCGCCGGCTTCGAAGCGCTTGCCCGCTGGGAGCATGAGGATCGCGGCGAGATCAGCCCGACCGAATTCATTCCCGTTGCAGAGGAGTCGGGCCTGATCCTGCAGCTCGGGCGCTGGGCGATGCATAAGGCAGCCGAGACGCTTGCCGGCTGGGACCGATCCGCGGGTGGGCCCTTGCCGCTTTCTGTCAGCGTGAATCTTTCGGCAATCCAGGTCGCGCGCGACGACGTCGCTTCGGTTGTGTCGAGTGCCCTGAAGTCCAGCGGTCTTAAGGGCAATCGCCTGACGCTCGAGCTGACGGAAAGCTCGATCGTGCAGGATCCGGCCCGCGCAACCCGCGTGTTCGGCGCCTTGAAATCCCTCGAAGCGACCGTTGCCATGGACGACTTCGGAACAGGCTATTCGAGCCTGGCCTACCTGCAGCGACTTCCGATCGACGTCCTGAAGATCGATCGAAGCTTCGTCACGGGCATGATGGTCGATCCGGACAGCGTTGCGATCGTTCGCGCTGTTCTCAGCCTTGCGGAGGCGCTCGGCATGTCGACGACGGCTGAAGGTATCGAGACGGTCGAACTTGCGACGACACTTGCGACCCTTGGCTGCGCGAGCGGCCAGGGCTTCTATTTCGCCAAGCCGCTGGAGGCGGAGGCGGCGCTGGATTATTGGAAGTCACGCAGCCGGGGCTAGGCCTCGTTCCCCTTTGAAACTGTTGCCCGAACCACACAGGCCGAGGTTGGAAGCCCTAAGGGGAGACCCTAGGTTGAACCTGAGATACCGTATGGGCATTGTTCAGCTAGTGGTGGGTAGAGGGATAAACGTGAGCATTCATCGTCTTAAGTCGGTTGCCCTGGCATCCGCGATCGCGCTGTCCGCGCCTGCTGCCGCCGTCGCGCAGCAAGCGGCCGTTCCCGCAACCGCTGTCCCTGCAGCCGGCCTACCGGTGGTCAGCCTGCCCACCGCGGGCTCGGTGGCCGCGATTTACGACCAGTACAAGATCAAGCCGATCTGGTTCCGGAACGGCGCGCCGAGCGTCGCCGCCACCCAGCTCGTTCAGATTCTCCGCCGCTCGCCCCTCGACGGGCTCGGATCGGGACCGCAGCTGGCGGATCAGATCGACGCCGCGGTCCGCGCGACAGCCGGCAACCCGGCAGCGATCCCGCAGGCCGAACAGCTGATGTCTTCCGCCTGGGTGCTCTACGTGCAGACGATCAAGAAGCCGACCCAAGGCATGATTTATGCCTATGACGTGCTGAAGCCGAAGGGCACGCGTACCGACCAGATCCTTCTCGGCCTCTCGGCGGCGCCGTCGCTGGAATCGCACATTAGCTCGATTGCGGCCATGAATCCGATCTACGCGAGTATCCGCGACGCGGAATGGGCTCGGATGCAGGCGACCGGCAATATGACTCCGGATCCGCGCATTCTGGCGAACCTCGATCGTGTGCGCTCGATCCCGGCGAAGGGACGGTTCATCCTGGTCGATTCCGGATCGCAGCGCATGTTCATGTACGAGAACGGCGTTCCCGTAGATTCGATGAAAGTCGTCGTCGGCATGCCGACCATGCCTACACCCCTCATCGCCAGCATCATGTATTACGTGACCTTCAATCCGCAGTGGAATGCGCCGGTCCATCTCGTCAAGGGACCGATCGCGAAGAAGACGCTCGCCGGCGGAATGAAGTACTTCAACCAGATGGGCTATGAAGTGATGGCGGACTGGTCTTCGAACTCCGCGGTCCTGCCGGCGGATTCCGTCGACTGGAAAGCCGTCGCATCGGGCAGCGTCACGCCGCCGCGTGTCCGCCAGAAGCCGGGCAAGGAGAATTTCATGGGCCTCCTGAAATTCACTTTCCCGAACTCCCAGGACATCTACCTGCACGACACGCCCGCGAAGAATAAGTTCGCCGAAGCGGACCGGGCGGACAGCAACGGCTGCGTCAGGGTCGAGGACGCACAGCGCTTCGCGCGCTGGCTGCTCGGCCGCGAGCCCGTCGCTCCGGGCGCCGATCCAGAGATTCCGGTTCAAATGCCGGCCGGCGTCCCGATCATCCTGACGTACATCACCGCGCAGCCTGCTCCGGGCGGACAGCTTACCTGGGTGAAGGACGTCTACGGCTGGGACCAGCCCGGCGCACAGATCGCCTCTTCTTACGTCAGCCCCGTCGCCGCGGCGCGATAATCCCTGATCCTGCGGGCGCGGCCGGCTGTGCCGGTCGCGCGCGAGGCGCTTCGAAACTCAAAGGCATAGAAAAAGCCGGCCCGGGTTGCCCCGGACCGGCTATTTTCTTGCGCTCTTTCGCTTAGCCGCGCTCTGGCGCCGGCGGCGGCGGCGGAGGCGGAGGCGGCGGAACCGGGCAGGCGTCGGTCGCCAGGATCACCGATCCGTCCGGGCACGTCTGCGTCGCGGGAGGCGGCGGAGGCGGCGGGGGCGGCGGCGGAGGCGGCGGCGGAGGCGAGTAGAAGTTGTAGGTCAGCGACACCAGCAGGCTGTGCGAGCGCCAGTGGCCTTCCAGATGGTCGGTGCCGTCGGAGAACTTCAGCTTCTGCGTGTTGAAGTAGCGATACTTCAGACCGGCATCCATATTCTCGCTGACGGGCATGCGCAGACCGGCGATGATCTGTCCCGCAAGCGCAGTATCGTCATCATCGACGCCGAAGCCGGTGACGGGCGTGTTCGGGAACGTGCCCGAGAAGTCGGTGTCGATACCGACCCGAGCCATACCCGCACCAAGGCCGATGAATCCCGTGATCCCGTTTTCGTCGCCGAAGTCGAGAATGACGTTGGCCATCGCCGAAAGAACGCTGGCATCGCCGTCGGCATCGAGGACGCAATTCTGTGCGGTGGTGCAGACGCCCTGACCAAGCACGACTTCGTTAGCGCCGGCATGCTTGTAGCCAAGATCGAACTCGGCACGAACCATGCCGAAGTCGTAACCGCCGACCAGACCGATATCGAAGCCGAGGCCGTAATCTACGGCGACTGCGTTGTTGATGAAGAGCGTGTCGTTGTCGAAGTCGAGCTTCGTGTCTTCCGCGAGCATGGCTCCGAGATCGGCGCCGACATAGCCGGTACCGTCACGAGCTGCTGCCGGGGAAGCGATTGCGGCGGCCGCAACCGCAGCAAGCAGGAATTTACGCATGAAATGACCCCTTATCGCCATGTTAGGCTGGGCTCGTTCATGCCTCGGAATGATTCACGAGGCAACACGCGGAGACGCTCGGTCGCTACGGTGTTGCACTTAAGCCACGGGGCGGAAATCAGCCCCGCGCTGACGCAAGCTCTTCGGCAACCAGCTGTTCGAAATCCGCGCCTGCGGGAAAGCCCGCCTCCACCCACCGGCGCTCGATCGATTGCAGCGTCTTTGCAACGACGGGACCGGGTTCCAGACCGCGATTGATAAGCGCGCCTCCGCCAATCGGAAGCTTGGGTGACTCCCATTCCGCAATAACCTTCGCGCGCTCCGCCTCGCCGCCGAGCAACAGGCGATCGACCGCGCATTCCGACCCGGCGAAATAGGCAAAGGATTGCGCATTGGCGGGCACGGCAGTGCTGGCCGCACACGCAAGCCTTTTGCGCGCCTTGTTTGAAAGCTTGAGTCGCGCCGCAATGTCTCCTGCAATCTGGCCGTCCTGCGGGACAAGTGAGGCGAGGCGGCGAATTGGATCGGGAGGAATCCCGGACAGCGCTTCGGTCTTCACGAGGAGATCAAGCCGCTTGAGCGCCCCCCGCTCGATTTCCGGCAGAACGGGCCGAAGGATGTCGTGGCCAAGCATGATCGCCATCGTCGGCGACGGATCGGCAACGGCGAGCAGCTTGAGCAATTCGTCAGCGATGCGCTCGCGCGACAACGCCATGAGGTCGTTCGCGCGGGCAGTGCAGGCTGCCAGCGCGTTTGAATCCGGTGCCCCCGCTCCAAAGCGGGCGTGGAAGCGGAAAAAGCGCAGGATGCGCAGGTGGTCCTCGGCAATTCGCTCCAGCGGCTCACCGATGAAGCGCACACGCCGCGCGAGCAGATCGTCCGTCCCGCCGAAATAATCGTAGACCTCGCCGGTCCGCGGATCGGCCGACAAGGCATTGATGGTGAAATCGCGGCGGGCCGCGTCTTCCTTCCAATCGTCGGTGAAGGCGATCGTCGCGCGCCGGCCGTCCGTTGCGACATCCCGCCTCAGGCTGGTCACCTCAATCGGATGGCCGCTGCTGACGGCGGTGACGGTGCCGTGGTCGATCCCGGTAGGAACGGCGCGGAGCTTCGCGGCCTCCAGCCGTTCGACGACCTCATCGGGACGAAGCCGGGTCGCCAGGTCGACATCGCTGAATGGAAGATGCAGCAGATCGTCGCGGACCGCACCGCCGACGTAGCGCGTCAATCCTTCGTCGGCTCCAAGCGCTTCGAGCACCCGCACCATGCCGCGCCGCAAGCGCCACGCTTCCGCATCGATCTTCAGCTCCATCGGAGCCTGCGCGACAAATTTACGAGCATGGCCGCCGTCGCGCCCCAGATCCTGCGGTCGTTCCACACGATCTCGTAGTAGTGGCGCTCTCGGCCCCGGAACAGGGCGCTTTTCAAGTGCTGGTTTCGAGCATCGAGTATGAAGGCGAGGGGGGCTTCGAACCAGTCAGCCACCTCATGCTCGTGCGGGCTAAGCGGCTGGTCCGGCTCAACGACCGCGAGCACGGGGGTGACCACATAGCCGGTGACGGTTCGATAGGGATCGATTTCCCCGACCACATCGGCGGTCTCCGGTTGAAGCCCAAGCTCTTCCCAGGCTTCGCGCAGCGCCGCTTCCGTGGCGTTCTCGCCGGGATCGATCCGTCCGCCGGGGAAGGCGACCTGGCCTGCATGCGTGCGCATATGCTCGCGCCGTACGGTCAGGATTACTCCGGGCTCGGCGCGCTCGGTCACCCCGATGAGGACCGCGGCCGGAACATTGGCCGGTTCGATTTCGTCCGGAAGGTCTCCCTCCAGCGGAGGTGAGGCGGGCGGGCTTCGAAGCGCATCGCGCAATCGATCGGCGAGACTCATGCGCCATGGTCTCCAGTAAGAGGAAAGAAGGACCCGGAGCTCCAGATTCCGGGAGGGTCGTTCCCCTCTTCGAGCGCCAGCTCGGCAAGCTCGTAATAGATGCCGCGCGATAGCTCGGCCTCCAGACCGTGGCGGACTTCGACGCGGGGGGAGGGGCCGTCGGCGGTCTCCACGATCCGGATCGGGTTCGAAGAACCGGCAACGATTGCATCGCCGCTGTCGAGACGGAATGCGACGTTTCGGTCGCGGCCGGCTCCTTCGGTTTGCATCTCGGTTGCGCGGAATGCGGTCGCCTCGACGTCGATCTCGAGCTTCTCCACCGGCGTGACGAGCACGTGCCGTCCGTCAGGCTCTCGCCGCAGGACGGTCGAGAAGAGCCGCACCATGGCCGGCCGGTTTATGGGCGACCCCTGATGATACCAGGTGCCGTCGCGCGCGATCCGCATGTCGCTATGCCCGCAATGCTCGGGATTCCATCGCTCGACCGGCGGCAGCCTTCGTTCGTCGATCAACTTCTGCAGATCAGAGATGCTGATGCCTTGCAATTCTATGGGCGGGCGGTTTTCCGGCATGGCTGCCTGTTGTCATTGCAAGCCGGGCGAAGCAATGACGGGCCGTGAGCGAGCCCAGAACAGCAATCGTCACGGGAGCCGGAAAACGGGTCGGCGCCGTTATCGCTGCGGAGCTGGCGGCGGATGGCTGGACAGTCGTCGGCCATGTGCATCACGCCGATGATAACGTGCCGAAGGGCGTCGAGAAGGTCGTTGCGGAACTGGCGGATGCCGCTTGTGCGAAAGCGATATTCGCAGCCGCCGCCAAGCTTCCGCCGGTGCGCCTCCTCGTCAACAATGCCGCCCGCTTCGCCAATGACGAACTGGGCGCGTTCAATGCTCAAGAGCTCGACGCGCATATGGCCGTGAACCTGCGCGCTCCGATCCTGCTGACACAGGAACTCGCCCGCAGGCATTCGGCCGGTGAGGATGCGCTGATCGTCAATCTGCTGGATTCAAAGCTCGCCGCACCCAATCCCGATTTCCTGAGCTACACCCTGTCGAAGCAGGCGCTCGCCGGCTTCACCGAGATCGCCGCGAGAGCGCTTGCCCCGCAGGGCATTCGCGTGAACGGCATCGCACCCGCGCTGATGCTCCGCTCGTCAGGCCAGACGGAGGAGAATTTCGAACGGGTTCATTCGCGCAATCCGCTTCGGCGCGGCGTCGAGCCTTCGGACGTGGTATCCGCGATCCGCTACTTCGTCTCGGCCCAGGCGGTCACCGGCGAGGTCCTTCTCATCGATGGCGGCCAGCGCTTCGCGCCGCCCGAACGCGACGTCCAATTCCTGTAGCCGCAAGGCGTGAACAGCCTCTGGGAGGAACATGTGAGCGACACACGCCAAGAACATCGGGCGAATCTCCAAGGGCTGGTTCCCGAATCCCTCAGGCCCCGAAGCGCGCGAATCTTCCTCGATTCGCTCGAAGTCATGGCGGACATCGGATTTCACGACTTCGAGATCGGCGCGCCGCAGCGTCTGCTGGTTACCGTCGAGATCTGGCTTGATCACATCCCTCCGGCGGATAGTGACGATCCGTCGCTTGCCTGGGATTACGACTTCGTTCGGGAGCAGGTCGAAGAGCTCGCATCTGCGCGCCGCTACAATCTCCAAGAATCTCTGGCACATGCGATCTATGATCGGGTCGCAGCGATGCGCGGCGTTCGCGGACTCCGCGTCGTTACGGCCAAGCCTGACGTCTATCCGGAAGCCCGCGCGGTCGGCGTCGAACTCACCTCGTTCGCCGGCGGCCCGCCCCACTGGGGAACAATGTAACAAGTGTGGAACAAAATGCATTGCACGGCACTTGTGGCGAATATAAGGAGGCGCGCTTGCTGCCCATGTAACCATGATACATGGACAGTTCCTTTCTCAGGCCGGGCGCAGGGGTGTCGCTAGGTCTGAACCTTGGTGACGGCGTGTCGAGGAGAATTTCGGGTTAATGTCCTACGCCCAACACAAACAACTGAGCGGCAACCGTACGGTCGCGATCGTCATCGTGGCTTTGCTCCACGCCGTGCTCGGCTATGCGATCGTCACAGGTCTTGCCTACAATGTGATCAAAAAAGCCGCCGAAGATCTGAAGACCTTCGACGTCGAGGAAGAGCCGCCTCCCCCTGAGGAGCCGCCTCCGCCGCCTGAACAGCAAGCGCCACCGCAGGTGGTCGCTCCGCCCCCGTTGGTGCGCACCAATATCGCTCCGCCGCCGCAGGTTGCAGTGGTGAACGTGGCTCCGCCGCCCCAGATCACGCCGACCGCACCGCCCGCGCCGCCGGCCCCGCCGGCCCCGCCGCCTCCCGCCATCGTCACGAAGGCGCAGAGCGTGAAGGGCAGCCTTCAGGGTCTGATCAGCGGCGACGACTATCCGGCCGATGCGCAGCGCAACGACGAGCAGGGCTCTGTCCGCGTCACCCTCGCAATCGGCACCGACGGCCGCGTCACCGGCTGCAGCGTGGTGGGCTCCAGCGGATCGCGCTCGCTGGACAATGCGACTTGCCGCATCCTGCGCAGCCGCGCGCGTTTCACGCCTGCCAAGCTGAGCAACGGCCAGCCGACGACGGATAGCTATTCGCAAACGATTACCTGGCGCCTCGAGGGCTAAGCCCGGAGCGTCCAATTGAACCATTTCTCGAGAGGAAAGTAGCTGAACATGTCAATTCTCGCACTCACGGCAGCTGCTGCTGCGGCCCCCGCGGGCCAAAATCCCTACGGCCTGTGGGAGGCGCTTGAGCAGGGCGGTCTTATCGCCTGGTCGGTGTTCATCATTCTGGTCGGTATGTCGATTTTCTCCTTCTACATCCTCTTCACGAAGCTGATGCAGCAGCAGAAGATCATCAGTCAGGGCCGCAAGGTTCGTTCCAGCTTCTGGAACTCGCCGAACCTGCGCGAGGCTGCCCAGAAGCTCGAAGCGCGCAGCGCCTATCGTGCGATCGTCGACGACGCCCTGGTCGCCCAGGAGCAGCACGACAAGCTGACCGACCCCATCGACCGTCACGACTGGATGGGCAACAGCCTGGCTCGCAGCCAGGGTGCGATCGGCGCCCGTCTCGGCGAAGGCCTCGCCTTCCTCGCGACCGTGGGCTCGACCGCTCCGTTCATCGGTCTGTTCGGTACCGTCATCGGCATCTACCGCGCCCTCATCAAGATCGGCGCGTCCGGTCAGGCCTCGATCGACGTCGTCGCCGGCCCGGTCGGTGAGGCGCTGATCATGACCGCCCTCGGCCTCGTCGTCGCGGTGCCGGCCGTGCTCGCATACAACTGGCTCGTCCGCCGCAACAAGTCGATCATGGAGGACCTCGCGGCCTTCACGAACGACCTTCACGGCTACCTGATGTCGGAAGGCCGCGTGAAGCCCCGCCTGGGCAGTGCTCCGAAGGCTGACGCTGCGCGTGCCACCACGGCTGCTCCGGGCGCTCGTACGCAGGAGCCGCTCCGCACGGGTTCGACCCAGCCGGCCGACCGCGTCTAATCCGTTCTCGGGATCCCGTGCCGGGCGGACCGCCGCCCTGCACGGTCTCGGGACAGAAACTGAAAAGGCCAATTCCGTATGGCAATGGGCGTTACACTCGACGAAGACGAAGACACTCCGATGTCCGACATCAACGTGACGCCGCTCGTGGACGTCATGCTGGTGCTTCTCATCATCTTCCTGATCGCGGTGCCGGTCGTCTTGCAGACTGTTCCGGTCTCACTGCCGAAAGTGCGCTACGAGGCTACGACTACGAAGCCGGAAAACGTGAACCTGTCGGTTCGCGGCGGTCCCGGCGGCACGTGCGAAGTCTACTGGAACCTGACGAAAGTCACGTCCCAGGAACTGCTCGATCGCGCGGTCAAGAAGCTCGAGGACACGATCAAGAACGTCGGCGGCGTCGAGAACATCACCGAAGAGAATATGCCGGAAGCGCATATTCGCGGTGACATCAACACACCTTACCGCTGCATCGGCGGTGCGGTGTTCGCCATGCAGCGCGCCGGTTTCGCCCGCGTCGGATTCATCTCCGAGCCGCCGCCTGGCATGATCACAACGCGGCAGTAGAGTTTAGGAGCTTATCGCCATGGCGATGCAAACCACCAGTGACAACACCAGTGGCGAGCCCATGATGGACATCAACATGACGCCGTTGATCGACGTCATGCTCGTTCTCCTCATCATGTTCATCATCACGATTCCGATCCAGACGCATGCCGTGAAGCTCGACCTTCCGGTCGACCAGCCGAACAGCCCGCCGCCGCCGATCGATCCTGTGAAGAACAAGGTCGTCATCACGGCGCAAGGCCAGATCCTGTGGAACGGCAATCCGGTGAGCCCGGAACAGCTTCGCCAGTATCTCGAGCTGTCGCAGCAGATCAATCCGATCCCCGAGCTGCACCTGCAGCCGGAGCCGGAGGCCCGCTACGAGCTCGTCGACGAGGTGCTCGCGATTACCAAGCGCGCCCACGTCGAGAAGATGGGTTTCGTGGGCAACGAAGCCTACATGAACTTCTAGGGCGGTTCGCTGTCCAAGGTTGAGGGCGGTCCTTCGGGGCCGCCCTTTTTCATTTGAGTTTCGCAGGGCTTGAACATCCGCCTCGCGAACGACAGTAGCGGTGGATGGCTGCACGGATGCTTCTCCGCCCCACGGGTTTCGTCGACTCTCCCTTCGGGCATGACGGAAAAGTTGCTCGGCTAGCCGGAGGCCTCAACTGGTTCTCCGCGGTCGAGGCGATTGAGTGGGACGGTTCCAGGCGCGCGTCGACGGAGCTGATCCCGGTCGAGCGGCTGATCGAGACGATCGGCAACATGCCCTCCGACGCGAAAGCCGCTTGGGAACGGCTGACCTTTTCTCGCCAGCCGCTGCAGCTCGGGGACCGCATCGTCCGTCTCGATCAGCCGCAGGTCATGGGCATCCTAAATGTCACGCCTGACAGTTTCTCGGACGGCGGACAATTCGCCGATCCGTCCGGCGCTGTCGAAGCCGGTGTCCGCATGGCGAGCGAGGGCGCTGCAATCCTCGACGTCGGCGGCGAGTCTACCCGGCCGGGAGCACAGCAGGTCTGGGCACAGGACGAGATCGAGCGCGTCCGCCCGGTCGTCGAGCGTCTCGCCATGAGCGGCTCTGCAGTTTCCATCGATACGCGCAAGAGCGAGGTGATGTCCGCCGCGCTGCAGGCCGGCGCCCGAGTGGTGAACGACGTGTCGGCACTGACCTTCGACCCGCGTTCGGCGGAGGTCATTGCGCGAGCAGGCGCCCCCGTCATCCTCATGCACCACCTTGGTCCCCCCGAGACGATGCAGCAAGACCCGAGCTACGACGACGTGCTCGTCGAAGTCTATCTCTGGCTCGAAGAGCGCGTTGCTGCCGCAGAGTCCGCGGGCATTGATCGGTCGCGCATCCTGATTGATCCTGGATTCGGCTTCGGCAAGACGGTTGCGCACAATCTGGAGCTGATGAACGGCCTCGCGCTTTTTCACTCGCTCGGCTGCCCGGTCGTCATCGGAGCGAGCCGCAAGCGGACAATCGGAGCACTTTCGAACGAAGCGCCGGCAGACGAGCGACTGGGGGGGAGCATTGCCTTCGCTCTCAAAGCGGTTGAGCAGGGCGCTCAGATCGTTCGCGTCCATGACGTGCCGGAAACCGTGCAGGCTCTGCGCGTATGGCGAGGACTTCGCGACCAGGCGCTTACGCCGCGCCTCGGTCAGGCCTGAAGCCTACCTAAAGACGACGACCATCGGGCCCAGAGGCTTCGTGACGTCGCGGCGCCCGCTCGCCGGGTCCCACAGAGCGCTGACGGCTCCGTCGAAGAAGAGGGCGTTCCGGACCTTCAGCTCGTCACGATAGAAGCGCGCGAACTTGCCCAGCGAGACCGGCCCGTCGCTGATAACGAACAGCGGTTGGCCTCGCGGTCCGATTCCCACGCCATTGCGGATGTAGCGCGACGCGCCGTCCCGATCGAACGCCGGATGCAGTTTTCCGTCGATAACCAGCATCGGCCCGGACTGCGTGGCGAGCCTGATGCCGGCGGAGGGCTTCCATCTCTCGCTCGTAATGACCTCGGCGCCCCCGTCACGCCGTCCGTCGTGGCCGTCCTCCCCGACGGCATCGTGGTCGGGTTGTGGAAAAAC
>Ga0207701_10002991_pt1 | contig 17437 bp, 13 predicted proteins | sample KBSSwiSSwithPhiX_FD_184294 | JGI IMG/M metagenome (GOLD analysis project Ga0207701, IMG submission 184294) | Switchgrass rhizosphere bulk soil microbial communities from Kellogg Biological Station, Michigan, USA, with PhiX - S5 (SPAdes) (version 2) | ecosystem: Environmental > Terrestrial >... | reverse complement strand
CCCCGCCGTACCCGTACTTCTTCGACGTCAACGAATTCCCCAACGTGAAGCTGGTCGGCCTCTCTTCCGACCAGCAGGCGCGGAACACCGCGGCGTTCAAGAAGATGATGCAGCTCGCCCACGAGCGGGGCATCAGCATCACGGCCGCGATCTGGGACCACATCTATCGCGGCGGAGTGCAGACCGGCGGCATTCCCGGCGCCCCCAAAGCGCCGGATCCCAACGTGCCAGGTCTCGTCTGGGGCGTCACCGCTGAAAACCTTGCCCCATACACCAAGGCAGCGCTGCGACGTTTCCTGCAGGTGTTCCCGGAAGTTGATGCCATTCAGTTCCGGATGCACGAGGAATCCGGGCTGCGCACCGATGAGAAGGTGGGCTTCTGGCACGAGGTCTTCGGCTTGATCAAACAGGCGAAGCCGGACATGCGTCTCGACCTTCGCGCGAAGGATTTGCCGGACGAGGTCATCGACGACGCGTTGAAGCAGGGACTCGCCGCGCGCGTGAGCACGAAGTTCTGGATGGAGCAGATGGGCCTGCCGTTCCATCCCACGCACGTCAACTCGCAGAATCAGAAGGACAGGCGCCACGGGTATGCGGATTTGCTGCGGTACCCGCAGCGTTACCGCGTCCACTGGCAGTTGTGGAGCGGCGGCACCACACGGCTGCTGCTGTGGGCAGATCCCGAATACGTCCGGCGCTTCGCGGCCGTCGCCCGCCTCTACGGCGGCACCAGCTTCGACGTCAACGAGATGCTCGCCACCAAGATGCTTGGCGAGCCGCACACCGACAAACCGATCGAAGTCCTCACACCGGCGTACCGGTACTACGACTACGAATTCGAGCGGTACTGGCACTTCTATCAGGTGTGGGGACGCCTCACCTACAACCCCGACACGCCGGCGCGGGTCTGGGAGGACGAATTCTCGCGCCGGTTCGGCGACGTGGCAGGTCCTCACGTCATGAAGGCCGAGCACCTCGCCAGCCGCGTGCTCCCGCGCATCGTCGCGAGCAGCTATCGGTATGCGTACTTTCCCACCACCCGTGGTTGGGCGGAGATGAAGCGTCAGGACGATCTGCCGACGTTCGCAGGGTTCGAAGGCACTGACACGCAGCAGTTCATGAATGCTCGAGACGCGGCGCGCAATCTGGTCGCGGGGACGGAGAGCCCGATGCGGTGGCCGCAGGAGACCAGCCGCTGGTTTGCTGCGACATCCGACGCCATCCTGGCCGAGACCGCGCAAGCTGAAAAAGCGGCGGGCGATCGCGCGAGCAAGGAGTTCCGGTCCAGCGTGACCGACTTCAGGATTCTCGCAGCGCTGGCACGGTACTACGCATCGCGGCTGCAGGCAGCGGTCGCCTACAACCTTTATAAAGAGGCCGGGGATCTTCAGTCATTCGACACCGCCCTCGAACAGGAGAAGAACGCGATCGGCGCATGGAGCGACATCGTCGATGCCGCCGGAAACGTGTACAACGAGAAGCTGCCCTTCGGCGCGCCCGGTTATTTTCCCCGCCACTGGAAGGAGGAATTGCAGCAGCTGCGCACAAATTACGATCGTCTTGTCGCCGAGCGCGGCGCAGCCACGGTAACGCCGAACGCTCGCAGCATTAAGCTGACTCCTCCGGCACTCGCAGCGGAACCGCCCGCCGTGACGCTCTCCGGTGCTGATGCTGCACTCCCGAGACAGGACTTCGTCGTCACCGCGACTGTCGAGCCATCGTCGGGCGTCAAATGGGTGCGCCTGCGATACCGCCATCTCACTCAATACGAGGATTACCAGACCACGCCGATGACGGCGATTGCCGGCAAGGCAGGCACGTACCAGGCACAGATCCCCAGCTCCTTCATCGATCCGCAGTGGGACCTCATGTACTTCGTCGAGGTGATGGGCACGAATGGGCGCGGACGGATGTACCCGGATCTCGAAAGAGAAACGCCGTATGTCGTGGTGAGTGTGCGGCGATAAGAGCAGCGATGCGATGAAACCACACGCTTGCGACTGTCGCAAGTGTCGCGGCCGCGCATGACGTCCCGTTCGTGGTCGTGCCGGCCTATCGCGGCGCGAAGATCGACACGACACTCAAGGAATTGTCGCATCTCATCGGACCGGGCTCGCATGCGTTCGATCTGCGGTTCGTCGATCGGGATGGCAACTGTCACGAGGCGGCGCACGCGCTTCAAATCTCAAATGGTAGGCAGACGTCTGCTACTTCGCATGCACGTCGAGATCAATGACCAGCGCATGGTGGTCGCTACGCTTCGTCTTGATGACCCACACCTCGGTTCCGCGCACCTGCGTGTCGGTAATCTCCTGCCACCAGTAATCAATCCGCCCTGGGGTGTTTCCGGCTGAGCTGCGCTTGTCCATTGTGAATCCCTGGTCGTCCGGCGCGAGCAGCGTCCATGCGTCAGCAAACGCTCCCTGCATCGTGGCGTATTCAGTCGTCCCCGCTACCATGTTGAAATCGCCACCAACGATGCGCGGGCCAGTGAAGCCGGCGATCCAGGCCAGCATGGCGTTGATGTGCGACCGGCGGTGGTTGGTGTCGAGCGGAAGATGGGTCGTGAATACCGTGACCGGTACGCCGTTCACCGACACGCTGATTTGCGCCGCTGAGCGCTTGGTATCCAACCAGGACGGATCCCAGGGTGCTGAATCGTACTGGAATATCGACGATGACAACACGGGGAGCATCGTCAGAATAAGGTTGCCTTCAGAGGGCGTGGGTCGCGGATCAGGCGCCCACACTGCGGTCCAGTCCCGCTGGGTCAGAGCCTCGAGCTTGGTTTCATAGAGGACGCGGAGATCAGCTGCCGACGACACGGTGACTTCCTGCAGCGCGATGATCTGTGCGCCAGAGTCTGCCATCAGCGCGACCTGCGCATCGACATTCATCGTGCCCGCAAGATTCTTCCCCATGCTGACGTTCCACGTCATGACCCGTAATCGATCGAGCGTCTGCGTCGGCGGCGCCGCTGCGATCGTCGTGAACGACCACACCGGTCCAGCGGTGGATCCCCCTGCGCCCTTCGCCGTGATCTGCCAGTAGTACGTCGTCGCGTCGCCGAGTGCCGCGGATGGCGCGTACGTCGGCGTCGACTGATCCGTCGAGACCACGTTCGGCGGGTTGCTCATGCCGAACGCCACATCGTACGTGCTCGCGCCGGCCGATGCCGCCCATGTCAACGCGGTCGATGGCGCGATATCTGTCGACCCATTCGCCGGCGACGGGGCACTCGGTACGGCGGGTGCCGCGACGGGCGCCGCAGCCGTCGTGAACGACCACACCGGTCCTGCGGTGGATCCGCCAGTTCCCTTCGCCGTGATCTGCCAGTAGTATGTCGTCGCGTAGACGAGTGCCGCAGCTGGCGTGTACGTCGTCGTCGACTGCTCCGTCGAGACAACGTTCGGCGGGTTGCTCGTGCTAAACGCGACATCGTACGTGCCCGCACCGGCCGATGCCGCCCATGTCAACGCGGTCGATGGCGCGACATCCGCCGCACCACTGACCGGTGACGGGCCACTTGGCGATGCCGGTGGCGGGACGGGCGCCGCAGCCGTCGTGAACGACCACACCGGTCCTGCGGTGGATCCGCCAGTCCCCTTCGCCGTGATCTGCCAGTAGTATGTCGTCGCGTCGGCGAGTGCCGCAGCCGGCGTGTACGTCGTCGTCGACTGATCCGTCGAGACAACGTTGGGCGGGTTGCTCGTGCCGAATGCCACATCGTACGTGCTCGCGCCGGCCGATGGCGCCCATGTCAACGCGGTCGATGGCGCGACACTCGCCGCCCCGCTCGCCGGCGACGGGCCAGCGGGCACCGCCGGTGGTGCTGGTGGTAGTGGCGCCGCGATGGTCGTGAACGACCATACGGGGCCAGCCGTGGAACCGCCGGAGCCCCTCGCGGTGATCCGCCAGTAGTACGTCGTCGCGTAGGAGAGCGCCGCTGGTGGCCTGTAGGATGTCGCCGCTTGACCCGCCGACACCACCTGCGGCGAACTGGTCGTGCCGAACGCCACATCGTATGTGCTCGCGCCGGGCGACGGTGCCCAGGTCAACGAGGTGGATATCGTCACGCCAGTTGCCGCGGTCGCTGGCGACGGACCACTCGGTGACGCGGGTGGCGCGGCAATCGTCGTGAATGACCACACCGGACCAGCCGTAGCTCCGCCGGCGCCATTGGCCGTGATCTGCCAGTAATAGGTCGTCGTGGAGGCTAGTGGCGCTGCCGGTGTGTAGCTCCTCGCCGTTTGGCCAGTGGACACAACCGTCGGCGGATTGCTCGTGCCCAATGCCACGTCGTACGACGTGGCGCGGGTCGATGCCGCCCATTTCAACAATGTGGACGGTGTCACTCCAGATGCGCCATCCACCGGCGACGGACTGCGGGGCATCGCCGGTGGCGCCGCCACCGTCGTGAACGACCACACTGGGCCAGCCGTGGACCCGCCTGAGCCCCTCGCGGTGATGCGCCAGTAGTACTTCTTCGCGTAGGCGAGCGGTGCCGGTGGCGTGTAGGATGTCGTCGCTTGGCCGGTCGACACCACCGGCGGCGAACTGGTCGTGCCGAACGCCACATCGTATGTGCTCGCGTCGGCCGATCCGACCCACGTCAACGAGGTGGATACCGCGACTGCGGTCGCCGCATTGGCGGGTGACGGACTACTCGGCGCCGCCGCAACCGCTGTCAGCAGCGGCATCGCGCCTGCCTCAAGAGTCGCGAGGTGCACCGTCGGCGGTCCGACTTTCTGCGCCAGCGCCACTGCCGGGGCCATGGCGGCGATCACCAAAGCAGCTGCTGTCGCGCGTCTGGCGAGAGTTCGATATGCGCGCATCATCGAACCTCAATCTCAGCGACCACCGCGTGGTGATTGCTTCGCTCGGTTTTCACGATCCAGACCTCGGTGGCTAACGCTCCGCTGCCGGAACGTTCCTGCCACCATCCATCGACGCGCGCGGGCTGGAGTGCCGTCCCAAACGCCGCCATCGTGATCCCGGCATCAGGCGTGGTCACGAGCGTCGGCCACACGTCGGCGAAGACCGCAGCCATCTCAGGGTATCCGGCATCGTTGGGCCGCATGTTGAAACTGCCTCCCACCAATCGGCGGCCCGAGATACTACCCATCCAGTTTTGAAGCTGCGCGATCTGGGCTTTGCGGCTCTCGCCATTGCTGGCGAGCGTAGTTCCCGCGATCGTCACGGTTACTCCGTTGACAACAACGCCAATTCGCGCTGCCGAGCGCTGCGCATCAATGTTCGCCGGATCGAAGGGCGCTCCGTCCAGCGCAATCGTCGCGGAAGCGGCGAGCGGAAGCGTGCTGAGGATCAGATTGCCCTGCGGAACCGCTGCGATGCTTCGGGGTTCCTCTGCCCATACGGCCTGCCATGCGCGGCCCGTCGCACTCTCGAGTTCGGATTTGTACAGCGCCGGAAGGTCCGAACCTGATTCGATCGTCACTTCCTGGAGCACCACGACGTGTGCGCCCGAGCGGGCGATCAGCGAAACCTGGGCTGCGACGTCAGCAATGTTCGGTGCGGTTCGGCCGCCGTTGCCGTTCCACGTCATGACGCGGAGCCGCCGCAGTGTGGTTGATGGCGGCGGCGTGTCAATCGGCGGCGCCGACTCTGTGGTGAACGACCACAATGGCCCTGGTGTCGACCCGCCGGAGTTCTTTGCGGTCACACGCCAGTAGTACGTCGTGTTGTACGACAGCGGGGCGGGCGGCTGGTAGTACGTGGTCGTCTGGTTGAGCGACAGCACTGGCGGCGCGTCGGTCGTGCCGAGCGCAACGTCGTATTGTGTGGCGTATTGGGCGGCCTCCCAGTTCAACGCGACGCTCGTCGACAGGGCGGTGGCCCCCGGCGAGGGCATCGATACTGATGGAGCCGCGGGCGGTGATACGTCCGCCGCCGGCGTGACATTTATGGAGACTGGGGTCGAGCGCGTCCGATCATTTCGAGAGTCGGTAGCAACCGCAACCAGCGTGTAATTCCCCGCCGTCACGCCGGTCCACATCCATTCGAAGGGGCTGGTCGTGTCTGTCCCCAACGGAACCTCGTTCGCGAGGAACTGCACGCTGGTGATGCTGCCGTCGGAATCCGACGCGGTTGCGACCAGGGCGATGCTCGCGGGCGCGGCGAACGTCGCGTCGGGCACAGGCGTATCGATTGCTACGATCGGTGGAAGATTGGCTGCCTCGGGAATCACGCTCACGTTGTCGAAGGTCACTGTATTCAACACCGCGGTGCTGTGGCTCGTGACTGGCAGGCCAACATAAACGAGCGTTGGTAATGTAATCGTCGTCCGCCCGAGCTCCGTCCAGGTCACGCCATCGACGCTCCAGGAGCCAATCACCGTCGTCACATCGCGTTTCAAGCGGAGCCAGACGGGCACCGACACCGCGGCGCCGGCAACGAAGACGGTGGTGCCGCCGTTCGCATTGCGGCTCATGAACTCCACTCCGCCGCCAGGTTTGACATCCATGATCACGTGAGCGGACCCGGCGGTGAGTGCCCCGCGAATCATCACCCCAGCCTTTGCATAGGCGTTGGTGTTCTGGATGGACGTCACGCGAGCGACGATCTCGCCGTTGCCCGACAGTGGCTGCGACATGAAATGGAAGGAGTCAGCGGTGCCCCAGATGTCGGCACCCGCGCCGCGCACAGTGAAGACTCCGCCCGATTCCGACGCGCTGCCAGCCACAGCGACCGACCCGATGTCCTTCGACGTCCACGGAGATGGCAAGGCGAAAGCCTTGACCACGCTCCCGGCAGTCCACTGATCGGCGATGCACCACGACAGTGAGAGCACGAACGTGAGGGCGACTGCACGGGACGAGAAGACGGAAGTTGACCCAACAGCCAAGGGTTGCCTGCTCTCTGCCAGACGACGCCGGGGGGAACCATGACTGCGAGGGAGCCGCAGCTGGGTTCACGGTTTACTGATCAATTGTGAGGAGACTTGACCGGTAGGCGTCAGCCGAATGCCGCCAACAAAGTGTAGGGCAACCTGCGATGATCCACAAACAGCTCAGCCAATCGCAACTCGTGCGAAGGAAAAGCCACGATCCCCTGATTCCGCGCCAGGGCATGCGACTGGGCGAAGCTTGAGCAGTCAGGACTTGCCTGCCGACCCGCGAAGCGCACAAGATGCGAAGCGTTCCTCAGCCCGAACATCGTTGGCGAGAAGCATGCGGGCCGGTCGCCTGCCACGAGGACCGACCGTGTGACGCAGGCAATCCCCGACCTGTGGCGAATCCCAACAGCCCTGTCAGCGCCCCTGAAGAAGGCATCACGGTCGCGGCATCTGCCAGCCTCCATCGTCGTCCATGCGAACGAGATCCAGCGCCTCGTCAGCGGCGCTCCGATTCGGCTGTTCGAGTACGCGCACGCAAGTGCCGCCGGCAATTGTGATTCTCGGACTCGGCTGTTCCCGCTGTCGAGAGGAAGAGACGCGAACGAGTGAGCGAGACGCACGCAAGAACGGAATCGCACCTGCCGTCAATAAGACGAGCGTGGTGATCCCCACGGCTGCGGCAAATACTGTGGTGGGTGGCATCAGCAATAGCGGGACGGCTGCCGGTGCGGTAAGGGCAACGGTGAAGAACGCAATCGCCGACAACGGTATCGCCACCCTACGATGGACCAGGAACCCCATCTCATACCCCCGATTAACGGTGTTCTCCGCCTGACAACCATCGTGACACGCGACAAGCCACCTGTGTGTGCGCTTATGCACAGGGACTCGTAGTAGCTCGCATTCGGCCGGCGGCTGTGCTGGCACGTCCGTTCGCTGCAAGGATCGTGGGGAGAGACGTGGACGCGGAGGGGTCAGTTTTCAGTACCCAAAGAGAACAAGACCTGGACTGAGTGCCCGCCGCCAAAGCAGTCTGACGATCGCGGCGGTCAATCCTCTCTCATAGCCGACTGCCGAGAGGCGGGACTCGCGAACCGCGCATTCGTCGCCTGCGGAGCTCCGTCACACCGAGGCGACTGCGGCAACCGCGATCCGCGGAAGGTCGACGGTGAAAACGCATCCCTTCCCGGCGAAGTTGCGGGCATAGATTCGGCCGTTGTTCTGTTCGACGCCCCAGCGACTGAAGGCGAGACCCAGGCAGGTTTATGACCACCGCCGTGAGGACCTGCCGATCCGCTTCGACGATCATTCATGTCCACCGCGAGCTCGGTAATCGCTTGGCACACGTCGGCGTAGTCGTGCACGACTTGTGAGACGCTGAACCCCTTCAGGCGGAGTTCGCGGCCGCGGCTATACTGGAATGGCCGTAAGCGGCAGATTAGAGGACCGATGATTCCGCAATTGCGCGCACTCTCTGCGTGCCTCTTGGTGGCGACAGGTCTGTCGCATGCCCACGCTGGCCATGGGGCGCCGAGCGCCGCGGCGCCCGCTACGCCCGCCAACACGCAAGCCGCCGCTCAAGCTTCGCAACCCGGTGCACCGGCCGCCGGGCGCGCGGGACAAATGCAGCTCTCCTCGGCCACCCCGCTCGCGGAGACGGAAAATCTCGACCTCTATCCCGCCGCGCCAGAGGGATTCAACGTCGCGCGCGAAAACATTCCGCATGGCGAGGTGAAGGTCGTGGAGTACGACTCCAAGACGCTCGGGCTGCGCCGGATGCTGCGCGTCTACATCCCGCCGGGCTATACCCCCGACCGCAAGTTTCCGGTGCTCTATCTCCAGCACGGCCTGGGCAACACCAGCACCGAATGGACGCAGCGGGCCCGCGCGCCGATCATCATCGACAACCTGCTGGCCGACAAAAAAATCCAGCAGCCGTTCATCATCGTCTTCCCGAGCGGAAATGCGACCGCGACGATGGCCGACGAAAAGCAAGGGGACCGTACTCAACAGTCCTACGGCGCTCCCTATCATGAGGACCTGCTGAAGGAGATCATCCCGTTCGTCGAGTCCCACTATTCCGTGTACGCGGATCGCGATCACCGCGCCATCGCAGGGATGTCGATGGGCAGCGGCCAGACCCTGAACATTGGCCTGACCAACCTCGACAAGTTCGCCTGGATCGCCTCTGTCGCCGCCGCGCCCAACACCCGGCCGCCGGCCGAACTCATTCCCGATGCGGGGGCCCTCAAGCAGCTGAAGCTGCTTTGGCTGTCGGTCGGCAATCGGGACAACCTGTACCGCGTCAGCAAGGGGGTTCACGATTACCTGACCGACAAGGGCGTGCCCCACGTCTGGCGCGTGGACACCAACGGCCACGACACCGGCGTAATGAGCCACAGCCTGTACCATTTCGCGCAGAAACTGTTTAGAGACTAGACCGTTAGGTCGCCTCCCTGACGCCCACTTTTCGCAGGAACGAGATCATTGGGCACCAGTTCGTGAACCCTGACTGCAGGAGGTTCAGGCCGACGAAGAGCGTGAACCAGAGGAAGTACGGATGCACGTACATTCCCAGCAGCACACTTGCCGCGACAAACATGCCGGCAATGGCACGCAGCATCGGTTCGAGAGTCATAGCGAAGCTCCTTCATTGAGTTCGGGTACGAACAGGATCGGCACGGTGCAGTACCGCACCCGCGGTTCGCCCGAGTTCGACCGGGGCGGCATCACCGGCTCGTCGGTGTCGGTGGGTGACGTAATAGGTGATCGGTACCGTCATGCGCGAGAGCAGCAGTGACGCGACTTCGCCGGCCATCAGCGAGATCGCCAAACCTTGGAAAATCGGATCGAACAGGATGACCGCCGAGCCGACGATGACCGCGGCGGCCGTGAGCGCCATCGGGCGGAACCGTACCGCGCCGGCATCGACGACGGCCTCCTCGATCGACATGCCGTCCTTCACGCGCAACTCGATGAAGTCGACGAGGATGATCGAATTGCGCACCACAATCCCCGCGCCGGCGATGAAGCCGATCATCGAGGTTGCGGTGAAGAACGCGCCGAGCAGCGCATGCGCCGGGAGGATGCCGACAAGGGAAAACGGGATCGCCAGCATGATCGTCAGCGGCGTCACGAACGATTGAAACCAGCCCACTACGAGGATGTAGATCAGCACGAGGACGGCAGCGAACGCGATCCCGAGATCGCGAAACACCTCGTAGGTGATGTGCCACTCGCCGTCCCATTTCATGGCGTACTTCGAACTGTCGAAGGGAAGGCGGGTGTTGTAGATCTGGAGACCATACCCTTCCGCCAGCCGCACCGACGAGAGCGCCCGGTTCATCTGCAAGATGGCGTAGACAGGGCTTTCGACCGCGCCGGCCACGTCGCCGGTCACGTAGGTCACGGGCTGCAGGTTCTTGTGATAGATGCTCTGCTCTTCAATCGTCCGCGACGCTCGCGTGAGCTCGCCAACCGACACCGCGTTCGGTCCGAGGCGTAGCGCCTCAATCGCGTCGAGCGACCCTCGATTGGCACGCGGCAAACGCAGTACAATCGGCACGTCTTCGCGCGCGTTCGGGTCGTGCAAGAGTCCGGCGGGCGCGCCATCGGTGGCCATCTGCACGACCGCCGCGACCCCATCGCTGGAAAGCCCCGCAGCCGCGGCCTTCTCTTCGTCCACCGCCAACGTCCACTTCGGCTGTGCCGCGTCGACGTACCAGTCGACATCAACCACCCCGTTCGTTTGTTCGAACGTCGATCGCACCTGCTTCGCGAGAGCGAGACGCCGGGCGGCGTCGGGCCCGTAGATCTCCGCGACCAGCGTCTGCAACACCGGCGGACCCGGCGGCACTTCGACGACCTGGATGGTCGCGCCGAGCCGCGCGGCCGTCGCTTCGAGTCGGCCGCGCAGTCGTTTCGCGATCGCGTGACTCTGCTCGCGGCGTTCGTCTTTCGGCAGGAGCATCACCTGCAGATCCGCCAGATTCGGCTGGCGCCTGAGGAAGTAGTGCCGCACGAGTCCGTTGAACGTGTACGGCGACGAGGTGCCGGTGTAGCTCTGGACGCTCGTCACCGCCTCGTCCTGCAGCGCCGCGTCGGCGAGTGCCGAGGCGGCGCCGGCCGTCGTTTCGAGCGGCGAGTCCTCCGGCATCCGCACCATCACCTGCAGCTCGCTCTTGTTGTCGAATGGCAGCATCTTGACGGTGACCCAGCCGAGCGGCACGAACACGACTGCCGCGATGAGGAGGAGCGCCACCGTCGCGAGCGCGATCAGGCGCAACGCCGGGTTGCCGATCAGCGGCTGCATCACGCGCCGATATGCACGCGTCAGCCGATCCTCTGCTTGGTCGTGATGCCCATGCTGGCGGGCGAGCAGCCGCACCGCTGCCCAGGGCGTGACGACGAATGCCACAACGAGCGAGAAGATCATCGCCGCGGAGGCACCAACCGGGATCGGCCGCATGTACGGCCCCATCAGGCCGCCGACGAAGGCCATCGGCAGAATCGCCGCAATCACTGTCAGCGTCGCCAGGATCGTCGGATTGCCCACTTCGTCGACCGCGCGGACCGCGACCGCTTCCAGGCTCCGCCCATCGTCGGACATCCGCATGTGCCGCACGATGTTTTCCACGACGACGATCGCGTCGTCGACGAGAATTCCGATGGAGAAGATGAGCGCGAACAGGGTGATACGGTTCAACGTGTAGCCGTAGAGATAGAACACGAACAGCGTGAGGGCCAGCGTGACGGGAATCGCGGTGAGCACCACCGCCGATTCGCGGTGGCCGAGCGTGAGCCAGATCAGCACCGAGACCGACACCACCGCCAGGAACATGTGCCAGAGCAGCTCGTTTGATTTTTGCTCCGCCGTCTCGCCGTAGTTCCGTGTCACCGACACCGTCAGGTCGGACGGGAGCGTGTACCCGCGGACCATCGCCAGCCTTTGCTCGACCGCGCGCGTCAGCGCGATGGCGTTCGTCCCCTTTCGCTTCGCGATCGACAGCGTCACCGCAGGATAGGCTTCGCCGCGCTTCGGGTGCTGCATTACATAAGCGTCTGGCTCGCCACCTCCGTCGTGGACGTTTGCGACGTCGCCCAGCTGCACGGGCGCGCCCTGACCGACGCCGACGATAACGCGCCGAATCGCGTCGATCGATCGGAGCCACCCGCCAGCCTCGAGTGTCGCTGTCGCGTTTCCGCTGACGATGCCCGATGCCGTCGTTCGCACATTGACCCGTGCGAGCGCCTGTCGGACGGCCAGCGGATCGAGATGTCGCGAGGCGAGCGCGGACGGATCCAGATCAATCGTCACCCGCCGCGCACGGCCGCCGATAATTGTGATTTCTGAAATGTCAGGCAGTTCTTTCAGCGTGTCATGGAGCTGCGCCGCGAACTGCCGCAGTTGCTCGTCGTCGTACTGCGGCCCCCACAATGTCAACGCCATTACCGGCACGTCGTCGATGGCACGCGGCTGAACCACGGGGGGCGAAGCCCCTGCCGGGATCAGCGAGACGTGCGCGGCCAGCTTCTGATTGAGCCTGACGAGCGCGCGCTCGTCGTCTTCCCCTACCAGGAAGCGGACGACGACCATCGCGCGGCCAGGGCTCGACGTCGAGTACAGGTACTCGACGCCCGGAATCTCCCAGAGCAGCTTCTCGAGCGGACGGGTGACGCGCTGTTCAACCTCAGCTGGCGACGCCCCGGGCATCGTCACGAACACGTCAATCATCGGCACGACGATCTGCGGTTCTTCCTCGCGCGGTAGGGCGAGGACCGCGTAGACGCCGAGCAGCAGCGACGCGAGGATGACGAGCGGTGTCAGCTTCGAGTGGATGAAGGCCGCTGCGAGCCGACCGGCCGCGCCGGTGCGTGTGGTCACGGGCGCTCCTTCGCAACGGCAGTTCCGTCAGCAAGTGACGGCTCCGGTGACGTGACGACGCGGTCGTTCTGACGCACGCCGGCGAGCACTTCAACGCGGTCGCCGGCAACCGCTCCGATCGAGATGGGCTGGAGGTGCGCGCGTTGGTCTGAGCCCAAGACGAACACGAACGTCAGCTGCCCCCGTCGTACCAGCGCCGAGGTCGGAATCGTCAACGCGCGTCGCGGCTGTCCAGTGAACGTTGCGCGGCCGAACTGCCCGGACCGCACGGTCAATCCTGGCGGAAGATCGAGCTTCACGAGAAATGTGTGCGACATCGGATCGACGCGCGCGATCTCGACGATGCGCCCGGTAGTCGATTCGTCACGATCGTCGAGCTGGATACCGGCGTCGCCGCGTCGCGCCAGTTGTGCTGCGCGTGTGTCGTCGATGCGAACTTCCAGTCGGTACGTCGTCGGATCCTCGAGCGTGAGCAGCGACGCGCCGGGCGCGGCCATCGAGCCCGGTTCGGCGCTTCGTTCGGTGACGATGCCGTCGAACGGCGCCGTCAGCGTCGCGTACGTCGCGGTGACCGCGGCGGCATCGGCAGCGGCCTTTGCTGCCTCGCGTCCGGCGGTCGCCGCCGCGAGGCGCGCCTGGGCAGCGGCGTGCTGCGCTTCGGCGGTTGCCAGCGTGGCGACCGCCTGATCCAGTTCGTCATTGGTCGCTGATCGCTTCGCTTGCAGCGTCGCGACGCGGTCGTGGGTCAAGCGAGCCAGGTGCGCAGCCGATTGGGCGGCTCGCACCTCGGCTTCGGCGGCGTGGACCGATTCGGTGGCGGACAGAGTCGCCGCCTCGGCCCGTGCGTCGTTCGCTCGCAGATCGCGGGCGTCGAGCGTCACGAGCACGTCGCCGCGACGCACACGATCACCAGGCCGGACGCGCACGTCGACGATCGGCGCCATCACGCGGCTGGCAATGAGCGCCGTGACTCGTGAGCGGACGACGCCGCCCGCCTCGATCGACGACGCGAGGTCGGTCACTTCTGCCGCCGCGGTCACCACCGACGCCGCAACGCCGTCGTCGGCCTTGTGGCTCCGCGACGAGCTGCACGCTGCCGAAAGGGCCGCGGCTGCGATCCAGATGATCCGAGTGGATTTCACGGCAGCATCCTCATCATGGCAAGCGACCGACGGCACGCCGCAGCATCGCGGCGGCCACCATCAAGTCGACGACGGCTGCGGTCCGGCTTGCCTCGGCATCGAGCACGGCGGTCGAGGCGCGCAGCACGTCGTTCACACCGGCGAGGCCCTGTTCGAATCGATCGCGGATGATGCGCTGGCTTTCGCGGGCCTGGTCGACGGCGGCACGTCCAACCGCCTCGCGGGCCCGAGCCGACTCGATGCCGCCCGCGGCGCTGATCACCTCGACGTGCACGGCGGCCCGAGCGTCGTCGGATTCCGCGGCCGCGCGCGCGATCGCTGCTGCCGCCGCCTTTCGGCCAGCGAGCTCGGCGCCGCCGGTCGAGAAGGTCCAGCGGATCTGCCCGCCGACGATCCAGGCGCCGGCGCGATCGGAAAACTGCGTTCCGCTCAAGTCGTAGGCCGCCTGCGCCGCAATCTGCGGCATCAGCGCCGCGGTCGTCATGGTCTGCGTCTTCTCCGCAACCCGGGCCGCCGCGGTCGCACGTTTGATCTCTGGCCGTGCCGCGTCGGCTTCGGCGAGAAGCGCCGTGATGTCGGCCGAGGACAGCGGTGCCGCTGGCGGCGGCGCTGCCGCGACAAGCGGCGCATCGACCGGCGCACCCATCAACCGATTGAGTTCCGCACGCGCTACCGCCGCGTCGCTGTTCGCCTGAATCGCGCGCCGCTGCAAGTCGGCGACGTGCACCGCGAGCGAGAGCACGTCGGCGTCGGTGGCGCTGCCGGCGTCCCGACGGTGTTCGGTGTGAGTGAGATCTTGCCGGGCGGATTCGAGCCCGCCTTCAGCCGCGCGCTTCGTGGCCTCCGACGCGACCAGGCGTCCGAACGTCTGCGTGGTCTGCAGGGCGATCGCCGCGGTCGCCTGATCGACCGACGCCGCGGCGATGTCGCGTCCTAGTGAAGCGGAGGCCGCGGCGGCGCGCTGGCGGCCGCCGTCGTAGATCAGCTGCTCGACGCCAAACGTCGTGTGAAAGAACCCGATCGAATCCGGGTGATTCAGCGCGTCGATAGCGAAGTTCGAGGCAGCGAACTGACGAGACGACAGCAGCGACCCGAAGACGAACACCGGCTCGTCGCCGCGCTGCCATGCCTCGCTGACGGCCAGTCGCGGAAAGAACCCCGAGCGCGCTTGGGTGGTGCGCGCCCCCGCTTCGTCGAGGCCGGCACGAACCGCGCGGAGCGACGCATTGTGTGCGATTGCCGCCTGCACCGCCGCATCGACCGTGAGCGGCTCTTGGGCGATGGCGCAGACCGGCATCAGCACCGCCGCGGCGACGAGAATCCGACGAAATATGCGTTTCACTGCTTCAGTGATGCAGCAAATGCAATGGTGGTGACAGCGTTGGTGGGACTCAGGTAAGAGGTGCCTTCGGACGTCGAACCGCAAGTTAGCCGGCAACGCTGCCGGAATGTCGGCAGTCGGTCTGTCACCTTGCCGGGTGCGCGTGCATCTCTCTAGCAGAACTCGAGATCAGGCGCACTGTCCCGGGTGCGGAACGCCCTGGTGGACGTATAGGCAGTGGCCTCGTTGAACTTCGTACAATGGAGGCGTGTCGACCCTCGATGTGAAGGCCGAGTATGCGGGACTCGTCAAGGATGCGGCGACCGGCGATCGTGGCGCGATGGAAGCACTCTTGGTGAGGGCGCAGGAAGTCGCGTACCGGTTCAGCCTGCTGGTGTGCGGTCATCCGGAAGACGCGGAAGACGTCATGCAGGACGCGCTGCTCAAGACGTATCAGCACGTAGCCACGATCAGCGACCCCGAAGCTTTTCGGACGTGGCTGTACAGCACAGTCAGAAACGCGTGCCTGATGAAACGGCGACGGCGCGTCGGCGAACCCTCTAACTACGTGTCGATCGAACGCGGCGTCGAGACCAGCGAGGGAACGGTTCACGTCGACGTTGCGGATCCGTCTCGCTCGATCGATCAACGGCTGATCGATGGATGGGTGGATGGTCGGCTTCGTCAGGCGTTACAGCGCCTGCCACCGCCGTACCGGATGATTGTCGTCATGCGCGAGATCGAAGGGCTTTCGACGAAAGAAGTCGCGGCGATCGCTGGCGTCTCGGAGGCGAATGTGAAGACGCGCCTCCATCGCGCGCGGTTGATGCTTCGGAAGCAGATGGAACAGGTATGAGCGCCCCGCCGAACAGGTGCAAAGAGGTACTCGCGAACATTTCGGGGTATCTCGACGGAGAGCTCGATACGACGGCGTGCGATGCCATTGAACGGCACTGCCTGGAATGTGCGAGCTGCGCGGCGCTGGTCAACGGTCTGCGGGAAACAGTTGGTCTCTGTCGCCAGGCAGCGACGGTGCCGCTGCCGGACGCCGTTCGGCAGCGCGCCCGTGAGAGTGTGCGGCGACTGCTGGATCGACACGGAAAAGAGAACTGAAGGGAACGGCGGCTAGTTCACTGCACGCCGTTCGCGCACGCGGGCGCCGTCGACGAGCGTGTCGCCGGGATGAAGAATCACGCGCGTGCCTTCGGCGAGCCCCGCGGCCACTTCCGCGGCCTGACCCGTCTGGCGTCCCACCTCGACGACCGTCCGCCGCGCACGGCCTGCGTCCATCACGTACACGGCCCATTTCTCACCGTGGCGGAACAGCGCGCTCGTCGGCACTTTCGCCACACTCGAGGATTCCCAAATCACGACACGAACCTCCACCCGATAGCCGTCGCCGAGCGTTGCTCGCACGGCCGGTGAGGGATCGACGAAGTCGAGCACGACGTTCACACGCTGTTCCTCAACGCCAAGTGCCGAGATCTTCATGAAGCCGGCCGGCTCGATTCGCCGGACTCGCGCCTCCAGCGGCGTGTCGCCGCCCCAATGCTCCACGAATGCGCGGGCCCCGACCTTCACACGAACCGCGTCCGTTGAGAGGAGGTCCGCAACGATCTCCAGCTGACCCGGATCGCCGATTTCGATCAGCGGATCGCCGGTCGGTACGAAGGTCTCGCTCTCTCGGACGCGTTTGAGCACGACGCCATCGACCGGCGCCGTCACGCTTACTATGCGGCCGGGCGCTCCGGGCCTCGTCGGCGCCAGCCGCGCTTCCGCGCGCTGAAGGTCCGATGTGGCCGCGCGAACCGCGAACTCGGCGGCATTGGCAGTTTCCTGCGCGACATGGACATTCGACTCGTAGGCCTCGAACTCCTGTTTGGCGATCACGCGTTGTTCGACAAGCGACCCGACGCGGGCGAGGTCTCGGCGGCCCTGTTCCAGCGTCGCCCTGGCGCGCTGTTCTTCCGCGCGCGCCCTACCGAGTGCGGCCCGGGCGCTCTCGACGACGGCCTCCGCTTCAGTCCGCGTCCGCGCGTCGAGGAGCGGCGGTGCTTCGGCGCGCACGCGCGCCACGACCTGACCGCGCGTCACGCAGTCGCCCGGTTCCAGCTCGATCCGCAGCACGCGTCCTGACACCGGCGCGGACACGACGAAGCGATCACGCACGCGCGTCACGCCTTCCTCATCAACCGTCACGACCAACGGGCCGGTCGAGACAGCAGCCACGTCGA
>Ga0207701_10002990_pt1 | contig 17437 bp, 15 predicted proteins | sample KBSSwiSSwithPhiX_FD_184294 | JGI IMG/M metagenome (GOLD analysis project Ga0207701, IMG submission 184294) | Switchgrass rhizosphere bulk soil microbial communities from Kellogg Biological Station, Michigan, USA, with PhiX - S5 (SPAdes) (version 2) | ecosystem: Environmental > Terrestrial >... | reverse complement strand
CAGTGCGCAACAGATCGAGAGCCTCGGCGCTGATGCGCATGAGGCCGAGCCGTTGCGCGCTGGCCCAGCAACAGCGGTAGATGAAGGAGACCGCCGAGCGCCCGACCTTCATGGCGACGGTCCGCGGAAGAAGGAAGACCAGGATGCGGGCGACGGAACTCAGGAGCAGCAACGATGCTCCGAGTTGCCCCAAGAGCAAACCGAATGCGAGTTGTCGCCTCCGCAACGTTGCAGCAGCGCTCACGGCATCGAGTCGCGAGGAAGCGAGATGGTGAACACGCAGCCGGCTCCTGGCAGGTCCCGGACGCTCAACGTTCCATCGTCGGCCTCGATGCTCTCGCGCGCGATCGAAAGCCCGAGACCCAAGCCGGACCTGTCGTCGCTGCGCTGGGTAAAGGGCGTGAACATCTTCTCGGCGCTTCCAGGCGGAAGACCGCCGCATTGATCCTGAACCTCGATCAGGATCAGGTCGCCGAAGGCATGGACGCTCAAGGTCACCTCGGTGTGCGGGCGGGTGAACTTGAAGGCGTTCTGCAGCAGGTTGGTCAGTGCGGCGAGCAGGAGTTCCCGGTTGCCTCGCACGTGCAGCTTGGCGTCGACGGGAGGAACCTGGAACCCAATCTCGGCGCGGCTCGCTTGCAGTTGCGCGATGCTTTGGGCATCGGCGAGAAAGGGCGCCACGGCGAACCCCTCGCGTCCATCCGCGGTGCCGCTTCGCACTTCGGCGAGCGCCCCGGCGATGAGGTTCCCCATGGCGGCCAGGCTCCGCTTCAGGATGGCACCGGTCGCGCCGGTGATGGGCATGCCGGACAGCTCGAGCGCCCGCAGCGAGCTGGTTGCGGTCTGGAGCGAGTTCCGAAGCTCGTGCGCCAGGAAGCCGGCGCGCCGGTTCTCTTCGGCGTTCTGCTGTCGCGCCATCTTCGAATCGCGCTGGAAGCTGAATTCGACGACCGCGTCCGCGATCGCGTTGTCGAGGCAGCGGTTCAAGGTGCGGAAGGCAGCGGTCTCGAACGGCGCATCGCGCTCGAAAGCCAGGTCGGTGATGGCCTGGCACAGGTCGCCATAGTCGTGAACGACCTGGTCCACCGAGTAGCCGAGGGTGAGCAGGTCCTTGCCGTGCGCGGTGGCGGTCACCCCCATTTCCGACAAGGCGAGCGAATCGCCACCCGACGGACCGGAAATGCGCAGGCTTTCAGCGGCTTCGTCCGCCTCCTCGGCGCCGAGCGTTCTCGTCAGCTGGTCGAGGAACAGCGGGATCCCGTTCGCGAGTTGGTCGTGGGTGGCAGCGCGCCTGGGTCGCTGCGAGACCTTGTGCTTGCAACGTGCGATCAGCTCGTCGCGATTGTTCAGAAGAAAGGAATGCACGGTTGGAGGGCCTGATGGCAAATGCCGCGTCAAGGACGGCACGACTGCGCCGCGCTTGGCGGCGTGTCCCCTTTTATGTGCCGTGGGCGACGACGTCTGTGCGCCAGCCCACGAAAGCCTGATCGGCGGAAGTGCCGCGGGTTGGTGCGCTGGCGCACAGACGGCTGTGACGGCTTCATATACTGGCGCTTTGCTTCCTAGTGCGGGCGACCCGCGGGCGCCCAGCCCGACTGCCGTGACACACATGCTCCGCGATCCCAAGGGCAATCAGCTGCTCGCTGCATTGCCCCCGGAGGAATGGCAGCGCTGGCTTCCGCAGCTTCAGCACGTCGACATGCCACTTGGCCAAGTGCTGTACGAATCGGGCACGACGCTGAGCCACGTCTATTTCCCGACCACATCGATAGTGTCATTGCTCTATGTCATGGAGAACGGCGCATCGGCCGAGATCGCCGTGGCCGGCAACGAAGGAATCGTCGGTATCTCGCTGTTCATGGGCGGGGAATCGACTCCCAGCCGCGCGGTCGTGCAGAGCGCCGGCGAGGGATTCCGACTGCCCGCGCAGGCGATCAAGGATGAATTCAAGCGCGCCCCGGTGTTGCATCTCATGCTCCGCTATACACAGGCGCTGATCACTCAAATGGCGCAGACCGCGGTATGCAATCGGCACCACTCGCTGGATCAGCAACTGTGTCGCTGGCTGCTGTTGAGCCTCGATCGGCTGCGCGGCAACGAGCTCGTCATGACGCAGGAGCTGATCGCCAACATGCTTGGCGTGCGTCGCGAAGGCGTCACCGAAGGTGCCCTCAAGCTGCAGAAGGCGGGTCTGATCAAGTACGCGCGCGGGCGCATCACCGTGCTCGACCGTCCCGGCCTGGAGCAACGTAGCTGTGAGTGCTACGCCGTGGTCAAGAAGGAATATGACCGCCTGTTGCCGGCCGGGGTGGCGACGTGATTCGGCATGTGAGCTGATAAACAGTCGCCCGTGCCCTGCGGGCTTTCGTACCGGGACTCGGCTAAGCGCTGTGAGAAGGAACCAGCGCGATCGCGCCGCACGCCGCGAGCGGTCGAGTCCGCGTGCTCGCGACTACCGGTTCGCAACGATCGGTACATGAGGACCGCAAAGTCACTGGGACTAAAGATCCCGCAGTCAATGCTGGCTCGCGCTGATGCGGTAATCCAGTGATCGAACAAGCCGCTTCCCGCTGCTGTCGCGAAGATCGCGGGGCGTGACGCGTCATATGGATCGGCCCGGTTGATTGGATGGCGACAGATTGGTGCCACGTCATCGAAATGCGACTGCTTGTCCCTGGATCGCGTGTGTTCGGCGCGAAGTCCATACGGGCCCTGCATGCTGCCCGGCGCGGTATCCCTCGGCGGCGGTCGCCATTTCTCAGGGAGCTCAGGATCTTGTCCACGTATTTCGGTGCTCAGTCACCATATGCCGCCGACTCGGCGAGTCTGCATTTTGGTGTGTCGGACAAGGGCTACACAGCCACCCGGGGGCGGCCGATGGCCCCCAAGCGGGACACAGCTCAAACTCAGCCGATTGAACAATTCTCTCTGCCATGACTTCCGCCACCGCGACCTTTCCATCCTCACTCGATCCCTCCTTCCCAGGGCCTCCGTCAAAGATTCTGCAGCTGCTCGAGTTGCGCGCACTGGGCGAGTTCGGCGTGTCGCTGGCCCTGCTGCCGCTGCTGAGCCGCGCACCGAGCGGCGACGGTCACTCCGTGCTCGTGTTGCCAGGTCTTGTCGCAAGCGATGCCTCGACCCGGCCGTTGCGGAGCTATCTGGCTGACCGCGGCTACGACGTCCACGGCTGGGGACTTGGCCGAAACCTGGGCCTGCGGCCGGGCATCGAATCCAAGATGAAGGCGCGGCTGCGTGAGATCCACAGGACGTCTGGCCGCAAGGTCAGCATCGTCGGCTGGAGCCTCGGAGGAGTCTTCGCGCGCGAGATTGCCGGGGCAGTTCCGGATGCGGTGCGGAGCGTCATTACGCTCGGCTCGCCGATTCGCGGCAACCCCCGATCGACGAACGCTTGGCGGATTTACGAACTTGCCAGCGGGCAAAGCGTCGACGATCCCAAGCTGCGGCTGCCACGCGCCGCCATGCCGCCGGCCCCCACCACGTCGATCTACAGCCGTACCGATGGGATCGTCGCTTGGCAGTGCAGCGTCGAGATGCCCACCTATAACAGCGAGAGCATCGAGGTGATGGGTAGCCACTGTGGCCTCGGCGTCAATGCCTCGGTGTGGTACGCAGTGGCCGACCGCTTGGCCCAGCCCGAGGGCCGGTGGCAGCCATTCGCCCGGAGCGGCTTGCGACGCTGGGTCTTTCCGGATCCAACTCGGCGCGATTGACCGGCGCGGGCGCCGGCATTAATCGGCAGCCGCGTCCAGATTCACCCAGCGAAGAAGCATACGGCTACCGTAGTCGAAGGTTGGCAGCGTCGCCCCCTTGGTGTGAGATTCGACTGAATTCATCGCGCTGCAATGCGGCTCTTGAGGCGTCGGCGCAGGTCAGCTAACGGGCCAACTGCAGTCGTTCCCGGCTGGCCGCTTACAGGCAGCCAATAACATCGCTGCGATCCTGCTCGCACCGACAATGCGGTTCGCGCATGCACCGCGTGGCATCAGACAGGGCCGACCCATGACCTTCCCTCCCGCCAATTTCGATCCGTCCATCGACCCCACGGCCAATCAGGTGCGCGCATTGCGCGATGTCGGCCCCGACGGCGCCGTGGTGATGCTCAATCTTCTGAAGTTCCGCGAGCGAGCAAACTACCCCGCAGGTTCGCCCCACGCACCCTGTTCGGGTGCGGAGGCCTACCGTAGGTACCAGACGGCATTCGTGGAAACGGTGGGTGACGTGAGCCGCGCCGAGGTGGTATGGGAGGGGCAGGTCGACAGGACCTTCATCGGCGATGCCACCCAGGACTGGGACAAGTGCCTGCTGGTCCGCTACCCGAGTCGCCAGCACTTCCTTGCAATGATGGCCAACGCAGCGTATCGCGAGGCGCTCGTCCATCGCTACGCGGGCCTCGAGCGCACCATCCTTTTGCAGATGCAGGGCTGACGACTCGCAGGGCGATTGGCAGAGCTTTGCGGCAACGTCGCCGGTCTCGTGAATGTCGCTGATGGGTCGGTAGCGGTCGTCTGCGATAGCGTCGCGTTTGGGGGGAAACTCGTGGGGGTAAGGGCGCAGTCGGAAGGGCTGACTCCCAGGGTAGATTCGGCATGACATTGACCGCTCGAATCCCTTCACCCGCTCCAGGCAACGCGCAGCAAGGGCTGTGAAGACAGTCGTTCAAGGGGCCATTGGCAGACTTGGCCGCCTGCTCGGCGATGAAATTCGACTGAGTTTCATCGCGCTGCAAATGCGGCTCTTGATGCACGGCGCAGGTCAGCTGATGGCCGAGGCTGTGTGGAAACGCAATCGGAGGAGGATTCTCGGGGTCCTTTTTCCCTCGGCGAGGTAGAGAAAATCGATCCTGGCTCGATCTAGAGCGTCGTTGTTTCTTTAAGAAGAGGCCGAGTCGCGTTTTCACACACCCTCGGCCAGAAGCAGCCGCTTCGGAACGCTCGCTGTGAACTAGCGAAATCTCTCACGCGAGATGGCGATGCTGGCAAACATCGCCACAGGCTCGATGTGAGCGCGCCCCAGATCATGGCGGCGGTGTTGGCGCCGTTGACTCATGCGACGAACAAGCCAGCCTGATCCGACCTAGAACATTCCGTTCTGGTTGCGGGATTCCGCGGGAATCGCCTGCAGGACGTCCCAGTGTTCGACGATCCTCCCGTCGGCGTCCAACCGAAAGATATCGATGCCCGCGTAGTCGCGGTCACCGGGCCAGCGCTGGTGGCAATGCAGGACGACATGGTCGCCTTCGGCGAAGACGCGCTTGAACTCGACGCTCTTGCCCGGGTATTCGCGTGCCATGCGCTCGAAGTACTCGACGAAGGCATCTTTCCCGTCCGAAACATGCGGGTTGTGCTGGATGTACTTCGCCCCAGCGTAGCGGTCGATGGCTTCGCGTGGGCGGCACTGGTTGAACATCAACTCGTAGAAGTCTTTGACCGTGTTCTTGTTGCGCTCGAGTTCGTTCATTTCGCGCTTTCAGGGGTGAACGCCCGGCAGGTGCCCGAGCAACTTGTCCAGCGTGAGCGGATATTCGCGAATGCGCGCGCCCGTCGCGTTATGGATCGAATTGGCGATCGCCGCGCTGACCCCGCAAGCCCGAGTTCCGCCACGCCTTTCGCTTTCATCGGCGACGACATGGAACCTCATCGAGGAAGATGCTGCCGCTTCAGCCCGCCTCGCTTCGTGCACGAAATTGCATCGCCATCGCAAAGGCGGCCTGCGTGAAGGCGAGCACTTCGACGAACTCCTCGTCGCTCAGTGAACGGGCTTCGTCGTCGGCACGATAGATGTTGGCGAACTCGCGCTCGCGGGCCGAGTGCACGAGCAACTTGCCGATGCCAATCTTGTCCAGGCCGCGCCAGACCTCGGGGTTCGAGTCGCGGGTGAGCTGCATGATGAACCCGACCGGGTCGTTGCGGCCGAGCACCGCCGCCAGCCGCAGGATGAGTTCGAATGACAGCGCCACGCGCCCGTTTTCTGCCGCTTCGATGACGGCCGGGTCTTTCAGGTTGATCGCGCTGCCGACCTCGTCGATTGTCATGCCGGCTGCTTCACGCCACCCGCGCAGCGTGGCGCCGACCTTGCTCCAGGCACGGCTCTGGGTTGCAGCGGGCAACACCGCCTTCATGGCCCGCCCCGCCGCGCTCATCGGCTTGCCCTGCCCCAAGGCCAGCGCGGCATCCGACGCCGCGCGCAACGTGCGTGCCGTCGCGAGTCCGGCCGCGCCTGCATCGAGCATCGTCTGAGCCATGGTTCGCATCGAGCCGACGAGGCCCGATGCAGGTTTGCTCGGCGTCTTGGCAGCGGATCTAGGCCTGGCGAGCGGGCGCTTTCTCGGCGCGACCGGGGCTCGTTTCTGGGTAGGCTTGGCGCTCGGCATGGCTTGTTCTCCTGTCGACGCGCGCATTGAACCCGATTTCGCGGTACGAGGCTCGTACGACTTGCGACTATGAGCCGGAGGAGAGTCTCGTCATCGAATAGTCGCGAGCGAGTGTCGAAGCTCGCCCAATCTGGCTAGCTCACTCTCGTTGGTGATGAAGTTCAACTGAATTTCATCGAGATCGACTTGCGCAAACAAGGCCCGGGTCGCCTGCAGACGGGTCAGTCGTTGAAGCGGATGCCGGCTGTCGCCGTACCGGGCAGTCCCGGCTCCGCGATGGCGGCGCAGTTCGTTTCCACGCTCTCGTGGGCAAAGATGCGGCGAACAAAGCGCAACTCATCGTCGAACGCGGCGTTGACGATGCCGTTGTGGGTGATGCCCGAGTAGGTCTTCCATACCACCGAGCTGCCGGCGGCGCATAGCGCTGCCACGGCCGCGTACTGGCGTCGCGGCGGCACAGTGCGGTCTGCCAGCCCGGTGCCAAGAAATACTGGCGCCGGCATACGGACCGGGCTCATGTCGGTGACGGGAAGGAGCAGCGTCTCTAGCTTGCCCGGCTCGAGCGTGAAGGCATTGCCCATGTTCAGCGACTGCTGTTGCTCGTGGCCTCTCATCTCGTCGACGCACGCGGTGCGCGCCAAATGCAGCAGCGGCCGCGCCTTCTCGGTGACGAGGTTGTCGGCGGAAGGACCGCCATCTGGGATCGACCCGCCGACCAGGCGCAGCATGGTGAAGCGCGTCGGCCCACTCGCACTTGGGGCTGCTTCGGGCACCCGGTAGGGCCCTTGCGGGAAGGACGGGATCACGCCCGTGGCGATCGTCGCCCGCAGCCGCAGTTCCGGTGCGTAGGTCGAGACAATGCGGCTGGCACCAATGGAGGAGCCTGAGCCCTGCGACTGTCCCGTGATCACGAGTTCATTGGCGATTTGCCCGGAGTAGGCGGCTATCACTGCACGCGCGCTGTCCAGGATCGAACGGCCTTCCGCCTCCCAGAAGAGATAGGGATGCGGGCCTGGACCGCCGAGACCTTGGTAGTCTGTCGCGACGACCGCGAATCCCTGCTCTAGCCAGCGATTCAGGTAAGTCGCGTCGCGCGGGCGGTGCAGGGCCCACGACGGCGCACAGCTATCCGCAACGCCGAGCGTGCCGTGACCCCACGCCACCAGCGGCCAGCCGCCCTTCGGTGGCTCTCCCTTCGGCAGATACAGCGTCCCACTCACCGGCAGCACGCCCGAGTTCCAGCGCACATCGGTCGAGCTGTACAGAATGCGCTGCGCCGTCGAGGCCGCCGTCAGCTCCGCCTGAGCAGGCAACGGCTCGGTGCGAAGCATCAGGCCGGGTCCTGCTGGCGCGACGCCTTGCCATGCGTAGAACGGCGACAGCGCCGTGTCTCCCGCGGCGACTCCGAGAGGGAGCACGCTCCTTGGTGGAGGCGGAGCTGCGCACCCTGAGAGAAATCCGGCGATCGCGATCGCCGCACCGCCGACCAGCGAGATGTACTTCATAGTCCTTGTCAAGTTTGACGCGAACACGGTGCCTCGCCAAGATTAACCGCAATGGCGCGGCGTGCCGGCGGCGGCTCGCGACTGGCTCATGACCCGATACGAACCGCCTCAAGCGCCTCTTCTGACGTGAGGGCCGAAGGTTCCGCGGGAAGCTGGCATCCTCAGGGACGACCACTCGCCACCGGGTGGAGAGTCAGTTCGAGGCTCACTGCGGCGGCGTCGTTGCCGCTCCCGGCAGCTCGAGCTCGCCTCTGGACTCAAAGCGCACGCTGCCGAAGGTCGAGCCACCGACCTTGCCGCGCAGGACATAGTCGATCTTCGAGCGGTCGCCGCTTGCAAAGCCCATCGCTTGGCGCACCATCGCGAATGCGGAGACGGTCACGGGGACGGTGACCACCGTTTCGCCATAGCGCGGGATGGTCCCGCGCGCGTCGCTGACACCGCTCGCGAAGGCGTTGCCGCGCACCTCAAGCTCGACTGCGATGCCGTCATAGTCGATCGGCGCTTCGTTCGGGTTCTGCACGCGCAACTTGGCCGCAAAGCGCAGCTCCATGCCTTGGCCTTGCAATGGCTCCAGACCGACGACCTGGACCTTGATCGGGTCGCCCATCGTCGCGCAGGCGGCCATGAGAATGAGCATCAGCGCGGTGGCGCACCATGAGCGAAGCCGTTGGGCCATGCAACCTCCTGATCAGCTGTCGGCCGGTGGTGCCGCTGCCGATCAGTGGCAACACCGGATTGGCGGCGATGCGGCGCGACGGTGCACTCGAGCAAGCGAGCATCTGGCCGAGCGTGCCGCCGGCGACGCGCACCGTCGCCGAACGCGCAAAGAAGACGTAATCACGCTCAGTGGACAGGATCACTGCGAGTGGCGGACGCCTCCATTGTGCGACCAGATGTGTGTCGCCTAGTGCGCGAGGTGACTCCACGCCCACAAGAGCACCAGCGCTCCGATGACGGACAGGACGATGCCAGCGGGATGCACAACGGACCCATCAGCCGGTTTGTCGATGGGAGAGCGCTTTCGGCGCCGCATCGCGCTCGGACCAGGTTAGGCTCGTCAGCTGTTGCCCTTCGCCGCGCTGCGCTGCGCGTTGCGTTCGAAGTGGGCGTAGAGCGAATCGAGGACGTTGCTCATCTCGGCGAGGAGGACGTCGTCGTCGGCGATCCGCTCGCGCGCTCCGGCCATGACCGCCTCGAAGCCAATCGCTTCGGGAACGGGCTCGCCGCCGACGTCGAGCGCGTGAACGATCGTCCCCAGGCGGGCAAGGGCGAGGTCGTCATCGAGGCCGAAGCTCGCCAATAGCGTTTCAAAGGTGATCCGGTCGCCGACGTGCGTGAAGGTCGCCCCATCGAAATCGAAGCCAAGCGCGCTCTTCGGGCAGTCGGAGGGCTTGGCGAGCCAGCGGAACTTGGCCTCCGGATCGATGAAGCGCCGGATCAGCCAGGCGCTTGCCACCCGGTCGACCCAGAGGCGGCGCCGCGTCACCCAGGTCCGGCCGCGGTACTTGCTGTTGTCGAGCCTCGGCACCTGCCCCGCTGTCTCGTGCGGCTCGTCGGGAGACAGGAGAGCGTCGATGCGCTTGCTGAAGTCGACCCAGGCGACTTTCGCCTCGGCGCTTGCGTCGGAGGGGAAGAAGTCGATCGCTCGCAGCGCGTCGAACTCCTTCTCCAAGCGCCTCTTGAGGCGCGTGAGCTCGGTCATCGACAGCGATCGAAGGCCCCGGTTCTCGCGCCTCCAGCTCGAGCGCAGCTCGGCGTACTGCTCGGAGCGGTCGAACAGCTGTCGATAGGCGGCGTCGTCATCGGTCGAGTCCGGGGTGACTGTCATCAGCCACGCGCTGCCGCCCTCACGCTCGCACTCGTCGCCGAGCTCGCGCAACGCCTCGGCGCGCCCCGGGCCCGCAGGCTGCAGGTAGGCGCCGTCGCGAAGGGCCTCGCAACCGAGCGCCTTGAGGGCGCGCCAGATGCGCATGCGCCCGGTCGCGCTCGACGTCGGCAGGGAGATGACGAGAAGCAGCCAGTTCGCCCTGATCTCGACACCCATGTACGACATCATACATTGATGTAGAGTATAAGACATGGGGCTCTTCGCCCCCGCCGCTCGACCTTGTTCGTCGCCATCCCGGCACGCACGGGCGCGGCCGCTCAGACCCGTGCCTAAACGATCAAGTGAGGAATGTCCGAGACTGCTACTCGTCCATTGCAAATCGCCATCGTCTATCCGGGCGACAGCGAGGTCCGTCGCCTTGCGACGCGCGAGAACAACCGCTTCGCCGCCGTGTTCGCCGCCTTTGCGGCACGTGGCGTCCACGCGCAGCCGGCGGTCTACAACGTGGCGCAGGCGAACGAGCTGCGCGACCAGCTGCTCGGGTTCGATGGCGCGCTGGTCTGGGTCAATCCAATCGATGCCGGACATTCGCGCGCGCCGCTCGACGCCGTCCTGCGTGAAGTCGCGGCCGCCGGCGTGCTCGTCAGCACGCATCCGGATGTGATCATGAAGTTGGGCACGAAGGACGTGCTCGTCGACACGCGCGAGATGAGCTGGGGCAGCGACGCCCATCGACTCGATACCCAGGAGCAATTGCGAGCAGAGCTCGGCGAGCGTCTCGCCGGCGGCCCGATTCGGGTTCTGAAGCAGTGGCGCGGGCACAGCGGCATCGGAGTCTGGCGCGTCCAGAGGGTGCCCGGCGAAGCTCCCTTCGGCCCGCGAAGCCCCGTGCTTGCGAGACACGCGCCGCGCGGCAGTGCCGAAGCCCTGCTGAGCTTCGAAGCGTTCGTCACCCTCATGGCTCCGTACTTCGAGGATGGCGGCCACATGGTCGACCAGGCGTGGCAGCCGCGCCTGAGCGAAGGGATGGTCCGTTGCTACCTCGTGCAGGAGCGCGTGGCGGGGTTCGGATTGCAGGCGGTGAACGCGCTTCACCTGCCCCCGGCCGGAAACGGCTCGCACGAAGTGCCTGTGCCGACCCAGCGGCTCTACCACCCGCCCGATCTCGCCCACCTGCAAGGTCTCAGGCGGCGGCTCGAGACCGAGTGGGTGCCGGAACTGGAGCGCACGCTCGGCATCCGTCGCGACGAACTGCCTCTCCTGTGGGACTGCGATTTCCTGCACGGCGAGCCGGCGCACGAGGGCGACGAGCGCTACGTGCTCTGCGAGATCAACGTCAGCAGCGTCGCGCCGTTTCCGGATTCGGCCATCGAGCCCCTGGTCCTCGCGACCCTGAACCGCATCGAAAGGAAGCGGCGCCGTCCCTAGGACAGCCGCGGGCTTGCGCTTTTCAGTCAGTGACTGACTTCATGGAGACCGACATGCACTACCACCTCACACCCATCCCCTGCCGCCCTTGGACCTTGGGCTACTTGTCCCACAAGCTCATCGAAAGCCACTACGAGAACAACTACGGCGGCGCGCTTCGCCGTCTGAACGCGATTGCCGAGCAGCTCGAAGAGCTCGACTGGGCGAACACGCCTGCCCACGTGATCAACGGGCTCAAGCGCGACGAGCTCGCCGCCCTCAACTCCACGCTCCTGCACGAGCTCTATTTCGCGAGCATGGGTGGCGACGGTCAGCCCACCGAAGCGATGTCGGCCGTGCTGGCGCGGGACTTCGGTTCAGTGCTCCGCTGGAAAGACGAGTTCGTCGCGATGGGCAACGCCCTCGCCGGCGGCTCCGGTTGGGTCGTGCTCGTCTACCTGCCGCGCGACCGCCGGCTCGTCAACCAGTACGCGACCGAGCACAACCAGGCCATCGCGGGAGGGATCCCGATCCTGGCCCTCGACATGTACGAGCATGCCTATCACCTGGACTATGGCGCGAATGCGAAGGCGTACGTCGACATCTTCATGCGCAACGTCGACTGGAAGGCGCTCTACGCGCGTTACGAGGAGGCGGCGAAGGTCGGCGGCTTGCGGCCGCTGGAGCAGCCGGAATTCGGCGACCTGCCGTCGGTCGGGGTCGAGGAAGTGAAGGCCATGCTGGATGCCGGCGAGCCGGTCCAAGTCGTCGACGCCCGTCCGCGCGCATGCGTTTCTTGGACGCAGGAAGTCATGCAGGGTGCCATCTGGCGCGATCCGGAGCGTGTGCCGGAGTGGGCCGGCGAGCTGTCGAAGTCGGACCCCGTGGTCGTGTTCTGTGCCTACGGCTTCCACGTCGGATGCAAGACCGCCATCAAGCTGCGGGATCTCGGCTTCGACGCAAAGTTCATGCAAGGCGGTCATTCCGCGTGGAAAGCGATCGGCGGGGCCGTCGAGCGGCACGGGTAAGCTTGCCGAGGCGCGAGCGCGGGGCTCACTCCGGAGTGGAGGACCGGCCGAGCGGCTTATTCCGCCGCTGCGATGAAAACTTTGACCCCGCGGGCGCGCGCGTCGAGCTCGCGTCCTGTTGACCGTCGCGGCGGCAGTGGCCCTAAGCCCTGCGACGGCGGCGCCAACCAATGACGGACAGGCCGACGCCGAGCAGCGCAAAGGTTCCAGGTTCGGGAACCGCAGCGACGGCTCCGAACAGTCCCGCCGTCTCTCCGTTGATGCCGTCGAGGAAGTAGAGGGTATTGGCGTCGCCTCCGCTGCCGGCGCCGCTGCCGAACATGAGGCCCCACAGTCCGCCCGGTGAATTGGCGCCCACGTCGATCGGGATCGAGCCCCGGAATGCGCCGGTCACGGGATCGAATGCGTTGATCACGCTGGCAGCGAAGCTGAAGTTGCCGACGAGCAGGTCGCCACCGAGCGGACCGAATCCGGCCGGCGCGAGCGCGAGCCCCCACGGCGCCGCGAGCTGGCTTCCGCTGATGAGGCGTTGCAGGAATGCGCCGTTTTCGTCGAAGACGCTGACGAATCCGGCGCCCGGCGCCGCTGTGCGCTGCGCGGCGAGGCCGGCCGGGGCGTAGGTGACGTAGACGCGGCCACCGATGTCCTGCACGTTGAAGGGAACGAATCCGGCCGGAAGGGTGGGGTCGCTGAATGCTCCGGGGAGGTTCACGGGCGCGAATGCGCTGTCGAACATGTTGACGTGTCCACCGGCGCTGTCGGCGGCGTAGAGACGAGTGCCCGCGGTATCGATCGCCAGGCCGGTGTAGACCGCACCGGGACTGGTGACCTCAATCGTCGAGGTCAGGCCTCCCGCCCATCCGGAGATCGTTCCATTGAGGTTGGCGAACAGGAATCGCGCCGACGTGCTCGTCACTCCGGGAGTGAGCTGGAAAGACGCGGTGTTCGTGTTGTTGACTTGTCCCGTGGGGCCTTGCGGACCGGCGGCCGTGGTCGGGATGCCGACGAAGCCGTTCGCGTTCACGCCCAGGAATTGGCTGACGTTGGTGGCGCCGGTGATTGCGTAGAGCGTGCTCGAGTTGTTCCCCTGGTTCGACGTCCAGAAGGGACTCGTCGGCGACCGCGACAGACCCCAAGGGTTGACCAGGTGGGGATCAGTGATGGCAGCGAGGCCGGGGATGTTGGAGACGAGGTTCGTCTGCGCATATTGAGCGCTTGCGGGCAGCGAGATTCCAAGCGAGGTCACGGACAGCCCGGCGACGAGGCCGACCGCCAATGAGTGCCTGGCACCGGAAGAGCGAAAGATTGGCTTCACGTCGAGCTCCATCTTGTTCTGGCGTCTGCCGTCGGCGCGCGCCGAACCAACGGCGCTTGTCCGCAGCGGGCGCTGACCGTCAATGCGCCTGAGCGAGGCAAAGGTTCAACGGCGAAGCAAAGTCAATTCCCTCAACGTGGAAATGCGGGACCTCGTCGAGGCCTTGTGTCGCCCTCGTGATCGAAGGCCGACTCGCAACCGATGAACACCGCCATCCGCCCGCTGGCGATGATGCTGCGTGCGCCCGCCGGGCTGAGCGCGATCGCCATCCTGGCCGAGTAGCGGTCTGCGATGGCGATCGGGTTCGGGGTAAGTCGTGAGGGCCTTTTGCTCTCGGTCTTAGCGATGAACTCGGGGCGAGTTTGATCGACTTGCCCTACGAGGGCCGACCCCATGAGCCGCGCCCTCGAATGCCGCCCTATTTGTAGGCTTTCTGCGGCCCCATGTTGCGCGGGTCGTGGGGGTCGTGATGCGCGATGCACCGGAAGTTCGATGCGTCGTTCGGATCACCCGATCCTGCGTACTCGGGGCGCTCGGGATAGGGACAAAGCGGCCGCTGGAACGCCACGCCCTGCGCCGCCACGTTGTTCACATAGTGCGTCGCGACGATCCGCTGCGGCGCGATGCCTTGCTCGACCCAGCGCTCGAGCGCCTTCACCAGATCGTGCTCCGCATCGATCACGGGCCCGTTGACGGTGCCGTTGCCGAACGCGTTGGGGCCGGCCCCACCGTTGCAATGCGCCATTCCCGGCACCATGAAGACGCGGTAGAAGTCACTGGGGTCGCCGATCGTGTGGGTCACCTTGCGGTAATAGTTGAGGCCGTTCTCGGGAGGAACCGCAGCGTCCGCCCAGCCTGCGTACTGGATCATCTTGCCGCCGCGCGCCTTGAACGGGCGCAGGTCCGGATTGATAGAGCTGATGATGGGCTGGAAGCGGAGACGCGCTTCCTTGTCCTGCTGCACCACGTCGACGCTCAGGTAGTCACAGTCCGCCGCGTTCTGCATCAGATTGCAGGTGAAGCCCTTGCCGAGTGTGTACTGCGCGCCGGGCGCCGAAGGCGAGCTGCCCGTGATCCAGTTGACCCAGCCCCCGGCGGCCGCCTCGCCGCCGGGCTCGAGGCCGGGGAAGAGAAGGATGCCGTGCTCGTGCGGGCCGTCGTAGAGCTTGCGCGCCGCATCCACCTGCGCCGACGTCAGGCAGGTGGCCGGATCCTGACCGCGCCGGCACTGGACGACCTCAGGATCAAAGCGGCATTGACGCGGGTCGCTGAGGAAAAGATCGCTCGCCAACCCGCCATCCTTGCCCGCGCATTGGGCCAGCGCCGCATTGCTGAGCAGCGCCAGCTTGCTCGACGGGATGTAGGCATCCGGGACGCCGTTGGTTTGCGGGCCACCGAGCGTGGCCTGCATGTTGTAGAGATAAGAGGACGCGAACTCGCCCACCTGATCGTTGATGGGCGATCCGACGATGATCCCGTCGAAATCGTTCGGGAATCGCTGTGCCTCCTGCAAGCCCTCGCGGCCGCCGTCCGAGCAGCCGACGAAATAGGAATAGCTGGGCGCCCGCCCCATCAGCATGCTGATGATCGCCTTGGACTTCTCGCTGGTCGCGTTGACCGCGCGGTACCCGTAGTCGAGCGCGACATCCGGGTTGTTGATGAACGCCGGTGCGCCGGCCGGCGGCCCCGAGGTGCCGTCGTCGGTGGCGGCGGCCGCATAGCCGCGCGACACGGCATTTGCGATGTTGCCCAGTGAGATCGAACCGGCGAACCCGCCGTTGCCCGTCTGCTGGTATTTGCCGTTCCAGTTGGCTTCGGTCGGGATCCAGACCTCGAAACGGATGTTCGATTGAGCTCCGGGCTTGATTGTCCCCGCCACCCGGCAGAGATCGACGGGCGCCTTCGTCGAGCCCGAGACCGTGCTGCCTGCGAGGTACGACTGGGCCAGCGTGATCTTGGTGTCGGCGAGCACGAAGCTTGTCAGGTCGGCGCAGGTCGCGGCCGCCGAGGGCGCGGCATGCATCGCGGCCGCAGCTCCCAGCAACAACGCGAGACGGCTCGACTTGCCTCGCGGCGTGAACGATCGGAGGGTTGGCAAGGAAAGGGGTTGCATCGCTGTCTCCTGGTTGACGATGCCGGGGGGAACGCCCCAGAGGACGGTACTCCTTGATGCGCGGAGAAACCCCGGGGCAGCGGGACTTCTACGCCCGGTGGGATGCAGTGTCAAGGTGGCTCAGGGCATCGTGCTGCGGCACGAGCTCGCTGTATGTCAGCAACGGGCCATAGCACCGCTGCCGGACCTACAGATCGCGACATAGGCACCGCATCAAGCTGACCATTCGATTCCCTTCATTCACTCCATCGACCCGCCAAACCATCACGGCCCGCGCTCAAGGCGTGACGCCGGCGCGGGCGGCGGCCCGCCGCGCGCGTCGCTGAAGAGCCTGCATCAGCAGGAACAGCGTCGTCGAAAAGACGATCATGATCGTCGCGACCGCCGTCAAGGCTGGAGTGATGCTGTCGCGCAAGCCGGAGAACATTTCGCGTGGCAGCGTGCGCTGGTCGGGGCCCGCGATCAGCAAGGCGATGACGACATCATCGAACGAGGCGGCGAACGCAAAGAGCGCGCCGGAGGCCATCGCCGGCAGGATGGCGGGAAGGGTCACGCGCCAGAAGGCGGTCGCCGGCGTCGCGCCGCAGGCCGCCGCGGCGCGCGCGAGGTTCGGGTCGAGCAACTCGAGCGCCGTGAGCACCGGGATCAGGGCGAAGGGCACCGCGATCACGGTATGCGCGAGGATCAGCCCGGTGTAGCTGCTGGTCAGCGACAGCGGCGCGAGAAAGAAGTACGAGCCGACGGCGACGAGAATCACGGGCACGATCATCGGCGACAGCATCAGCAGCTTGAGCGCGGCGACCAGCGGCCCGCGCTGCCTTGCCAGGCCGAGCGCGGCCAGGGTGCCGAGCAAGACCGAAGCGACTGTCGCAGCGCTGCCGACGAAGAGTGAGTTGGCCAACGCCCTCAGCCATTTGCCGCCGCCCAGCACCTCGGCATACCAGCGCAGCGAGAGACCGGGCAGCGGGTAGGTCAGGAACGATCCGCTGGAGAACGACAGCGGCACGATCGCGGCGATGGGCACGAGCAGGAACGCCAGCACGCCGGCGCAAAAGACTCGGTACAGCCAGGTCCAGACCATGTTGCAGCCCGGGCCGGACCTAGCCCATCGCCATCACGCGCCCGCCGGAAAGGCGGTGCGCGGCGGCGTACAGCACGATCGTTGTTACCAGCATCAGCAGGCCGAGCGCTGCCGCAAGGCCCCAGTTGCCCGTGTCGGTGGTGTAGGTGGCGACGAAGTACGACAGCATCTGGTCCGATCCGCCGCCCACCAGGGCGGGCGTGATGTAGTAGCCCAGCGCAAGGATGAAGACCATGAGCGAACCCGCGGCCACGCCGGGGGCGGCGAGCGGCAGGAACACGCGCACGAAGGCGACGGCCGGCGGCGCGCCCAGGCTCGCGCCGGCGCGCATGTACTGAGGCGGGATGGCCTTCAGAACCGTGTACAGCGGCAGGATCATGAACGGCAGCAGCACATGGGTCATCGCCACCAGCACGCCGGTGCGGTTGTAGAGCAGCGTCAGCGGCTCGGCGATCAGCCCCAGCTTCAGCAGCAGGCTGTTGACCATGCCTTCCTTCTGCAGCACCACCACCCAGGACGCGGTGCGCACCAGCAGCGAGGTCCAGAACGGCAGCAGCACCAGCACCAGCAGCCAGTCGGCCGTGCGCTCGCGGACCTGGGTCAGGAGCAGCGCCACCGGGAAGCCCATCGCCAGGCACAGCAGCGTGACGCTGGCGCTGATGGCCAGCGTGCGCAGCAGCACGTCCTGGTAGATGCGGCTGCCTTCGGCCGCGCGTTCGATTCCGCCTTGCGCGTTGCGCACCAGATCGACCGAGGCGAGGAGGTA
>Ga0207701_10002987_pt1 | contig 17446 bp, 18 predicted proteins | sample KBSSwiSSwithPhiX_FD_184294 | JGI IMG/M metagenome (GOLD analysis project Ga0207701, IMG submission 184294) | Switchgrass rhizosphere bulk soil microbial communities from Kellogg Biological Station, Michigan, USA, with PhiX - S5 (SPAdes) (version 2) | ecosystem: Environmental > Terrestrial >... | reverse complement strand
GCGCGCGACTACTACGTCCGGGTGACGACCAAGTCGCGACCGCTCGGCGGGTCGCTGCTTGGCCTAACCAAGACCATCACCGGCCAGGTCAAGTTCACCTTCATCCCCTGACGCCGACGATCAACGCGGAACCCGCAGAACTCGCTCTCTTTTAGAGCGACTTCACTTCTCTGCAGTGCCGGACTTTCACGAGGCCCGCCCGAACGCGGACACGACACAGGAATCCCGCCCGAGCGAGCAACCAAAAGAGATAAGAGTTCTGCGGACTCCGCGGGTTCTGCGTTGAACGTCGTGGCTACGGCCGCGGTGTGGTGGCGGGCCGCGCCAGCCGCGGCGGCACGACGTAGAAGGTCCCGTACATCATGTCTTCGGGCAACGTGATCGTTCGGAGGTACTTGAACCCCGCGGGATCGTACAGATCGATCGTGTTACCTGCCTCGTAGAGGTAAATCAGCTTGCCGTTCGAGCTGGTCCTCACCGCCATCCGCGGCCGGCCCTGGAACTCGGCGCGGCTCTCGAGCCGCTTGCGGGTAATGTCGATCGTCCACATCTCGTGGTGGCCGATCTCCTCGATCATCATGTAGCCGCGCTTGCGGTCGGGCGTCATCGCAAAGCTGACGTCGCCGCGATCGGGTGACGGCCCGATCGGGAAGTAGTCGAGCTTTTTCTGCTGCAGGTCGACGCGACCGACCCCGAGCAGCCGCCGTTTCTGAACGGCATCCTCCATCGCGAACAGGCCGGTGAAGAAGCCCGGCTCGTCGTTGACGTCGTCCATCGCGTTCAAATCGAAGCGGCCGAGGCCCGGCTCGTTCGGCAGCGACAGGTTCCACGAGTCGAGCTGCTTCAGCGTGGTCGCGTCGTAGGCGATGATCTCGTTCGAGAACGCGTAGAGCAGCTTCCCGTCCGGCGAGTAGCGCACGCTCAGGTAGTAGTACTGCGGCTCGGGGTCCGTCGCCCACGGAACCGTCTGGACGACGCGATGCTCCTTCATGTCGTACTGGATGAAGACCGGGGTGCCGATCTCGAAGCGATCCGACAGCTTCGTCACCGTCCGCGCCACCAGCATCATGATGCGATTGGCCGGATCGACGTCGAAGGCGAGCGCGCGCACCTTCTTGTTGCCCTCGCTCAGCGTGAAGGTGTCGAGCGACTGCCGGTTGGCGACGTCGATCACCTCGAAGTGCTCCTGATCGGCGCTCTGGACGTAGAAGCGGCTGCCGTCGCGCGCGATGCGCACCGACCAGGGCAAGCCGACCTTGAGCGGGATCTCCCCCGTCACCTTCTCGGTCGCCTCGTCGATCGCGACGATCCGCTTGCCGTAGGACGCCAGGTAGATGGTGCCGGTGCCGCCGGTGAGCTTCGGCGTTGGAGGCGGCGCCGCGGCGGTGAGCGCGACGGCGCAGACGAGCAGAGCGAGGGATTTCATGGAGGCCTCAGTCTACTACTACGTCAGCGACGCGGCCCTATCCAGCAGTCAGTCGGTCGTGGAATCGGGGAACGGCCGCACGCGAAGCTTCTGCGTCTGGTTATCGACGACCAGCTCGAGACGGCAGATGTGGCAGCGATAGATCACACCGACGCGCGGCGTGGCTTCGGTCTCGCTGTGACGAATGTGGGTCTGGCAGGCTGGGCAGCGCCACGGCATGGGAGCGGTAGTTTAGGGCAGGAACGAATTCAGAGGCAAGAGCTCTGAACCGAACCAACCCAGAACCCAGAACCCTGAACTCTGCCCTTGAACCCTGCCTCCCGGCCATTCGCGATAAGCTGACGCGAGCAGGTGTGCTATCAGCATCGCACTGATCACCGACATCCACGGCAACCTTCCGGCGCTCGAGGCGGTGCTCGAGGACATCAAGTCCGCTGGCGTCGAGCGTATCATCGTCGGCGGCGACGTCCTCCCCGGGCCGATGCCGCACGAAACCATCGCCCAGCTTCTAGCGCTCGCTGTGCCGGTGCAGTTCATCCACGGCAACGGCGATCGCGTCGTCCGCGCGCAGATGAACGGCCAGGAACCGACCGAGGTGCCGGAGCCGTTTCGCGACATCATCCGCTGGACCGCCGCGCAGCTCAGTCGCGAGGATGAGCAGCTGCTTGCGAGCTGGCCGCTGACACTGCGGGTCCAGGTTCAGGGGCTGGGGGACGTGTTCGTCTGCCATGCCACACCGCGCAACGACCTCGAGATTTTCACGCGGCTGACGCTGGAGGAGCGCCTGCTGCCGGTCTTTGCCGGCGTGGACGCGCCGCTGGTCGTGTGCGGGCACACGCACATGCAGTTCGATCGAAAGGTCGGCGCGACACGCGTCGTGAACGCCGGCAGCGTCGGGATGCCGTTCCAGGACCCGGGCGCGTACTGGCTGCTGCTCGGGCCCGACGTGCAACTGAGAAAGACCACTTACGATTTGGAGAAGGCGGCGAGGCTGGTCCGGCAGACGACGTATCCGCGCGCGGACGAGTTCGCGGCGCGCAACATCCTGCAGCCGCCGACCGAGGCGGCCACGCTCGAAGCGTTCAAGAACGTGGAGTTGAAGTAGGTGCTGCCGCGGTCAGCGGCGTGTGCGGGATGACGTGCGGCGGGCCTTCGACTTCCGGGCGGAGGCTGCCTTGCGCTTCCGCTTCTGGCGCGAGGCCGTCTTTTTCTTTTTGGCCACGCGCTCGGGCAGCTTCGCGCTGCCGGTCTCGCGATTCCACTCTTCGAATGTCTCCGGCGAAATCTCGCCCTTGACGAGCAGTTCCGCGAACTTGCGACGCTGAGCCTGGCTTTTGAACGGCATCCGGGACCTCGACGGTCCGCATGATGTCACGGCTCGACGTGCGTGAGGAACGGTCCGAAATCAGCTCCGGCGGCCGAGGCCTCCCACCACCAGCCCGAGCACGGCGCGAGCGGTTCCAAGCGAGACGGCGAACGACAGGGTGAGCACGGCGACGCCTGCGATCTGATTCACGGTCGACAACTCCTCTAGCCGCTTCTATCGGAGCAGCGCCCGCCGAACTTCAGAGCGCGCAACGACGCACCGCTCTCGTTCACCAGCTATTGCAGCGGCCACGTGAAGTCGTCATCAGCGTTCAAGAACCGTGTACTACAACGGCACTGATGTATCACTTCGAGACATTTCCCTGTAACTACACACATTCATAGGACTCTACAGTCCGTTTGTGTCCTAATGCTTTCAGCCCGCGTGCCATCTTGAGACTTTCTTGCTTGATTCAAATTTCAGCCGGTTATGTAACTCGTTGATTTCAGGCCATTTATTCAGTGTGCCCTGATGGATGAGGTTGGGCAGGCGACTTGCACGCCGTCCAGCACAACAGCCATGAGCAACCGCTTCGAAATCGTGGTCGAAGGAATCGAGGACACCGCGCTCGTCAGCGCCATCGATACGGCGATCCGCGATGCGTTCCGCGAGATGTCGCTGCCGGGCTCATGGCGCATCGTCGTCAAGCCATCGGGGCAACCGACGCAGGCCGGCGGCCGCTGGGACTTCACCGTCTACGGCCTCGATGTCCGGCACGCGTTGTCGATCGCCGTCCCTCCCGACCTGCTCCCGAATCTCATCCCGCAGCGTCTCCGGGAATCGCTCAATCGCCCGGTGAGCCGCTGCATCGAAGAGGCTGCACAACGAACGCTCGATCTGGCGCGGGCGGTCTGATTCCCATGTGCTCGAACTACTTCGCCACAGCGAGCGATCCGGCAAGCGGGCAGGACTGAAAGGAGTTTATGAGCGTCTTTCAACATCCGCATCTCACCCGAGGCATCGTCAAGACGGCCAAGGGGTCGTTCATCGTCAAGCGGGGCCTCGTCGACGTGCCCGAAGAAATCGGCGAGGAGCTCGGCTGGCAGCTGGTCGACGCCGACGGCGATGACCAGAGAGAACTGTCGACACCGAGTTCGCCCGACGACGACGAGACACCCGTGCGGCGCGGGTCCCGAGGGTCGTCGATGTTGAAGTCCGACCGCGAGGCACGAGCGCGGATGATTCGAGCGAAAGCGGCATCGCGGCGGGCGCGGCTCGATGCGCAGTCTGCCGATTGACCGCCGATGACCGGACGAGCACCAGGAGGGCACATGAGAACCGCCCCTGTCGTTGACACCGAGCATCCCGGCCCCTGCCCGTGGTGCGGGCAGAATCGCCTCCGCGGCACCGGCCCGTCGCCTGACGGAAACCGCTGGTACCGCTGCGGCGGCTGCGCGACGACGTTCTACATCCACCACACGGCGCGAATCCGCGCCCGTGAGGAAGACCGGCTCGTTGAAGCGAGAAGTTAGACGCTCGAAGGAAGACGCAGTGCGCAGGTAGAAGTCCGGAGGTTGGAGCGCGAGGTGTGGGGTTCGAATGCGCGGGGGCGCCTCGGACTTCGTGCTTCGCGCTTCAGCCTCCGTACTTCATACTTCCCTCTGACGTCTCTTTCTCACTTCTCACTTCCAACTTCAGCGATGCCCTCTCCGCCCCGTCCCCGCATCATCCGGAAACGCTCGAACGTCCACGGCATGGGCGTCTTCGCGCTCGAGCCGATCTCGAAGAACACCCGCATCATCGACTACGCCGGCGAGCTCGTGCGCAACAGCGAGAGCGAGGCGCGCGAAGAGCGCTACCTGGCGGAGGGCTGCATCTGGGTCTTCCGCGTCAACCGCAACTGGAGCCGCGATGCCGCGGTCGGCGGCAACCTGGCCCGGTTTATCAACCACGCGTGCAAGCCGAATTGCTGGATTGAGATCGTCGACCGGACGATCTGGATCCGCGCCTCGAGGACGATTCGCGCGGGTGAAGAGCTGACCTACGACTACCGCACCGACGGCGAGCAGACCATCCCCTGCCGTTGCCGGCCGGGGTGCCCGAACAAATTGTGATGAGGTTCGCGCGCTGGATGGAACGCAGAGACCGCAGAGGACGCAGAGAATGAATTTTTCTCGGCGGTCTCCGCGGCCTCCGCGGTCGATGTCGCTGGGCCGCTGCCTAGGTGGTCTTGAGAGCCCGCGCCAGGTTATTGAGCGCCAGCTCCAGCGTCTTGCGCGACGTGGCGATGTTCATGCGCATGTGGTTCTGGCCGCCGGAGCCGTACGAATTGCCGGCGTTCATCTGCACCTTCGCGACCTTGACGAAATGACGCTCGACCATCTGCTCGGGTGACAGCGGCTTCGCCCCCGCCTTCAGGCCCTTGCTGGCCTCCTCGGCGAGCTGCTTGGCATTGATCTTCTCGGCCACCGCGCTGACGTCCAGCCACGCCAGGTACGTGCCCTGGGGCTTGACCACCTTGATCATCGGGATGTTGGCCTTGACGAACTGCTCGACGTAGTCGTGGTTGCCGTCGACGTACTCGTTGCAGGCGTTGAGCCACTCCTCGCCGCCCTCGTACGCGCCTTTGCTGGCAATCATGCCGAGCGTCGTCAGGTCGGCGCGGTTGTTCGCCTTGACCCGCGCCACATAGTCGGCGTTGTCGGAGTAGAACCACGCGCACTTCATGGCCGCGAGGCCGAACGACTTGCTGGCAGCCTTGAACGTGAGGCTGTTGTTGACGATTTCCTTGTTACCGATGCTCGCGTACGGCGTGTACTTGTTGCCCTTGGTGACGAAGTCGCAGTGGATTTCGTCGGCGAGGACGACGACGCGCCGCCGGGTGCAGATTTCGCCGAGCCGCAGGAGGTCTTCCTTCGACCAGCAGTTGCCGGTCGGGTTCTGCGGGTTGCAGAGGATGAGCGCATTGGTGTCGTGGCTGATGCGCCGTTCGAGGTCCTCGAAGTCCATCGAGTAGCGGCCGTTGACGAGCTTCAACGGGTTCGCTTCTTCGATCGTCCCGCTCGCGGTCAAGTCGCTGTAGAAGCCGTTGTAGGTCGGCGTCTGCAGGATGACCTTGCTGCCCGGAGGCGAGAAGGTTCTCAGCGCCGCAATCAGGCCGGGGTGAACGCCGGTCGTGATCACGAGGTTGTCGGGATTGATGTCGACGCCGTAGCGGCGCTTGTTCCAGCTGACGATGCCGTCGGTGAACGACTTCATCGCCGAACCCTGCATGTCGAGATAGCCCCAGTTCTCGTGCTGCAGGCGCTCCATCAGCGCCTTGGTGATCGACGGCGCGGCGCGGAAGTCCATGTCGGCGATGCCCATGCCGACCTGGACGCTGTCCTTGCCGTAGACGCGAATCTGCTGGTCGTATTTGACCGAGTCGGTCCCGAACCGGTTATACGGGGTGTCGAAATCGAACTTGCCATTCCCAGCGAGCGCCGCGGTGGCGGCGGCTGCCGCGACGGAACTGCCCGATCCGACCGCGCCCACGAGTGCTGTCATCCCGGCGTTGCGGAGAAACGCCCTGCGATTCAGCCCATCATTCTGTGACATGCGCTGCTCCCTCGTAAGATTTGCCCGCGTGAAACCGGTGTAAACAGGACACATCCTACACCTGAGAGGCTCAATCTGCTCAGTCTTTTATCCCCCTTTACGTCTCGCTTACGCGCCGGGCGGGAGCGTCACGGGACGTATCATTCCTGCACTCGCGGCTACCCGCCGTTGCCCTCGGGCGGGGAATTTTCGGATCCGTCGTCAGGCGTTTTCTCGCCGCCCACATTGCGCCTCAACATCCACGCGGCCGCGCTGACCGCGGCGAGGCCGAAGGCGCCGCGCTTCAGCCATCGCGGCGTGCCCTGCTGGTTGGGCTCAGGCGAGAGCAGGCGGCGGTAGGTTTCGGCCTCAGGCGGCTCGACTGCCGGCCGCGGCTTCGCGCGCCGCTCAGGCGCAGGAATCCAGCGGCTGATGTAGGCGAACGACTCGGAGCCGCAAATCGGACACGTTTGCCCTTCGTGGACTTCCGAGCAATCGAGGCATAGTCGAGCTGTATGCAGCTGCATGCGATCAGTGTAGACCCCAGCAGGCGGGCGTGGAATATCGGTTGCAACGTCTCTGCAGCGGTTGTGCTTTCGAATGCGGGAGGAGTGACGAGATGCAGAATCTCTTCTTTGCGATTGCGTTCGTGCTGCTGATTGCGTGGATCGTCGGCCTCACCGGCGTGGTGGCCGTGGGGCCAGCGATCCACTTATGCCTGGTTGGCGCGATCGTGCTGTTCGCGCTGAGCTTCGTGAGGGATCGGTCGAGCGTGATCTGAGTGGCGACGCGGGTGCTTTCAGGGGCCGCCGGGTGGCTTGCGGCGACAGTGGAAAACAGAAGATCAGGAGGTCAGGAGATCAAGAGGCTCTTTTTCACAGGGCTCGCGATTGCCCGGGGCTTCCGGTTGCTCGTAGAAGCGACCGGAAGGCTCGAGTCAAACCTGAGAGAAAAAAGGATGCCTCCTGACCTTCTGTTCTCCTGATCTTCTGTCGCCCACGGGCGTGCGAGTAACCCCGGTCGCCCCAATTTCAAGCAAGGGCCTGCGAATTACTGCGTCAGTTTCTTCGCCTGAACGAGCTCGACCCGTTCGGTGTCGGCCGTCTTGGCGACCTCGAGCAGCTTCTTGGAATAGGCCGCCGCCTTGGTCTTGTCGCCCGACTGCTCCGCCGCGCGGGCCGCGCCGGCGATGCCGCGGAAGCGGTTCGGTTCCTTCTTCATCGTCAGCTCGAAGGCGGCGAGGGCGTCCTTGGGTTTCCCTGCCTCGAGCAGCATTTCCCCGTACAGCTCGCGCGCCGGCGCGAGCGGTCCCGGCGAGATCGCCGACTTGTCGGTCGCATCCTCGGTGTCGGCCGCCGCGCTCATCTGCGTCAGCCCCTCTTCCTTTTTGCCCGACGCGAAGGCCTGCCACGCAAGCGCCACCCGCCGCTGGATGTCGATCTGCTCGGTCCAGTACGGGTCCTTCAGCTCTCTCTCCTTGTCGCGCAGCGCCGCGAGGCGCTCGATGTCGGCCGTCGCGGCCTCGGGCTTGCCGCTGCGCGCCGCGCCGAGCGCACGCGCGAAGTGGGTGATCGCTTCGGTGAACGGCGTCGGCGCCGGGCTCGGCGTCAGCGCCGCCGCGTCCTCCCACTTGCCGCGTTCGAGCGCATAGCGTGCCGGGATCGCCGCCACCGCGAAGGCGTTGACCGGAGCGCCGGCGCCGCCGACAGCCACCTCGCGCGCGTGATCGACGACGCTCTTCGCCGCGGCGTCCTGCGCGATCTGGAGATAGGCGTATGTCTGGTAGTCGAGCGCGTGCAGCTCCTCGCCGGCGCCGTTGCTGCGGCGCGCCGCGTCTGCCGAGCGCTTGTTGGTGTCGATCGATTCCTGCCACGAGCCGACGCGCGTGAAGGTGTGCGACGGCATGTGCAGCGCGTGCGGCACGGCCGGCGCGAGCGACGCGTACTTGCGCGCCGCGACCAGCGCCTTGTCGGCCAGCGGCGGCGCGTCATAGGCGTGGATGATGTAGTGCGCCAGCCCCGGGTGCGTCGGCATCGTCTCGAACAGCGGCTCGAGGATGCCGGCGGCCTTCAGGTTCTTCGCGTAGGTCTTGTCGGTCGGCGGCGCGGTCTGATTCACCGCCAGCGCGTAGAAGATCTTCGCTTCTGTGTCGTTCGGGTTGTCGCGCGAGACTTTCTCCATCGCGCTCTCGTAGGCGGTGATGCGCGCGACGTGCGTGCCCGGATCGCTCGCGGTCACCAGCATGGCGACGGCGTCGATGTAGCCGCGCTCGCGCGGCGTCGGCGAGCCGGTGGTCTTCGCCTTCTCGATCGCGGCCTTGGTGAGCTCGACGGTCCGCGCCTGCTTGATGCCGGCAAACGGGTTGCCCCACTGGCTCATCGCGATGCCCCAGTGCGCCATCGCGCAGTTGCCGTCGGCGGCGAGGATCCCCTCGAAGGCCTTGATCGCTTCGGGGAACCAGAACGAATGCAGCATCGCTACGGCCTTGTTGAACTCGGGCTGCAGCGGCGGGACGCACGAGGTCTCGAACTTCACGCTCGCGCTGCCGACGGCGTCGGGCGAGGCGGCGCCGTGGCCTTCGTGCTGTGCGAACGCGAGCGCGGGGACCGACAGCATGCAGGAGACGACGAGGGCAATCAGGCGCGTCATGAACCGGCTCCTTGATTCGTCCAATGGCAGCCCTGAAGGGCCGCCCTACAACTACGGCAGCCCGGAAGGGCTGCCCTACGACAGATATATTGACGGTATCACGGCACGGCGGTCTGGAGCGCCCCGGCGAGCAGCTTCAGATACTCCGCCCGGGTGACGTCGATCGCGCCGAGCGACTGCAGGTGATCGGTCCGCCACTGGACGTCGAGCAGCGTCATTTCGGACCGCCGCATCACGTCCACGAGCGCCATCAGCGCCACCTTCGACGCGTCGCGCTGCAGGTAGAACATCGATTCACCGGCGAACAGCCCGTTGATACGCACCCCGTAGAGGCCGCCGGCCAGCGTCCCCTCGCGATCGAACACCTCGACGCTGTGCGCCCATCCGAGCCTGTGCATCGCCGTGTAGGCGTTGATGAAGTCGTCGGTGATCCAACCGCTCTCGCGCGACGGGTCGCCGCAGGCGCGGATCACCTTCTCGAAGCAGGTGTCGATGCGAACCTCGAAGCGCTTCGCGCTCTGCCGCATCGACCTGGTGACGCGCAGGCCGTCGAGCGGCACGATGCCGCGCGGATCCGGCGACCACCAGCCGAGCATGCGTTCGCGCCCGTCGATCGACATCGGGAAGAGGCCCTGCCGATAGGCGGCGACGAGCGTCGCCGGCTCGAGATCGCCGCCGGCCGCGATGACGTCGCCGTCCGGCCAGTCCGCCGCCGGCGGAAACCGCCAGCGGTTCTCGCCCACCGGCTGCGGTCGCGTCGACCACTCGGTCACCGGAGCCTCACGCCAGCGTCGAGACGTCGGGCATCGGGAACGGCTGCGCCATCTCGAACGCGCGCGCCGCGCGGAGCACCCGCCAGTCGTCGTAGCGCGGGCCGACCATCTGCAGGCCGACCGGAAGACCGGCCGCGGTCAGGCCGCACGGAACCGACGCCGCCGGCTGCTGGGTGAGGTTGAACGGGTAGGAAAACGGCGTCCACTCCGTCCACCGCTGCTCCTTCATCACGTCCGCCACTTCCCGGCCCGCCTCGAACGCCGGCAGCGGCAGCGACGGCGTCAGCAGCAGATCGTACTTCTCGTGGAACCGGTTCATCGCGATGCCAAGCGCGCCGCGCTGCTGCACCGCGTCGAGCAACTCCATCAGCGTGATCTGCGATCCCAGCTCGGCCACGTCGACGAGGCCGCGATCCATCAGCGCCTTTTGCGCCGGCGTGAAGTTGCGAAGCAGGTAGGCGGCGCCACTGAACCAGTGGCGGCGGAACACGTCCTCCGCGTTCGGAAGCACCGGGTCGACTTCTTCGACCTCTGCGCCGAGATCCGCGAAGCGTTTCACCGCGCGCGCGACGATCGCGGCGATCTCGGGATCGACGCGGGCCTGGCCGAGCGCCGGCGAGTACGCGACCCGCCAGCCGCGCACGCCGCCGTCGAGGCCATCACGAAAATCGCGCCCGTCGGCGGGCAGCGCAAACCAGTCGCGCAGGTCGGGGCGCGAGATGACGTTCATCAAGAGCGCGCTGTCGGCCACCGTCCGCGTCATCGGCCCGATGTGCGCGACGGTGCCGAACGGCGACAGCGGCCACGCCGGCACGCGGCCGAACGCCGGCTTGAGCCCGAACAGCCCCGTGAAGGCGCACGGGATTCGGATCGACCCGCCCCCGTCGGTGCCGAGCGTCAGCGGCACCATGCACGCGGCGACCGCTGCCGCGCCGCCGCCTGACGATCCGCCCGGGGTCTTCGCCGGATCCCATGGATTGCGCGTGACGCCGGTCAGCGGGCTGTCGGTGACGCCTTTCCACCCGAACTCCGGCGTCGTGTTCTTGCCGACGAACACCGCGCCGCTTTCGCGCATCCGCGCCACCGCCGGCGCATCGTCGGTCCACGGCCCGGCGGGATCGACCGTCTTCGACCCGCGCAGCGTCGGCCAGCCTTTCGTCAGCAGGATGTCCTTGATCGACACCGGCACGCCATCGAGCGCGCCCATCGGTTCGCCCTTCAACCAGCGCGCTTCCGAAGCCGCGGCCATCGACAGCGCTTCGTCGGGCGCGAGGAAGCAGAAGGCGTTCAGCACCGGGTCGACCGTCTCGATCCGCTGCAGGACGGCGCGCACCACTTCGACGGGGGAGGCGCGGCGCGATCGATAGAGATCGAGCAAATCAACGGCGGAGAGGTTCAGGAGATCTGAAGACATCGTCGTCGGTAGGGGACGGCCTTCAGGCCGTCCGAAGTCGCGCCATCATGGCTCAATTGTGACTTGGACATCCCGGTTCGCGATCGCTTCGTTGCCGCGAATGTCCGCCGCGCGCACGCGCAGGGTGTAGTTGCCGGGCGTGAGCGCGCTCGTGTCCCAGACTCCCGGTGCGGCGACTCCGTCTCGAAATGTGTTGGTGACGGCGTAGAGAAACTTCGTCCGCCGCCGCCCGTAGAACGGGATGCCGCTGCCAGACGCGTAAACGATCCGCGCCGCGTCCGGGGCGGCGTCGAGCCGGTTGAACACAATCGTGTCGCGCATGTGCGCGAACCCGGCCGCCGGCGTCCCGTCGGCGAGCAGCACCTGATAGCCGAGACGATAGAGGCCGAGCCGGCGCCGGGCCGCATTGCCGTCCACCTGATCCCACGCGTCGACGACCGTCTGCACGCGCCCGCGAACCAGCAGCCGTCCCCTGACGCGCCGCTTGAACGGCTGCCCCTGCTCGTCGTACAGGCGCACGCCACCTCGCTCGATCGTCGGCGGCACGCTATCCTCGAAATGCGCGAGCCGCATCAGCAGCGGGTTGAATTCCTCGCCCGGCCATCCGACGTTGAGGTGCACGTGGTTGAACGGGTTCACGGTGCCGATCTCCTCGCCCGTGTCGAAGCGCGCGCCGCGCTTCACGCGGATGCCGGTGAGCTTGCCCTCGGCGCTGTACGCGCCGGCGAACCGCGACGTATCGAACAGCGGCCCTCCCCTCTCGCGCCCGACGCGGATGTGGACGTAGGCGAGCGGGCCGATGCGCAGCGACTCGCTCAGCGTGCCGAATTCAGACGCCGCCATCGGCGCCGAGACGACGCCGTCGCGGACTGCGACAACCGGTGTTCCCTCCTCGATGCGCACGTCGATGCCGGCATGGAACCGCTCGCCGCCGTCGCCGCCCCTCGCCTCGCCGAGCGTACCGGCAATCTCATGCGGGCCGTCGAGCGGATCGACCGGCCACAGCAGCGGCCGCATCGCGAACTGTTCGAAATCGAAGTGCGGGTTGATGCCCGGCAACGGTGGAATGCGCCACTCAATCTGCGACGGCGCGCCGACCAGCCGCACCAGCGCGTTTCCCGCGTCGGCGACGATCAACCGCCCTGGTCCGGCGATCGCCAGGCTGCCGAGCCGCCGGAAGCGTGCTTCGAGTCCCGGGCCGTCCTGGAAACCCGGACGCGATCCGGCGATCGTCCTGGCGGCGCCGGCAGTCGACAGTTCCACGATCAGGCCGACGTCGTCGGCGACGTAGATCTCGCCGCCGCCGCCGGTGGCGACACCAACCGGGCGATAGAGGCCGTCGACGATCGGCGACGAGATGGTGGTGACGATGCCGGACGGAGAGATCGACCTGATGACGCGGTTGCCGGTGTCGGCAACCAGCAGGGCGCCAGTGCGATCGACCGCAACGCCGCATGGCGTGTTGAACTGCGCGTCGGCCGCGGCACCATCGGCGAGGCCCGTGACGGCGCTGCCGGCGAGCGTCGTGACCGTCCCGTCCGGATTGATGGCGCGGATGCGATCGTTGTAAGTGTCCGCTACCAGCACGCGTCCGGATACGTCGACGGCGACGCCGATCGGCCCGTTGAACTGCGCCTGCGCGCCCGGGCCGTCACGATAACCGTGGCCGCCGTCGCCCGCGATCGTCGACACCGTGCCGTCCGGCGCCATTCGCCTGATCGCGTTGTTGCCGGTGTCAGCAACGAACAGCGTCCCGCCGGCGTCTATCGCCAGGCCTGACGGCGCGTTGAAGCGCGCGGCGCCGCCGACGCCGTCCGCGAAGCCGCGTTCGCCGCCCGCGACCGTCAACACGATGCCGTCGGGTGAAATCCGCCTGATACGCGGCGAGTCGCCAGCGTCGGCGACGTAGATGGCGCCGTCCGCGGCGATGGCGACGCCGAACGGATCCGCGAAGCGCGCGTCGCGGACATCCCCGTCGCGCGTCGCCGCGAGGCCATCGCCGGCGATCGTCACGACAGTCGCCTGCCAGGCCGGATCGAGCGCTCGCGGCCTGGAGTCCGCCCGCCAGTTCCACCACGCTGCCCCACCCGCGGCTGCCGCAGCGAGGGCGGCCACGGCTGCGACGCCCGCACGCCAGCTCACGGCGCGCCGGCGCCGTACGCCTCAGCCGCAGGCAGACCGGCGGCCTCCTTTTCGCAGGCGATGATGCAGCGGACGGACAGCCCGGGCCCTATCAGCTCGACGGCACAAATCGGGATCGACGCCGGCCCGCTCCGACAGCCGACGTTCGGTCCGACACCGCTGTTTCGTGGAGAGCTGGGCGCCCGCAGATCCCGGTAGGGGACGGCCTTCTTCAACCGATCGTGGCAGGGGACGGCCTTCAGGGCGTCCCGACGCACGCAGGTTTGAAGACCGGCCTCTACCGGAGCGGCCCCTACCAGGCCGGCTACCGATCCGCCGCGGATGCCGTGCCACCGAGCAGCGGACGAATCTGCGCGTCGAGATCGGCTTCGGTCATCTGTCCAGGGTGGTACAGGCGCACGGCGCCCTGCCGATCGACGATCACGATGGTTGGCGTCGTGCTGACGCCGTAGCGATCGTGGTTCGCGGTGGTCGTCAGGACCGGCAGCGTCTTGAGGAACGGATAGAGCTCGTCCCTGATCTGAACGATGTAGCGCAGTTCCTCTTCCGGCGTCGCCGTCGCGCCGCGCGCGACGTAGCCGTAGCGCTGTGTCGGCGCCAGGATCGTGAACCCTTGCGACTGGTACTTGTCGAGCAGCTTGGCGAGAATCGGGCTCTGCCACTTGCAGTCGCCGCACCAGTGGGCCCAGAAGAACAGCAAGACGACCTTGCCCTTCAAATCCTGAGAGCTTGGCGGCGTCGGGCCGATGAACTCCGACCGATCGAGCGCCGGCGCCGGCTGCCCTTCCATCGTCAGCAGGTTGATGTTCTTCTGGATGCGCTTCAGCATCGAGGTGGTGCGATAGCGCTCCATCTCCTTCTGGAGGTAGATGACCGCCTCGCTCCGGGCGCCGCGCGCGGCGGTGGCCTGTGCCTGCACCTCGATGGTCGCTCCGAGTGCGGTCGCGAACTTCGGATCGACGTCCACGGGCCGGTTGCCCAGCGTCGCGAGGATCTGCTTCTGGACGTCGACGGCGTATTTTTCCGCCTGGTCGAGCTTCCCTTCGGCGAGCGCGCCGCGGCCCAGCCACGATGCGGCTTCGAGCACCTCGGCGGTGTTGCCCTGCTCGGCGCGGCGCTTGGCGACGATCTCCTCGGCGCGGGTCAGATCGTGCGCGCTCAGCGCGGCACGCACCTCGCCGACGAGGGTGACGGGACGGGCCGTCTGGCCGACGGCCAGCAGTGAAGTCAGCGCGACTGCGAGAAGATTCATAGCCACCCCAATGGTTTTGTAGCTTACCACCAAGGCGTCACGCCGAAACCTCGAGATCCAGGGCGAGCACCAGCCGGTCGCTCACCGTGTGGACCTCGAGGCCGCGGATGTAGCCGAGGAACTGCGCCGCCGGCGTCGCTGCCGCCGCCTGCGGGATGTCGACCAGGATCCGATCGCCGTCGAGCCGGACGCCCGGCGGCAGCTTCTGGTGCGGGCTGACGATCTTGGAGATCAACTGCCCGACCCCTCCGAGAAGCGACCAGCGGAGCACCAGCACCGGCGACGCCGGGAACTGCGGCTGACGTTCGATGACAAGCGCCACCTTCAGCGGCGGCACGAACGGCAGCGTCACCGTCACGAGCGCGTCGAGCTTGTCGCCATCGAGCGGGCGGATGTCCACCTGCCGCACCGGCGGCGGCGGCTGCTGCGCCTGGAGTGCGCGCGCCACGAACTGGTTCACGAGCGCGCGCGACACCGGAACGCGAGCCGAAACGCGCGTGCCGGCGAGGTCGGCGAACCGATTCGACTGAAGCTGTGTGAGAAGATCCGATAAGAAGTCGTCCAAGGCGTTTATCATGTTGCCATGAATCATTCGCTGCGCGCGCGATCAGCACACGATGTCGGCGAGGGCTGGACCGCGGCCGACGCGACCGAGTTGTACGAGATTGCGCGCTGGGGCCAGGGCTACTTCGCAATCGGCGACAACGGCCAGGTAAAGATCCACCCGACCAAGGACGCGAACCGCTCCATCGATCTCAAGCAACTGGTGGACGACCTCGAGCGGCGCGGCATCAGCCTGCCGACGCTGATCCGGTTCAGCGACATCCTGCAGCACCGGCTCCGGGACATCTCCGAGGCCTTTCAGCGGGCGATGGCGCAGCACGAGTACGCCGGCCGCTACATCTGCGTCTATCCGATCAAGGTCAACCAGCAGCGCCAGGTGGTCGAAGAGGTGCTGAATTTCGGCCGCCGCTACGGCTTCGGCCTCGAGGCGGGCTCCAAGCCCGAACTGCTGGCAGTGGCGGCTGTGGCCGACAACGAGACCCCGATTATCTGCAACGGCTTCAAGGATGCTGAGTTCATCGAGATGGCGATGCTGGCGCAGAAGATCGGCCGCACCATCATCCCGGTGGTCGAGAAATACACCGAGCTCGACCTGATCCTCGAATATGCGGAGAAAATCGGCGTCCGGCCGAAGATCGGCATGCGCGTCAAGCTGGCGGCGCGCGGCGGCGGACGCTGGCAGTCCTCGGGCGGCTACCGGTCGAAGTTCGGGCTGACGGTGGCCGAAATTCTGCGCGGTCTGGAAGAGCTCAAGACGCGCGGCATGGAAGACTGCCTCGAGCTGCTGCACTTTCACCTCGGCAGCCAGATCCCCAACATCCGCATCGTCAAGGCGGCGCTCAACGAGGCGGCGCGCGTCTACGTGGAGCTGGCGAAGGCCGGCGCCGGCCTGAAGTACCTGGACGTCGGCGGCGGCCTCGGCATCGACTACGACGGCTCGCAAACCAACTTCGAGTCGAGCGTCAACTACACCCTGCAGGAGTACGCCAACGACGTCGTCTACCACCTGCAAACCGTCTGCGACGAAGCGAAGGTGCCGCACCCGACGATCATCTCGGAGAGCGGGCGCGCGATTGTCGCCCAGCACAGCGTGCTGGTCTTCAACGTGCTCGGGGTCTCCGAGTTCGGCGACGAGACGCTGCCGAAGACGCCCGACGCCGAGATGGAGCAGCCGGTCATCGACCTGATCGAGACCTACAACAGCCTGACGTCGCGCAACGCGCTCGAGAGCTACCACGACGCACAGCAGCAGCTCGACATGGCGATGAACCTGTTCTCGGGCGGCTACCTGCCGCTCGATCAGCGATCGCTGGCCGAGAGCGTCTACTGGGCGCTCTGCCGCAAGCTGCAGAAGCTGGTGCAGGCGATGGACGATGTGCCCGAGGATCTGCAGAACCTGGACGAATCGCTCTCCGACACCTACTTCTGCAACTTCTCGCTGTTCCAGTCGATTCCCGACAGCTGGGCGATCAAGCAGCTGTTCCCGATCATGCCGATCCACCGGCTGAACGAGCCGCCGATGCGGCACGCGGTCCTCGGCGACATCACCTGCGATTCCGACGGCAAGATCGATCAGTTCATCGATCGCCGCGACGTCAAGCGCACGCTGCCGCTGCACCACTTCAACGGCTCACCCTACTATCTCGGCGTGTTCCTGGTCGGGGCCTATCAGGAGATCCTCGGCGACCTGCACAACCTCCTCGGAGACACACACGCCGTCCACGTCAGCCTCGACGAGCACGGCGCCGTGGTGCTCGACGCGGTCATCAAGGGCGACACCGTCCGTGAGGTGCTCGACTACGTCGAGTTCGACAGCGAGCGACTGGTCACGAAGTTGCGGTCGGACGTGGAAGCGGCGGTCCGCGGCGGGCGGCTCGACTACGAGCAGTCGGGGCGGCTACTTCGCTTCTACGAAGACGGGTTGAACGGCTACACGTACCTGGAAGAACACAAGCAAGGGTGAAAGGCTGGACGGCTGGAAGGCCATAAAGGTCGGAGGGCGCGCCTGGCGCGGACATTCCGCGCCAGGCGCTGATGCCTTCTACGGCCGTGCGATAACCACGACGTTCGCTCGCGGATCGGTGGCTGGTTCCGGCCAGCGTTCGAAGTGCGCCGGGTTGCGCGGATCGCCGAGCGCTTTCAGAATCGACACGTCCAACGTGTAGGCCCCGTTCGGGACTGCGTGAGCAGTCCCCCCTGCCCTGTTGACGACCGTTCCATCCCACGGGACTGCGAAGAACGTGTTCGTGGCGCTGTTGCGTTGCAGGAAGTCTTCGCTATCGGCAAAGCCTACCGATCTGCCAGTGGTGGCGTCGAACACCTCGATCTTCAGGTTTGCGACCTG
>Ga0207701_10002985_pt1 | contig 17451 bp, 11 predicted proteins | sample KBSSwiSSwithPhiX_FD_184294 | JGI IMG/M metagenome (GOLD analysis project Ga0207701, IMG submission 184294) | Switchgrass rhizosphere bulk soil microbial communities from Kellogg Biological Station, Michigan, USA, with PhiX - S5 (SPAdes) (version 2) | ecosystem: Environmental > Terrestrial >... | reverse complement strand
GGCAACGAACCGTGTGCGTGACTGGAAGGGGTTTTTTGAGGAGAAAGCGGAACGAGCCGCGTCCGACTTTGAATATGACCGCGGCAAACTTCCGGGTGACGATGAAATTGACCGCTTGTCGACAGATGAACTGTTGCGATTCGTGGATCCGCAACGTTGGGAAATAGTCTTCGATGCTGGTTGCGGGAGTGGCGCCAACATCTTGTTGCTACACTCAAGGGTTAAACAGATAATTGGAATGGATTACTCTGATGGCGCTGTAGCTCGCTGCGAAGCGCGACTTGCCGCACATAGGATAGAGAATGCGAACCTACTGCATGGTGAGGTAACAAATTTGCCGCTACGGGATAACTCGATCGATAAGATTCTTTGTATGAGTGTCCTGCAATACCTAACTGATACCGAGGTGCGGAAGTCATTCGACGAATTTGTACGAGTCCTGAAACATCGAGGAGTGCTTATTCTGCACGTGAAGAATATTTCTTCTCTGTACCTAGCAACGCTGTGGGCGGTCAAGAAGACAAAGCTACTTCTCAGGATGAAAACGAAGTTGGAGCACCTTCGTTCTTACGGCTGGTACGTTAAGGAACTACACGCATTCGGTTTCGACGTCGTAGCATACAATTCGTTTAACTTGTTTACAGTCGAAGCCATGCCGAAAGCATTAGGTCGGTTCTTCGAGAAGTTGGAGCTGAAGTACTATGATCGATTCCCCTTGCGACTCGGCTTCATGCGTCGCCACGGTTCGGAACTTAAAATAAAGGCGAGACTTACCAAGGTTAATTGACGCGGAGATCTGTGAGATCAGTGGGCTGGACTTTCGCTGCTGTACCCGACTGATCAGAAATTAGAAGATGCCAGGAATTGCCGGTATAATATGCAAAGGCCCCTCCCAACACACAACGGGGGACCTAAGGATCATGATCAACGCGATGCGCCATGAGACGTTTTACAATAGCGGTGAGTATATTAATGAGGATTTGGGCATTTGGGCTGGGTGGATATGCCATAAGGGAGCTTTTTCGGACTGCATGCCGCTGATCAGCAGGAATAAACATGTCGTGTTGATTTTTCAGGGAGAAAACTACCTCGAGAAGGACACTGCTAATAAGTTGCGACGCTTTGGTAACGATGTCGACGAGTCAAGCGCGCGCTATCTCGCAAATCTGTATGACGAGCTCGGAGACGATATTCTGTCGCACCTTAATGGATGGTTCTGCGGACTCATTGTAGATCTTCGTAGGAACAGAGCCACCCTTTTCAATGACAGGTATGGGATGGGCCGAGTGTATTTTCACGACGGTAGGGATGAGTTTATCTTTGCATCCGAAGCAAAGTCTCTCCTGAGACTGCGACCTGCCCTTCGTGCGATCGAGATGGGCTCAATCGCGGAATACCTTCGATTCAGCTGTGTCACAAGGAATAAAAGCCTTTTTAAGGGCATTTCCTTGCTTCCACCGGGATCTTCTTGGGATTTCGAACGAGGCGTGGCTGTCAGGCGAAGACGTTATTTTCAATTCAATGAATGGGAGCAACAGAAAGTTCTTGAGATGGACGAAATCTATCAAAAGTTCTCGGAGACCGTCTCAAAGGTGTTCCCGGCTTATGCAGAGGCCCCAACCAAAATCGGTTTTTCGTTAACGGCCGGGCTAGATACGCGTGCAGTGATGGCTTCGCTGAAATCGCGTAAGGAGTCGCTGCCGTGTTATACATTTGGAGGGACTTGGGGAGAATTATACGATATCCGAACGGCTCGCAAGATCGCGGCGATTTATAATGAACCTTTCAACGCCATCAAGCTTGATGGCGAATTTTTGGCGCGATTCGATGAATTCGCGCGACAAGTGGTATACATTTCCGACGGAACGCACGATGCTTTTGGAGCTCACGATGTTTATCTAAACAGGATTGCGCGCAAGATTGCTCCCATTCGCCTAACTGGGAAATTCGGAAGCGAGATCGTCCGAACTAGAAAGCCGTCTCTCTGGGAGACCTATCAGCCAGGTTTCCTACAACCTGATTTAGAGTCTGTTATGGATGAATTGGCACGCTTCCCAGAAAGCGACCCGCCCGCACATCCTTTAACAACAATGGTTACTGAGAGCATTCCATGGTACGAATTCGGAAGGCTCGCAGTCGAGCAATCGCAGCTGACATTACGAACGCCGTACATGGATAATGACCTGGTCAAGTTGATGTTTCAGGCCCCTTTGCAGATTCGAGCTGCAGGCAACCTGCAGGAGCGCTATGTGAAAGAACAAACTCCAGAGCTAGGCGCTCTGCCGACGAACCTAGGACGGTTCATAAGCGATAACCCAATTGTTGCAAAGGCCATGTATTTCTGGTTCCGGGCACTGTTCAAGGTTGAATACATTTATCTCTTCGCGACGCCGCACTGGCTGACGTATATTGATCGCACACTGGCGCGATTGAGACTGGAGCGCATTCTTGCAGGGCGGCAAAAATGGGAAGGCTACCGCCTTTGGATCAAGACTCATTTTGCCGACTTCATTCAGGAGACTCTGTTGAGTCCAAAAGCGCAATATACGAATTTATTTGAGCGGACGGCGGTTGAGCAAATGATCAAGCGCCATATTGCGGGTACCCACAATTACCTGAACGAGATCAACAAGGTACTTACAACCGAGCTGATTTACTCTTCGCTGCTCCGTTATTAAATTGCCCTCACCTATAAGCCAAGTATACGCGAAAAGGCAATGGCGAGTTCGCAGCTCTCTAACGAATGTGGAACTGGCCTGAAGAACGCATGTCTTCATTTTACCAATGAACGTACTAATCATCAAGCTTGGCGCGACCGGAGACGTGGTAAGAACAACTCCTTTGCTCAGGCGTCTGAGCGGGAACATAACATGGTTGACGGACGCTAAAAACACTGTTGTTCTCGATGGCTTGAAGAATGATCTTCGGTCATTCTCCTGGGAAGAGCGACAGAAAGCGTTAGATGGCTGTTATGACCTCGTTATTAACCTGGAAGATACACTGGATACTGCACAATTTCTCAGAACGCTGCGCTGCCAAAAAATCTTCGGTGCCTACCTCGACGGGAACAACACATTGCGTTATACAGAGGATTCAAGCCGCTGGTTTGACCTAAGCCTCATCAGTTCATATGGCCCAAGGGAGGCTGATCGGCTCAAATTTCTGAACCGGCGCACGTATCAAGAGCTAATCTTCGCAGGCTTGAGCCTCCGGTTTGCTGGCGATCGGTACCTGCTTCCGGATGCGATCGAAACAGGCCTCTCAGGCGACGTCGGGATAGCTGCCGACTCAGGCCATGTCTGGCCGATGAAGAAATGGGCTTACTACGGGGAGTTGAAGGAGGCGCTCGACGACACAGGCTTGACGGTCAATGTTCTCCCTGAAAGGCCATCGCTGCTCGAGCACCTGGCTGATGTCAGAAATCACCGGTGCCTGGTCGGCGGCGACAGCCTGCCGATGCATTTTGCTCTTGGTACCAGAACTCCCTGCGTCACGCTCTTCACCTGCACGAGCCCGTGGGAGATTTATGACTATGGCGTTCAAGCGAAAATAGTCTCGCCACTTCTTGAGAAATTTTTCTATAAACGCGGCTACGACGAGCACGCGACCAGAGCTATCACCGTCGATGAAGTGTTCGAGGCCATAATGGCTCAACTGAATCGAAACAGAACGCCGGCGGCCCAGGCGGCTCTGTCATGAGCATGATTTCAGAGATCAAATTTGATCGATCCCCGCTTGGTGATGTTGCGCCAACAAGCTGCGATCAACAATTAGCGATCAGCAATCAGCAATCCACACTCCACGTCGCCCTTCTCACCGGTGGTGGCGACAAGCCTTACGCATTAGGAATGGCGGAAGCATTGACTTCAGTGGGAATATCCGTGGATTTCATCGGCAGCGACGATTTGAACGTGCCGGAGTTACTAGGCAACTCGAGAATTCAATTTCGCAATTTGCGAGGCGATCAGCGACCAGGCGCAAGCCCCATTGCAAAGGCGCTGAGGGTATTGAAGTATTACGCCCGGCTTGTTATCTACGCGGCGACGGCAACACCAAAGCTGTTTCATATCCTCTGGAATAACAAGTTTCAGTTGTTCGACTGCACACTGTTGATGCTGTACTACAAACTGCTGGGCAAACGCGTGGTATTTACGGCCCATAACGTTAATGCGGGTAAACGCGACGAGAACGATTCGTGGCTGAATCGAATATCACTGAATGTTCAGTATAGGTTGAGCGATCATATTTTTGTTCATACCGATGGAATGAAAAGCGAAATGGCGTTCGAGTTTCGTATTCCCGACAGCAAGATCAGCGTCATTCCGTTCGGGATAAACAACACGGTTCCGAATACGCTCCTCTCGTATTCCCAGGCAAAAGGCCAATTAGGTATAAGCAAGGACGATAAAGTCCTACTCTTTTTTGGCAACATTGCTCCCTACAAGGGGCTCGAATATCTGGTTGCCGCCTTTAACGAACTATTAAAGGAAGATGGCGATTACCGTCTGCTGATTGTGGGAAGCCCGAAAGGTCCGGCAACCTACTGGAACCAAATTCGACGCGGCATTGAAACCAGTGGCATCGCCGACCGTGTGATCGAGAAAATTGAGTACGTCCCGGATGAGGAAACCGAGCTGTATTTCAAAGCAGCGGACGTGTTGATCCTACCCTATACTCACGTTTTCCAAAGCGGCGTGCTTTTCCTGGGATATAGCTTTGGCCTGCCTGCAATCGCTGCGGGCGTCGGCAGCTTGAACGAAGAGATTATCGAAGGTGACACGGGCTTTGTGTTCCGGCCAAAGGACTCAGTCGATCTGGCCGCCAAGATTAACAAGTATTTTCAGAGCGAGTTATTCCTTAATCTCGAAACAAGGCGGTCGGAAATCAAGGTGTACGCCAACGAGCGTTATTCGTGGAGCAGAGTGGCCTCAATAACAACCAGCGTGTATTCACAACTTCAAAGCTAACATTTGGAACCATTAGTCTCAATTCTAATCACTGCGTACAATGCCGAAGAAACAATAGGCTACACGCTTGACTCTGCTATCGCCCAAACGTGGCAACGCAAAGAGATCATCCTGGTGGACGATGGATCCACAGATCGCACCGCTGAAGTCGCGCGGCAATTCAAACGGGTTAAAGTAGTATCGACAGAAAACCGCGGTCTATCAGGAGCCGAGAACTATGCGTTCCCTCTCAGCCAAGGAGATTACATCCAGTATCTGGACGCGGACGATCTTTTAGCGCCGGATAAAATCGAGCGCCAGCTAGCAGCACTGCGTGAGGGTGACAGCAACCGAATATTGCTTTCCTCACCATGGGCTCCGTTTTACTACCGAATCCGCCATGCCCAATTCGTTCGCAATTCACTGTGCCAAGATCTTTCTCCCGTCGAGTGGCTTGTGAGAAAGATGCGCGAAACCATTCACATGCAAAACGCAACGTGGCTAGTGAGCCGGGAATTGGCGGAGACGGCAGGGCCATGGAATACTCGCCTTGATTTCGATCAAGACGGTGAATATTTTTGCCGCGTACTTCTGGCATCCGAAGGTACACGCTTTGTACCCGGGACCGGAATTTACTACCGGGCTTCCGGCGGAACAAGGATAAGTTTTATCGGCTATTCAGATAAAAAGAAGGAATCGCTGCTTTTATCGATGAGGTTACACATTCACTATCTTCGGTCGCTTGAAGACAGCGAACGTGTCCGAAAGGCTTGCCTGGCGTACATTCAGAGATGGTGCCGCAATTTCTATCCGGAGCGCCCTGACTTGATGCAGGAAACCCGACAGCTAGCTACAATGCTAGGCGGGCGATTGGAAATTCCAGAATTATCATGGAAATACCTGTGGATTCAAAAGCTCTTTGGTTTTGCCTTGGCCAAACGGTTCCATCATCGCTGGAATCATTACAAATCATCCGTAATCAGGTCTTGGGACAGGGCATTATTTTGCTTGGAAGGGCAGAAAATATGGCCCGACAGCTGGGAGTCTTCATAGGGACTCGACGGTTTTCAGCTACGTGAAAGTTAGTCGCTGCAATGAAGATGGGTGAGCAACTTTCATCGTAAGCAAGGTCAGTGAATCGGGATTGAACGCATAACTCTCTCGTTTCGATGAATCGACAAAAGCCAAGTTGTGTATTGGCCAGCCAGACGGACGTGCTTGCCGGCAGCGTAACACTCCGCCGGACTGAAGCAAAACAGCGGGACCGTAACCAGGAGCACATCGAGACCCACCATCTTTTGCCGAACCTCAAGCGGCACACGATTGTGGGCGGGGCAATTATGATCTCAGCACAGGCGGCCAAGTTTGTGTTGAGTCTTGGTTCCACGGTGATTCTGGCACGCCTTTTAACACCACATGATTTCGGCCTCGTTGCCATGGTGACAGCGGTCACCGGGTTTCTGGCGGTATTTCAGCATGCAGGTCTTGCAACGCCCACGGTGCAACAAGAACACATCACGCATGCGCAGGTATCCAACTTGTTTTGGATAAACCTCGGTGTAAGCGCTTTCTGTGCGATTATTGTAGCCGCGTCATCACCCATTATGGCTTGGTTTTACCATGATTCTCGAATAACCTATATCACGCTTGCTCTTTCAACTACCTTTCTGATAGGCGGATTCAGGGTGCAACATCTGGCGCTGCTTAAGCGACAGATGCGTTTCAAGGCGATTGCCTTAATCGAAGTTGGTTCAATGGCAGTTGGTGTTGTTGTGGGTGTTGTGATGGCGCTGTTGGATTATCGATATTGGTCATTAGTCGGTTTCAGTCTCGCTACGGAAGTCACGTCATTTTTGTTAACAGGAATGGTCTCCCGCTGGAAGCCGCAATTACCTACCAGAGGCAGCGGAATAGGTCCGATGGTCACATTCGGCGCCCATCAGACTGCTGGAAGCTTTATATTTAACCTCGCCGCGGGATGCGACAATGTTTTGATCGGACGGTTCTACGGGCCAGCTGCCGTTGGTGTTTATTCTCGGGCAGCCGGCCTAGTCACTCGGCCGATACAACAATTCCTATTGCCGCTCGGTTCAGTTTTTCTCCCGGCCTTGTCCCGCCTGCAATCTAGACCAGAGCGTTACCGCTCAACATTTCTGAGGCTTTACGAGGCAATTGCGATGAGTGCATTCTTTTTCTCGAGCCTACTACTTGCCCTCGCCACACCGGTAACTATCGTATTGTTGGGTCCGAAGTGGACGCAGGTGGGCGCCATTTTGGCAGCCTTCACGTTGAGCGCAGTTCAGTTTCCGCTTACGCAAGCGGCTAATTGGTTGTTGACCAGCCAGGGCCGAGGTAAGGACATTTTGCGCGTGACTTCGATCAATGCCGTCTTGACGCTCGCGTCGTTTATAGTCGGATTGCCGTTTGGACCACTGGGTGTAGCGCTTGCTTTCTCCTCTATAGGTGTCCTGGTTCGTATGCCGATCATGTTTTATATTACCGGCCGATCCGGTCCTGTCAGCACTTCCGACTTGTGGACGCGGTTGCTGCGGCACCTACCTCTTTGGATAGTCATGTTGGTCACAACCTGGTCAATGCGCACTGTGGTCGGCCACACGCACGTCCTCGCCGAGGTGGTCATCTGCGCGTCTGTAGGGATGCTCGCCGGACTTATATTCATCTGCATTTTTCAGAAGCAGCGAACGGTGGCAACCGATATACTCGACAGCGTGCGAGAATTGACAAATAAAGTGTGAACGAGAGCTTGCATGAGCCGCGCGGCGACGAAAAGCGCCGCAAGTATGTCTTTGTAGGTGGTTCGCCGCGTAGCGGCACGAGCCTGCTTGGTCGAAACATAGCGCGGATGGAGGACTGTACGGGGCTCCAGAACACCGGTGTGTTCGAAGACGAAGGACAGTTCTTGCAAGATGTTTACCCGACTGCGTCTGCCTATGGTGGTTCAAGCAGATGCGGGTTCGATCCGCGCATCCACCGAACGGAAGCGTCACACCTCCTGACGCCGGACAATATTCGAAAGCTGCATGCTGCCTGGCATGTCTGCTGGGACAACAGCAAGAGCATCTTTGTGGAAAAGACTCCGGAAAACTTCTTGATGACTCGATTTTTGCAGGCAGCGTTCCCCAACTCGTACTTTGTCGTAATCAAACGTCATCCGGTGCCCGTGAGCATGGGCGGTCAAAAATGGACGGTAAACATAACCTCGCTGAACCGGATGTTTAAACACTATCTGCATTGCTACAGGCTTTTTGAGGACGACAGGAAATATTTGAAGCACGTTTATGAGCTAAGGTACGAAGATTACGTGGAAAATCCCGATAAATATCATCAGGAAATTGCCGAGTTTATCGGAACACGCGTCCCGGAACCGCCCAAAGAAGACACGTTTCGCATCGTGCTGCAGCAGTGGAATCGATTGGGGTTGTGTGTTCCTGAACGCGGTCTGGAAATTCCAAGCGCAGTTTACAGCAAAAAGTACTTTGATCGGTGGTCCAATTGCTTAACCCGGTCTCCTTTCAAACGATACTATCGCTATATTGCTGTAAAGTACGAACCAGAATTTGCTAGGTACGGCTACTCATTGATCAAGGGATTCGTCGAAGACAATGAGGCTCTCCGCCTGGATAGCAAGGTTTCTGCTCGTTTAGGTCCAGTGTATTGCCTTGGGGCGGATCTTGGAGCGTTCTTGCAGCGCACTGCCACGCGGACAGGGTGGCGTGTGAGGCGGGGAATTAAGAGAATCCTGCCAGAATTTGTCCTAAATAGAATTAGACAGACTCGCCACAACGCGTTACTTAGGCACCGGCGAGCCTAGGCTCCGGCATTGAGAAGACAGCATTATTTAGAAAGCCCCGAATGGTGGTTGATATTCTCAATTGGCCGGGCGCTCCTAAACCCGCCATCCAAGGGTGTGCTGCAAAGAACGTCTCTCAAAACGAAGCCGAACGTCGTCTCCTCTTAAGACAGTAGCCATTGGGTGAGAGCGGCGCTCTTATAACAATCTCCCGATGTTAACCGAAGCAAAAACATACAACGGTCCAGACGCAACAACAATCGCGCCTGCAGCACGGCCACTCACATCACGATATTTGCACGATTACTTAAGCAGACCCGCGCAATTTCTCGCGATCGTAGTGCAATTTGCATTGATTGCGGTCGTCGTTGGCCAGTGGCAGCTTGAAAGTCAGCTGCTGTCGCGATTGATGTGGTTGGCATTCTTCGGGTTCATCGTTCACCATCTGTTGCCACGGCGGCTTCGACTTTCGTTCTTTGCGATGCTGTCTCTCGTGGCAGTCATCACGAGTGTCGGTCACCTGGGTCCGAACGTAGGGACGCGTTGGTTGACTGGTCAAATTAAGACCTCTGGCCTTTTCTACCAGGCGGTCCCTGGCTTAACCCTCATTGGAATCGGATTGGGTTTGATTGGCATCTGTCATCTTCCAATTCGATTTGGAGCACGAGTCGGACTGATAGCTGTCGCCGGTGCTGGGCTTGCTTTCTTACGGGCGCATAGTCAGTGGTTTCCTGACGTTACTGAAATGTGGGTCATTCTCGGATCGATGTTCATGTTCCGGTTAATGGTTTACTTGTATGACTTGAAGCACCGGACAGCGCCATTCAGTCCGGCACGCGCCGTAGCATACTTCTTCATGTTGCCAAATGTCTGTTTTCCCCTGTTTCCAGTTGTGGACTACAAGACATTTTGCTCGACCTACTACAACGAGGATTGGCCGCGCATCTATCAAACCGGACTCAAATGGATGTTTCGCGGAGTAATCCAGCTGTTGTTATATCGACTCATTTACAGGTACGCGCCGCTGGACGTCTATAAACTTTCATCTGCACTCGATGTCGCTGGATGCATGCTCGGGATGTACCTGCTTTACCTGCGCATTTCCGGAACGTTCCACCTGATCGTAGGCTTGCTGCTTATGTTTGGCTTTAATCTTCCTGAGACCCATCATCTTTATTACCTTGCTTCGAGCTTCACCGATCTTTGGCGTCGTATCAACATCTACTGGAAAGACTTCGTGATGAAGCTTTTCTTTTATCCCACGCATTTCAAGCTGCGCAAGATGGGGACGCTGTGGGCTCTCTCATTGGCTACAATGGCGACCTTTCTTGCCACCTGGGTGCTTCACTCGTGGCAATGGTTCTGGATTCGGGGGAAGCCGCTGCTCGACTGGAAGGACTTCTCTTTCTGGATGATCCTCGGCGCCCTTGTGCTAGTTACTGCGATCTATGAAACAACTCGGGGTCGGAAACGAACTCTTAAGCCGTCACGGGTGAACCTGCGGCAGCGGTTGGTAATGGGATTACAAGCGGCAGGGATCTTCGCTTTAATGTGTATTCTCTGGGCTTACTGGTCATGTGAGTCGTGGGCAGAGTTTCAGGCCTTGATTGATGCAGCTTCGAGACCAACAATCCGCGAACTGATGATCGTGTTCGGCGTTCTGCTGTTGATTTGCATCTGTGCAATGGCGTGGGGATGGTCCAGCCGAGAAACGTCCGAAGGGAGTAGGAGACAAGCAAGCCGGACGCCATTTCACTTCTGGCCTTCTGCGATTGCACTCATCGCTGGCGCAGTGTGTCTTCTGGCGATTCCGTCAGTAGTTATCTGGACCATTCCATCCTCCGAAGGCTTAATAGCGCGGCTACACAATGACGTATTGAACGCGCGCGACATGGATCAGCAGCGTCGCGGGTACTATGAGGACCTCGACGTCGGCCGAACAGAAAACTGGGCGTGGCATGGTGCTCAAGAGCCTAAAGGGTGGAGTAAGGGCAAAAACGCATTCGTCCGTGAGCGACGAGACTTTTTATTAACTGATGTTGTTCCGTCGACGAGCACGATTCTCGGGGGTGCCCCATGCACATCCAACTCCCTTGGGATGCGTGATCGGGAATACCAGAAGACCAAGCCAGCCAACACATATCGGATAATATTGTTGGGCGCCTCAAACGACATGGGCACCGGAGTAAGGACCGACCAGACTTACGAGAACCTTGTCGAAGACAAGCTCAATTCTCTGGTGCCGGATCAGCGCTATTCGCGATACGAGATCCTGAACCTATCCGTTGCAGGCGACAGCATTCTCCAACGGGTGCTGCGTTTTGAACAGGAGGGCCTGCAGTTTCAACCTGACGCAGCGATTCTGTCGATAACAGCAGTCGATGAGCAGTTCGTTGCGTCACACCTGAGAAAGACTCTTATCCGAGGTATTGAACCGTCTCCGGGCTATCGAGATATCGTGGAATCGGTCGTCCGCCGAGCGCGTGTGAACGGCAATATGCCCACAGTGATGATCGAGCGTCGCCTCCAACCGTATCACGACGAACTGTGCAACTGGTCATTTCAAAAATTTGCGCAGCAGTGCGCGCAGCGTGGAGTTCGTCCACTAGTCGTTTATCGCCCTGCTCCAGTGGATTTTTCTGGGGTGGAATCTGCCGCTCGCAGCAAAATACTTGGATGGGCTCGCAGTGCAGGGCTGCAAGTCATTGATTTGACTGGGGCGTTTGACTCCGTGACTGATCGTAGCTCGCTAATTCTCGCCAAATGGGACGATCACACGACGGCACTTGGTCACCGACTCCTCGCGGACGAATTGTACAAAGACCTGGTGCCACTGCTGTTTGGTTCGTCGAGCAAACAGCAGGCATCGCTTTTACAAAAACCGTAACGGAAGAGCCCTAGCCAGGGGTACCACGTAGCGCTAGCAGGACCAATCGGTCGGTGCATGAATTCACATGGTACCTAGAGAGCAATCCTCAAGCGCGCTTCGCGAAACAAGCAAGTGGGTTGTGTACAGTGGCGGACCGACAGCTTAATCTCTACCAAATGGAAATATCACACGACAGCGGCTTGGTCAGCAGTTAATTTGCAGACCAGCTGTACGACCGCCTTGTCCAACTGCTTGAACATGCATCCAAGGCTGTTCTGCAAACAACCAACCGCAAGAGAAGTAGCTTTCGTTACTAAAAGTCAGTTATTATAGCATCATATGAACGAACAAGATATTAATGCAGCCTTAAAAACCTATATCCTTGATGAGTTCCTGCCGGGGGAAGATCCGGCAGGGTTGACTAACAGCACTCCACTCATGACAACTGGAATCCTGGATTCCATTGCTGTGCTAAAGGTAGTGACATTCCTTGAAGAGAAATTCGGGATCAGCATCGAACCACATGAAGCCGTGGTCGACAACCTTAATACGTTATCGGACATGACTCGGCTTGTGATGTCAAAGAGAGTATTGCCTGCCCATTGACGAGAATGACCAGCACAGCCTTGCATCAGGTTCTCGACGTTTCCGCTTCGAAGTTTCCCGGTAAAGTCGCGGTCGAGGAGTCGGAGGGCGGTAGCATCTCCTACGGTGATCTGGCACATCTTTCAGATCGATTGCGGGACCGCTTACGGGTAATGGGTGTTGGGCTCGGCGATCGCGTGGGCGTCTGCATGCGTAAATCGGCTGATGCCGTAGCTTCGATCTTCGGGATCATGAAGGCTGGAGCTGCGTACGTGCCGGCAGACCCGACGGCTCCGGGTTCGCGCAACGCGTTTATCTTTCATAACTGCGGCGTTAAGATGATCGTCGCCGAATCATGCTCGACCGGCCGTTTAAATGAGGAATTCAAGCTGCTAGGCTTCGCGCCTGGGACCATCGTCATCGACGGAGTCGGCGCAGGAGTTCCGCTGACTGAAGCTCTCGGTCGACTTGACGCGCTTAGTCCAGCCCCCTCGGTGCCGAGTGCGGTCCCCGACTCGTCGCAACTGGCGTATATCCTTTACACTTCCGGCTCAACGGGCAAGCCGAAGGGTGTTATGCTGTCGCACGGAAACGCACGCGCCTTCGTTAATTGGTGCTCGGACGTGTTTGGAGCCAACGAGCACGATCGCTTCTCATCGCACGCTCCATTTCATTTCGATTTGTCGGTCCTCGACATTTATCTATCGCTGAAACACGGTGCCACACTCGTGTTGGTCGAGGAACAGCTAGGTAAGGAGCCGGCGCGACTCGCACCCTGGATTGCTGCGAAGAACATTACCGTCTGGTACTCGGCTCCATCAATATTGAGCTTGCTCGCGCAATTCGGAAAATTGGAGCAACACGATTATTCCTCCCTTAGGCTTGTGTTATTCGCTGGCGAAGTCTTTCCGATCAATTACCTCAAGCTGTTGAAGTCTGTGTGGCCGAATCCTGATTACTTCAACTTGTACGGTCCAACGGAAACCAACGTCTGCACCTATTACGAAGTGCCTCGACTGATCCCTGAGTCTCAGACAGAGCCGATGCCGATCGGTAAAGCATGTCCGTACTGCGAATCTCTCGTCGTAGATGAGTCAGGCTCCGAGGTCGCGGTGGGGACGGAGGGAGAATTATGTATCGCTGGACCTAGTGTATTGCAAGGGTATTGGAATCTTCCGGAAAATACCACCAAGGCGTTTCTGCCCGGGGGTGACACTCGCTGGTATCGAACCGGCGACATCATTGTCGAACTCCCAGATGGCAACTACAAGTTCCTGGGCCGCCGCGACCGCATGATCAAGAAGCGCGGGTATCGAATTGAACTCGGTGAAATCGAGGTGGCATTATATCGGCATCCATCCATCAAAGAGGCAGCGGTGTTGGCCTTTCCCGACAGCGACGGTATACCGATCAAGGCGTTCGCAAGTACGCGCGACGGATCGAAGTTGTCGACCATCGAGCTAAAGAAATTCTGTTCCGAGAATCTGCCGCTCTATATGGTTCCCGACTCGTTTCGCTGCCTTGATTCGCTTCCGAAGACTTCGACAGACAAGATAGATTATCAGAAGCTCAAGGCCCTGAAGTAACAGTGCGTGCCCAGTGCTGATGTGAAAATTCTCGTTCCCACGAAACGCGTTCCTTCGACTGACGAACGGATTCGCATCCAGCCGGACGGATCGGGAATTGAAGACGCAGCTCTAGTACACATCATCAATCCATTTGACGCCATTGCGCTCGAAGAAGCTCTGCACATTCGCGAGTGTCGTGGATCAGAGGTGGAAGTGACCGCGGTCGGCATCGGCGATGTCGATTTCGAGAGTGAACTTCGTACTGCGCTCGCGATGGGAGCTGATCGTGCCGTGCGAGTCGACTGCGATGGCGCCCTTGACCCCTGGAGCGTGGCGCAGCTGCTCGCGGCCATTGTGCGGCGCGAGAAACCTGACCTGGTGCTGATGGGCAAACAGGCCGTGGACGACGATTCCAATCAGGCGGGTCAGATGTTGGCGGGCCTGCTGGACTGGCCTCAAGCAACGTTCGCGTCGAAAATTGAGTTCCTCGAATCCGTCCGGTTGAGCGTTGCGCGCGAAACCGATCGCGGCCTGGAAACGGTCATCGTCCGATTGCCTGCCGTGGTCACAACGGATCTGCGCCTGAACGAGCCGCGTTACGCCTCACTGCCCGCCCTGATGAAAGCGAAGAAGCGACCAATTGAAACTATTTCACACCGAGATCTGGGCGTATCGCCGGAACCAAAGGTGCGCATCGTACACCTCGAGCAAGTCGCCATAGATCGCGTCTGCGTGCGTGTCGCCGACGCCGCCGAGCTTGTGCACAAGCTACGATACGAAGCGAAAGTGATCTGAGCGCGGCGCGAGCGTTACCGAGACGGCCGATGAGCATAGTGGTGCTAGTGGAACACGATGGAGCACACGTCCGCCCTGGTTCCTTTTCCGCTCTGGCCGTTGCGCGCGATTTCGCTACTCAATCCGGAGAGAATGTCGAATTGCTCGTGCTCGGTAGCGAACTTGATTCTGTCGCCGCTGAGGCCGCGCGCTTCGGACCGCTGATTGTCGCGGACCATCCGGTACTGACAAATCCAACCGCGGATCGCTACGCGCAGATCATCGCGGACGTTGCGAAAGCACGCGATGCCGTGAGCATCATCGCCAACTCGACGACATTTGCGAAAGATATTCTCCCCCGCGCGGCAGCGCTCCTAAGTGGTGCCATGGCTGGGGATATAACGGGTTATTCCTTCGCGAATGGAGAATTGTTATTGCGCCGGCCGATGTACGCAGGGGCGGCAATGGCGGTAGTAACTTTGGCTGGGCGGCCGCGGGTGATCACAGTACGGGCCTCTGTCTTTCCTTCCGCCGAGCCGCTCGATCAACCGGGGGAACGCACCGTGTGGAGTGTGGACGCCTCGAAGCTGCCGAATCATAGCGAGTACGTCGGGCTCGAATCGCGTCCCACGTCGCGTCCTGAATTGACCGAGGCTCGCGTGGTGGTCTCAGGTGGCCGGCCCTTTCGGACGAGTGAAGAGTTTGAGAATTATGTCGGCCGATTAGCCGATGCTTTGAACGGAGCAGCTGGATGCACGCGAGCGTTGGTGGATGCGGGCATTGCGCCTAACGAATGGCAGGTAGGACAAACCGGCAAGGTCGTTGCTCCGCAACTTTACGTCGCGCTCGGCATCTCAGGTGCCGTGCAACACCTGGCTGGCATGAAAAACTCTCGCGTTGTTGTTACCGTCAACAGTGATCCGGAAGCGCCGATGTTTTCCATCGCCACCTACGGACTCGTGGGTGATGTGCGCCAGATTGTTCCCGAATTGATCCGCGAGTTAGGCAAATGAGTTATTTCATGGAAGAGCACTTTCTCGCTGCGCTGACACGCGAAATCTTCGGCAATGTTTCCGATGCTGCGAAACTGTGGTTCTGGGGTCTCTCTGCCTTGTCAACGGGCGTGTTGGCATGGGGCGTCGCGCGCCGCGTGCGGCGGTGGCGAATCGGAAAGTCCGACACTGAGCGTTTTAGTTGGCGCGCGGGCCTGATCAACCTGTGGCAATTTGTGTTGTTACAGCGCCGGGTGCGGGGACACGGCGCGGCGGGCGCGGCGCATATTCTTTTGTTCGGCGGGTTCGTTGTACTGTCGATCGGTACGGGTCTGATCGGGGTCGAACATCTGCTGGAGAAACTGCTAGGTCATGCACCAACCGACCCGGTGTTTCACAAAGGGCTTTATTTCGCGGTCTACGAGTTTGTAATGGATCTCGCTGGACTGGCTTTACTGGCCGGGTGCGGTTTTTTCGTGTATCGCCGCTGGAAGCGACCTCCTGAAGTGGGTCATGAATGGCAAGATTGGCTGGTGCTCGCTCTTTTCGCGATCATCGGGATGACTGGATACGTGCTGGAAGGATTGCGAATTGTGCGCGAGCAAACTCCGATGCCGGGAGTTTCGTTTGTGGGAATGCTCTTTGCGCGAGGTTTCGAAAGCCTCGGGATGACACCGGCAGGTGCGACTGACTGGCACATCGCGACATGGTGGTTCCACGCCGTGTTGGCGCTAACTGTGATCGCACTTTTCCCGTACACCCGGCTCCTCCACGGGATTGCGGGGACCGTGAGATTGGCCGCGGGCATAGAGCGTCTAGGGAGGCTTTCGCCAGTGTCGATCGAACAGGTCGAGGAGACCGGTGAAATCGGCGTGACGCGCGTGGAGCAATTCAAGCGTTGGCAACTCATCGAACTGGACGCGTGTGTTTCGTGCGGCCGATGTGAACAGAAATGCCCGGCCTTTGAAGCAGGGAAACCGCTTTCGCCGCGGAGCGTGGTGCAAGACGTTCGCCGGCACTTTGACGCGGTGGCCACGGTGCGGTTTCTGGGGGCCGCTCGAAGAAACGATTTTTCAGCGCCCGCGCTCGTCGGAGATATTATATTGGACGAAACTCTGTGGGCATGCACGACCTGTTCCGCTTGCGTAGACGTGTGTCCCCTCGGCATAAGCCCCTTGGGGTTTATCACCGATATGAGGCGGTCCCTGGTGGCCGACGGCAAGCTTCGCGGATCCCCGGCTCAGGCACTGCAAAAAACCGGCCGCACCGGCAATCCCTGGGGGATGCCCGCGCAGGATCGTATGGCATGGGCTGATGGCCTTCGTGTCCCAAACGTGCAGGAAAATCCCGATTGCGAGGTGCTCTACTGGGTCGGCTGCGCCGCGGCATACGATCGTCGGTTGCAAAAAGTCGCTCGCAGCGTGGTGAAACTCATGCAAGCGGCCGACGTCAACTTTGCTGTGCTTGGCAACGCCGAAGGTTGTACGGGTGAGGCCGCCCGACGCATGGGTGACGAGCTGCTGTTCCAGCAGCTAGCTGGCAAGAACATCGAAACCTTCGAGCGATTTGGAGTGCGAAAAGGCGCGAAGCGGATCCTCTCGCACTGTCCGCATTGCGTGAACAGCTTCCGGCAGGATTACTCACAGTTGGGCGCGGACCTTGACGTCATCCATCACACCGAGTTTCTGGACGAACTTATTCGCGGTGACCGCTTGAAAGTTTCGGCGAACAGTTCAGCCAGACCCGGAGCGGCATCGACCAGCGTTACTTACCACGATCCGTGTTACCTGGCGCGAGTGCAGAATGTCACCGCTGCTCCACGGGCGTTGCTCTCGAAGGCGGCTGGAGACAAGGGAATCGTAGAAATGCCGCGTCACGGACGCGAGACCTCCTGTTGCGGCGCGGG
>Ga0207701_10002981_pt1 | contig 17463 bp, 14 predicted proteins | sample KBSSwiSSwithPhiX_FD_184294 | JGI IMG/M metagenome (GOLD analysis project Ga0207701, IMG submission 184294) | Switchgrass rhizosphere bulk soil microbial communities from Kellogg Biological Station, Michigan, USA, with PhiX - S5 (SPAdes) (version 2) | ecosystem: Environmental > Terrestrial >... | reverse complement strand
TGTCAGGAAATCCCATTTCGATTCGCCTTTTCCGTCGGCCTGGTAAGCACCTTCTACCTGGTAAGCTGCACTGGCAACACCCCAGAGGAAATTGTTTTTCTGAGCATTGGCCGTAAAAGCCAGCAGCAACATCAATAGAATGATATTAGTTAGTTTGTCCATTTTGACATGTGAATTGGATATTGAGATATTAGATATTAGGATATTGGTGCAATCGACTTTGCGATCAGTTAAAATTAAGACAAGGAGGGTGCATCGAATCCAATATCTCAATATCCCAATATCAAAGCTCTTTTCTTTAAAATTTAAACGACGCTGTTAAAAAATATGCCCGTGGCATAGAACCTTGTGTTGAATACACTGCATCGGGATTTGCTGCAACAAACTCAGGAGTAAATCCCTGACGGTTTAATGCGATCGGAAAACCACCGGGGCCCGACCATCCCAACACACCATATTTATTAAGTAGGTTGTTGACATTTGCCTGCAAATAAAATCTCTTTGATACTTCGTAACCAAGGCTCAGATCCACCTGGCCAAATGCAGGCATCTCGAATGCATTGGGAACATTGGCCTGCCGCGCGCCCATGTAATAATAGTTGAGTATAGCGTTGAATTTGCCGGCTGTGTATGCCGGTGAAATACCAAACATCAGGTTTGCATTGTTGTCGGTTTCATTTCCTGAATAATCCACCAGTTGATCAAATTGCGGAGCCTTGCCGCTGGAAACCCAGGTTGTATATTCAACCGCTATTGAACTTTGAATGGTTGCCTGGGCACTCACACTGAAATGAGGTGTGAATGCATAGCTGCCTTCCAGTTCTACTCCATATGTTCTGAATTTACCATACTGCGTTGGCGGATTGTAATTATTTCCAAGCGAATCCTGGAAAGCAAATTGCAGATTCGGAACATTGCTCAACAGGCTATAAAATGGTGTAATGTTTAATCCTGCTTTTTTGTTACGCATTTTGAAAGCAGCTTCTATTTGCTGAATATGTTGCGCATCCGAGTTAAGGCTCTTGATCAGGAACGGATCAGTGGCTGCAAAATAATTTCCAATTTCAGGTGCTTTTTTACCGTTGGAATACCGGGCATACAACGCCATTTCACTACTGATTTTATAAGTCAGACCCGCAGAAAAGGAAAGCGTGTTAACTGTCTCGTCAAAATCCAAAGGTGTGCCAGCTATCCCTCCTCCGTTGTCATATATGGTTAGCGGGTTGCCGTCTCGCCCTCCCCATGCAGGGTCCTGGTCCCTGTTATCTCTTGTTACCGGCGTATTGCTGCCGGAAATTTTTGTTGTTTCATAACGGAGGCCCCAGTCCAGGTTAAGTTGCGAAGTCAGATCCCAGTTGTGCCCCAGGAAAAGTGCTAACTGTTTTTTGGTTCCGTCGGATGTAGTTACGCCGCCTCTTCCTATATCCATAAACCCGTTAGGGTCGGTAACCTGGTAATCCTGGCCATCGAATAGTCCATGAAGTTTTATATCAACCAGGTGTGGCCTGTCATGCATCGTGCCTACACCAATGCCATCATCTTCCTGTCCGCCGATGCGGTCTATGTTAGAGTTGGCTACAAAGGCCCCGAAGTTAAAAGTCATATTCTTCAGCTTTTTTGAGAAAGTAAGCTGATCCATAACTTCATTCACTTTATAGTCCTGGTAAAACAACGGCAGAAAGAACAGCGAATTTGGTTGAATATTTTCCCCGGGGAAATTATTGTTTGGGCCTGGGATAAAGCTAATTCCCGTAGGGCCGGGTACCATAGTAATTGTGCCTAATTGCTGACCGTTTACTTTATCGGTAAAACTGTACGTACCAAACTTGCCTGTTTGAATCAAATGGTTAATAGCATAAAATAAAATATTGTCAGTGGCATAGGGCGTAACTACTGCAGGCACTGAGCCAACAAGGTGCTTGGCGGAATATTTGCCGTCATTCCTGATCGACCAGCCGCTGCCCAAATTGTGATTCCAGCTCAGACCTATTGCCTTGTCCTGGGCATGATACTTATCTTCTGAGTCAAATGTTGCGGACCCGGTATTGTTAATGGGAATTTTCATGGATAAAGACGGCAAATTGTACGAGTCCGTAGTTGATAGACCGCTCATTACTTTCGGATCCGTCCAGCTTTGTGAAGGAATGAATTCGGCCTGAGCATTTCTATCGTCGAGCCACTTGGCATAGACTTTCAGAGAACCGTGAGAATAGTTTTTAACAATGTTTGCCTTTAATTGTCCGCCGTTGTTACTGGGATAACCCGGGTAACGGGCGCCATCAGAATAACGATAAAAGCCACCGATGTTATAAGTAACAGAGCCGCCTTTCTTAAATGGTCCTCCGAAATTCAAATCGGCACGGTAGTAGGGATTTTTGCCATCGCCTTCAAGCCCTAATTTTATTCGTGCTTCCCCTTCGAATTTATTAGTACCGGTTTTTGATATGTAGTTGAAAATTCCACCCGGCGCATTGGCACCAAAAATGGAAGCAGTTCCACCGCGTACCGCCTCGAGCCGTCCCGTAGTGATATCAGCTCTCAGAAAATTATCAGTTCCTCCATAGGATGAATTGTTTACGGGTAAGCCATCTTCCTGCATGGATACATAAAAGTATCCTGATGCATTGTCAATGGAATTGGCAGATATACCGCGTGAATAAACAGTGTTCGCGATTTCGCCCCGTGCGTTATTAACATAAACACCCGGTATGTTTTTTAATAGATCAGCGGCGCTGGTGGGCGACAACTGCGAAATCTGTTTGGCATTTAATGTGGATATGGCTACTGATGATTCGAGTTTTTTCCTTTTGTCGAACACGCCTGTCACTACTACTTCTTCCTCATCTTTTGATGATTCTTCTAAAGCGACACTAAGCTCATTGCCGGCGTTATATTTTAACTCTTTGTTCCCGTAACCAACAAATGAAACAATAACAGCTCCGGTTGCAGGCACATTCTCCAGGCTAAAACCGCCGCTCTCGTTAGTGACGGCAAATTTGGAACCATCCTTCAAACTGACGGTGGCGCCGGAAAGAGGTGAACCTTTTTCATCGGTAACCTTTCCGCTCAGTGTTTGAGTTTGAGCAGCGACCGAAAATGAAATGAGTAGTAGTACGAGAATGGTAGAAGAAAAGCAGGTTGCTTTCCGCTTAAAGCCGAAGTTCATGGCAAACAATTTTTGTTAGTGAATCTTTTAAAATCCTTACCCGGAATGCGGATCACCATTCCAGGAAGAAGGTGTAAAATTATTTTTCGCCGGATGAGGTGGCGGTTGCGAAAGCAGGCAATTAATATGCAAAAACAATCCATTTCGGATTTCGGATTGTGGATTTGGGATTTCGGATCCCTTGAGTAAATAGGGCTCTGATTAATCGCGAACATGGCGAGATCCGAAATCCGAAATCAAATAGCAGGAGCTCCGATTAATTGTAAACATGCCGACATCCTGCGGCCGCCGGAGGCTTGCCGCAGGCGCGGCCGAAATCCCAATCCCGAAATCAAATCATTCTGTCTTTCGGTATTCAGTGGGCGTTTGGCCCGTTTTGGATTTGAAGAAACGGATAAAATCACTTGGATCTTCTTTTCCGATTTTCCAGGCAATTTCATTTACGGTCAGAGATGTTTGGCGCAATAAAACCCTTGCCTCCAGCAGCACCATTTCGCTTAACAGCTCCTGGGCCGATTTGCCGGTAGCAGCCTTTACACATTTGTTTAAATGATTGGGTGATACCGAAAGCATAGACGCATATTCGGCGACTGTGCTTTTCTCATAGATAAATCGCGAGAGTTTATTCTTGTATTGTTGTGCTATTCTTAGCGCCGCATTTTCCGTTACCTTTTCCTGTTTGGCAAAACGCTTTACTTCCATCAGCAATGAAAGAATATTTACTCTTATTACATCCAGGTTGTAATTAGCATCCGGTGAATATTCAGATTCGAGATGCTCCAGTATGGTCAACAGGTGCTTCCGCGAATCAGCCTCAACCGTCACCAGCGGGTTACCGGTGAATTGCAGGAAAGAAAATTCAGCCAGGATATCTGGTTTTAGCCATTTACAAGTGAAAATTTCATTATCGAAATGGCAATAATAACCTTTGGCATCCGCACTCATTAGTTCATGAGTGGAGATTTGATAAGCAGGTAAAAAGAAGAATGTATCAGATGAAAAGACATACTTGTCAAGTCCTTTGCTTCGGATAGACTCACCACTGGTAAGAAAAACAAAATCATTCACCGTTTGACGGTGAGGTGGAAGCGGGAAGTTCATGTGCTCGATCACCCCTTCGAGCTTATTAATGTGAAATTGTTTATGCAGGTTCCGCGAATGAGGCTCCCATGTAAAAGATGTTTCAAAAAATCTTTTCTCTTTTTCGGAAAGGCTTAATATGGGAACAACTTCCTGCTTCAAGAGCTACTCAATCCGTTTAAAATTTATTTTTTAACCCTTTTCAATTCGTCTTTAAAAAATGTTATCATTTTATCGTAGTACGTTTCAATCATTACACCCGGTCCATGCCCGCCTCCGGGTATGATCACCAATTCAGACCTGACCCCTCGTTGCTGCAGTTTTGCATAAAGTTTCTGACTCTGGCAGTGCGGCACAAGGCCATCTTTGTCACCATGAAAAATTAAAAAAGGAGGGTTGGACCGATTCACATAACTGACAGGATTTGCTAATGCAACTTTGTCTTTAAATTGTTGAATAGGACCACCGATCAGCGATGATTCCGGCGACTTTTCCTCGTTATGTTTAAATGAGCTGCCACACGAGTCCATGATCAAAAAATCAGTTGGACCAAACCAATCTACAATTGCATTAACGCGGCTACTAGTTTGGGTAAACTTTCCGATGTTTCCTTCAATGTCTATATCCAACCCGTTGATCTTTTCGGTTTTTGTCGAGTTGGTTGTGCCGGTCAAGGCCGACAAATGTCCACCTGAAGACCATCCCGTGACGCCAATGAAGCTGCTATCCAGTGAAAACGCCGCGCTGTTTGCTCTTACAAATCGTATGGCGGCTTTCACATCCTGGATCTGCGCCGGAAATTTGGCGTCGCTACTCGAACGATGATTGATGTTTATTACAGCAAAGCCTTCTTTCAATAATCGTTGTCCAAGCCCGGTTGAAAATGTGGTTGCCTTTGAATTATTAGAAAACCAGGCGCTACCATAAATGCAAACGATAACTGGGAAAGGCTCCTTACCGACTTTAGGCAAATGAATATCCAGTTTGTGACCGGTGATGTTATCGCCTGCATAGTCTACGTCGGTCCAATATTTCGATGATTCAATCGCCGATTGCGCATAATCAGGTTGCGGGCTTTGTGCAACAGCCCTGAAAGAAAACACCAATACTAAAAGAGAAATTTTATTCATTTCGATTTATAGATAGTGTGCGAAATTTGGAGTGTCACTTAAAATAACTTGTTTAAAATCGGGATATTTCAGTTCAAACCTAACATACTTATTGCATTCTCTTTCAAGATCAGTGGTTTTACCTCCTCTTTAAATCCGGCTGTTTCAAAATCTTTCATCCATCGTTCGGGTGTAATCAATGGGAAATCGGTACCAAAAAGCATTTTATTCTTTAATTGGGTATTGGCATATTGAATTAATTGCGGAGGAAAATATTTAGGACTCCATCCACTAAGGTCGATATAAACATTGGGTTTATGCATGGCCACACTCAACGCTTCATCCTGCCAGGGCCATGAAGGATGAGCAATGATGATCGGGACGTCGGGAAAATCAATAGCGACATCATCTAAGTGAATTGGGTTGGAATATTCCAACCGCAACCCGCCACCGCCCCGTACGCCGCTACCAAAACCAGAATGACCGCTATGAAATAACATGGGCAGCCCTGCAGCTGCAATCACCTCGTACAGGTGATAAGCCACTCGGTCGTTGGGATAAAACCCCTGTACTGTTGGATGAAATTTAAAGCCCTTTACATGATAGTCTTCAATTAGCCGCTTTGCCTCCCTTGCGCCCATTCTTCCTTTGTGAGGATCAATGCTGGCGAACGGAATCATGACGTCCGCATTCTTCATCGCTTCTTCTGCGACTTCTTCATTGGGAATTCTTCTTCTTCCAATTTCATATTCTGCGTCAATGGTAAACATAACGAGTGCCATTTTTAACGAGCGATAATAGTCGCACGTTTCCTGTATGGTGGGCCGGTGGGTTGTTTTAAAAAATTTAGCAAATGCTTCATCGAACTCGGGACGGTAATTATCATGCGGCTGGCGACAACTTACTTCAGCATGTGTATGAACGTCGATAGCCACTATTTCATTTAAATTTATTTTCATGATAATGTCGTATAAGGTTGTTTAGCGAACGATTTGTTTTTTACGGCACTTTAATTATTTCGGTTGCATTCGCAATGCTCCGTCTATCCGTATCACTTCACCATTGAGGTAATTATTTTCAACAATATGAAGTACAAGTTTTGCAAATTCCTCCGCCTGGCCCAGTCTTTTTGGATAAGGTATGGCGATCGAGAGACTTTGTTTTGCTTCTTCGCTTAATCCTTCAAGTAATGGAGTGGAGAATAAACCCGGCGCGATAGCATTAACCCTGATTCCAAATTGCGCAAATTCTCTTGCCGCAGGCAACGTCAGACTAACGATACCGCCCTTGGATGCTGCATAAGAAGCCTGTCCAATTTGTCCTTCGTATGCGGCTACAGAAGCTGTAGAAATGATCACCCCTCTGTCGCCTTCTTCCAGGGGTGGAAGCGCTATCATATCAGCGGCGCATAAACGCATCATGTTGAAACTGCCAACGAGGTTCACCCTGATGATTCTTTCAAAATCACCTAAAGGCATCGGGCCCTGTTTGCCTACTATCCTCAAGGGACCGCCGATACCGGCGCAGTTTACAAGTATCCGTGCAGCACCATGTTTTTCTCTGGCTGCAGCGATGGCGTTTGTGGCAGATTGTTCATCGGCTACGTCGCATGATACAGCGAATCCTTTTATTTCATCTGCGATTTGCTGCGCAAGCGAATAATTTTTATCGAGTATTGCAACTTTTGATCCCGCCCCGGCTAATACTTTGGAGGTAGCTGCTCCCAAACCCGATGCGCCGCCTGTAACAATTGCTGATATACCTTTTAAATTCATAACGTTGTTTGGTTGGAAATAGTTGTTTCTTTCCACGTAGACAAAAACCAGAATAAAAGTCATTGTCTCAGGTCTTAGCAGCGGGTTTGGTTCTAAGTAATTGGTTTTTGGTTTGTCCGATACAAAGAAAAAAAAATTTCGCTATTTGTTGATCTCAACAATGACCCATTACCAAACCCGTCGCCCTGACCAATAACCAAGACCAGAACGAAAGTCCTGCTCTTCGGTCATACCGCACATACTATGGTGCTCCCCACATTTTAATTGCTGTGTTTACAACTAATTCCAGTTTTCGCCACTGGTCATCTTGTGTTAATGCATTGCCGTGATGCGTGCTTGAGAATCCGCATTGCGGGCTGACGCACATATTTTCTATGGGCATATATTTTGCCGCTTCATCAATACGCCTGCACATTGCATCAATAGACTCGGGAGCGGCAATCTTGGATGAGATAACGCCGAGCACCACGACCTTTTCTTTTGGTACAAAGCGCAAGGGTGCGAAATCTCCGCTCCTTTCATCATCATACTCCAGGAAGTATGCATCCACGTTGATACTGTTGAATAAAATTTCCGCAACGGGTTCATAGCCTCCTTCTGCAAACCAGGTACTGCGGTAATTCCCCCGGCATAGATGTATGCCAATGGTAAGATCCCGCGGACGATTGTCGATTACCGAGTTTATCAATGCAGCGTAGGTACGCGGCAATTCGTTGGGGTCGTCGCCTCGCTCTTTTGCTTCTTCCCGCATTTTTACATCACATAGGTAAGCAAGATTTGTATCGTCAAGCTGGATATAGCGGCAACCACTCTTGTATAATGCATCGATCTCGGCTTTGTAGCAATCACCCAGGTCATGAAAGAACAAATCCATGTCGGGATAAGAATGAATATCAATAGATTTCCTTCCTCCCCTGAAATGCACCATTGTAGGAGAAGGTATTGAAACTTTTGGCGTTTGTGTTACAACGGATTTAAGGAAATTAAAATCGTCAACCTGTATATTTTTAACATGTTTCAACTTACCGGTGACACTTAGTTTCGGTGGGGTAAAATGGTCTTCAGCTACCTTCGCGTGAGGATTTGCATTAATGCCTCCCGTCACTGTTACACCTTCCAGTTGTTTCAAAAAATCCAGGTGAAAGTAGTCACGCCTGAACTCACCATCGGTAATAGACCTCATACCAATACTTTCCACCTTCCTCACTGTTTCAGCGATGGCTTTATCTTCAATTGCTCTCAATGCCTCTGCGGAAATTTCGCCGTTCTTCCATCGGAGACGATTTTCTTTTACTTCGGGTGTTCTCAGCAGGCTGCCCACATGATCAGCGCGAAATGGGGGATTTATTTTATTCATGTTTGATAGATATTGAGAGTTGATATTAGGATATTAGATATTAGGATATTGAAATGGCCGATATAACCATTGCAGGACAGAGGCGCGAGGAAAATATCTCAATATCCTAATAGCCTAATATCGATTTCACAAACATCATCACTTTTTTCAACAGCATATAACTTATTAATTAATTCCGGATGATTTTGAATAATCATTCGTTGATTAATTGAACCCTTGTCCGTCATCTCACCTTTATCGATGCTCAGGGTAAAATCAGCAAAAACGGCTCGCCTGACCAAACTGGCACTGCCTGTACTCTTCTTTGCCATTTCATTTAAGACTTCCTGTAATTGAATCCTTATTTGCGGTTGTCTGATCAACTCAGCCGTCGAGTAGATGTTATTTACTTCCATGATTTTTTTGCAATGGTCCATTCCGGCAAACACAATTGCACCAATGAAATCATTGTCGTGACCGGTGATAACAACGTCCTGTATCAATCCTTTACCGGCGGTAATTATTTGTGACCTTAGAGTTCCGACGCTTACCCATGTGCCGGTATTCAGTTTGAAATCTTCAGTGAGTCGTCCATCGAAAAGCATTCCTTTGTTAGCATTGTGTTCATCTACAAACTTCAAAGCATCACCCGTGCAATAAAAACCATCTTCATCAAAAACTTTTTCAGTGATTTCCGGTTGCCGCCAGTAACCGGGAAAAATATTTTTAGCACGATATCTTGCTTCCAGTTTGTCGCCGACAGGAACCAATTTTAGTTCCAGCCCGGGAACCGGTACGCCAAGTAAACCCGCAAAGCCACCTGGCTCGCTTGCAAACAATGCAGAAGGGCAGGCTTCTGTACAACCCAGGCCAGTTGCGATCAGTATTTTTTTCCCGTTAGTTTCAATTGCTAATTGCTCCCATGTATCCCAGACATGTTGCGGCATGCCGGCGCCAGCGTAAAATAACATTTTTAGATTGCTGAAAAACCGGGCACATAATTTTTTGTCCTTTCTGAAATAGGGCAGCAATTCTTCAAAACCCTTAGGAACATTAAAATAAACGGTGGGTTGCCTTTCTTTTAAATTTTCAACTGTTGTTAAAATGCCTTGAGGTGTCGGGTTGCCGTCATCGATATACAGTGAACCGCCGTTGTAAACTGTCAACCCGAAATTATGGTTACCCCCAAAGGTATGGTTCCATGGAAGCCAATCTATAAATTCGAGACCCTCATCTTTTAAAAATGGAAATGTCTGCGTGATCTGCTGCCAGTTAGTGCTGATGTTTTCATGTGTATTTATTACTCCCTTTGGTAAGCCCGTCGATCCGGAAGTAAACAGCACTTTCGCTATTGTTCCGGGCTTGATGGCATTGAATGCATCATCAACGGATGGAGTCGGCTGTGTATCAAGCAGGCTTTGAAATGATGTAGAGCTATGGACCTTTAACTGCACATGATTGAATACACTTACCACTTCAACTTCATTTGCAACAGCCAACAGAGCCTTTTCGTATTTTTTACTGTCCTGGACAAATATTAAACCGGGCGTAAGCAGGTTGACGACATACCTGAGCTTTTCAAAATCATTTGATCGCAGTGAATACGCCGGGGTAATTGAAGAATAGGGAATTCCAATATGTAAAGCGGCTAAAGCCAGCAACCCATGTTCGATGCTGTTTTCGCTGAGGATTGCAATGGGCCGGTCTGATGAAACATTCCGATGCAACAATGCTTGCGAAATCGCTTTCACTTTGGAAAATGTTTCCGAATAGGTTAGCGTATCCCAATCACCTGTTTCATTCCTTCGCCCAATAAAAACTCTTTGCGGGGTAGCGCTGGCCCAGTGTTTCAAACGTTCTGTCAGCCGGTAAGGATGCGGCTCCAGCGCGATAGTAGAATTCAGCAGCACAATACCGCCAGGACTTCTGCGCTGTTTGATGTTAATGCTGATCGTATCAACTTTTCTATACCCCTGTATATTTTTTTTGTGCGCAATCATTACGAGGTCATGCCCTTATTTGATTCAAAGGTTCAAAGTTTTCAATGTGCTATTCGCCGACTTTCTTTGCTTTTCCTTCCAAAAATAATTTCAACCTTTCTTTTGCTTCCGGCGTGCTTTGGGCAATTGCTGCCATCAGCGATTCCATCATCAAAGCCTGGTCCTGTGATGCATCTGCTATCCTGGGGAGTACGTGCATCAGTGCATAATTTGTCATGTTGGTATTAGATGCAATTTTTTGAGCCAGCTCAAGGCCTTTTGCAAATCCTTTTCCTTCTTCCACGAGGTATTGCGAAATACCAATAATGTTTCCTTCCTCTGCCGGAATCACTCTACCGGTAAGCATCATATCCTGCGTACGCGCCATTCCTATTAATTTGGGTACACGTACCGATGCCCCACCACCTACAAAAATACCACGCTGACCTTCCGGTAATGCATAAAAGGTTGACGTTTCAGCTACACGAATATGACATGCGGCGGCAAGTTCCAAACCGCCGCCGACGCAGGCGCCGTGCAATACGGCCACGACGGGTACTTTGCCAAACTGTACTGTGTCCAAGGCGCGATGCCACATGCGGGAATGATGAATTCCTTCAACTATGTCTATTTCTTTTAGCTCGGACAGATCGAGCCCGGCACTAAAATGTTTTCCTTCGCCGCAAACCAGGGCTGCTTTTGTACCCGAAGGAACAGCAGTAAAAATTTTTTCGATCCCCAGTACGGTTTCATCATTCAATGCATTGCGTTTTTCGGGACGATAAAGCTTCACAATGAGGATATCATCCACCATTTCAGCATGAAGAGACGGGGGCAAACCGTTGAGTATTTTGTTTTCTGATTTCATACGCCAGGACAGTTCTACAATATTTTATAAAAGTCAAGGATCACAGAGTTCTGTTTGCGTTCACCTGTAGCCACAAAAATATTTTTCGTTAACCAGTCATATTTCGCGGACGATGTTTCAAATGTTGGCGTTGCCCGGAAATAATATTCTTTGGGATCCACCTGTTCACCTTTTGCAAGCCGTTGCATCACTTCTGGTGGGCCATGACGATATCCTTTATTGACAATATAAATTAATGCGTCGTCGTCAGTACGCAAAGCATATCTTGCTTCCAACTCCGCAACGCTGTCAGACCTTATTATCTGCCAATCGGCACCACCGGGAACTATCATTCCTTTAATGGAAGGGCCTTCAAAGGTGCCACCTGTGATGGGAATGATTCGCCTGTTCCCGTGTTGCGTAGCGCCGAGATCCATTATTTTATCTACAAGCACTTCCGCTTTAAAAACAAATTCGGTTTTCAATCCATCTTTTCCATCGATAAAAACAGGACTGGCTAAAGCTGAACCACTCAAACCGATTCCAAGGGTCGTTAAAAATTTTCTTCGATGAACGCTCATGTTAAAAGAAATTTACATAATCAAGTCTTCATCCTGCATAACTGTGAGTACTTCATTGTCTCTCAACCTTGCACTCAAAGCCTTTGTTTTTATTAGCTCATAGTGAAAGAAAAATTTCATACTATGCAGTTTCGACTTATAAAACTTCGTCTCTTCAGGGTTATTATTGAATTCGTTTAATTTAAGCTGTGCTACAACACCCTGCTTTACCCACTGCCATGCTATATTAATCAGTGCAAACATTTCCAAATAGAGATTAGCGTCTGCAAGCGCTATTTCTCTTGTGTGTTTGGCAGCAACATCCAACATCTTGTCGCTGATTTTTCGAAACTCCAATAATTCGCCCAGCAACCAGGCCGCATAACATTGTAAATTGCTATGCCGCTGTGCATTTTCAATATCCTTCATCACTTCTTCGTGCCAGTACTGCAAAGTTTTTCCATTGTTACCTATCACTTGCCTTCCGAGCAGCGCCAACGATTGAATTCCTGTGGTGCCTTCGTACAGGCTCATGATACGAACATCACGGGCAAGTTGTTCAAGCATGAAATCTTCGGTATAGCCATATCCTCCCAATACCTGCAGGCCATTGTTTACTGATACTATTCCCATTTCTGCACCATAGGTTTTGGCAACGGGTGTGAGAAGCTCAAGTAAATCATTATAGCGTTGCTTTTCCTCAACGTTACTTACCTTTTCAAGGTCTATGTATTTATAACATTGCAATAAAAATGCAATCGAGCCTTCCACAAAACTTTTTTGCAGGAGCAACATGCGCCTGATGTCAGCATGATGAATAATGGTGACTGGCGGATCATCCATTGACTTATGGTCGGATCTTCTTCCCTGTGGTCTTTCTTTGGCATACTGCAAGGAAGCATAGTAGGCTGCGGACGCAATAAAAGTCCCTGCAAGGCCTACTCCCAATCTTGCTGCATTCATCATTTGAAACATATATGCTAAACCCTTTCCTTCTTCACCAACAAGATGACCGATGCAATCGTTGCCAGCTCCAAATTCAAGGTGCATGGCCGGTGTGCTGCGCTGTCCCATTTTATGATAGATGGCAATCGAATGAACGTCATTACTAACTAAGCCTGAACCTTCCATTCTCCTTTTGGGCACAACAAACAGGGAAATGCCTTTTATTCCTTTTGGTGCGCCTTCTGGCCTGGCGAGTACTAGGTGAACAATGTTTTTTGTGATGTCATGATCCCCGGCCGAAATAAAGATCTTCTGCCCTTTAATTTTATAAGTGCCGTTAGCTTGCCGGTAAGCTGCTGTCGCAATATCACTAAGAGAACTCCCCGCCTGGGTTTCGGTGAGGCACATGGTGCCGGAGTATTCGCCACTTATTATTTTGGTTGCATAGTTATCCACCAGGTGAGGTGATGCGAAACTAATCAGCAACCTTGCCACGCCAACCGATAATGACGTAAACATTTCAAAACCATTGTGTGCGTTCCCCAGGATGAAGTCCATGGCAGCGTACACGGTTTTAGGTAATTGCTGCCCGCCATATTGTTCGTCAAAGCCGGCAGTCAGCAATCCGCTATCACAAAAAAGTTTATAATATGCGTGTACGGCAGGATGCACTTTTACATTTCCATCTACGATTTCCGGAGGTTTCTTATCGCTTTCTTTCAGGAAAGGGCGCATTGTCTTTGCGGCAACGCTCTCTGCTGCATCAAGTACCATGTTGAAACTTTCTTTATCGTGCGCTCCAAAATAAGAATGGTTAGTCAGCTCCAATACATCCAGCACTTCATACAGCATGAAATGAAGATTGCGTCTTGAATAGAGTGATGTTGACATTTTTTTAAACTTGTTAGCGATCTTGTCACTCTTCACTGTTAATCATCACCCGAATGCTCCATTACACTTTTCCCATCGCTTTTTTATACGCATTATATCCTATGACATAAAACAAGGATGCAAGTGTTCCTCCGATAATGAACAAAGCCACCAGTGAAAAACGAATCGCTTTTTCATCGTGAAAAACATAATCAGTAAAAATTGCCACAATGGATGGACCCATGCCCATGCCAATCATATTTATAATAAATAGAAAAACTGCTGATGCCAATGCTCTCACCTGGTTGGGCATTAATTCCTGGATGGCGGTAGTACATGCACCCATTGGCGATGCGAGGAAAAATGATGGCAGCAAGACTGCGGCAAGCACCCAATATGGATTCCCGATAAGTGGAATAAATGAACAGCAGAGGCCGGCAACGCCGGCAATAACACCCACCCGCACACGACCATTGCTGATCCCTTTGCTTTTTAATTTGTCCGCCAACCACCCCCCCCATAAAACACCAGATACGGAACCTGCACAGAGTACCAGGCCATAACTCAGACCGGCTTTAGGCATGCTCCATCCAAATGTTCGATTCAAATAGGTAGGCATCCATGCGCTCATTCCATAATTAATAAATGCAGTGAATGCGGTGCCGATGCAAATTCCAAGATAGGCCCCGGGATGTTTGAAAATAATCGATAATGATTCCCTGAAATTGAAGCTTGACCGTTGACCTGCGATGTGATGGACATCTTTGCGTATGGGTTCTTTTACGGTCAGCATTAGCAATGAGATCACGAGCCCGGGTGACCCAATAATCAGAAAAAGGCTTTGCCAGTAATAAATATCGCCAAACAGCGGTATGTGAATGGTGCCTTCCTTAGGAAGGTTGGCGACGAGGCTGGCACCAATTGCTAATGCAAGCCCAGAACCAAGGAAGATGCCGAGCGTAAACACACTCATGGCAATCGCCAGCTTCCGTTTAGGAAAATAATCCGCGATCATGGAATAACCGGATGGCGATAGTGTTGCTTCACCCACTCCGACTCCCATTCTTGCCAGGAAAAACTGCATGTAATTCTTTACGCCGGCACAAAGAGATGTCATTATACTCCATACTGCGACGCCGGCCATTATAATGTTCCGGCGATTGGACCGGTCGGCAAGGCGACCGATGATTATTCCAAAAATCGTATAGAACATAGCAAAGCTCAACCCCATGAGAAGGCTCACTTTCGTATCACTTAAGTGCATATCCCGTTTAATGAAGGGTACCAATAGGGCAAGTATCTGCCTGTCCAGGAAGGATGAAATGTTGGCCAATGTCAATAAGGCAACAACATACCAGGCATACCTCAGTGACAGCTTCGTGTCGGGCATTGTGACGATACGTGTCATAAAGTCAAGCAATGAAAAGCCAGGCTTTCCAATTCGAATATAAGGAATCCTGATATTGAAAAAAATTTTACTTTTGGGGACCACTGCATGAATCCACGTATATTATACCTTATCAAAAGGGCAGAGATAGAAGTGACGAGCCGGATGAGCCGTGCTTTGGAAGAGTTTGATATTACGCCAATCCAGTTCACAATACTTTACTTCGTGGATTACGATAAAGGCGATCTGTCTTCGGCGCAGCTCAGCCGCCGGTTTTCGATGACTCCGCAAAGCATGAATGAGCTGGTGGCGGTGCTGGAACGAAAAAAACTTTTAAAGAAATCTGTCGACCCGGCTCATAAGAGAATTTTGCGACTGAGTCTTACAGCTAAAGGAAAGAAATTGCTCAAAGATTGTAATGCCGCCCTTGATCTCCTCGAGGAATCACTGTTGCAGGGTTTAACTACAACAGAAACAAATAGTTTAAAAAGTTTGATTGGAAAGATTTTGGAAGAAGCGAGGGAGAAGCAACCGTTAAAGAATTAAAACAAAAGCCTAATTGAAACAAGCATGCAGTTTGAACACTCCATATTGACGTTAGTGAGAACAAATTGTTGTTTCTGTTCCGCCGCCGCCAACCGTGAAAGGAGGAACAAGCAAGGTCGCTCCGGACCAAACCGCAGGATAAGGAGTTGTAATTTGTATGACAACCGTTGATACAATTGGAGTAAATGAGCGATCATTACAACCACTGGTACCATGCAGCCGCCAAATGATTCAACCGTAAAAGGTGATTTCAGCGATGCAGTTTTTACAGGCGACGGTGTTAACAGCCGGTTTTTCAAAAAGGACGGAAAATTTTTTATCAATACGCAGGGTGATGATGGCGTCAATCATGATTATGAAGTTAAGTATACATTCGGGTTTACACCGCTGCAACAATATCTCGTCGAATTTCCGGGCGGACGTATGCAGGTGCCGCGGGTTAGCTCGGATACCCGGCAAAAAAATGGTTTCACCAGTATCCCGGCCAGAAGATCGCATCGCATGATTGGCTGCACTGGACCGGGAATGCTCAAAACTGGAACACTATGTGTGCTTCCTGTCATTCTACCAACCTGCAGAAAAATTATAATATTGATTCGGATAGTTACGATACAACGTTTAGTGTGATCAACGTAAGTAGTGAAAGTTGTCACGGCGCCGGGCAGTCGCATATTGACTTTATAAGCGGCGACGACTATTAGAATGGGAAAAGAATTCCCGGGTCTTATCTTCACCTTGATAAAGGTTCCGGGCAATTGGCACAAATAAATACCTGCGCTCCTTGTCACGCCCGCAAATCTAATCTCAGCGCTTCTTTGATTCAAAGCGGCGAAATCATGGATAACTATATTCCTGAAATCCCCACAACAGAACATTTTCACGCAGATGGCCAGGTGAATGATGAAGATTATATCTACACTTCATTTCTCCAGAGCAAAATGTTTCGCCGGGATGTGAAGTGCAGCAATTGCCATAACCCGCATTCAGGTAACATTCTTTTTGCCGGCAACCAGTTGTGTTTGCAATGTCATGCAAAAACCTATTATGACCCATCCCATACTTTCCACCCCGCGGGCATTACTGGATCTGAATGCAAAAGTTGTCACATGCCCGGAAAATTATACATGGGTAATGATCTGCGTCACGATCACAGTTTCCGTGTACCGCGGCCTGACCTTTCTGTAAAGTATGGGACCCCAAATGCATGCACAAATTGTCACGCTAACAAAACTCCTCAATGGGCGGCAGATGCCGTGATAAAATGGTATGGCCACGCGGAAATATCATTTTGCGGATGATCTTATTCCGGGAAGCAAGACCGGGCTGGCTGCTGAAGGACATCTTATAAAACTTTTGGGTGACACGTCTGTTCCTGGCATTGTGAAAGCTACGGCAGCGGATTACCTTGGCAGCATCCCTACACAAAAAAGCTTGGAGGCGCTGGTAAGATGCCTCGCAGATAATGATGCACAAACAAGGTACAGGGCACTCAGAAATTTATCAAATTTCCCGGCTGAAGACTGGCAGGGAAGTGTAGGACCTTTGCTTTCCCATAAAGTGAGAGCGGTTCGCATCGCGGCGGCCGATCTTTATTCTACTCTGCCCAGGAAGGAAATACCCGGGCGATATTCACAGGCATTTTCTTCAGCACGCAGCGAGTTGCAAAGCTACCTGGCTTACCAGGCAGATTTTTCAGTTGGGAATTTGATGATAGCTGATTATTACCTGAAAGTGCAGGATTATAATAATGCCGAAAAATTCTATCTGCGTGGTTTAAGAAAGGACAGCCTGATGAACTATGCCCGGCTTAATTTATCAACGGTATATAATGCGCTTCAGAAGAATGACCAGGCTTTACAAGTA
>Ga0207701_10002980_pt1 | contig 17467 bp, 11 predicted proteins | sample KBSSwiSSwithPhiX_FD_184294 | JGI IMG/M metagenome (GOLD analysis project Ga0207701, IMG submission 184294) | Switchgrass rhizosphere bulk soil microbial communities from Kellogg Biological Station, Michigan, USA, with PhiX - S5 (SPAdes) (version 2) | ecosystem: Environmental > Terrestrial >... | reverse complement strand
CTTTAATTATGGCATGGGCGGTCGTGCGCGACCTATCTTCCGCCTGAAGGCGGAGAGATTCCACTCGGCCCGGATCATGCACGCCGCTGCGCGGTTTGGCACGAATGTCAGGCGCGGGATACGTAGATTTCGGTATCTCCCGGAGAGGAATAGCGGCGCTCGCGCTCGTCCTTTCGATCGCGCCAACCGTTGCCGCGCAATCAATTAGCGACGCACGCCGCGTCGAATTCACACCATCGTCGGACCACGGCACGATCGATCCCGTCACCGGCTTGGCCCTCGTCAATAGTTACACAGTGGATGTGTTCTTCGCGGGCGGCACCGTAGCGGTGCAGACGGCCAATCTCGGCAAGCCGACTCCTGACGCGGATGGAATGATTCGCGTCGACTTCGTCTCGCTGCTCCCCAGCCCGCTCGCTGCCGGCGTGACGTATGAAGCTGTGGTCAGCGCGGTTGGACCAGGAGGCACAACCCCGAGCGCGCGCTCGAACACATTCTCGTTTAGCGCTCCGTGTGCGCCGACCATTTCTCCGACGAGTCAATCGCTGACGGGCGCTGGTGGGACAGCTACTACAACTGTCACGGTCGCAGCCGGATGCGCGTGGAGCACCGCCAGCAACAACTCTTGGATTACGGTGACGTCGGGCGCGACCCGATCGGGACCCGGAACAGTCACGTTGAACGTCGCAGCGAACGCTGCACCGACTTCGCGAACGGGCACGGTCACGATTGCCGGCAGCACCTTCACTGTGAATCAGGCCGGAACGCCGTGCTCGTTCACACTGTCGCCGACGAATCAGACGTTCCCGGCGGCTGGCGGCAGTGCGACTGTCAATGTCACGACAGCCGCAAGCTGCACATGGACCGTGACTGGCGGTTCGTCGTGGCTGACCATCAGCAATGGCGGCACGCATACCGGTCCAGGGAGCGTAGGAATTACAGCCGCGTCAAATCCGACGACGCAGTCGAGAAACACGACGCTGACCATCGCCGGCACGAGTTTCGTCGTGACCGAGCAGGCTGCAACCTGCACATACACGGTCACGCCACAAACGGTCACAGTAAGTCCCATCGGCGGAAGCGGCACGCTGAATGTGACGACCCTCTCCTCCTGCGCGTGGACGACAACGTCCAGTACGTCATGGATTTCGCTTGCGGGAGCAGGTCCAGGATCCGGTACTGCCACCTATACGATTGGCGCGAACGCCGGCACAACAGCTCGCACGGCGACGGTCACGATCGCTGGTGTAACAGTCACGTTCAATCAGGACATTCTCACCGCGCCCACTCCTCCATCCAACCTGCGCATCATCAAGTGAACTCCGGCAATTGCTGAGTGCTGAATTCTGATTGCTGATTGGCAGGTTCCGATCAGTTGCGTTCAGCTCAGGAAGTCCCTGCCGCGGAGCTAGCTCGTTCGCTCTGTCGCCAACCACGGTGTCATGCGCACCCGTCACTAACGTGTGATTCAACGTGAATGTCCGAGATGCCACGATCGTTCAGCGCGCCCTGGACCGTTCCTCGGCCTGGCGCGAAGGAAATAACTGCGGGATTGCTTAGAAGGCGCTGGGTAGCAAACCATGGGCTCACGTCGTTGTCGTTTCCTCTTCTTGATCGTTGTGTGTGCGGTCGCTGTCTCGACCACAAGTGTCGACCGCGTTGCACCGCCAGTTGCGCTGGCGCAGGCAGCGAGTGGATCAGGCAAGATCGCATTCACGAGCAACCGGGACGGCAACGACGAGATCTACGTGATGAACGCCGACGGGACATCAGTCGTGCGTCTCACCAACGATCCGGCGAGCGATCAGCAGCCGGCGTGGTCGCCCGACGGCAGTCGCATCGCGTTTACAAGCAGCCGCACTGGCAAATTCGAGATCTACGTGATGAATGCCGATGGGACGGGCGTCGCGCGGTTGACGACCACGACTACACAGTCAGGCAGCACACGGCCCGCGTGGTGCGGCAATCGAATCGCGTTCGAGAGCGACCGTTCCTTTGAGTTCTTCGCCGACATCTTCGCGATGAACGACGATGGCACGGCGCTAACGCGTCTGACCACCGACAACACCGCGCTGGAACGGCAGCCGGCGTGGTCGCCGACGTGCGATCGGCTGGCATTCACGAAGGACCCGATGGCCAACGCCGAGATCTATGTGATGAACGCCGACGGAACGGGCACGAGCCGGATAACCAACAGTCTTGGCAGCGATCGGGATCCCGCATGGTCGCCTGACGGCGCCAGAATCGCCTTCTCGAGCACGCGTGCCGACGCAGTCTTCTACGAGACTTACCTCGTCAACGCCGACGGCACCGCCGCGACGCGCCTGACCGACAGTGCGGGCTCGAACTCACGGCCGGCGTGGTCGCCGGACGGCAACAAGGTCGCCTTCGTCAGTAGTCGCGATGGCGACGACGAGATCTTCGTCGTGAATGCGGACGGAACCGGTGTAACGCAGCTCACCAACAATACTTTCTCGGATCGCGATGCCGCGTGGTCGGAGACGTTGCCCGCTGAGATTGGCGCATGGCCGAATGAGCCGACGAACTTCGCGACCTTTAACGATCAACCCTGGAACGATCTGGCCGGAGGCTGGGGCTGGCTGCGCCGCGGCAGTTCCAAGGACCCCGACATCTTCGCCGAGGCGACGGCACCCTTCTCGCCGCAGAACGTGCTGCGCATGATCTTCACGCCGGACATGGCGAACAACACCGACTCCAGCGTGCATTGGCTCGGCCTGCCCGGGTCGGACGAGATCTATACAGGCTGGTGGATGAAGTTATCGTCGAACTGGACACCCACGCCAAGCGCCGCCACGCAGATCAGCTATCTCTATGGAGGAGGCGGCGGCGGTCACGTCTTCACGAGCTTCACGCATCCGTGCGTGTGGCCGGACCAATGCTCACCGGAGGTAGAAGGTCCACCGTACAAAATCACCGCCACCACCAATTGGGACGCAAGCGGGCGCATCTTGTACCCGAACGTCACGGCAACGCCGATCAACCCTGGAGAGTGGCATCGCATCGAGTTCTACTATCGCTGGGAAACAACGCCAGGCATCTCGGGCGACGGAATCATTCGCTGGTGGGTCGACGGCACATTGAATGGCAATTACACGGCGATTCACTATCCATCTCAACGCGGCTTCCTCGAGTTCCAATACGCGCCGAACCGCGAGTTCGCGACCGCGGAAGAACAGTACATGTATATCGATCACACGCGGATTAGCGTACGTTGACCGTGGCTTCCGGCTTTAGCCGCCGGAAGTGACTGTCAGCCTCTGGCTCCCGGGATGCCCTTGAGGCGATCGCGCTCTGCCCAGCGCTTGTTGCACTCAGCCCACCAGTGATTGACCACTTCCACCGCGGGAGCGGAAAAGATCGCGAGATCGTCCGGTGCGTGATCTGACGACATCACATCGGATGCAAGCGCTCGGGTGTCACCAACCGGATTCGTCTCTCGCTCCATGGCTCTTTTTCTCCAACACGGACAGAGCTTCGCCACGCGGACCATGTGTTCCGCTTTGAGTCTCGTTCTGTCGTTTGAGGTTTTGGGAGCTGCCCTACGCCGTTACAACCGCCGTACCAAAGCGCACGGAAGTGCGTAGCACGGCGCTCGCATGCTCAAAAAGGCCGATAAACATTGAAGGAAATCGTGTAAGTCGATTTCAGAAGTGGTAGACAGGAAGGAAATCTCACGGACCGCGGCGGCATCGACGCGTGCGCAAACTACAAAACTGTTATCCAGTTACATGTTTGGAGGCGTTCACCAGCCAGTGTCTGAAGGTCTGCGCCTACTTTATGAAGTGCGGTTGTACCGTCCCTGCGCTCTGGAAGTAACTTGCACATAATTTCCACTGCGACTCCTCAAAGACGGCGGTTACCCAGTCAATCCCCTGCGATCGGCCCGGTGTGCAGGTCACTCCGGGCTTGCATACGCTATCCCACGTCGAGGGCACCGATGCGCAGGCGTCGCCGTCGCGCGGCTGGTAGCTGCACGGGAGACTGGCAAACTGAATCTTCACCGTCGCCGGGCCTATGTTCGACGACGTGATGCGATAGGTGTTGCGATTCGCATCGACTTCGTTGAACTCCTCGTCGCGATCCTTTTCACAGCGCGGACTCTTGCTGAAATTGCGCACGACAAACGCCGCACCGTTATTGGAATCGGAGAAATCGAGCAGGAACTGACGTGAAAGATCGCCAACTTCTTTCGGCGAGTTGTGCACCGAAACGCTGACGGTTCCCGTCGTCGAGTTGGACCCTGGATCGGAGACCTTGAGAGTCAGCACGATCGATTTCGGCGTCGACGTGCTGGCTGGCGCGCGCCAGGTCACGTTGGCGCCGGAGCCGTTGATGGTTCCCTCTTCGGCGCTCCATTCGAACGTCAATCGATCGGCCGGGGTGTCGGGATCCTCGACGACTGCTGTGACAGTTACCTCTTCATCAAGATCGGCGAAGTTCTTCGGCTCTTGCGGACGTGTGCCTTGCGCTGCGATCGACCTGATCGTCGGCGCGGTGTCGGCCTCGTAGGTGAAACCTCCCGCCAGCGCCCCACTCCGGCCGCTGACGTTGACCATCACGTCCGACGCGCCGGGCGTCCGGATACCCGTCTTCGCAATGATCGACGTCGATGATTCGACAACGACGTCGGTTGCCATCGAACCACCAATCGAAACAACAGCGCCGGCGGCAAAGTGATCACCGGTGATGTGAATCGCCGTGCCGCCGCCTGCCGGACCGTGATTCGGATCGATCGCGCTGACAACAGGCGACGTCGGCGATGGCCCAGTGCTTCCGCCGCAGCGCGCGAAGAGAAGGCCCGCAGCCACGGCGCCGATGCACCTGGTCATGACCGAAAATGTTCGTCGTGTGATCAAGTCAGGATTCGGTGAGCAGGGCTTCGACGATGACGACGTCACGCCAGACGCCGCGGGATTGTGCATGGCGCTTGTAGATACCTACTTCGCGGAAGCCAAGCTGGGTCAACAAAGCGCGGCTGGCGGCGTTTTCCGGGAACACGCGCGAGACGAGCTTCCAAAAGCCCGCCGCCTTCGCTTCCTTTATCAATGATTGCATGGCAAGGCGGCCGGCACCGCGGCCGCGCTCCGATCGGGCAACGTAGACCGAGAATTCGGCGACGCCGGCGTAGCATTCGCGCGAGCGGTATTCAGAGGTTGATGCGAACGCAATGATCTGTCCGTTGCCATCCTCCACAACCACAATTGGAAACCTCGTCCCGAACCATTTCCCCACGTCGTCTGCCGTCCGCGGTCGCGTCTCGAAGGTGGCGATACCGTCTTCGATGCCTTCGTTGTAGATATCGGCAATAGCCGGGGCGTCAGCAGGCGTGGCGCGGCGGGAGAACAGCACTTTTGGCACCCCGGGCACCTTTGGCACGCCTGGCACCCGTTCGCTACTCAATCCAATCGGCAATGAACACATTTGTTTCCCCCTCTGACTTCGCGTTTCGGTTTGACGCGAACACCAGGTGTTTGCCGTCGGGGGAGAACATCGGGAATCCGTCGAATGTGTTGTTGTACGTGATGCGCTCGAGTCCGGTGCCGTCGAGATTGATCATGTAGACGTCGAAGTCGCGCCCTTTCGGATCGCCGATGTTCGACGCAAAAATCAGCCGCTTGCCGTCCGGATGCCACGAGGGCGCGAAGTTGGCCTTCCCAAGCTTCGTCACCTGATGCAGATTGCTGCCATCACGACTCATCACGAAGATCTCCAGCTCCGTCGGGCGCCAGAGCCCCTCCTTCAGGAGCGCGCGATAGTCGTCGAACTCCGCACCCGGCGTCAGTTGTTTGCCGCGAAACGCGAACTGTTTGCCGTCCCATGAAAAGAACGGTCCCCCATCCGGTCCTGGACGATTGGTCAGTCGCTTGACGTCCGATCCATCCGACTTCATCGAGTAGATTTCCATGTCGCCGTCGCGAACGCTGGTGAACACGATCAGGCCGTCGGGTGCGATGGTCGCCTCGGCATCGTAGCCGGCCGTGCGAGTCAATGGCGTGAGGTTGGATCCATCGGGATTGGCCCGATAGATGTCGTAGGCGTCATAGATCGGCCACACATATCCGCGCTCGTAACTGGGCCGCGGCGGACACGTGGGCGACGCCTCATGCGTCGATGCATAGAGAATCTGCTTGCCCCCAGGATAAAAATACCCGCACGTCGTCCTTCCCTTTCCCGTGCTGACTTTGCGCAGCTCGGTGCCATCGATCTTGATCGTGTAAATCTGATCGCAGGGATATCCGTCGCGCGCCGACTGAAAGATCAGATGACTGCCGTCGGGCGAGAAATACGCTTCGGCGTTTTCCCCGCCGTGCGTCAACTGCCTGATGTTCTTGAGATGACGCTCGGTTTCCGGCTTCGCCGTCGATGGCGAGGGCGCCTGGGACCACGCGACCAGAAGAGCTGAACCAATGAGGGCTGCTATCGAGAGCTTCATAGTTGATTCGAGTTAGAGAGACGATGAGCGGAGACGCGTTAAGATTACCTGAAATCCCCCATGTCCCATACGGCGCAGGCCAAACGGGTCCTCTTTGTCTGCCGTCTCAATCGCCACCGCAGCGCCACCGCCGAGCGCATCTTCTGCAAACGCAACGACCTTGATGTGAGGTCGGCCGGCACTGAAGAGGATGCGCTGGTGCAGGTCAATGCGCGCATGATCGAATGGGCGGACATCATTTTCGCGATGGATCTATTACAGGTCGAGGCATTGCGGCGGATGTTCCCCGCGCACCCGGCGCTCGAGCGCGTCGTCTGTCTGGATATCCCGGACGAATTCGTGTTTTTGCAGCCGACGTTGGTTGAGATGCTGAATGAAAGAGTGCCGAGGCATCTCTGAGTCGACCTTCAGAGCTCCTCGCCCCGAAGACGCAATGCATTCAGGATGACCGACACTGAACTGAAGGTCATCGCCGCGCTCGCCCAGATGGGACTGATCAGCAGACCGATGAAGGGATAGAGGATACCGGCGGCGACGGGGACGCCGATCGCGTTGTAGATGAACGCGAGAAACAGATTCTGCCGAATGTTGCGCATCGTCGCCCGACTGAGGTGACGCGCACGGAGGATGCCGCGCAAGTCCCCTTTGACGAGCGTAATCCCGGCGCTCTCAATTGCCACATCGGTGCCGGTGCCCATCGCGATGCCGACCGCTGCGGCAGCAAGCGCCGGCGCGTCGTTGATCCCATCCCCCGCCATCGCCACGACGCGGCCCTGGGATTCGAGCCGACGCACGAGATCCCGTTTGTCCGTGGGTAGCACTTCCGCGTGGACGTCCGATGGCGGGATGCCCAGCGCGGTCGCGACCGATTCGGCCGTCGCGCGATTGTCGCCGGTCATCATGATCACGTGGATGCCATCGGCTCGGAGCGCGATGAGGGCATCGCGAGTGGTCTGCTTGATCTTGTCCACAATGGCAAACAGGCCCGCTGCTTTGCCGTCGATTGCGGTATAGACGATCGTCTGTCCTTCGGTGCGAAGTCTTGACGCCTCGTCCTCCAACGGAGCGACATCGACGCCGCGGTCATGAAGGAATGTCTTGGTGCCCGCGAGAACGACGTGACCTTCGATTTCACCGGCGACCCCCTGGCCGGTGATCGATTCGAATCTGGTCACCGTGGGTAACGTCAATTGACGCGCACGCGCCTCGTGCACGATCGCCTGCGCCAGCGGATGTTCGCTGGCCTGTTCAAGCGCGCCGACGATGCGGAGCAAGCGAGAGTTAACGTCGATCGTCCGAGTCTCGGGGTCAGACCTGGTTGACGTGGGGTCAGACCCCGGCCGCCTGAGATTCTTGCCGGCGTCAGACCCCACGTCGGCGACGTCTGACCCCATCGCAAGAATGCGTGACACGGACGGCCTTCCCTCGGTCAGCGTGCCCGTCTTGTCCACCACCAACGTATTCACCCGTTCGAGGCGCTCCAAGGCCTCGGCATTGCGGATCAGCACTCCAGCCTCCGCGCCGCGGCCGGTGCCGACCATAATTGCCATCGGCGTGGCGAGTCCCAGCGCACATGGACACGCGATGATCAGCACAGCGACAGCACTCACCAGTGCCATCGCAAAGCGTGGCTCCGGTCCCCAGATGCTCCACGCAACCAGCGCCATACCGGCGACGATCACGACGGCCGGCACGAAGTATTCGGCAATCTGATCCGCGAGCCGCTGAATCGGCGCGCGCGTGCGCTGGGCTTCCGCAACCATTCGCACGATTTGTGCGAGAAGCGTCGATTCACCGACGCGGTCGGCGCGCATGATGAACGAGCCGGTGGTGTTCAGCGTTCCGCCAGTCACGCGATCGTCCGAGTTCTTTTCCGCCGGCACCGACTCGCCGGTCACCATCGATTCGTCGACGAAACTGCGACCCTCCGTGACGACGCCGTCGACCGGCACTCGCTCTCCAGGCCGCACCCGCAAGAGATCGCCAACGTGAACGGAGGCGATTGGCACATCGCGTTCACCATCCGCTTCGACGCGCCTTGCGTTCGACGGCGCGAGGCGCAGCAGGCCCTTCAGCGCGGCACTCGTGCGCGATCGCGCGCGCAACTCGAGCACCTGGCCAAGCAACACCAGCGCGGTCACCACAACAGCCGTGTCGAAGTACGGCTCGACCTGTCCGTGCATCCGGAAGCCTTCAGGGAACACGCCCGGAACAACGGTGGCGACCACGCTGTAGAGAAATGCGGCGCCGATCCCGAGGGCGATCAGCGTGAACATGTTCGGACTCTGATGGACGACCGACGCCCACCCGCGCGCGAAGAGCGGCGCGCCCGCCCAGAACACAACGGGGATCGACAGCGCGAGTTGCAGCCAGTTTGCCCAACCGGCGATGCGATGAACGAAGTCGGGCGCGACCATTCCGACCATCGCGAGCAACATGACCGGCGAGCCAAGAACCGCCGCGGCGTAAAACCGCCGCTCCATGTCGATCAGCTCCGGGTTGGGCCCCTCGTCGAGTGTCACCCGATCCGGTTCGAGCGCCATGCCACAGATTGGGCAGCTTCCTGGACCGACCTGGCGAACCTCCGGATGCATCGGGCACGTGTAGATCGCGCCCGGAACGACCGGCTCGGGCTCGCGCGGGTGCAGGAACGACTCAGGCGCCTCGGTAAACCTCTCCAGGCATGACGGGTGGCAGAAGAAGTACGTGGTGCCGTTATGCACGGTACGGAGATCCGTCGATGGATCGACTTCCATTCCGCAGACCGGATCTATCGGTGGCGATTCGGGTTCGGTTGCCGGGGTATGCATTGCGTGTGGTGGCGTGGCCTACCTCTATTATGACTTCCCCTGTCGGTCGGTCGTCCCGGCGCCGAGCACAATCTTGGAACACACGCCTGATTGTCACGTAGAATACGAACATCTTCGTAGACATTGAGGCACCGGAGGCAGTAAGAGGGCACGATGCTGCACACGACTGTTCAAGACGTGAAGTACGCTCTTCGACTACTCAGACGCAGTCCTCTGTTCACTCTGACAGCGGCACTCTCGCTTGCCATAGGAATCGGCGCGAACACGACGATTTTTTCCGTCGCGAGCACGTTGCTGTTGAGACCACTGCCAGGACTCGAAGACCCGTCGCGGCTGGTTGACGTCGGTCGGACCCAGAATGGACGCGGATTCGACAACTTGTCGTACCCGAACTATCGCGATTACCTGGAACGTCAGAAGTCGCTGATCGACGTGTATGCCTACCGGTTCGAGCCACAACCACTGAGCCTCGCAACGAGTACCGATGCACAGCGCATATACGGCCAGATCGTGTCGGCGAACTACTTCACGATTCTCGGCGTTCGTCCGTTCCTGGGGCGACTGCTGCTCAACAGCGATGATGCCCCAGACCGCTCGCATTCAGTGGTCGTCCTCAGCTACGACCTGTGGACGAAAACATTTTCCAGCGATCCATCGATCGTCGGTCAGACACTCTCTCTCAACAGCAAACCGTTCATGGTGATTGGCGTGGCACCGCGAGGCTTCCAGGGGACAACCTTGCTCAAGCCGGATGCGTGGACGCCGATCGCGGGAGTGTCGGACACCATGCCGCGCGCCAGCGCCGGCATCGTGAACAATCGCGCGGCAGTCTGGCTGGTGATGGGCGGACGCCTGAAGGACGGAGTCACGATCGCGCAGGCAAACGCAGAAGCGCAGTCGATCGGTGCGAATCTCGAGAAGGAGTACCCCGACGCGAACAGAGGCAAGAGTTTCACGGTGAAGCGATCGGCGCTGATGCCCGGAGAGACGGCGGCCGTCGCCGGCTTCCTTGGCCTGCTCGCCGTCATTGTTCTGCTCGTATTGTCGATCACGTGCACCAATGTCGCCGGCATGCTGCTCGCGCGAGCGGCTACGCGACGCCGCGAGATCGCAGTGCGGCTGGCAATGGGCGCAGGACGTGGACGTCTCGTCCGTCAGTTGCTGACCGAGACGATGATTCTGTTTGTCGCCGGCGGTCTCATCGGCCTGGTCATCACCAACGCCCTGACGAGCATCCTGCTGGCGGTTATCCCGAAACTGCCACTTCCGGTTGACTTCACCGTTCGTATCGATTGGCGTGTCGTCGCGTTCGGGATCGCGATCTCGTTTATTTCAGCGATGCTCTCGGGAGTCGCCCCGGCGCTCCAGGCATCGCGCGCCGACCTCGTTCCCGCGTTGAAGACGACGGGGCTCGACTCGGGGAAACGGCGCCTCCGGCTGCGAAACATGTTCGTTGTCGGACAGGTGACGATGTCGCTGATGCTGGTGATCGTCGCGGGCCTGTTCCTGCGCGCGCTCGAGCATGCCGCGGCGATCCAGCCGGGGTTCGATGAACGTCGAGTCGATGTGGTGCAACTCGACCTGTCACTCTCCGGCTATACGGCCGAAACGGCACGTCCCTTCGTGCGCGAGTTGTTGGATCGCACGCGCGCTCTTCCAGGAATCGAGAGCGCGACGCTTTCTGTCGATCTCCCACTCGACGGTGGACGCATGGGTCTTGGCGGCATCCGGGTCCCCGGAAAAACGCCGCCGCGCGGCGAGTATTTTCAGGCCGACTGGAACGTCGTCGAACCGGGACTCTTCAAGACGCTGAAACTACCGCTGGTCCGCGGACGCGATTTCAACGACATGGACACAGCCAGTTCGATGTGGGTCGGGATAATCAATGAAGCGGCTGCGACGCAATACTGGCCGGGTGAGGATCCGATTGGCAAGCAGGTCCTTGTGCACGACGACGCGCCCAGCGCTGCTCCACAAACACTTCGTCCCGTGACCATTGTCGGGGTCACGGCGAACGCGAAGTTGATCTGGCTGACTGGCTCGGTCGAGCCTTACATCTATGTGCCGTTCGCTCAGCGATACCTGCCGCGTGTCTCCCTCGTTGTCAGAAGGACCGGCGATCGCAGCGCAATTCCCGAGGTGCGGACCCTGCTTCGTAACATGAACCCGAACCTGCCGATTACCGAGTCAATGGCGCTCAGCGAACTCACGGCGATTGCCCTCGTACCGCAACGCGTTGCCGCCACCGTGGCTGGCTCGCTCGGCATTGTCGGATTGCTTCTCTGTGCGGTCGGCATTTACGGTGTCACCTCCTACTCGGTTGCGCAACGCACGCGCGAGATCGGGATCCGCGTAGCGCTCGGCGCGGATCGCCGCAGCGTGCTGCGGCTCGTTCTTCGGCAAGGGCTGATGCTGGCGGGTATGGGTACCGCGATCGGGCTCGTGCTCGCTGCCGCGGGGTCGACGTTGCTCGAGAGCCTGCTTTATGGAGTGCGGGGGCTCGATCCGACGACGTTCGGGTTGACCTGCGTGCTCTTCGCGCTGGTGACATTAATCGCAAGCTATATTCCGGCGCGCCGAGCGACCGCTGTTGATCCGATGATCGCGTTGCGGGCTGAATAGCTTCTGGCGGCTGGCGGCCGACACTATACTGCGATCGTGCGCGCGTTTATTGTCGCAGCATGCCTCGTGGGCGTCGGTTGCGGAAAGGCGAACAATCCCGCGCCGTCGCAAGCGGCACCTTCCGCCCGCAACCTCGTCATCATCACCATCGACACGCTTCGCGCCGATCACGTCGGCGCATACGGCAACAAGGACGCTCACACTCCAGCACTCGATCGTCTGGCGCACGACGGTGTGCTGTTCACGCACGCGTATGCGACCGCGCCGATCACACTGACCTCGCACGCGAGCCTGATGACCGGCCGCTACCCTCCGGGCCATGGCGCACGGCATAACGGACTTCGCATTGATCTGAAAACACCGACGCTCGCCGACAAGTTAGGCGAAGCCGGGTTTGCCACTGCCGCGTTCGTCGCCGCGTATCCACTCGACCGGCGATTCGGATTGATCAAGGGCTTCCAGACTTACGGCGATCGCCTGCCGCCGGCTCGCAATAACCGTGTGATCAACGAGCGGCCCGGACGTGAGGTCGTCGACGAAGCACTCCAATGGCTTGTTTCGCATCGCGACAGACGCTTCTTCTTGTGGATTCATCTGTTCGAACCTCACGCGCCGTACGGTGATCCGTCGGATACACGAGGCTTGAGCGCGCGCCAGCGCTACGACCGGGAAATCACGGAAGCTGACACACAGGCCGGCCGCTTGATTGAGGCACTGGCGTCAGTTCGAAACGACACGGTCATCGTTGTTGCCGCCGATCACGGCGAAGCGTTCGGCGAACATGGCGAGATCGGTCACAGTATTTTCATCTACGACACGACGCTGCGGGTGCCGCTGATCATCGCCGGTCCGGGCGTGCCGGGCGCGCGCAAAGTCGACGAACGCGTCGCGCTCATCGACATCGCGCCAACGATGATGGCGATGCTCGGCGTCGCGCCCTTCGACGCCGATGGAATCGACATTCGCCCGGTGATCAATGGCGCCACGCTCCCGAATCGTGAGCTGTATGCCGAATCGTTCGCACCGCTTCTTGATTTCGGCTGGAGCCCGCTGCATTCACTGCGCTCCGATCGATGGAAATATATCGACGCTCCCAGGCCCGAACTCTTCGACATCGGCCGCGATCCAAACGAAGAACACGATCTCAGCGGAGCCGAGGCCAGGCGGGTCGCCGAATTTCATGACGCGTCGGTTCGACGCTCGGGCGCGGCGATGCCGGACGCGAGCGGAATGGATCCCGAGGCGAAGGCTCGATTGCAGGCGCTCGGCTACGCAGGCGGATCGGGAACGGCGACGCCCGGCAAGCGTGCAGATCCGAAAGACCGCAAAGACGAAGCTGCGCGGCTCGCCCAGGTGACATCCGGGGAACTGCGGGGCAAAGAGCTCGAGCACGCGTTGCGCGCGATTCTGAAATCCGATCCAAGTAACCCGCAGGCGAACCTGCGACTCGGATACGTTCTGCTCGAATCCACCAAATGCAAGGAAGCCATTCCACGCTTCCGCTCGGCCATCGCCGCCCATTTGCCCTCGGCTGACGCGCATCTCGGGCTCGCGGGATGCCAGGTGTCCGAGCGCCAGTTCGATTCGGCCGTCGCGACACTGCGCGAGGCCGAACGGATCGAGCCGGGCAATCCCGTGGTCATGGCCAATCTCGGACTCGTGCTGTCCGACAGCGGCCATCCCGCCGAAGCGATCGATCCCTTGCGGCGAGCGCTCACGATCGATCCGGATTTGCACCACGCGCGATTCGGACTCGCGATCGCCTTTGCACGCGCCGGGCGACGCGCGGATGCGACCTCAGCCGCAGAGGAACTCATGCGCCGCCTGCCACCGGATGCGCCGCAGAGACCGGAAGTGGAACGGTTGATTCGAGAAACGCGCCGGCAGCCCTAAGCGACCCGACTTCGCGGACTTGCCCGTCCTTTCACTTTGTCCCGATGGTACTTTCGGGATGTGGACTAACCATTCTTTTGGATGGCCATATCCAAAATGGCCTTACCCCTTATCGCATGACGGCAGGATTCCAACACTTCGTCAACGAATAACGGGCGTTGGTCACCGTTGGCGGTGGTGTCGGGTTTGCGTGCGCGTCCCGGCACTTGCCCCTTCGTCACCAAAATTCTGATGGGACGAATGGCAAAGAGTGGGGTAAACCTTCGCTATTTGCCGTAGAATTAAGCGCTGCACCCCAGATTCGAATCGACTAAGAAGTCCCGCTGAAGCCCATGACCGGTTCGGCGGAGCAACGTTCGCTTCGTTTGCGAGCGTTAGGGTTGTTTTCCAAAGGAGCTTGACAGATGAAGAAGATCATCCTCGCGATGATCGTGTTGTGCGCGCTCGTGGCGCCGTCCATCGCGCTGGCACAGCAGACCACCGGCAATATCAACGGCCGCATCGTCGACGCGCAGGGCGCGGCTGTGCCGGGCGTGACCGTCACCGCCCGCAGTCCGCAGACGGGGTTCGTGCGAACCGACGTCTCCGACGGCGAAGGCATCTATCGTCTCACCGCGCTGCCGGTCGGCAACTACGACATCTCCGCCGAACTGTCTGGCTTCACGACCTACAGCCGCAAAGACGTGACCGTCAACGTGGCGCAGACCACCGACCTCAACGTTGAACTGGCCCTCGCGGGCGTGACCGAATCGGTCAACGTCACCGCTGAAGTGTCGTTGATGAAGACGTCTGATTCATCGGTCGGCGGCGTCGTCGACGTGACCAAGATTGAAAGCCTGCCGCTCAACGGCCGTCAGTTCGCGAACCTCGCGGTGACGATCCCCGGCGTCGGGCTCGGCTTCCACTCGGATCCGACCAAGAGCACGCAATACTCGCCGCAAATCGCCGGCGGCAACGGCCGCAATGTCAACTACCAGATCGACGGCGGCGACAACAACGACGACACGGTCGGCGGCCTGCTCCAGCTCTATCCGCTCGAGGCGATCCAGGAATTCAACTTCATCACCCAGCGCTACAAGGCCGAGTACGGCCGCAGCAACGGCGGCGTGATGAACATCGTCACCAAGAGCGGCACCAACGATCTTCGCGGCAGCTGGTTCACGTCGTTCCGCGACGACAGCATGAATGCGAAGTCGCAGACCGAGAAACTGAGCAACGTCGCGAAGCAGGAGTATCAACGCTATCAGTACGGCGGATCGTTCGGCGGCCCTCTCATCCAGAACAGAGCCCACTTTTTCGCGGCTGCCGAACGCACGCAGCAGGACACAGCCCAGGCGGTGACCACTCTCGGCCTCTACCCCACGGAGGATGGAGTTTTCGCGACACCAAGCCGCGAGAATCTGTTCACGGCTAAAGTCTCATCGAACGTAAGCCCCACTCAGTACTTGTCGGTGCGGTACGGGCGCAACACGAACTCGCAGGTCTACAGTGCCGCCCCCCGACGGACGCCGGACAACTGGGGCGACAGCGTGAACACCTTTAATTCAATCAACTTGAATCACAATTGGGTGCTCGGCGGCGCGAAACTGAACGAGTTCATTTTCCAGTATGCGGACTTTGTCAACAACATCACCGCACGGAGCACCGCCGCGCAGCAGACGTACCCGAACAACGTCATCACCGGCTACAACACCAACACGCCGCAGACGACCGAACAGCGCAAATTTCAGTTCCGCGACGACTTCACGTGGCACGCGACCGGGATGGGCGGACTGGGGCACGACTTCAAGGCCGGCCTCAACTACATCCACGAGCCGCACCTGTATCTGACGTTCTCGTCGGGGAGCGCCGACTATGCATACATGCATCTGACCAACGACATCAACGGGCCGATCAGCCGTGTCACGAGAAACAAAGAAGGCGCGTCGGCGAACCTGCCGATGGACCAGTACGGCATGTACTTCCAGGACGACTTCCGCGTCACCGATCGCCTCACGCTGAATGCCGGTCTCCGTTACGACTACACGAGCGGCTTCCTGATCGATCAGTCGCAGATCCCGAACTACGTGAAGTTGACGACGGCGGCAGCCGCCGGCCGATTCAACGGCGTTCCCGGATTCGACGAGTTCGGGAAGAAGGCCCAGGAAGACAAGAACAACATCCAGCCGCGAATCGGGGCCGTATGGGACCTGCGTGGCAACGGCAAAGACGTGGTCCGCGCAGGCTGGGGCATCTACTACGACTACGGGTATACCAATGCGAACATTCTCATCCCGGGACTGAGCGCGCAGGGTGGCTCGGGCGTCGTCTTCGACGTCAACAACTCCGCGGGAATCAAGAATCCCGACGGCAGCTTTTTCACCTTCGGCCAGCCGATCTCCAATATCGCTCCGCAGAGCGGCATCAACCCGAACTTGCCCATCTACAGCACGCAGGTCGCGGCGCCGCAGATTCGACAGCCGTGGACGGCCCAGACGTCGGCCGGGTGGTCGCACGAGCTCACGCCATCGACCGTCTTCGACGTGGATTACATTCACAGCGACGGCAAGGATATCGGTGTCCGCTGGGCATTGAACACGCGCGTCAACGGCGGCGCGCGACGGTACGCCGACCTTGGTCTGAGCCCTGACAATCCGACGCTGAACATGAGCATCGGCGCGAGCCGGTACGATGGCCTGAATCTTGGCATTCGCCGCCGCATGGATCATCACGTGCAGTTGAACACGTGGTACACACTGGCGAAGGCGACCGGTCGCGGCGGCCAGGCGGTCGACGAGCTGACCACTAACCTGGTGCAGGATTCGCTCAACCCGCTTGGGGACGTGCAGGACGGACCGGCGGCGCGTACCGATGCGCGCCACAAGTTCACGATCAGCGCCGTCATTCAGGCGCCCTACAGCATCACGGTGTCGCCGATCTTCCGCTACCGGTCGGCGCTGCCCATCCATACCTGGTATGGGTACGACAACAACCTTGACGGCGTCAGCAACGACATCTTCCCGACGGCATTCAAGTACACCGGCATCAACGACGCCGGCGTGGCCTCGTCGAAGGAAATCGGTGCGTGCGAAACGGTGAACTGCAGCCGTGGCTCGTCGCTGTCGCAGTTCAACCTCCGCGTGTCGAAGACGGTGCACATCTATCAGCACGTCAACGTCGAGCTGATCGCGGACTTCTTCAACCTCACCAACGCCATCAATCCAGCGTTCAACATCGGGGCGGCAGGGGCAGGCCAGATCTACACTGGAACGCTGGCAAACCACACCGCTAATACTGTGTTCATGAAACCGGACGCGTTTGCCGGCGACGCCGGACAGGGAGAACAGAGAGTCGCGCAACTCGGATTCAGGATCACGTTCTAACTGTTAGTTTCCAGTTTCCAGCTTCCAGCTTCCAGCTGGTCGGGCGCCGGGGCCTTCGGGCATCGGCGCCCTTTTGTTTCGGCGGCTCGGACAAATTCAACAGCCTTCACTGTCACGCGGCGATCTCGGCGGAGAGAAGAACAGGAGAATGGAGAACGGAGGATCATGTGTGTTTTGTTCCTCCCTTCTCCCTTCTCCTGTTTATCTCGTGGCGATTGATGCCGCGTGTCACTCGGCGATCACGGCGGAGAGACACACAGGGAGAATGGAGAACGGAGGATCATTTGTGTTTTGTTCCTCCCTTCTCCCTTCTCCTGTTTATCTCG
>Ga0207701_10002979_pt1 | contig 17467 bp, 16 predicted proteins | sample KBSSwiSSwithPhiX_FD_184294 | JGI IMG/M metagenome (GOLD analysis project Ga0207701, IMG submission 184294) | Switchgrass rhizosphere bulk soil microbial communities from Kellogg Biological Station, Michigan, USA, with PhiX - S5 (SPAdes) (version 2) | ecosystem: Environmental > Terrestrial >... | reverse complement strand
GCCCGACTCGATCCGCTGCGGCGATACCGTGGTGATCGAGAAAAGCGGCGCGCGCCGCTTGGGCAAGAGAAAGTTTACCTTTCCGGAAATCATCTAACCCGCTGGCGTCGATTAAAACGCGAATTTTTCAAACATCTGTTGACGTTCCACTCCGATTTCTTGTAGTTTCCCAAAAACAAGCGATCCAGCAGCAGAGGATTCATCCATGGTTGCAGAAATACGTTTTGGCGTCGAAAGCATCGACCACATCGCCATTCCGGTGCGCGATCTGGCAATCAATCAAGCGTTTTATGTCGATGTGCTTGGGTTGCAATTCAAAACGACCAGGCGCAATCCCGATGGCACGCCGCGCCAGACCTACGTGCTCGCTGGCAACAATATCATCGGCCTGCATCTGCCTGGGGTGGTCGCCGGACCATCTTTAAGCGCCGCTCCGCGCATCGGTGTCGGCGTCACGCGCGAACGACTCGAGCAAATCCAGCAAAATCTCAAAGCGGCCAATCATCCGTTTCGTGGGCCGGTAGAGCACGGCGATGACGGACCCTTGGCGTTGTCAATTTACTTCGACGACCCGGAGGGTAATCATCTGGAGTTTTGCCTTCGTCGCAGCGAACCGTTGGGCGAATGCATCAGCCACACGGTTTTCGAAACACTGAACATGAAAAAAGCCATGACCTTTTATTCAGAAGCACTCGGCAGCGGCGTGCCGATCGCCTCTGATAACGAGATGCTGATTCCCGCGCAAAACGGTCAAATGATCGGCTTAGTGGAAGTCGAAAAATTATCGGACCGGAGCAAAAAGCATGGCCGCGGTTGTCACATGGCCATGGACGTGCCGCAAGATGACTTCGACTCTATGGTTGCACTGGTCGAGCGCTACGGTGGCAGGACCCAAGGCGATAGACGCGCCGAGGATGGCTTGCGTCCCGCAGGCGAGCGCAGCATTTACTTTTTCGACCCCGATAATAATCGATTGCAGATCACCGCTCATGCGCCGAATCAAGTGGAAGAACTGCTCTCCGATCAGGAAAAATGGCGGCGCATCGTCGCCAGCCGCAAAGCACAAGGCCGTGGCTTAAGTCGTTGGGAGTCGGGCGGTAAAAAAGTAATCTAAAAATCCCTTTTGCAGTAAGGCTAGTAAGTTCATTCGGATTTGCGCGCTAGAGCTGGTATTCATCGTTTATTTCTTCGCCACAATCAAAGTCGTTCCTGGCAATGTCTTCGGAATATCGCCATGGATTTCAATCGACTTGAAGCCCGCCTTCTGTAACCAGTCGGAATACTGCGACAACGTCCAGCACTCGCCTTCCGGCGTGTGCGTCAAAGTGTAAACGGAAAAGCGCAACGCGAAAGTCGGTTCGGTGCGCTCCTCGTTCGGTACAAAGTCGTTGACGACGAAGATACCGCCGGGTTTGAGCGCCGAATAGGCTTTAGCAAATAGTTCCTGATTCCCTCTGGGCGATTCGAAGCGGCAAAAATTGCTGGCGAGAACTAAGTCGTAATAATTCGTTTCGATGGGCGCCGTATGGTGCTCGCCGTCGATGAAACGGATCTTGCCGTCCAAACCGCGCTCTTTATTAGCTTTCTTAGCGACCGCATTCACATTGGGCCAATCTAGTTGTGTGACCTGCGCTGATGGATCCCGGGACAAAATAGTCATGCCGAAAATGCTCGAACCACCGGCGATGTCGAGAACTTGGATCCCTTTGCGCGCGCTGCCGATTTTTAGGATATCGCAGAGCGCTTTCGCCGCAGGCTCGGCGATGACGATGATTCCGAGCACTAACTTTTCCCACACTTGCAATTCGGCACCGGTGTCCATGCGGCTGAGCGGTTTGCCGGTCTTGAGCGACTCCTTGAGATGAGCCATGCCGTCCCAAAGCGCCAGCGCCACGTGGCGAAAATCCCCGACATAAGAGGGCTTCTCTTTGACCAGAAATACGTCGGCCGTGGGGGTGAGAAAGTATTTACCACCGCGCTTTTCGATCAAGCCTAAAGCCGGCAGGCTATCGAGAACAATGCGCGTGGCGCGTGCATCCGTTCCGGCCGCGCGCGCGATTTCTTCGGCGGATTGGAGGCCTTTGTGGATGAGTGTGAAAAAATCGTATTCGATTGAGGCGTCGAGGATTTGGCTATTCGCGAAATCTCCCAGGATCCGCATCAACCGGCGGGGCGACAGCTCTTCGTTGTTGGTTTCGCCCATGATTAAACTTTGTAGAATCCTTCTTTTTTAACGTATTGGTAGACCCCCTCGAAGAACCAGGCAAAATAGGCTGTGCCGGTGCGCAGGCAATATTCTAAATTGAATCCCGGCCGGGTGTCGGCTTTGCCTTCTTCGAGCAATTTTTTCAGAACCATCCAATCCAGGTCGGCGTGCGCCATCACGCCGTCGTGCTCTTCGAGATCGGCCTGCGCGTGCATGCGGAAGTAAACGATCTTGTCTTCCGGAATATTAAAGTTCTTCCGGAGCGTACCGCCGAAGAACTTGGCCCAGTGACCGACCGCTTCCTCGACACAGAACGATGCCCACCACTCGACCATCGTGCCTTCATAGAGCACGCCGCGATAATATTCGAGAAACGCTCGGCACTCGGGCAGCATCTCATATTCGATCATTTGATCGTTGGTGAGGCCGAAGTTGCGGCCTTGCTCGAGCACGATTTGAATGTGCCCCGGCGGTTTGGGATGGATCATTTCATCGGCGACATGGTTGGCAAAGTGTTTTTGCAGCTCGGGATGGCGCTTGAAAAAAGGCAGGTGGCGCTGGTAGGCGACGCCGTGAAAATTGTTGATCTCGGCGACGAAGCCGTACCAGTTCTGCCAAAATACTTGGATCGCTTCCATCGGCAGCGTGCCATTAGCCATATCGGTATGGAAACGTCCTTTGATGAGCCAGCGCTCTGCAATATCAGCCAGATATTTTTTTAAATCTGCGACAACCTGATCCGCCTCTTGAGGCGCGAGCTTTTTGCCGGAAAAATCTTGCCTTCCGAGTCCCATAGTCTTCTCTCCTTCTTTGATTAATAGAGCGCGCCGGGGTTCAGAATATTGTTGGGATCGACCAGTTGCTTAATCTCCTTGATTACGTCGTAAAGGTTGCCCAGCCGCTGATAGGGCACCGGCCCTTTGGTGCTCAAAGTCGGCGCGGTCCAGACCACGCCGCGCTCGTTGCTGAACTGCTGCACCATACCCATCCACTTGCGAAGTTTGCCGACGTCTTCGTCGTCATAGGGATTGTAGAAGACGAAGTACTCTTCTTTGATGCCGAGATCGCGCGTGACGTAACTGTCATGCTGCGGCGAATGCTCGGCGTCCCAAAGCCCGCTCTCACGCTTGGCGGCTTCGTCAAGATCATACATTTCTTTGAGAAACGTCAGCGGATACATCTTGGACGTGACCGCGAACATGCCGGTGTGGCGCACCACCGAGCCACACCAGCCGTCCGGCCCCATAATATGCCAGTCCGGCCAGCCATGCAGACCATGCTCTTGCGCTTCAGCGCCCATTCCCTTTTCGGCGATCTCAGGTACGTCGATGCCCCCCGCGTCATGATAAATGCGCCGCATGCGTTTCTCTTTAAATGCCAATTCGTCTGCATCGCGCGCCATCAACATCGTCTTTAAGAAAAACCAGCTATCGTCAGGAACTTTGCGCTTGTCGTATAGGCCGTCTTCCATCGGCCAATGGTATTGCCAACGGTCGGTGAAGTGAATGTCGTAAACCACTTCACCTTTGACCAACTGCATCAGCGCGTTCTGCGCTTCCGCGAGTTGATCGCGCCGGAATGAATAGCAGTAATCATGCAGCCATTCGCGCCTGCCTTCGACGGCGCGCAAACAAACCTTACTGATAATACCCATGGAACCGGCGGCGAGGGTGAAAAGGCCGAGCAAATCCGGCAAGTGAATCCACTTTTGAAAGGGACCGAATGTAGTGCCCTGATTCGCGAGCGCGCCGAGCCGAATGGTCTCGCCGTTGGCAAATATCACTTCCAAACCGAGCACCATGTCGGCAATCCAGCCGTAGCGCGTCATGCCGTAGCCGATGCCGCCTTTATTGATCATCGCGCCGATGACGACCGCGGGACCATAGGTGCCGAAATTCGGCAGCATCAGTCCATGCTGGCGCAAGGCGTGATGAATGCCGTACACGCTCGCGCCGCCCTCCGCGATCACGTATTGCAGGGCAGGATTGACTTCAAGGATTTTGTCCATGCCGAGCATATCGAGAAGCAAGCCACCTTTGAGCGGCGAGCTGATGCCCATACCGACGCCGCCTTTGGCGACGATCGGGATCTTGTGCTCATTGGCGAATCTTAAAATATCGGCGACTTTGTGATGGCCGTTTGCATCGGACTCGATCCGCACGATGACATCTGGCAGGGCGCGATAGGCGCCGTAGGCGAGCGTGTGCTGGTAGTTGATCTTGTCGATGGGGTTGGTGGAAACGCGTCGCGAACCGACAATCTCGGTCAGTCTAGCGATGATCTCGTCGAGAGAAAGCATAGGCAAACAATTGATAATGGAGAATGGATAATTGAAAATTTAGAATCCGGGCGTTCTCAATTATCCATTATCAATTATCAATTTTTAGAGCTGCAGATGACTACCGCCGGTAATCAAGATATGGCTCCCGGTGAGCATACTGGCTTCATCACCGGCCAAAAATGCGATCGTGCCGGCGATATCTTCGGGATAGAGATGCTTTTTCAACGGCCGAGTTTCCTTCACTCGCTCCCTATACGCCTCGGGCATGATCATCGACGCATCGGTCAACGTGAAAGCCGGCGTGACGACATTGACCGCGATCCCCAACGGCCCCAACTCGATCGCCATGGTGTTGGCCATCGACTCGAGGGCGGACTTGGCGGCGGCATAGGCTCCCATCCTGGGCAACGGCTGCTGCGCCAAGCGCGTGCTGACGACGATAATGCGGCCGGCTTTTTTTTCTTCCATCGCCGGTAGACAGGCGCGGGTACAATGGAAAAATGCCGACAGCTCATGCTCGATGGCGCGATAAAAGCTTTCCCACGAGAGTTCGTGCAGCGCGCCGACGTCAAAGGGAAAATAGGCATTGTTGACCAAAACGTCGATCGTACCTAACTCACGCTGCGCGGCCGCGACCATCTGCTCGACTTGGTTTTTGTCGGTCACGTCAGCTCGAATGATCGCGCTGCGCCCCCCGCTCTCGGCTATTTGATCGGCTATTTTTTCGGCAGCCTCTTTGTTCTGATGATAATTGATGGCAACCGCGGCGCCGGCCTGAGCCAGACGAACGGCCGCGGCGGCGCCGATACCGCGGCTGGCGCCGGTTACGAGCGCGACTTTACCTGTCAAGGGGCGACTATTTAACGGCGCAGCCATTGCGCGGAAATTCGTTAGATCGCGACGGCATCTTCCGCCGCGCCTTTTTCGTACTTGGCAGCGTTCCCTTTAAAAGATAGAAATTTCATTTTCACATACGGGGAGCTGTAGCCGTTCAAGATCCGATCGACTCTGCCCGGCTTGCCATAGAAAGATTGGAATGCCCAACCGGTCAGTTCGCCGAGTTGCTGGCGGGAGAGATGTTTGGTCGGCATCACACAATGCTCGAGGTCGTAAAGGCTGAGGTTGTCAATTTCAATCAAGCTTTCCTTGACGGCTTTCTTGTAGATCGGCGAGCCGGGAATCGGGTTGAGCAATTGAATCATGACGATGTCGGGGTCGATTTCGTCGACCGCCTTGGCGCGCTGGCGAATTTTGGCTTCGTCGTCTTCCCAAAAGCCGTTCAGATAGGTGGAAATCGTCGAGATGTCGTTCTTGCGCAGGAATTGAATCAGGTCTTTCAATTCCTTAACGCCGACTTTCATCGGGCCTTTGTGCGCTTCGGCGATTTCCTCGTCAGTGCCGCCGTCGATGCCGATCAGAACTTGATAAAGACCGACTTTTCGCAAGCGCGGCACCAAATCGGCATCACGGATGAAGTTCTGCGCCCGGCTTAAACAAAACCAGCTCATATCGAGCTTCTTTTCTTCCAGCGCTTCGACCAGATCGACCATTTTCTGACGATCCGAATTGAAGTCATCGTCCATAAAGGTCAGCGCTTTGACGCCATACTTCTTGTTGAGCAGCTCCATTTCATCGGCCACGGCCCGCCCGCCGCGCGTGCGATGGGAGCTGAAATCACGCGGATTGCGCGGGTCGACCAACCACCATTCATAGCAGAAGTGACATGCCCCTTCGCAGCCTCGGGAAGTGACCGCCTCATTGTAGTTGGGAATCACAGAGTAGCCGTAGTACTTGTCCATCGGGAAAAGGTCATATGCGGGCATCGGCAGCTCGTCGAGATTGCTGATTACCGGGCGCGCCGCGTTAAGAATGATTTCATCGCCATCGCGCCAAGCCAAGCCGCGGATGGCGCCGAGCTTCGGCGCGGTCTTTTTCAATTCCTCGAGCAATTCCCAGAGCGGATATTCGTTGTCGCCGAACACGCCAACGATGGCGAAATCCAACTGTGGATTCTCCGCCATGACCTTCTGCGGCACGGCCGTATACATCAAGCCGCCGCCGATCGTGATCGTTTTCGGTAAAACTTCTTTGATCCCTTGCATCGCCGCATGAAAACGGTTGAGCTGCGCGGCCCCGCCGGCAGCGGCGATCATCGCCCCGAAAAACACCGCATCGGGCTGCCGCCTTTTGACCTCATCGAGCATCTGCTCATCGTCCAGTCCAAGGGCACGGCAATCGAGAACCGACACGTCCGCGGCCTTCTTCTCTCGAATAAAGGCAGCAACCTGAGCATGCAGCGAGTTGACCGCCAGATGTCGGTCCCCCCAAGGCGCCCAATTTCCCATCGGCGGTGTGACAAAAAGAAGTTTCATGGTCTTCTCCTAAATATAAGGGGCAGGAATACTAAAGATGAAAATATTTAATACCTAAACAAATGTCAAGATAACAGACAAATATAGACCGTCATCATTCGCGCCAAAATGCTGACGGATATCTGTTGACAAGGTCAAGCCCTTTTGGTACTGGTGCGCAGGCTGAACAAATGGTATCGTTTTCCTAACTAGATAACAGGAGGGTCAATTTATGGCTCATGCCGCTCAAGAAGAACAATTGTTAGATATACGGGTCGCCGAAGCGTCCGCCGCATATAAATTCTACCTCAATCAGGAACGAAAAATCCTCGGCACGATCGCGGTGATTGGGTTTCTCTTAATCTGGGAAACCATCGGCAACTGGGCTGGTCTCATTAACCCCATGTTTATGAGCGCGCCATCCTTGATTGCGAAGGCGGCTTGGCAGATGTTCGCGTCGGGCGAAATCTGGAATGATCTTTATGTTAGCGGCATTGAGTTTTTCTGGGGATATTTTCTATCCATCATCTTTGCGATTCCATTCGGCATAGCCATCGGCTGGTATAAAAAGTTCGCCTACGTTTGCGACCCCTTTGTTAACGCCATGAACGCTACGCCGCGCGTTGCCCTGTTACCTCTGGTTATCATATGGCTCGGCATTGGTATCCTTTCGAAGGTCGGCATCATTTTCCTCGGCGCGGTGTTTCCACTCTTGATCAATACTCGCGATGGAGTCAAAACCACGCCGGCCAATCTGCTCACCGCAGCGCGGAGCTTTGGTGCCTCGGAATGGCAAATTTTCAAATCGGTCGTGTTGCCGTCGACCGTTCCGTTCATCTTGACCGGCCTCCGTTTAGCGGTCGGTCGCGCCCTGATCGGCGTCATGGTCGGCGAACTCTATGCCGCCACGGCGGGCATCGGTTTCATGATCACGGTCGCTGGCGCAACCTTTCAGACTGACAAGGTCTTCGTCGGCGTGCTCATTTTTGCCATAACCGGCATGATAATGACGGACATCATCGATCGCTACGAGCAGCGGTTCGACAAGTGGCGGCCCAAGGTGGGCGCCGAATAAATACCGCTCTGAACCGACACAAGTTAGCAAAAGGGGCGCTGGCTGAATCCAGCGCCCCTTTTTTATGATTTATCGGACTTAACACCTTCCCGAAATTCGTCCTCACTTAACAATAACCGCGTCGATGGGGCTACAGAGAAGACCTCAAGAATCGAAGCGCTCCTCAAAAACATGCAAGCAGCTCTGTGATAGGCGCGCACCCGGATAACAATTTTAGACCTTTCGTCAACCCCGCTCGTCTTCTGATTTTTTTATTGTTATAGCAATCCGATGAGCAACCCGCGTCGTCAACTGGCTATCCGGGGTCTAATTTTTGTTGTCCTGATCGTGCTCTTGTTTTTTTTCAGCCGTTATATTCCACGGCCCTTCAGTGCTTTTGCCCCGGCGGGCGAGGACTTCGATGATTTCGAGGGAATATATTCGAGCAGTGATAAACTCAGTAAATTTCTGCAAAATCTCGGGCCCTACTCGCCCGCGGTTTTCGTGCTCTTGCAAGTATTGCAGGTGATCGCGGCGCCCTTTCCCGGCGAGTTGACAGGCGTCGCGGGCGGCTATGTCTACGGCGAAACTTTTGGCTTTTTGCTTTCGACCATCGGTCTTTCTTTAGGTTCCTGGGTCGCCTTCGAGCTAGCGAGTATTCTCGGTCGGCCGTTCGTCGAGCGATTCGTCAAGCGCGAAGTTTTGGAGAAGTTCAATTTTCTCACGACCAAGACCGGCACATTGATTTGCTTTGTGCTGTTTCTTTTTCCCGGGTTTCCCAAGGATTATCTCTGTTATGTTCTCGGGCTGAGTCGAATGAAGCTCGGCACCTTTCTGATCGTGTCAATCATCGGACGGCTACCGGGGACCTACCTTCTGACCATGCAGGGCGCGACGATTCGAAACGAAGAGTACCACACGTTTATCCTGCTCGCGCTTGGCTCAATCGTCGCGTTAGGGGCCGCGTATTACTACCGAAACCAGCTCTTTGCATGGATCAAGCACCGCCACGAACATAAATAGTCCGTCGGGTCCTGGCGATAAGATTTTATTAGAAGCTCGAACCGCGGGTCAGAAAATAGAAAATCAGCGCGGCGATGATTCGATACCAGGCAAACGGCGTGAGCTTACCGCGCTGAAGAAAGCTGATAAACCCCTTCACGGCAATCAACGCCACTACAAATGAAATGACAAATCCGACAGCGAGCTGCAGAGAATCTGCAAAAGCCATTTGGTCGCGCATCTTGATCAGCTCATAACCGGTCGCGGCAAACATAACCGGCACGGCAATGAGAAACGAGAATTCCGCCGCGCTTTTCCGTTCCAAACCAAGCAGCATGCCGCCGACGATCGTCGCGGCGGCCCGCGACGTGCCGGGCCAGAGCGACAGCACTTGAAAGAAGCCGACACCGACGGCTTGCCCGAGCGTGAGCGTATCGAGCGTGTTGGTGCTGCGGCGAGAGCCATAGCGCTCCGCCAGCAGGATCGCTATACCGCCGGCCGCTAGCGCCAATGTCACTGCCTCAGGATTAAATAGCCGCTCTTTTATCGCGTGACGTGCTAGATAACCGACCAGCAACGCCGGCGCTGTCGCGAACCCGATGCGCCAAAGCCCGGCCCATCCGTCCAGGGTGGATCGAGCGCCGAGGAGGGATCGGCGGCGCGCCGGAATCAGTCGAACAAACCGGCGCCAGTACAACAGAACGACCGAAAGAATTGCGCCGAGTTGAATGACCACCTCGAAACTCGCCGCCCTCTCGCCGACAAACCCGAGCAGAGATCCAACAACGATCAAATGACCCGTGGAAGAAACCGGCAGGAACTCGGTGAGACCTTCGACGATGCCCAGAACAACCGCGACAATCCAACTATTCATAGTCAAGCTCTGCGACCAGCTTCGGCACAATCACGGCCGCTTCTTCCGCCGATGAACGTTTTTCTCTCACTGTTTTGACACCAAGACGTATTCATCCACGCCGGCGACGCGCTTCGGCATTTGCCCCACCTCCTGCGCCATTCGCGGCAGGTTTTTTTCTTTCAAAATGACCAACAGAGGTTGCGTCGCAGTGTACCAACGCGCGCGGAACTCGGCAAAATCCAGGACGGCTTTTCCCCATTGCGTCCGCGGCTCAGATCGTTTGTTCATCGCAAAATAATTTCCCAGAAAAGTGCGTCTCTTATTGGTATGGGTAACAAACCAAATCGGCCGCTCGGTCTGTAAGTAGAAAGGCATCCCCGCCAAATAGGTATCGTAAAATACGACCTGAGTCGTGGTGGTGAGTTGGGATCGCACTTGCTCGGCAAGCGGCTGCGCGGAACGGGTCGGCGCGATCGCGATCACCATGCGCGTTAAAAAAACCAAAAAGACGCACATACTCAAACCGTGAACCAGAAAAAGCGTCCGCTGTCGTTCCGCCCCGTCCGCCCTCGAAATGATCATGTAGCCAAGCATTAGCACCGAGAAAAGCACATAAAACCAAATAAAGGAGGCTAGGCCATTGACGCTCTCGCGAACGTGGCTCGGGAGAATCGAGGGAAAAATCGTTCCGGCCGCCAAATAGACCGTGTTTAAAATTTGCATTAACCACCCGAGTGCTAAGGCGAAACGCAACTTCGATTCGGATTGCCGGTACAGCCGAACCAGGGTGGCGGCGGTCAAGATTGCCAAGGCGGGAAATATCGGCAGTATATAGTGAGGTAGTTTGGATTTCGAAACAGAGAAAAACAAGAACGGCAGAACCAGCCAGAGGATGAGGAAAAGCGTTTTGTCATCCAAGGTTTTTTTCCAATAATCTTTCACCACGATGGGCAAAACGAAAGTCCAGGGGAAAAATCCGACTAAACCGACGACAATAAAATAATACCAGGGCTCGGAACGGTCGAAGTCGACGGTGGCATAGCGGCCGAAATGCTCTTGCCAAATGTAATAACTGAGAAAACCGGGATTGCGCGCGTTAGCTTGGAGATACCACGGCAAAACCACCGCACAAAATAATAACATGCCGGGAATAAGATAGATGCGCCGTAAAATCTCCCAGCGCTTGCCCAGCAACATATAAAAAAAGATCACCATTCCTGGAATGACCACGCCGATAAGACCTTTGATCAGCGTCCCGGTCCCGAGGGCGAGCCACATCATCGCGCAGAAAATTCTTTGCCGAGCCACGCTGTCGGCGTGGGCCGCTTCATAGAAACACGTCAAAGCCAGGGCCTGACAAAACGTCAACGTCATGTCAAAGATTACGATTCGACTCAGCAGGAAAAATTCAGTGCTGGTCAGTAAAATAAGCACAGCCCATAACGCCTCCCAGCGGCTCCACCGCGCGCGGGCAAATGAATAAACCAACCAGGCGCAAGCCATGGCCGCCAGCGCGGAGGGCAGCCGCGCGGACCATTCGGACACACCAAAAAGTTTGTACGAGAGCGCCACCAGCCAATAGTAAAACACCGGCTTGTCAAGCACGGTATGGAAGTTCTCATGCGGTGTGATCCAATCGTTGAGCACGAGAATTTCACGCGCTTTCTCTGCATTGCGCCCTTCATCCGGGTCATAGAGAGGCGCACCACCAAGCTGATAAAACAAGAAGAACACGACCGCCGCTGCCAAGAGCCAAGCTAGCCAACGCTCTGCTGATTGCAGCAGTACGTGGTCGAGGGACGAAGCTTCGATTTTCTCGGCGGTGTTCATCGCTGGATAGTTCGGGAGGGATTTTAAGTATGCAGATTTACCTGACACCCGCCGATTTGCAAGGTGCATAAGGTAGAATCTCTTGGATAATGGCCCAATGATGGCCCATGGATCATGCTGCCTCGAAAAATCGCTCTATTTGCTCGACTGTCGTACGCATTATTCTTCACCGCAGGCGCGTTGACTTCATTTATCTCGTGGCGTAGCGTGAAAGTGCCTTGCGGGAGGTGCTTTATGTTAGGAAGTCTCGGCGCTCCGGAGCTGATCGTCATATTTATCGTCGCTCTGATCGTATTCGGTCCAAGCAAACTCCCGGAATTCGGCAAATCGCTCGGCGAAGCTATCCGTGGCTTCAAAAAAGCGGTCAACGAGCCGGATAAGACTCCCATCGATAGTGCGCCGTCATCAAACGACGCCCACGATACAAACAAGTCCTGATTCGATTCGTCTCGCGCTGCGCGACTCTAGGCGAGCGATGAATGACCGAGTAAAAGCGGGCTGGCTGGTTTTTGCGGCGCTCTGGCTCCTTGCTCTACCGTCACAAACACATTCCCAACAGCCCATCGCCAGCTTTTATTATGACGATCGCGGCAATGTGATTCGCCAGGCGCAAGACACCAATGGCGACGGCAAGATGGACCGTTGGATTTATTACGATGCCCAGGGGAAAACCGAGCGCATCGAGCAGGACGTCAATTTTGACGGCAAAGCCGACATCGTGATTTATTACGAGGCCGGCAAGCCGGCGCGTCAGGAAATTGCCAGTAAGAATGACGGCCAATTCGATACGTGGCTCTACTTGAACGCCAAGGGAGAAATCGAACGCAAGGGCCAAGACACCGAGCGCTCGGGGAAACCGACTCTCTGGATCTACTATGAAAACGGCCAACCGGTGCGCAGCGAGGAGACCGCCAAAGCGGGAGGCGCCGCAAACCGACGCGTCTTCTACAAAGACGGCAAGATTAGCCGGATTGAAGAAGATACCGACGGCGATGGCAAGCCCGATAGTTTTTCCTATTTCGAAAATGGCCAGTTGGTGCGCAAGGAGCTGGACCGCAAACACATCGGCAAGATCGATCTTTGGGGGCACTATCAAGATGGTCGCCTGGTTAGACAAGACGAAGATTTGCATGGCGACGGCAAAGTCGGCCGAAGCGTCTATTTCCGTGGTGACGAAGTCGTGCGCCGGGAGGAAGATACCGCGCACCGTGGTCGCTTGGACATGATTGAAATTTTCTCTCAAGGTCGATTGACAAAACGTCTGCGCGACACCAAGGGAAACGGCAAGTGGGACACCGTTGCCTATTTTCAGGATAATCAACTCGTCCGCGAAGAACGCGACACCAAGGGAGATGGTCTGTTTGATTTCAGAACGATCTACGAAAAGGGCCAGATCATCGCCCAGGAAGTCGACACGAACGGCGATCACAAGGTCGATGTCTGGGTAAATTTCCGTAACGGCGAGAAGGTGGAGCAACTCGAAGACCAGAAGTATCAGGGTAAAATCACCGCGCGCTACGTCTTCAAGGGCGATCAAGTCATCAGCCAGGAGCAATTGGAAAATACCGAGCCGCCGCGCGTTTCCGCGCCGTTCGCGCGGGTCGAAGACGAACGGCGCAATATTATGGAGGGCGCGGCGATGGTCGGCGCGCAGCCGGCGACGGCGGCCATTTTGGGGTTGGAGTCCGGTCCGGAATAAAGTAAGCTTTGCCCCTCGGCATAGGATGAGGATGAAACAGCGATTGGGCTTATTCGGGCTGGCGTTTCTGAGCGCAATTTACGGTTGCGATCCCGCGGTGGTGCAATACCCACCAAGTTCCGCGCAATACCCTTATCCCAATTCGAATACTCCTTCCCCAGCGCCGCAACCACCACCAGCGGTCAGCAGCTCACAACGCTGGCAACACGCCTGGAGCAAAGCCATGGAAGGCATTGCCATGGGCGGCTCTATCGGCGGGCCCTACGGTGCAGGCGGTGGTTTGATTATCGGTTTAATTACCGGCTTGATCACGGCCGACTCACATTATGGGCAAATCAACAACCAGATTTATACCGAACAAAAAAAAGACCAACAACTTGAAGCCGCCATCGAGCAGGAGCTGGCGCACCAGAGGGACCTAGAAAATCAAGTGGCGAGCGCAACGACAACGCCGGCCGGCGGCGAATCTGCAGTCCAACCCGTCTCGGCCGCCGGGCCGCCGAGTAAAACACAAAAGCCCTTATCAGCTCCGCAGCCAACTGAAACGCCGCCAAGAGCAACCGTCTCTCAAAACAAGAGCGGCGAAAATCTGGCTTCTTTGAGCAAACCACCCAGCAACCAAGCCGCGCCAAGCCCATTCAAGAACGTCGAAATTAGGGACATCAACGGCGACGGCGTTCCGGACCTTTGGATTTATTACAATCCGCAAAAACCAGGTGAAGTGATCCGTCAAGAAGAATCGACCAAGGGCGATGGCCGCGTCGACACCTGGAGCTATTTCAAAGATGGCAAAATGGTCCGGCGAGAAATCGATACCAAGCAAATCGGCCGGCCGGACACCATCTATTTTTATGACAACGATAAGCTCGTTCGCGAGGACCGCGACGAAACCGGACAGGGAAGCATGACCTATCGGGCGATCTACCAGAACGGGCGCCTCGCCAAGGTCGAAAAGGACACAAGCGCAAGCGGCCGAGCCGATCTGTGGATCTATTATGACACGAGCGCCGACGGGGAGATCGTGCTCAAAGAGGAGCGCGACCTCAATGGTGATGGTATCGCAGATTTGTGGTCTTACTATGAGAACGGGCGCCTGGTTCGCCGCGACGTCAGTGCCGCCGGGTTAGAAATCCTCTCCAAGAAAGAACAGCTTCCCGCGCCGGCTACCGAGATAACAAAAATATCCTTGCCAGGAAGCTGAAATGGTCGAGACGACTTCCTCTGATTGGGGCGACGCAGGTCTTGTTTCGCTCTTGCGCAGCCCTTTTCTAATCCCCTCCGTGCTCTTTCACACGATGCTCTTCTTGCTGGCGTTGCGCGCCGTGACCTTGCCAGTCCCCAAGACCGAGGACACACCGATTTCGGTGCAGTTGCTGGAAATTCGCGATGGCGGATCTTCAAACAAGAGCATCGGTGCGGGGAGTGGTCCCGGCGGGCCGCGTACCATGCCGAAGCTCGGTACACCGACGCCACCGACCCAACGAAGCGGCAAATTGGACAGCGGTTCAAGCGAAACTTCAGTTCCGAGCAGCAGCCCGGTTGAAGCCGCTCCCGCGCCCAAGCCGGTGACATTGCCCGGTCCAAAAGTTTTGGCCGCTGATCAACACTCCGAGTCGGTGAACGTGAAAGAGACGTCGGTGGACTCGTTAGTTCGCTTGCCGACAAAAGAGAGTCCGACTCATCTACCGGGAAGCAGCGCCGCCGATCTCGAAGCTAATCAAAAAACTCTGGCTGCGCTCAAAGGCGCCGGCGAAGGACCCGGCATCAAAGGGCTGAAAGAAGGCGCGCAAATTCCCGGCGCGCTCAAAGGGACTGGCACGGGGTCGGGTCCTTACGGCGTCCCCGGCGGAAGTCCGAGCGGAAGCGGCTTGGCGGGAAACGGCACGGGCGCGGGCAGCGGCGGCGGCAGCACGACCGGGCTGAAGGGCTTGTCGAGCGCCGATTACAATCAATATCTCAGTCAACTGAAGAAACGCGTCGAGTCGGTCTGGAAATATCCCGACGGCGTCGCCGGAGTACAAAAAGTTGCACTGCTATTTACACTCGATAAAGCCGGCCGACTTGTGCGCTCTGAAGTCCTAGACTCGACCGATCCAAGACTTAACGCGAGCGCGGTGGAAGCGATGAAGCGCGCCGCGCCTTTTCCGCCGATCCCGGAAAGCTTAAAAGATCTCGCCAACACTCCGTTGCGCATGCAGTTCACCGTCACCATAGGCGTGCGCGGCTAAGCAGCCTCATAGCCAATCACAAACCCGCATCCGGTTTCATTGCAATAATTTTCATTTAAGGTAATCATCATCCGAACTGCACGAAGGACGTGTCATGCAACCGCAAGGTCTCGATCTCATCGATATTATTCACAAGGGCGCCATCGCCACCTATCCATTGATTCTTCTGTCGATCGTCAGCGTCGCTGTCGTGTTTGAGCGTTTCTGGTCGCTCAGAAATATTGGCGCGATCACCCTCAGAGTGACGGAATCGATTCTCGAACCGATTAAGAAAGGACAAAGAGATCTGGCCATTGCGATTTGCAAGCAAAACTCGCACTCGCCGGCGGGCCGCATATTTCTGAACATCTTGGAACGCGATGCGAGCGCCCGCCTGGAAGTCGCCAACAGCATCGCCGCTGAAGCGATGTTCGAGGAAAACCAGAAGCTGAAAAAACATCTCTGGATTCTCGGCACGGTCGCCAGCAGCGCGCCGTTCATCGGCCTGCTCGGAACCGTTGTCGGCATAATTAAATCGTTCGAAAGCATGGCGATCGCCGGCACCGGCGGTTTCGCCGTGGTCGCAGCGGGTATTTCCGAGGCGCTGGTCGCGACGGCGCTCGGATTGGCCGTCGCGATCATCGCGGTTATCTTTTACAACTACTTTCAAACGCGCATTTCGACGCTCAACGGCTTGTTTCGCATTCAAGTCGGCAAAATCGTCCAGAACATGAGCGTCTGAGGAATTCCATGGCGATCACCCCGCTCGGCGGCAACGACGACAGTTCTGAAATCGTCGCGGAGATCAATATCACGCCGTTGACCGATATCTTTCTCGTGCTGCTGATCATTTTCATGATCACGAGCTCGGCGATGATCGAGTCAGGCGGCAAAATAAACCTGCCGAAAGCCGTCGCCACCCAGTCGGAATCGCGCGGCACGACCGTGACGATCACACCTAAGCATGAAATTTTTGTCGATCAAAAAGTCGTCAAAGAAGAAGCTTTGGAAAAAACCCTGCAGGACGCCTTGAGCACGCGCGCCGACAAGACCGTGATTCTCCGCGGCGATAAGGATGTTTTATTGGGAGACACAGTGAAAGTGATGTCGATCATCAAGCGCGCCGGCGCTTCGGAGATCGCCATCGCGGCGGAGTCGGAAAGAAAAGTTCGCTAGCCTGCACCTCCTCGAAGATTCAAACCAATCCTTTTATCTCGGCGGTCCATCGCTCGGCGGCGGCAGTTGCTGGGGCCGCCTGAGGGTATCGTCACGATTGTGCTCGACTTCGCGCTGGATTTCCGCTGAGCTTTTTCCGAGCCGGTCAACCTCCAGTTGGAGGTTTTTTTCTTTTTCCAGGAATACTTCCAACTCCAAAGATTTTTGCGCCCCGGGTTGGTAATAAACCGTGATCGACTCGCGGCTATTGGTGCCGTCGCTGCCGCGCGCCAAGACATCAATCTGATTTCGACCTTCCGCTACCGGCACCGCCGAGGAAAAAAATCCGTCGGCGGCAAGCCGCAGCTGCGTCGCCTTTTGCCCGATCGTCTGATTGACAACTTGCACATAATCAACACCAACGACGGAGATATTTTCGAGCACCGCCAGCGCGTCCGCCGGACGCATCACCGGCGTATAAGTGCCGCCGCTTTCTTTGGCGATTCCCATCGCCGCTTGCGGATAGGAAAGAGCTTCGTCGCCGAGAGCGAAGACATGAACCTTGATACCCGCTTTGCCGGACAGTCGCGCCGCGTTGATCGTTAAATTTATGTCTTCGGGGGCCATTCTTTTACCGCCGCCGATCGGCAACGATGGAAATCCGTCGGTCAGCAGAAACTGCACTTTGATCGCATCGCTTCGCTTTTCGCTGGTTCCCAATCCCATTAATTCCGTGATCCCCATGCGTATACCTTCGACCATGTTGGTGCCGCCGTAAGGACCCGCACGCAGCACCTCGGCTAAAATGCGGCGCACCTGATCGAAA
>Ga0207701_10002978_pt1 | contig 17473 bp, 18 predicted proteins | sample KBSSwiSSwithPhiX_FD_184294 | JGI IMG/M metagenome (GOLD analysis project Ga0207701, IMG submission 184294) | Switchgrass rhizosphere bulk soil microbial communities from Kellogg Biological Station, Michigan, USA, with PhiX - S5 (SPAdes) (version 2) | ecosystem: Environmental > Terrestrial >... | reverse complement strand
CCCTGTACTGAAATAATCAGGACTATCTTTTTGAAAACGTTGAAATATCCGTGAATGGTCGAGCGAACCATTTTTCGCAGTATTTCTTATAGTCAATACATCGTTTTTCAGGGTCGCAATTATAATATTGCCGTGATCCGGAGTATGGCGCATGGCATTGGATACCAGGTTACTGATCAGGATTTCAAACAGACTTTTATTTGCCTCGATCGTTATATCTGGCTGGGATGGATTTTGGACAACAATATTTTTTTGTTCGGTGAGGTAAGCAAATTGCTCAACAAACCTATCTACGGTATCATTTACAGAGATTTTCTCTTTTTCAATGAACTGGTTGTTTTCAATTTTTGTAAGTAGTACCAGGCTCTTGTTCAACCTGTTCATCCGCCGGCCTGCATTGGAAAGATCGTTGATAAGATCAGCCTGGGCGGCATTGAACGGATGGGTTTGCATGAGTAGTTCCAGTTTTCCCTGCAGTATGGCAAGAGGCGTCTGCATTTCATGTGCCGCATTTTCTGTAAATTCTTTTTGAGACTGAAATACAAATAGATTTCTTTTTATCAGCTCAGAAATAGAATTGTTCAGGTCCTTGAATTCGTCAATATCTGTTTCTTCGAATTCAATCTTATCCTTACTGGCAAATTCATAGGTATTCAAACTGTTTACAGTACGATAAAATGGGCCCCATATTTTTTTTGAAATAATACGGTTGATGACCAAAAAACCCACAAGGATTAGTACCAGCAAAAGGGTCATTACGAGCAAAATACTTTGAACCAGGTCTTCATTGTCAATTAGAGATTTTCTCAAACGTATGGCATAAGGTTGATTTCTGATCAGAGTTCCGGATTCCAGGACACGGTAGGGCAGATGTTCGCCGGATATTTTGTCAAACACCTCAATATTATATAAACTGTCCTGCAGGGGAAGCTTTTTTAAAGGGATAAGCTCAATACCTAAAACAAAATTTCCTGTCGTTGAGGGATTTCCTGAAAGCTTTTCAAGGTTTTGGACAATTTCTTCTTTTTGGGCAACCAGGCTTTCATCCACCTCTTCGTAAACTATTTGTTGAATAAAAAAGTAGAAGAGGGGAATAGTGATCAGAATAATGATAAATGAATAAATGAGGTAAGAACGTATGGACCGGTTAAGTAGTTTCATGTCTTTACACTTCAAGTTTATATCCCATACCATAAACAGTCTTGATATAATCTTCCGCACCTGCCTGAGCCAATTTCCTCTTCAAATTTTTCATATGGGTATAAATAAAATCAAAGTTATCAATAAAGCCATCCACATCACCGGTAAGATGCTCAGCTATGGCGCTTTTAGAAATAACCCGATTTTTATTAATGAAAAGATATAGCAGCAAGTCATACTCTTTTCTTGTAATTTCTATAGGCTGATTTTTTACCTGGACAGTCTTGGCCTCTGCATCAATGGAAATTTCATGGATTGTAAGAATTGTATTGCCTCCGAAACGCCGGCGGCGGATGACAGCCGCAATCCTGGCGCTCAGTTCTGATAAGTGAAATGGTTTTGACAAGTAATCATCGGCCCCGAAATTCAATCCTGAAATACGGTCGTCTAAAGAATTTTTTGCTGATATGATAATAACGCCATCCAACCTGTTGTTGGCTTTTAATTCTTTGAGTACATTCAATCCGTTACCGTCTGGCAACGATATATCGAGCAGGATACAATCATATTCAAAGGATTCGCTTTTAGTCATTGCCGATTTAAAATCAGACGCTTCTTCGCAAGTATAGCTCTCTCCTTTCAGGTATGAGATCATTGTATTCCTGAGTTCCTTTTCGTCTTCAATAATGAGAATCTTCATCTCTGGAAAATTAAGAAAAAGCCGTTAGAGGACACTGATTAAATTCCGGAAGCACAAACAATTATAAAGCGGGATTCTGAGCAAATTTTGAATGAGGGTCACTATCTGCTCATTCATTCACTTCCTTTAAAAATTTTCCATTGGCATCGAACAAAATGTCTTTTTTATTCACTTCAGCTTCATATACGATTTTCCCATCTCCCTTCACAATATGAGCTGCTTCTGTAATGGAAGCGTCATTATAATGAGTTTTGATATACGAATTGGTGTAGATTTGAGGGCAATCCAACTTTCCGCATGACAATAAGGAAATCTTTTTTCGTAGTCATTTTGGGTCTCGTTTATTCATCCCTATTATTTTCACAACGCAGTCTGATCTCCCATGAGCTTTCAAGGGTTGGTATTGATAAACTGACATCTGCAACTTTTCACCAGTTTCCACACTATGATGAGAGAGACGAATGGAACAGCATTCCGCAGGCATACAGGGAAAAGATTATAAAAAATGCTGACAAATATATTGGGTTCGAATGGCCTACTTTAAAGGCGTCTCTTTTTCTCGAATACAGCAAAACAGGTAACCGCAGTAATTACCAGGACGTTGCTGAAATGAGAAGAGAGGTTCTCGGAACATTGCTGATTGCAGAATGCATTGAGCATAAAGGAAGATATCTGAATGACCTATTAAACGGAGTATGGGCTACCTGCGAGCAATCTTATTGGGGATACCCCGCTCATCTAAGCATGCAGAAAAAAACTTACGGACTGCCGGATATTACTGAACCAACTGTCGATCTGTTTGCGGCTGAAACCGCCTCGGTGATTGCGTGGATCTACTATTTTTTAGGAGATAAACTGGACAGTATTTCGCCCGCAATTACGGAAAGAATGCTCATCGAAACAGACAGAAGGATCCTTGCACCCAATCTCGCAAGAACTGATTTCTGGTGGATGGGATTCGATTCAAGGACCGTGAACAATTGGAATCCCTGGATCGTATCCAACTGGCTCACCTGCGTGCTGATCATGGAAAAAGACAAAAAAAAGAAGGAAGCATCTTTAAAGAAGATTGCAACCTGTCTCGACCATTTCCTTGATGATTATCCGGAAGACGGTGGTTGTGACGAAGGTCCTACTTACTGGAACCGGGCTGGCGGGTCTTTGTATGACTGCCTTGAATTATTTTATTATGGAAGCGATAAAGATTTCAATATCTATCAGCACCCATTGGTAAAAAATATCGGGTCGTACATCTACAAGGTTCACATTGCCGATGACTACTACATCGATTTCGCGGATGCATCAGCAAAAATGAATGTGGATCCGGCCGTAGTGTATGGGTATGGTGAACGCATTGCCAATGACACATTAATGGAACTCGGCGCATGGGCCTTCAGAGACCAAACGTCTGAAGACTATGACAATAATGCAAGCGTGTACCGGCCATTGATGACAGTTTTCAAAGTACAGGACCTCCAAAAATTTTCATCCCCGGCCAGGCCCAACAGAGTATACTGGTTGCCTCAAACACAGGTGTTGACAGCGAGATCAGCTACTAAAACCAATGATGGATTTTTCTTAGGTGCTCAGGGAGGTCATAATAATGAAAGCCATAATCACAACGACGTCGGAAATTTTATCGTGTATTATGATGGCAAGCCGGCTTTAATTGATGTTGGGGTAGAAACCTATTCCGCAAAAACTTTCAGTGACAAACGTTATGAGATCTGGACGATGCAGTCTGCTTATCACAATTGTCCGACTGTAAATGGTGTGATGCAATCACCGGGAAGAGAATTTGCTGCAAAAGATCTTCGGTACTCTTCATCAGGAAGCAATGTGATGTTATCAATGAATTTAGAGAATGCATATCCTAAGGAAGCCGGAATAAAGACATGGAAAAGATCCTGGAATTTCACCGGAAACAAATCGGTTACTGTAACAGATGATTTCAGTCTTTCTGAGGCAAAAGGGGAAACTTATTTCACTTTGATGAGTGCCGTTCCTGTTGAGGTTCAAAATGGCAGGATGGTTATCCTGGGAGATGGTTTCAGGCTCAATATCGCTTATGATAAAAATCTCACGCCGGAAATTGAACCTATACCAATAACCGACGCAAGGTTGAAAAATTCCTGGGGTGAGAAGATTTTCAGAATAAAGTTTCATTTGAAAAAATCAATCACTTCTGGAAAAGTAATAATGAAAATAACAGGAGAAAAAATGTAGAAGGAATGATTCTATTTCAGTCTCTCCAATACTCCTTTCCGTTTGACAATATTTTTATAATCCCATTGAATGTCTCTTGATTTTTTCAGCCAGCGTTCCAGATCCGCCGTATTGATCTCTTCTATTGAAGTGTAGCGGGCTTCTGCGGCTTTGAAAGTTCCTTCTTTTTGCAGGTCGGTTTCATCGAACGATTGTCCACTCCAAAAAAGCAGGCGAATACAATTTTTTAGTTTGCTGTATCCTACAATGGGGTTTCCGTTCAGGAACCACACAGGATGCCTGTGCCAGATCTTACTTTCTGCTTCAGGCAGGCTGCGGTTAATTTCAGCGGAGAGCATTTCGCAGATTTCTCTCTCATCGCTTGATTGTGATTGATTGTATTCTTTGATTTCCTTATTCATATATTGATTACTGTCGATAAATATACGTAAGCAAAATCTTTTATTACTTTGCATCTTTGTGCTAAGAGATTTCACGCAGAGGCGCAAAGGATGAGTTTATGCCCGTATCATCAATACTTTTATTTATTTCCTTTTTTATTGTCAATCCGCTGATTGGACAGAAAATAATCCATGGACATATAGCTGATGAACAAACGAAAAAAGCCATTCCATTCGCCAATATCGGGGTATTAAATTCGAATGTGGGAACAATTTCAAATGAGGACGGAAGTTTTTCCATTTACATTCCAGCAGGATTTTCACGCGATACCATAATATTTTCGGCAATTGGTTATGCTGAAAAGAAGATACTATTGTCTCACTTAAATGATAACCAGGATTCTCCTATTCTGCTTTCCGTAAACCCTACCATGCTGGAAGCAGTTACAGTTACAGCAGTAAAAAAGACGAAAGAATATTGGCTGGGAAACAGATACTTCAAGGGAGGTAGTATTTATGCGGATTCAATTACTGCCGGTTCGGCCATGGCTTTGCTGATCGAAAACAAGTATCCATCCTTTCATAAAGACTTCTCATTCCCCGCATATATTAAAAAGGCAATGCTGAGAATTTCAGACAATACCTTCGAAGAATTTAAAGTGCGTATCAGGATTCTTGAGGTCGATACCATCACCCATTTACCCGGAAAGGACCTGTTTGATAAAAATGTGATTGTTACGTCACGAATTAAAAAAGGTTGGTTGCCATTTGATCTTTCTTCATTTCAATTCAAGGTGAATAAACCCTTTTTCCTGGTTTTTGAATGGATTTTGGAGGATGATGACCGTATAAACCTGGTCAATCAATTTAAAGAATTTCAAGAGAAGAACCCGGATAGAGTGACAAGGGATACAATGATGGTTCGTGGAGAAAAAGTGCCTTTTAATAGTTATCATAATTTTGTAGCGGGAACTTTTTTTGGCGTTTCGCCGATACAATTCTCGCTAAACAATTATCAAAGTTATTATCGTAATAATAGTTTTGGTGCATGGGAAAAGGCATCCGCTATTCTCACTGCAAGGATTCTGTTAACAAAATAGTAAGAGCATGCCCGATTGGCATACTACAGCGGGAAGATAGTTGGATAAGGTTTTAAAAGTAAAAAGATAAACGCATTTTATTAGAAATGATAGTGTTGAGACATGATACGATTCGTAGCTTTATTGGATAAATAAGGCGTATGGAAAGCAACAACTTCGACAGGAGAGATTTTTTGAAATCTACAGGTGCCGCATTAGGGAGTGTTGCGCTAGCAGGCATGGGCTTGCCTTTAGATGCCCTCGCAAAAACAAATGATGACAAGCCGGTGAGATTGGGTTTTGTTGGCATTGGAGGCCGGGGATCCTATCACCTGGATGTGGCTCTCGGTATGGAAAATGTTGAAGTGCCCGCTATTTGCGAGATCAAACCTGAACGATTGTACAATGCCAAAAGATGGATAGAAGAATCGGGCAGACCAACTCCAAAGTTGTACGATAAGGGCCCCACAGATTTTAAACGTCTTTGTTCAGAAGAGAAACTTGATGCTGTTATCTGTTCCACTTCCTGGGAATGGCATGCACAGATCTGCCTGGCGGCGATGAAAAATGAGAAGCACGCAGTATCCGAAGTACCGATCATACTTACACTGGATGATGCCTGGGAACTTGTAGAAACTTTCGAAAAAACAGGTAAATGGGCAACACTTGCCCTTGAACAGGCAATGCTTGAATCGAAAGACGGACTCACACTTTTAAATATGGTGCAAAGCGGCCTGCTTGGTGAAATATTACAGGCTGAAGGTGGCTATGTTCATGATCTGAGAATGGTGAAGTTCAATCCGGAAGAAGAGCCGTGGCGTTTAGCTTACGACGTTAGTCATAATGGTAACCTGTACCCTGACCACCCGATGAACAAGATCATCTCCTACACAAATATTAATCACGGTGACCGGCTCGATCACCTGGTATCCATGAGCTCTAAAAGCGTAATGATCAATAAATATGCTGCGTTGAATTATGGGAAAGACCACCCCTATGCAAGTAAAAAAATGAAGCAGGGAGATTGTAACACAACATTGTTGCACACGGAAAATGGTAAAATAATTACACTGAATTATGACACAAACACACCTCATCCCCGTGAGTTATTCAGGTTGCAGGGAACTAAGGGGATTTATCTTGGTGGAAGCGCATTGGAAGGTCCGAAAATATATATTGAAGGAATGAGTCCTAAAGAACACGAATGGGAACCCGCTGAAAAATACCTGGCTGAATTCAGGCATCCCCTGCTTAAAAGTTACGACCCTCCTGAAAGAAAAGAAGCGATCAGGGGCCATGGTGGCAGTGGATCGAAACTCCCGCTCACCTGGCATTTATTAGTGAAAGCCCTGAGGGAAAACAAGATGCCTTATTTTGATGTTTATGATTCTGTTACCAGCAGTGTTATCTTTCCGCTCTCTGTTCAGTCAGTGGCGAATAAAAGCAAATTGATCGATATACCCGATTTCACAAAAGGGAAATGGAAGACAAGAGCACCGTTATCTTTTAAAGCTTAATCAACTATTAATGAAATTCGATAAAAATAAATTCAATCTGTGTATGCTTGCGTTGGTCCTTTTGTGGTCTGATTGCAGGGATGCAGGAAATGGAATGGCGGGTAATGGATCAAAAGAAACTGCAGATTCGGTTGCAGTGTCATATTATTCGGCGGAAGATTTCCCTTCAGTTAGAAAATTCAATTCGCATGTACACATCAGTGTATTTGATTCGATATTTATTAAACAGGCCGAGGCAGACAATTTTCGGTTCCTGACGGTAAATGTTAATTCGCCGGCAGTTCCTGTTGATCAGCAACAACAGGTTGCGTTGAAATTAGTAAAAACTTTCCCTCAAAATATTTATTTTGCCTCTGCTTTTTCCGTGAAAGATTTCAATTCACCGGGATGGCTGAAAGAAACCCTTGATTATCTGAAGAAGTCGTTTGACAGCGGCGCCATTGCAGTCAAGATCTGGAAGAACATCGGAATGGAGCTGAAGGATACCCAGGGAAAATTTGTAATGATCGACAACCCTGTATTTGATACGATCATCGATCTCATCGAAAAAAATAATATAACATTGATCGGGCACCTCGGGGAACCGCGAAATGGATGGCTTCCTGTTGACCAGATGACTGTTGCCGGCGACAAGACCTATTTCGCGGCACACCCGGAATATCACATGTACCTGCATCCTGAATATCCATCGTATGAAGACCAGATCAATGCGCGTGACCGGATGCTGGAGAAACATCCGCATATACGATTCGTTGGTGCCCATCTGGGCAGTCTGGAATGGAGTGTTGATGAACTTGCCAAACGTCTCGATAAATTTCCAAACATGGCAGTAGACATGGCTGAACGGATTTCTCATTTCCAGTACCAGGCTGTTACTGACTGGAAAAAAGTGCATGACTTCCTGATTAAATACCAGGATCGTTTGATCTATGGAACTGATGAAGGTGTAAATAGTAAAAAAGATCCTGTTGAGGTCAGCCGGCTTGCACATGAGAACTGGCTGCGGCATTGGAAATTTTTTACTTCGAATGAACGGATGAAAGTTCCGAAAGTGGAAAAAGAATTCAACGGGATGAAATTACCCAAAGAAGTGGTTGACAAAATATACCTGAAGAATGCTGAAAAATGGTTTCCGGCAATTGCATCAAATAAGTAAATGAAAAAATGATTGGGAAGATGAATCAAATGCGATCCTTGTTGATCCTACTGCTGCTTCAGGTGCTGCTTTTTCTATCGTGCAAAAATGAGCAGAAAACGGCTACTCAATCAGCGGACAACTCCTGGTATTCGGTAAATGATTTCGATTCTGTCAGAAAAATTGATACGCATATTCATCTTAATACGGATGAAACAGCTTTCATAGAACAGGCCACGGCAGACAATGTGCAATTCCTGGATATTGTTGATGACAGACCTTTTGGCGTGCCGATGAATGAACAGGAAAGAATTGCCATCAGGCAAATCAAAGCTTTTCCGGATCGGGTAGAGTATGCAACTACGTTTTCTGTCAGCGGTTTCAACCAGGAAGGATGGCAAACAGCAACTATTGATCATGTAAGATCTGCAATACAAAACGGAGCGATCGCTGTGAAAGTCTGGAAGAACATCGGAATGGATCTGAAAGACGCAGATGGAAAATTTGTGATGATCGATAACCCGAAGTTTGACACGATTCTGCAATTTCTGGCACAGAACAAAATACCGTTGATCGGCCATCTCGGGGAACCCCGGGAGTGCTGGCTTCCACTCGACCAGATGGTATTGCATAAAGGTTATTACAGCGAGCATCCCGAATACCACATGTATCTTCACCCTGAATTTCCTTCTTATGAAAAACAGGTACAGGCACGTGATAACATGCTCGAAAAACATCCAGACCTTATCTTCATAGGTGCACACCTGGGGAGTATAGAATGGAGCCTCGATGAACTGGCAAAACGACTGGATAAGTATCCGAATATGAATGTTGATCTCGCGCGTATGTCGGACTTATATCTGCATGCGAAAAATAACTGGCAGAAGACACATGATTTTTTTATTAAATACCAGGATAGAATGCTCTATGCAACTGATGTGCAGGTTGGGGTGGCAAAAGATGCAAATGAAATGAAGAGGCATGTGCATGAAAGCAGAATGTATTACTGGTCTTTCTTCGTATCAGACCAGGCATTTACCGAAGAGGGCATTGGTAGTTTTAAGGGATTGCATCTTCCACGTGAAGTTGTAGACAAGATCTATTACGGTAATGCAAAGCGGTTGTTTAACCCGCATTTTAAATTGCCATAAGCGTGGGCGCACTGCTCCTCATTTCCTGTAGGAGTTGGGCAACGACCACTTCAGTCTTACTGCCAGCAACCTGATCGTTACAATCAGCACAATCACCACTACCTGTGTTATAGCGATATCTACGGACAAATAAATCATCAGAAAATAAACAGATCCACCCAAAATGCAGGCCGATGCATAGATCTCCTTCTGAAAGATCATCGGCACATTGGTCAGCAGTACATCACGTAATACTCCACCGAAACTGCCGGTTATTGTGCCGAGAGCGATGCAGATACCGGGAGAAAAGTTATGTGTAATTCCTTTCTCTATTCCGATCAGCGTAAACAAGCCAAGGCCCGCAGCATCGAAAATGAGCAACAGGTTGGATAATTTTCTGAGTGTGGGAGTGAACAATAGGGAAGCTAAAGCAGACACAATAATAACGGAAATACCGGTTGAATTCATGAGCCAGGAGACCGGGAGATCGCCGATCAGGATATCCCTGATCGTTCCTCCGCCGATAGCAGTAACAAAAGAAATAATGATCACCCCGAATGGATCCAGTTTCCTTTCCATCGCTGCAAAAGCGCCCGAAACCGCAAAAGCAAAAGTTCCCAGTATCTCGAGAGCTAGTATAAAATCCATAGTTGAAGGTACTGATCATTCAAAAAGACTTAGCATTGCCTGAATGAAAAAAAAGAATCAACTCTCATCCCAGGGTGTCAACCCGAGCGAAAGCCATTCTCCCTCTTTTGTTATCCCGAGCACATTCACCCTTCGGGTTCAGGGTAAACTCCGCGAGGGATCTCACGATCGGGTATGATTCTTTCTGTTATTCATAACCCCGATTCGCGGGGATTCGGGATGACAATGAAAAAATTTGTGTAAAATAAATTTACTTTTAAAAAACGCGAGGTAACAATTTCTTATTTACAAGTATAATTATTATGAACTACGAAGAGTTGGTAAAGAACCAGGCCGGTAAACTGATAGAAAAACTGGTGTTAGAAATACGTAACAAAAAAGCAGTGGATGTGCGCTTTGAATTTATGGATAATGATCAATGGTCGGTTATCAGTGTTTATATGGATGAGCAAGACAACGAATTGGCGTTACGGCTTCATCCGGGTGACAGTTACGTGCTCTATGTAGGTTACTATGACGACCAGGATGAATTGTTGGAGATCACCAGAACACTCTCTGAGGAAGAAAGAAAAGGTATTCCTAAAAGCATGCAAAAGGTAATGGGTAAAGTGTTGTCTGATGAGGAAGGTCTTCGTGTGCCGGGAACTTTGTTGTCGACGTGAATCACCCCAGGGAACGTTCATTAATTTATTGTCGCAGGTGATGATGAAAATAGGCAGTTTTGTTCAAAAGCTTTGGCCGGAACAGGATCGAAAAAATGATGATAAAACTGAAAACCGAAAAAAGGTAAGGGGTTATTCCTGGCTCAAGAACGCTAAAGTTGCCGAGCATCCCAAATATCACCAGTAAAAAAAAGGGTAGTACCATAGCTATGATAAACCGGCAAAAGTGCCTGTAGTGAATATTTTCCCGGTTCATTTTAAAAAGAAACTGCCGGTAATAATAGTATATAATGCCAGTCACAAGGATCACTAGCGCGAATACAATAAAGCGCGCTGCGGGAGGAGATTGAAATTCATGTCCCACGGCAAAGACCTGGGTCGAAACAGGCGCCTGGCTGTCAATCACAATCTGGTCGAAGTAATATAACCTCAGACCTATAAGAAAACAAATGGAAAAAATCGTGATCCCAACGATCCATGTAGGTATTTTCGGAGTAACCAGGTGAATAACCGCAAGCATCGTACTGCATACGTACACAATTCTCATGCATTTCACCAGTATGAACTGAAACCGGTTGGTAACAGTTATAAAAGAATAAAAATTCATGACGAAGAGGCTGGAAATGATGAGGAGAAAGCAGGTTTTTATCAATGCATTTTTCCGGATGGTAAATAGCACCTCTAAAAATGTTATAACGCACAGGACAAGGTTAACATAAAAAAGATGTCTGAATTCCATTGGTAAGGGGTAAACGATTACGAACCTGAAATCAAAAAGTCGATCGCCAGGGGGGATAACGTCAATTGCCTGGGGATATTGCATGGTTACATTCCAAATTGGTATTTCACAGTGTATGATCAGGGTTAAGAACGCTATATAGCATATCTTCACACAAAACTCACTGTGAGATTATTCGTAGCAGGACTGCCTTATGACATGGATCATCGTGATCTGAAGGAAATGTTTGAATTATACGGAAGCATTACTTCTGCAAAAGTAGTGATGGATCATGCCACCGGCAAAAGCAAAGGATTTGGATTTGTTGACTTTGAAAATGAAGCTGAAGCAAAAGAAACCATGCTACTTTTCGATGGCAAGATGATCGGGGGAAAACCATTTACCGTTAAACCTGCGGAAGGCCAGCGATAGATTAACGCGCTCACACAATTACATGCTCATCAATAACATTACTTAGCATCGGGATCTCATTAAGAACCCATGAAGGAACTAAAGTGCCTTTGATCTTCCAGGTTCCATCAATATCGTGAAATAGGATAAACTGTATACGGTTATCCTTTGCATCAGTGAAATCAGTATGAAAGGCATTTGGTTCACCCGGAAGTTTTCGGAAATTAAACTCCCAGACCCTTCCATTCATCTTCAGGACCTGTGAAAAAGCAATGTTTTGCATGCTGTAAGATACGTTAAAAGAAACCGGGAGGTTGTTATTGGCTTGCTAATTAAATATTCACACAGATTAATTCTATCTCAGCAGATCCCATCTTCGGCGGGATGACAATCTCTTTTGTGTAGCTTCACAGAGTGAGGGATCTCACCTGTGATTAGCAAGAAGACTCAAATGTTATGAAAGTTTCAATGTTTTTACTTTGCGTATTCATTTGCACTTATGCTTCGTGCCAACAGGTTACTAAACCTTCAGCTGAAGCAAATGATACTGCATATGTATATCGCACGCCATCTTCCGGCGGTACGGGGAAATTTTATTTTGGAAGAGAAATTGCCCATATAATGGACGCCAGCGGATCGGATTGGCTTGAACGGTCTTCCAGGCCTAAAGAAGAAAATACGGACCTGATCGTTAAAAGCATGCAGTTGAAACCAGGTATGGTGGTGGCCGATATTGGTGCAGGCACTGGTTACTACACCTTTCGTATTGCGAAGCTTGTACCGAACGGGAAAGTATTTGCAGTGGAAATACAGGATGAGCTGATTGATATGCTCAACAAAAAGAAAAAAGAAACCGGCACAAATCACATCGAAGTAGTGCGTGGCGACACGATGAGCGTGAACCTTCCTGAAAATACGGTTGACCTCGCTATTCTTGTTGATGTATATCACGAACTATCCTGGCCACGAGAGATCATTCATTCGATTGGTGAAAGTCTTAAACCCGGAGGGAAGATCCTTTTAGTAGAGTATCGCGGCGAAGACCCAGAGGTGCATATAAAACCCCTTCATAAAACCACCGTTGAGCAACTTACCCGTGAAATGAAAGCGAACGGTTTTATTGTTGATGAACGGATTGAAGTACTCCCGATACAACATTTTCTGATGTTCAGGAAACAATAATCCAATGCTCAAATCTCTTAATTTGTAAAAAATCTTGTCATTCTATATTTGTGCAGGATCTTCGGTAAATCGCTGATTGCGCTGATCCTGCCTTCGGCAGGATGACATAAATAATGAAATTGTCATTCCGGCAAAAGCCGTTCACTTGTATTGTCATCCTGCCGAAGGCATTATGACATAAATAATGAAATTGTCATTCCGGCAAAAGCCGTTCACTTGTATTGTCATCCTGCCGAAGGCGTGATGACATAAATAATGAAATTGTCATTCCGGCAAAAGCCGTTCACTTGTATTGTCATCCTGCCGAAGGCAGGATCTTTGCAGTCATGATTTTACATTGTAAATGGTTTGTTACTATAACAAATAACTATGCAAAATTTGGAGCAGGTAATCAGTTGTGATTGGGGAACTTCATCGTTCCGCTTACGGCTTATAGATATTGCTTCAGAAAAGTGCCTGGCAGAAATAATTTCTGATAAAGGAAACGCGGTGCTTTTCAACCAATGGAAATCTCAAACAACTACTTCACGTCTGCATTTTTACCTTACATATTTAAAAGAAGCAGTCGATTCTTTAGCTGTCTCCAGCGGCTTTATACTTGATAGACACTGTATATTGATTTCAGGAATGGCTTCTTCATCCATCGGCATGAAAGAATTACCATACGCCGATTTACCTTTTGCGCTCGATGGGCGGTCCGCTTATTCCGAATGGATAAATGCTGAGCCGGTGCTTGCTAATCCTGTCTTATTGATTTCCGGCGTTCAACTTCCCGGAGATGTGATGCGTGGCGAGGAAATACAACTGGCGGGCATTGCTGCGATGCTGAATCTTCCGGGTGAAAATGAAATACTGTACCTTCTTCCGGGAACACATTCTAAACATATAACGGTCATCAATAACCAGGTCGTTCATTTCAGTACGTTTATGACCGGAGAGATTTTCGATCTGCTGACCAGGTATAGTATTCTCAGCCATGCTGTAATAAATCCTGGCAACGCGGCAATCACTGAAGGCGACACCGCTTCATTTCGTTCAGGTGTTATGAAAGCTTTTGAATCGGAATTGCTGAACAGTTTATTTTCGGTAAGGATCAACCAATTGAAAAAATATCTTTCTGAACAACAGAATTATTTTTACTTAAGTGGGCTTTTAATTGGAACTGAAATAAATTATATCCGTAAAAAAAAGAAACAGAAATTGGTGCTTTGCAGCAGTGGCAGCCTGCAGCGTTTATACCAGGAAACGCTTCAAAGCGCCGGTTTATCCGACCAAACTCTTGTTATTACATCACAAATACTCGACAATTCAGCAGCAGCGGGTCAATTGAAAATATTTAAGAATATGGCATCCAAAATCATTTGATCATATGAAAAAAACGAATTTTTCGTGGGACAGTTTTAAAGCAATGCCGGTGATCGGCATCATGAGAAACTTTAGCCTGGCCGATGTTGAAAATATCCTCCCCATGTATGCAGCAAGTGGTTTGAATACCATTGAAGTGACAATGAATTCTCCGGATGCGGTTGAAAGTATAAAACTGGCCATTAAAAAATATGGTGACAGGTTGAATATCGGTGCAGGTACCGTTTGCACTAAAAAAGATCTTGAAATAGCATTGAATGCGGGCGCGAATTTTATTGTCACACCTATATTAAACCTTAAAATCATTGAAAGATGCAGGAAATCGGGGGTTCCGATATTTGCGGGTGCATTCACTCCAACAGAGATTTTTACTGCCTGGGATGCTGGTGCAGACATGGTAAAAGTATTTCCGATGGTGGGAAACGCAATCGAATACATTAAAGCCGTGCGTGGACCTTTGCCGCAAATAAAATTATTACCGACTGGTGGAGTCAACCTCCAAAATTGCACTTCATTTTTTGAGGCAGGCGTAAGTGGAATAGGAGTCGGAGGACAATTATTTGATAAAGACTATATAAATAAAAAGGATTGGCCTGCATTAGCCGGACTCTTTGCTTCATTTGCCAGCAAAATAAAACCTATTATCAAATAGTTAAATAATTTCATATACCGTTAAAAAACGATACTGTTTCCGTGTATATACGTTTGTCATTCATAAATGGAATGATTAATTTTACTCAGTTAAATTTTACATAATCCAGGAAAGCATATGCTCAATGACAACTGGAAACAACCTTATACCTGTTAATAGTATTATTCTGCTCATTAATGGGATCCATTTTCCTTTCAATTTATTTGAAGATGCATTGGTATGGGCAAGAGATCATTTCTGCATATTTCGTTCCTTGATTCTTTCTGATCATCTTATAGTTGATTCCATATTTGAAGATTCTGCGGTGTACCCGGTTTCGGAACAACAGCGTATTACAGAGTATATAAATATAATGGAAGATCGTACTACTGCTTTTGGCATGGAATATAAAAACACAGTCATTGTTAAGCCAACTATTCAACAGGTTTTAAATGAGATCAGGGGAGCAGAAAAAGTTTTCCTTGGCCTGCAGGATGATGTAAATTTTAAGGATCTTGGTTTTAAATGGAGCGATATGATAAGTCTTATTCCTATGCGTCAGCAGGTGATTTCGAACAGGGCATACCATTGAAGTCCCGGATCTTTAATCAGGTTTTCCAGTATTGTGCCATCTTACTTCTTACAAAAGCAACACTTCTTTCCAGTTGCTCCATTCCTTCAACACCATCTTCAATACTGATCCATCCATCAAATCCAACACGGCTCAACTCAGTGAAAATTGCATCATAATCATTCAGTCCTTTCCCGATCTCACCATGACTAAGTCTTTTCGCATAGCCTGTTGCTCCGCCTTCTTCTTTTCTCAGGTCTTCTATGGTGCCCTCTTTTAAATAACGATCACTTGCGTGCATGGTAACTACCCTGGAAGAAACCCTGTATAACAATTCGAGTGGATCTTCGCCCGCAAGAAATGTATTGCTGGGATCATAATTAACACCAAAATCAGGATCGTCAATTTTATCGACCAGCTTGCAGAATACATCCATCTGCTGTGCAAATTCAGGGTATTCCCAGAAATCATCTTTATAGTGATTTTCAAGTATGAGCGTCACGCCATTCGCTTTAGCGTGCGGCAAACATTTTTTGATGCAGTCGGCTGCAAGCGATACGCCTTCATCTATAGAAAGTTCGGGACGCCTTTGTCCCGACAACACCCTGCAATAGGAACCACCCAATGTCCTGGTCATATCGATCCATCTTTTCTGCTTTGCTATTTCATTTGATCTGAATGATTCTTCGGGATGAGTAAAATCGGGAGAGCAGCACATCATGGGAATACTTTTACCATGCGATTCAACCTGTTGGCGAAATTTTATCCAGTTGCTTTCATCCTGCATTTCAATGAAGCCCGCATACCATTCGAGTCCATCTATATCCAGTTGCGCCGCCATTTCTATCCATTCAGAAACAGTAAGCGTTCCATCCTTACAAAGCGCCTGCATAAATGCTTTGGGAAAAGCGGCAAGTTTAGGCATCAGAAAAATTTATTTTACTGTAGAATTTTCTTTTGTTGGATTACGGCCGATAAAAGGATGTTGTTCCACATCCAGCACCTGTCCACTGAATGGTCCGCTTTCATCAGCAAGGAAATAAATAGCGGCGGCGGCAATCTCCGATGGAGCAAGTATGCGTCCCGCAGGCGCATACATTTTTGAAAGTGAAGTGTACCAGTCGACGGGGAGCCCCTCTTCTAATTTACGACGGGTTTCATTTTCAGTCAGCACCCATCCCGGATTGATCAAGTTTACGCGCACACCTTCTTCCCTGAAAAGTGTGTCGCCAAGGTTGCGGGTCATGGTCATCAATGCACCCTTTGAAATACTGTACGCCAGTAAATTTGATTCGCCGCAATATGCGTTCACTGATCCGATGTTCAGCACCGATCCCTTTGTTTTTTTAAGTTCAGGCAATGCTGCCCTGATCAGGTTGAACGGGGCGATCGTATTTATTTCCAGTACTTTTCTGAAGTATTCCGGTTCAGTGGTATGAATGTTTGATGATGTTACCCAGGCAGCATTGTTAACTACTGCATCGAGGCGGTTAAATTTTTTTACTGCCGCCTGCACCAGTCGTTGCGTTGATCCTTCATTTGTAATATCCTCTATGTGGAGAACTGCATTGCTGCTTCCCACAATTTCCACGACTTCTTCTCCCAGATCTTTTTCGAGGCCGGTAATGATCACTTTTGCACCTTCTTCAACACATCTTATCGCTATGGCTTTGCCGATACCCGTGCAGCTTCCTGTTATAATGATCACCTTGTTTTTTAATCGCATGTTCACACTGGTTTTAAAATGCTCTTTACAACTTCTCCTTTGTGCATTTTTTCAAATGCTTCGTGCCATTCTGTTATGGGCCATACTCCTCCTATAATGGGTCGCACATCGAGTTGTCCGCTCGCCAGCAATACCAATACTCTTTCCCACATCGGCCAGTTGTGGCTGAAGCTGCCCTGCAGCGTAATATTTTTTTGAACTAGCGGATCCAGGGAAAAATCCAAAGGCTGCGGACCCCATCCCACTTTGGTT
>Ga0207701_10002976_pt1 | contig 17475 bp, 17 predicted proteins | sample KBSSwiSSwithPhiX_FD_184294 | JGI IMG/M metagenome (GOLD analysis project Ga0207701, IMG submission 184294) | Switchgrass rhizosphere bulk soil microbial communities from Kellogg Biological Station, Michigan, USA, with PhiX - S5 (SPAdes) (version 2) | ecosystem: Environmental > Terrestrial >... | reverse complement strand
AAAAAAAAAAGGAGCTATGAATTACTCATAACTCCTTTCTTAATGTGACTCCGATAGGATTCAAACCTATAACCTCTTGATCCGTAGTCAAGTGCTCTATTCAATTGAGCTACGGAGCCATAACCCCAATTGGGGCTGCAAATGTAATGAAATATTTAGAAATGGTAAACCGAATCTGAAGTCTCCCAACTGACAACTCCTAACTCCCAACTCCCAACCATTAATACGGCCATTCCACAAATGCCTCCAGTGCTGCATATTTAGGCAATCCCAATCGGTCGTACAGATCAGATGTTGCAGCATTTCTTTCTTCGGCCCGCTGCCAGAATTCCCGACTGTCGCTTCCCTGGAAAACCACACCATCTTTCTGAGACTGGTGGATAAAAATTCCGTTTCTTTTCTGGATCACCTGGTCCGGACTCATTGGAATAGCCATATCCACATCCCAAAGATCCCACTCAGCCCATGCGCCACGATAGAGCCAAAGCCTGCAATCTTTCAGGCTTTCGTCCTTAGCTGCTTTAAGTCTTTTCAGGGCTTCAATTAAAATATCGAAACAAACTTTATGTGTTCCATGTGGATCAGCAAAATCACCCGCGGCAAAAATCTGGTGAGGTTTTATTTTTTGCAATAACGCCATAGTGATCTCGACATCCTCATCTCCTGGTGGATTTTTCTCAATCAGGCCGGTCTCATAGAAAGGCAGGTTCATAAAATGGATGTTCTCATCCTTTATCCCAACGTAGCGACAAGTAGCCCGCGCTTCGGTTCGCCTGATCAGCCCCTTGATGGCCCTGATCTCTTCAGTATCTTTTTGTTTTGATTTTTTAGTTTTGATAAAATCCTTCGCATCTTTCCAGATCATGTTTGCTTTGCTTTTGTCGATCCCGAATATGGAATCAAACTCTACAGCAAAATCAATCTGGCGCATTACAAATTCATCGCTAACCGCGATATTTCCGGATGTCTGGTATCCCAAATGAACTTCATGGCCCTGGTCATGCAATCTTAAAAAAGTTCCACCCATAGAAATGATATCATCGTCAGGGTGAGGAGAGAAGATAATGACCTTCTTGCTTTTGGGTTCGCGCCTTTCCGGATGTCGTGGTACGGTTTCCGAATATTTTCCACCTGGCCAACCAGTAATTGTATCTCTCATGCCATTGAATACCCTGAGATTAATATCATGTACTGATCCGAATTTTACCATCAGATCACTCAGACCATGATTATTGTAATCATTGCTGGTGAGCATCAGAATTGGTTTTCCTGATTCCCAGGCCATAGAACAAACTGCTTTACGAATCGTTTTTTCATTCCATTCAATTTCACCAGTGAGCCATGGAGATTTGAAACGGGTAAGATCCTGGGCAGCGCCTTCGTCGAGTACAAATTTGCAATTGCCATGCTCCTGTAAAAAAGATGCAGGGACCTGGTCAGAAACATTTCCTTCCACTGATTTTTGCACTACCGGTGCTTTTCTTAAGCCCCATGCAAGCAATACAATCTTTTTTGCTTTCAGGATGGTGTTGATGCCAACGGTTATGGCTAACCGGGGAACATCAGCAATGCTGTTAAATTCATATGTGTTGGCCAGTCTTGTTGTATTCTCAAGTGCGATCAGGCGGGTACCGGAATGTCGACCTGAACCCGGCTCATTAAAGCCAATATGTCCATTCAGTCCGATGCCTAGGACCTGGTAGTCAATTCCGCCAGCCAATTCAATTTTTTTCTCGTAGGTGGCTGCATATGACCGGACATCGTTTTTTTCGATAGTGCCATCCGGAACATGAGTGTTTGACTTATCTATATCGATATGATCAAACAATTGAGTTGTCATGAAATTATGATAGCTCTGCGCGGCTTCCGGTTCAATGGGATAATATTCATCGAGGTTGAAAGTGATCACGTTTTTAAAACTTAATCCTTCTTCCTTATGGATCTTCACCAATTCCTTATACAATGTTTTTGGAGTAGTGCCGGTAGCCAGACCAAGAACGCAGATTTTTCCTTCCCTTTGTTTGAGTCGGATGAGTTCCGCAATTTCCCTCGCAACATGCGCTGATGCGATGCTGTCATTTTCAAAAATCTCGACGGGAATTTTTTCAAAAGAATCAACTAAGCTCATGAATCAGTTATTTAAGCAGTTAAATTGAGTTGGTTCTGCTAAGATATGGATTGATTTTATGGCTCCATCTGTACTTCGAATATATTGGGCCAAAGTTTACCCGTGATATACATTTTCTTTTTCACCGGATCCCAGGCAATGCCATTTAAGACGGCTTCATCTGTGTTACTGTTAATATAAGTCAGGTCAGCCTTGCTATATTTTTTCAAAATATCAGTAAAATCCATTTTACCTGTAATGAATCCATTTTGGGGATTAATCTTCACAATAAAATTATACCCGTACCGGTTGGCATAAATGCTTCCGTTTACATACTCGAGTTCGTTAATATTATTCATCGGCCCGAGATTATCAGTTACCGATATGACTTTTTCCAGTTTCAGATCAGCCGGACTAACCTTGTAAAGTTTATCTGTCCCATCACTAATGATCAGTGAACTTCCGTCATTTGTGATACCCCATCCTTCGCTTGACCATTTCATCTGGCGGATCAGTTTGAAATCTTTTGGATCAAAAACAAATACATCGTGTTCGCGATAGGTCAGCATGTATATGGTATCCTTCAATATAGTCAGACCTTCTCCAAAAAACTTGTTGTCGAGCTTTTTGATCATAACCACTTTTCCTGTAACCGGATTCACTTTGCGGATAGATGAGAACCCATATCGTCCTGTGCTTTCTAAGATAATTTCATTCATAAATTCCAAACCCTGGGTGTATGCAGATGTATCGTGCGGATATACATTGACGATAGTGTATGGAATATTGGTGGCTTCAGGAATAGTATTGGCTGTTGAAGCAGTATCGGGTTCAACATTTTTTTCTTCACTATTGTTACAGGCTACCGAAAAAAGCAGAAGGAGGACAGAGACGATTATTTCCCGCATATGGAGTAAGGTGGCCGAAACGGCCTTTTGTTCAATCTATTTAATCAGCAAATGTAAAAAAATGCGTCGAGGTTTTGGGATTCAGGAAGGAAAAACCGGCCGGAAAAATGTGAATTCTGATCGAAACGCCAGATCAAAGACAAATTTCTCATTACCAGCAGGTTTTCGGATACAAATCGCCGAATCGGTTCATTTTCAGGCTAATATAGATCGATAACTAAAGTCCTGGGTGGCAACGAATTCAATAATTGTAGTTTATAATAAGTTTATCCAATCACATATAACATTAACCTGGTCTTGACGTTTTAGGTTTTAGTTTTGACGTCTTATAATAAATCTGATACCATGGCGAAAATATTTACTATTATAGTTCTGTCTGCCTTCATTTTACATTCAAACGTAAATGCGCAGTTGTTTAAGAAAACGGCTGGCACAAGTGATACTTCCTCCACGGCGAAAAAAAATCCACTGAACAAGCTTTTTGCAAAAACAAAGGGCGGTCTTACTAATGATGAGGTTGTTGCCGGTTTGAAGGAAGCCCTTAGCGTTGGTGCTGAGCGAGGCACTTCGCAACTCTCAGCGGTAGATGGCTTTTTTGGAAATGCTGCTATGAAAATCCTTATGCCGGATGAGGCTAAAAAAGTGGAACAAAAATTAAGAAGTGTGGGACTTGGGAAACAAGTGGATCAGGCAATCCTTTCCATGAACCGTGGTGCAGAAGACGCCGCGAAATCTGCAGCGCCAATTTTTGTAAATGCTGTAAAACAAATGAGCATCCAGGATGCAATGGGAATTTTGCGAGGTTCTGATAACGCTGCCACAACTTACCTGAAAGACAAAACAACAGTTCAACTTACAGAGGCATTTCGCCCGGTGATAGAAACTTCTCTTAAAAAAGTGGATGCCACTAAATACTGGAATACCGTATTTACAACCTATAACCAGTTCAGTAAGGAAAAAATTAATCCAGACCTTACTGCCTATGTTACGGAGAAGGCATTAGCCGGAATATTTTTGCAACTTGCGGCAGAAGAAGCTAAGATCAGGACTGATCCTGTCGCCCGCACTACCGAAATACTGAAGAAAGTTTTTGCGAAATAAACGATATCTAAAATATTTTAGAAACCGCGCTTGCGCGGTTTTTTTATGTCATCGATCACCGTATTGCTGCTGCGAAGGATATATTTGCATGCATAAACCCGTTCATGAAATCAGCCACTGTTTTTGAAATTAAAGATGAATTGCAGCAATTGCCGCCGGCGCAATTGGTTGAGCTATGCCTGAGGCTGGTAAAATTCAAAAAAGAAAATAAGGAGTTACTGACTTACCTGTTGTTTGAAGCGAATGGACTTGACCAATATATACAGCTCATTAAAACGGAGACCACAGACCAATTTGGAGAGATCAATACATCCAATCTTTATTTCGCAAAAAAAACCATTCGTAAAATACTTCGGAATATCAACAAGTATATCAGGTATACCGGATCAAAGCAGGCAGAAATTGAATTACTGTTGTTTTATTGCAAAACGCTAAAGGAATCGGGAATCGCATATCAAAAAAGTACAGCCCTGGTAAATCTGTATGATAATCAATTGAAAAAAATAAAAAAAGCAATTGAGACCTTGCACGAAGACCTTCAGTATGACTATAACAGGGAACTGGATGTGTTGTGATTACTTCGCAATAACAATCTTGACCTTATTGCCTTTGATCTTTTCGTCCTTTATAAGTTCCAGTGCATGCGAAAGTTTTGACTTTCTTACAGCCACAAAAGAAATAAAATCTTTCACTTCGATTAGTCCAATATCTTCTTTTTTTAGTTGGCCTTTATTGCCCAGGAATCCAACGATATCAACCTTATTGACTTTATTTTTCTTGCCCAAAGGAATGAAGAGGGTAGTCCATTTAGGTTTTTCCGGCAATACGACATCTTCAGAAAGTTCAATGGGCAAAGCTTCTTCCTTTACGTAAGTTGGAATTTTTTCTTCCGGGTTAATGATCATGACCACAGTTCCGCTTGCATCCATTCGCGCAGTCCGACCATTACGATGTGTGAATACTTCTTCTGTAGCAGGAAGGTGATAATGAATGATATACCTGATGTTGGGAATATCAAGTCCTCTTGATGCAAGGTCAGTAGTGATCAGTACATTGGAACTTCCGTTTCTGAATTTGCCTAATGCACTATCGCGTTCTACCTGTTCCATTGCACCATGATAGAATACATTGACGATGCCTTTTTCCTTCAGGTAATCGCTTGTACGTTTGACTGATTCACGATGATTGAGGAAAACGATAGCCGACCTGTCACCGATATGGCAAATTAATCTGAATAAAGTTTCGAGCTTATCATTGATATCGCTGTATACTACGCGAAAATCAAGCATTTCTTTTGTCTCATCAGTGATGAAATTCAATTTCACCACCTCATTCAATCCAATAAACGGAGGTATCTCACTGGTATCAGTAGCCGAAGTAAGCAATCTTTTTTGCACAGAAGGAAGGGAGCCAATAATAAATGACATTTCCTCTTCAAAACCAAGTTCCAGGGATTTGTCAAACTCATCAAGGATAAGTGTATGAATATTTGTGGTCTTGATATTCCCGCGCCTTAGATGATCGGCTAATCGACCGGCTGTACCTACAATTAGTGCAGGAGCTTCCAACAGGTTGTTTTCTTCTGTTTCGCGAAGATGGCCACCATAACAACAGGTGATCTTGTGGCCGGTTGACATGGTTTTGAATACCTGTTCAATTTGCAATGCAAGTTCCCTTGAAGGCACAATGATCAGTGCCTGTGTGGAGTTTATTTCAGGATCAAACCGTTCCAGCAATGGCAATAAAAAAGCGAGTGTCTTACCGGAACCCGTTGGAGCCAGCAGAATCAGGTCGCCCGGTTGCTTCATGGCCTCAATGGTCGCCAGTTGCATTTCGTTAAGCGCGCTGATATTAAAGGCAGAAAGTATCTTGTCGATAATAATATATTTAAATGTCGATGGCTTCACCATAAGCAGCAGCCGTTGCTTCTTTCAGGGCCTCACTCATGGTAGGATGGGGGTGTACTGATCCGAGGATTTCATGAAATGTTGTTTCCAGTTTCCGGGCCACAACTACTTCAGCAATCATTTCTGTAACACCTGATCCGATCATGTGTGCTCCCAGGAATTCTCCGTATTTCGCATCGAAGATTACTTTTACAAATCCTTCTGTTGAACCAGCAGCACTTGCTTTACCACTGGCCATAAAAGGGAACTTACCAACTTTCACTTCAAAGCCCGCATCTTTTGCCGCTTTTTCAGTGAATCCCACAGAAGCAATTTCCGGAGTGCAATAAGTACATCCGGGAATATTATTATAGTCCATAGGTTCCGGTTGGTGTGTTGATTTCTTTTCCAGGAAAGCACAGTATTCCGCAGCATTGATTCCTTCTTTGGAAGCAACGTGTGCGAGTGCTTGTCCGGGCGAACAATCTCCAATAGCTAAGAATCCCGGAACCGATGTCTGCAAATTTTTATCAACTACGATTTTTCCTTTCTCTGTTTTTATTCCATTCTCTTCAAGTCCGATATTCTCAAGGTTTGATTGTATACCTACAGCACTCAGCAGGATATCTGCTTCCAAAACAGTTTCACCGGAAGCTGATTTAACGGTTGCTTTTACACCTGCGCCTGAAGTATCTGTTTTAGTTACTTCAGCGGAGGTCATGATGGTAATTCCTTTCTTTTTCAATTGTTTTTCCAGTTCCTTGCTGATGTCTTCGTCTTCCACCGGGACAACACGAGGCATAAATTCTACGATGGTTACTTTAGTACCCATGCTATTATAAAAATCAGCGAACTCCACACCAATTGCACCTGATCCAACAACGATCATAGTTTTAGGCTGTTGGGGTAAAACCATTGCTTCACGATAACCAATAATTTTTTTACCATCAATCTTCATTGCTGGTAACTCACGGCTACGGGCACCTGTAGCAATGATGATATATTTTGCTTCTACTGTTTGTTTTTTTCCATCTGCAGCAGTGACTTCAATTTTTCCTTTGCCGGCAATTTTACCAAAACCCATCACTACATCGATCTTATTCTTCTTCATCAGGAACTGCACACCTTTACTCATTTTGTCAGCAACACCACGGCTCCTTTTGATCACCGCACCGAAATCCTGTTCAACTCCAGTGGATTTAATTCCATAATCTGCACTATGTTTCATGTAATCAAAGACCTGGGCGCTTTTTAGCAGGGCTTTGGTGGGAATACAACCCCAGTTAAGACAAACGCCTCCAAGGCTTTCTTTTTCAATAATTGCGACTTTGAAACCTAATTGTGAAGCCCTGATTGCTGCAGGATATCCGCCGGGACCACTTCCCAGGACGATTACGTCATATGCCATAGCTATAGTTTGTTATTAAATTGGCTGCGAAAATACAGATTTGTATTTATCTTATTCCGGATTGGTATGCCGGCCCTGTATCGTAATATTTTTCAGGACTTGATTTTACTCATCACCATCGCGGATATCTGGGATGCACTCATCGCTCCGCTTTGTCGCCATAGCTGTTGTCCTTTACGGAAAAGCATAAGTGTGGGAACCGACTGCACCTGGTAAGCGTTGGCAGCGGCGGGGTTTTTATCGATATCCACTTTAATCACCCTGAGTGAGTCTCCATGCATTTCTACCAGCTTTTTTAATTCAGGAGCCATCATTTTACATGGGCCACACCATTCAGCTGTAAAATCAACCAAAACCGGTATGTCACTGTTGAGTAATTCCTGGAACTTTCCCATAATAAAAGTTTGTCGGGTTAAACCTGTAAGAAAATTAGCAAAAACTGAACCAGCCGAAGTCTTAAATTTGCCGGAAAGCCAGAAATAATGAGAAAATCAATGAATTATAGGCGAAAATCCTGAAATTGATTTTGCATTATGAGAAAAATTCGTGACCTTTGCCGTCCCAAAAATTCAGATAATGGCTAGAGTATGTCAGATCACAGGTAAGAAGCCAATTGGCGGAAACCACGTTTCCCATTCTAATATTAAGACGAAGAGGAGGTTTTTACCTAATCTGCAGACCAAGCGTTTTTTCCTTGCGGAGGAAGACAAATGGGTGACCATGAAGGTTTCTACAGAAGGTATCAGGACCATCAACAAAAGAGGTTTGTACGTTGTAGTTAAGGAAATGAGGGCTAACGGCGTACACATATAATAAATTCAAAACCGAACTACAATGGCAAAGAAAGGCAGCAGGGTACAGGTAATTCTGGAATGCACGGAGCACAAGACCACAGGTCTTCCGGGTACAAGCCGCTATATCAGCAGTAAGAATAAAAAAAATACTCCTGAGCGTCTTGAACTGAAAAAGTTCAACCCGATCATGAAAAAATATACACTTCACAAGGAAATTAAATAATCATGGCAAAAGCAGCTAAAACCGCGATAAAGACGAAGGATCAGAAAGCAGCCGCGGAAGCAAAAAACTGGACTAAAGTTATCAAGGCTGTTCGCAGCCCTAAGTCTGGTGCATATACTTTTAAAGAATCTATTATCCATAAGGATAAGATCAAAGAATACCTGGCTCAGAAATAAGCTGGTTACTTTCATCTTTACAGTAAAGCTGTTCTGCTCAAACCAGAACAGCTTTTCTTATTTTTATAAGCTTTATGGAAAAAACAATCGAGATCAAGCCAGCTGGCCGACCGGAAGCTGACCTGATTGCTGACATTGCCCGAAAAACCTTCATGGAAACTTATGGGGAAATGAATACCCCCGAAAACATGGAGGTTTATTTGAATTCACAGTTTTCAGATGAAAAACTGCTGGAAGAATTACAGCATCCGCGAACCCGTTTTTTTCTGGCTTATCTTGACGGAATTCCAGCGGCCTTTACCAAAGTGAGGGATGACCGAAAAGCAAAAAAGCTGGAGGAAATAAAGGCCATCGAGATCCAACGTATTTACGTTCTTCAGGAATACCAGGGATTTAGTTTGGGTAAGGCAATGCTTGACATGATCAAGGAACTCGCCCGGAAAGATGGTTACCAGACGATCTGGCTACAGGTATGGCAAAAAAATAATAAAGCCATAAGGTTTTACCAGAAAGCAGGATTCACGGTATTTGAGACAGCAAGTTTTTTATTGGGCAGTTCTTCTCAACAGGATTTCCTCATGCGATACGATCTGTATTATTAAAATTGTTGTATGGGTTTATTTGACAAATTATTTGGAAAAAAAGAAAAGCAAAGCCTGGATGAAGGACTAGAAAAAACCAGGGAAAATATCTTTAGCAGGATCACCAAGGCTGTAGCAGGAAAAAGTACAGTGGATGAGGAAGTCCTGGATGATCTGGAAGATGCATTAGTAGCTGCCGACGTTGGTATTGATACTACCGTAAAGATCATTGAGCAAATTGAGAAACGCGTAGCTAAGGATAAGTATCTCAATACAAGTGAATTAAACGGTATACTTCAAGAAGAAATCGAAGCACTGTTGGTAGATGCAAAAGAAGAATCCTATCGCGATTTTAATACACCAGACGGTACCAAGCCGTATATTATTCTTGTAGTTGGAGTGAATGGTGTGGGAAAAACCACCACCATTGGAAAGCTTGCACATAATTTTAAAACTGCAGGGAAATCGGTATTGCTTGGAGCTGCAGACACTTTCCGTGCTGCAGCGGTAGACCAGTTGACAATTTGGTCTGACAGAGCAGGAGTTCCTATAGTAAAAAAAGATATGGGAAGTGACCCGGCTTCTGTGGCATTCGACACGGTTAACAGTGCATTAGCGCGAGGTTCGGATGTTGTTATTATTGATACTGCGGGAAGGTTGCACAATAAGGCACACCTGATGGATGAATTGAGTAAGATCAGGCGGGTGATCCAGAAAGTGATTCCGGAAGCGCCTCATGAAGTTTTGTTAGTGCTGGACGGATCAACCGGACAGAATGCGCTGGAACAGGCTAAGCATTTTACAGCCGCTACGGATGTCACTGCATTGGCGATCACCAAACTAGATGGAACAGCCAAAGGAGGCGTGGTATTAGCTATTGCCAGCCAGTTCAGCATTCCGGTGAAATTTGTCGGGGTAGGAGAAAAAATGGAAGATCTTTTGGTGTTCAATAAACACGAATTCGTCGATAGCTTATTCAATTTGAACAGGTCTAAGTGACCCAATCCTTCTATCAACATTTGCAGATTTGAAAATCTGCAAATGCTAATACCATATGGAATTACAAATTTCCCCATTGGCATTTCCACATTCCTCACATTTTCGTATATGCAAATTATAAAAAAAGCACCCTCTGGAAAGAGGCTGCTTTTTGAAGTTGATTGACACCTAACCCACGATATTGATGAATACCTGGAAAAGAATCAGTCGAGATCCAGGCTGGGTTATTAAGTTTAAAAACTATTGTGCTTTTTGATATTATCAGGTCCTTACTTTGAAGGAGCTTTTGATCTCGCAGTAACCAATCTGCACAATGTCTTATCAGTTGATCGGGTAGTAATAAGCAAAGATAGATAGCTTTTTCACCAAATGCAATACTGGCGGCCTCCTGCAGTGTTAAAGTTAAGCAGGTTTAATATGTAATTCGTTGGAAATCCGACAAAAAGTTAAACAGAATAATGGGTATAACTCATGGTTTTAAGAATTACCTTTGCACCTATTTATGAAGACAAAAACATTCAATAAAAACAAAATTAATATCATCACGCTTGGGTGCAGCAAGAACCTGGTAGACAGTGAGGTGCTTAGTGGTCAGCTCCTGGCGAATGATATGGATGTGGTGCATGAGAATAAGAAAAAGGATCACAATATCGTGATTGTAAATACCTGTGGATTCATAGATAAGGCAAAAGAAGAAAGTATTGAAACCATTCTGCAGCAGGTGGAACTTAAAAGAAGAGGTAAACTGGAAAAAGTTTATGTTACCGGTTGCCTAAGTGAGAGATATCGAAATAACCTTGAAGCGGAAATCCCTGAAGTTGATGCATTTTTTGGTACCATGGAACTTCCACGGATCTTAAAAACGTTGGAAGCAGACTACAAAGCAGAACTGGTTGGAGAAAGATTATTGAGCACTCCTTCACATTATGCCTACATGAAAATCAGCGAAGGATGTAACCGGACCTGCTCATTTTGCGCTATTCCACTGATGAGGGGCAAACATATCAGCCGTCCAATTGAAGAATTAGTAACAGAGGCAACCAAGCTGGTGAAATCAGGTGTGAAGGAAATTATGCTCATTGCCCAGGAACTGACTTATTACGGACTCGATATATACAAATCCCGAGAATTACCCAGACTGTTACACGCGCTTGCCGACATACCCGGGCTGGAATGGATACGCCTGCATTACGCTTATCCATCTAAATTCCCTCTTGAAATAATTGATGCAATAAAGGAAAGGGATAATATCTGCAATTACCTGGATATGCCACTACAACACGCCAGCAATCAAATGTTGAAGGCTATGAAACGACAGATCACAAGGGAGGATATGAATGAACTTATATATGCCATCAGGGAAAAAATTCCGGATATCTGTCTTCGCACCACCCTTATCGCTGGTTTTCCGGGAGAAACAGAAGATGACGTGGATGATTTGAAAACCTTTCTCCAATTACATCGTTTTGAGCGCGTAGGAATTTTCACTTACTCACACGAAGAAGGAACTTCTGCCCATGATATGGAAGATAATATTCCACAGGAAATTAAAGAAGAAAGGGCCAGGGACGTGATGGAAGTTCAGCAGGAAATCAGCTATGAAAAAAATCAGGAAAAATTAGGACAGACTTTTAAAGTTCTGATTGATAAAAAAGAATCTGGTCGTTATCTTGGCAGAACTGAGTTTGATAGTGTTGAGGTGGACAATGAAGTTATCGTTCACTCTGCAAGGGAACTAAAACCTGGTGAATTTGTACAGGTGAAGATCACCAAAGCTTATGATTTTGATCTGGAAGGCGAACTGGCCTGATGAATAGAATGAATGGCATTCAATTTTTGGCGACATTAGCTAAAATTTTTTAATGGTGAATTGTTCAACAAGATTTCTTCCTTACGAAAAAACCAAATTGTTCAGTTCCCTGGTGATGGACTATCTCCATGGTGCACCTGCAGTAAAGTCTTTATATCATCATTCTACTGATATGGCAGGTTTTCAAACTGCCATGGAAGAAAGAAGAAAATTTGCTACCGACAGGATCTTAATTCATAGCATTTTCGCAGCATCATATTTACAAAACATAAGTCCGGAACAGCAAAAGAATCTTGACGCATTGCTGTCGCCCGAAACTTTCACTATTTGCACCGCACACCAACCCAATATTTTTACAGGTTATCTGTATTTCATCTATAAGATAGTTCACGCCATCAAACTAGCGGAGGAACTAAAACGCAATTTCCCGAAACAGGAGTTTGTCCCGGTGTTTTATATGGGAAGTGAAGACAATGACCTTGAAGAACTGGGCCAGGTTAACCTCGGTGGGAAAAAACTGGAATGGAAAACCAAACAAAAAGGTGCTGTTGGAAGGATGAAGGTAGATAAGGATTTCCTGCGACTGATCGGGGAAATCGAAGGTCAACTTGGTGTTGAACCTTTTGGGAAAGAATTATTATCGATTATCCGTGATAGTTATAGTGAGGGTAGCAGTATTGCTGACGCAACCTTCAGGCTTGTCAATCATCTGTTTGCCAACTATGGACTCCTGGTGCTGCAGGCAGATAATGCCAGCCTGAAAAAGCAGATGTTGCCAGTATTTGAAGAAGATCTTTTTCTGCATAAACCACATGAGCTTGTAACTAAGACAGGAGAGTTGCTGCATGAACAGTATAAAGTGCAGGTTAATCCAAGAGAGATAAACCTTTTTTACCTTTTGGACGACGAACGTGAAAGGATCACAGGCAATGCCGTAAATTTTGAGGTTGAACCACTTCAATTACAATTCACCAAAGAACAACTTAAAGAAGAACTGCTGCAGCATCCTGGAAGATTTAGTCCGAATGTAGTGTTACGTGGACTGTACCAGGAAACAATTCTTCCTGATATTGCATTTATAGGTGGCGGTTCAGAGATCGCATATTGGTTAGAATTGCGGGGTTTATTTGAACATTATGAGGTTCCTTTTCCGGTTCTTGTGCTCCGAAACAGTTTCATGTTGGCCTCTATTGAGCAGGAAAAAAAACTGTCTAAAATGGGTCTTGGATTAGAAGATCTGTTTGCCACTGAAAATGAGATTCTGACAGAATATGTAAAGAAAAATACCAGCCTTAGTGTAGAGATAACTGAAGAGCTATTATCTGCTAAAAACTTATTTGATGAACTGAAATCAAAAGCAGCTGCTGTAGATGTAACGCTGGTTCAACACCTGGAGGCGCTTCACACAAAACTTCAGAAGCAATTGGAGAATGCTGGTAAAAAACTACTGAGGGCGGAAAAACGGAAATTTGAAACGGAGAAAATTCACCTGCATAATATCAGGGAATCCCTTTTCCCTGGCAACTCACTACAGGAGCGAAAAGAAAATTTCATGCCCTGGTATGCAAAGCAGGGCAGGTCGTTCATTGAGAACATTTATCTCCAGTCGCCTGCGCTTCAACATGAGTTTGGTATTATAATCTGCGGATAGAATCGTAAATTCAGGTAACAATAAATTTTATTATATGGCTTCATATAGCCTGCTCATCAACGGTCAGACCCGGGAGGTAGATGTTGCTTCAGATACGCCACTGCTTTGGGTTTTACGGGATCACCTTGGACTTGTGGGAACAAAATATGGTTGTGGCGTGGCCCAATGCGGTGCATGTACTGTTCACCTTGATGGGGTAGCTGTGCGTTCCTGTGTGCTACCGGTGTCGGCAATTAAAAAAACGTCAAAACTCACTACTATTGAAGGCCTGTCCGAAAATGGTGATCATCCTGTACAAAAAGCATGGGAAGAAGTTGACGTTCCACAATGTGGTTATTGCCAGGCAGGTCAGATCATGACTGCAGTAGCGTTACTGAAAAGCAATCCAAAGCCTTCGGTTACAGAAATAGAAAATGCCATGCAGGGTAATCTTTGTCGTTGTGGAGCTTATCATCGTATCCGTGAAGCAGTATTGTTGGCCAGTAAAAAACAAGTATAATGAATACCGATTATAAAAAATCCAGAAGAGATTTTCTAAAGATCACTTCATTAACCGGAACCGGCTTGGTGCTGGGCTTTAGTTGGTTCAGTGCAGAAGCAGAAACACCTCAAATAATCCAGACCGGGAAATTTGCAGGTGATCTCCGTTTCAATAGTTTTTTATCCATATCAACAGATGGTACTATAATTATTTATTCGCCCAATCCCGAGCTTGGTCAGAATATCATGACTTCTTTTCCAATGATTGTTGCAGATGAGCTGGATGCTGACTGGACAAAAGTAAAAGTAATGCAGGCACCACTGGATGCGGTAAAGTATGATCGTCAGCTTACAGGAGGAAGTGGCGCCATACCACATTCCTGGAACCGACTTAGAATGGCCGGGGCTACAGGAAGAAATTTGTTAATGCAGGCAGCTGCCAAAAACTGGAATGTTTCCATAGAAGAATGTACCACTTCCGAAGGATTCGTGATTCACGAAAAATCGGGTAAGCGTGCCAGTTATGGAGAGCTCGCTGAACAGGCTTCGAAAATGGATGTTCCTGCAGACATCAAATTAAAAAACAGGAAGGATTTTAAACTGATCGGTACTTCCGTTAAAAATGTAGAGAATAAAAATATCGTTACCGGAAAAGGAATATTCGGGCTCGATTTTTACCGGGACGGAATGGTCTTTGCCATGATCGTGAGGCCACAGGCATTTGGAAGCAAATTGACTTCATTTAATGCAGATGAAGCTAAAAAAATGCCGGGTATCATTGATGTGGTCTCGTTTAAAAATAATGTGGCTGTGGTTGGGAACTCAACCTGGGAAGTAATGAAGGCCAGGAAAACCATCAAAGCCATATATGAAAAAGAAACCAGCCTGGAATCCAGTACGGATCATGATAAAATTTTGGCTGGATTAATGGATACCGGTAAAATAACGGTAAGGAGAAAAGATGGGGACGTAGATACAGCGTTTAAGTCTGCAGCAAAAACTATTAAAAGGGAATACCAGTGTCCTTTTCTTCCGCATAACCCCATGGAACCAATGAATTTCTTTGCCAGTGTAACGGATGAAGGTGTTGAACTCATAGGACCTACTCAGACTCCGGCAGCAGCAAGGACAAATACTTCCAGGCTTCTTGGTATTCCGGAAGACAAGATAACGGTCACGATCACTCGATTGGGTGGGGGATTCGGAAGGCGGTTGAAATTTGATTATGTGTTAGAAGCAGCTGAATTGTCAAGCATAATCAAAAAACCGGTTAAACTTATCTGGACAAGGGAAGACGACATGACAGGTGGAAGTTACCGTCCGGCTGTCCGTTACCGGTTTGAAGCCGCGTTAGACAGCAAAGGGAACCTGGTAGGATATAAATTAAGGGGAGCAGGGATCAATGTGAATAATTCCTGCCGTGAAGATAATTTTCCGTCTGGTGCAGTTGATAACCTGCTCATTGATACAGTGGAACACAGTTCTCCCATTACAACAGGAGCATGGCGTGCACCTATCACCAATTTCCTGGCATTTGCTGAACAGAGTTTTTTGGACGAAGTAGCAATGGCCGCAGAAAAAAACCCGGTAACATTCAGGTTAGAACTTTTGCAGAAAGCAAAAAATACGCCCACCGGAGCCATCAAGTATAATATTGACCGGATGGAGACCGTAACAAAACTTGCAGCTGAAAAATCTTCTTTCGGTAAAAAGAAAGGTGTGTACCAGGGCTTCAGTGTTTATTATTCCCATGCTTCATATGTTGCCCAGGTTTGCGAAGTTGTTATGAAAGATGGAAAACCCGTGGTGAAGAAAATTTATGCCGTAGCGGATTGTGGTGAAGTAGTAAACAAGAGCGGAGCGCAACAACAGGTGATGGGAGCCATTGTAGATGGTTACGGACATGCGATGTTCGGCAAACTAACATTCAAGGAAGGCGTGCCTCAGCAAAAAAACTTTGGTGACTATCACATTATCAGAATGAAAGAGATCCCTGAGATTGAAACTCATTTTGTAGACAATGGCATTGATCCTACAGGCCTCGGAGAACCGGCATTACCCCCAACAGGTGGTGCCGTAGCAAATGCTATATTCAAAGCAACAGGATTCAGGTTGACCAGGCAACCATTCATAGACCAGATAAAATTGATGGGTACGTCTAATATGCGCCCTTCTCAGAAGTTGCTTTAATAGTTGTTGATTCAAGTCCGGCCCGTTTTTTTGCTTCTTCAATGATCACTGCAGTGGCTGTGGCACCAATTCTTGTTGCGCCCGCAGCTTTCATTTCGAGCAATTCATCCAGCGTTCTTACGCCACCCGCAGCTTTTACTTCAACGCCGGGAGCGGAGTGCTTTCTCATCAGTGTAACGTCTTCAATGGTGGCACCCTTAGTGGAAAATTTTCCATCACTGCCTTTAGTGTATCCGTAACCGGTAGAAGTCTTAACAAATGCCACAGGTATTGCACTGCAAATTTCACAGAGCTTAATTTTTTGCTCATTATTAAGATAATCGTTTTCAAAAATGACTTTTAAAATAGCATGGTGTTTCACGGTCGCATCATTGATCTCCCTGATTTCTTTCGCTACATAATCCCAGTCGCCCTGCAGCACTTTACCAATATTGACCACCATATCAATTTCTGTTGCTCCCTCTTCACAGGCTTTGATAGTTTCTGCAACTTTTATTTCAGTGGTATGACTTCCGTGAGGAAATCCTATGACCGTACACACAGGAACACCGGATCCTTTCAGCCATTCAACGGCCTGTTTAACAGCATAAGGTTTTATACAGACCGATGCAGTTTTATATTGGATCGCAACCTCACATCCTGCTTTCAGATCTTCATCTGTCATTGTTGGATGAAGCAATGAATGATCGATCATTTTGGCGATCTCATCAATATTCAGGTTCATCATTTAATATTTTCCAGTTGAATAATTTATTTGGTATCCGAAATATCGAATTCATTATTCCAACCTTCGGACTTCAGTTTTTCAATTTTTTTCAACACATCTTTTTCAAGATCTTTTTTGTAAAGGTCCATTTTCTTTCCCATCTCGGCATTTGCTGAACCTATGATCTGCGCTGCGAGGATGCCTGCATTCTTTGCTGCATTAAGCGCGACTGTAGCAACCGGTACACCATTGGGCATTTGCAGGATAGACAAAACGGAATCCCAGCCATCAATTGAATTGGATGATTTTACTGGCACGCCAATTACAGGAAGGGCAGTAAGAGAAGCTACCATCCCCGGCAAATGCGCGGCTCCGCCTGCGCCGGCAATGATCACCTGTAAACCTCTTTCCCTAGCTGTTGTAGCATATTCTACCATACGCATAGGGGTGCGATG
>Ga0207701_10002974_pt1 | contig 17480 bp, 16 predicted proteins | sample KBSSwiSSwithPhiX_FD_184294 | JGI IMG/M metagenome (GOLD analysis project Ga0207701, IMG submission 184294) | Switchgrass rhizosphere bulk soil microbial communities from Kellogg Biological Station, Michigan, USA, with PhiX - S5 (SPAdes) (version 2) | ecosystem: Environmental > Terrestrial >... | reverse complement strand
GAAGCTCCGTCGCGTCTGCGCGAGCCCCATCACATAATAAGCTTCAAGCTGAGCCCGGCTGTAACGCAGCAATGGCAGCAGCCCCGCCTCATCTGTCGCCTCAAGTCTCTGGAGCGCGTCTTCCTCGGTTTCGCGAACGCGCTCATGGACGGCGGCGATGGTTTGCGCGTCGGACGTAAACGTCGAATTGGCGACCACTCGAGTCAGGCTCGCCACAAGCATCCAGCCCCACACGGGAATAAAAAAAAGGATGGCAGAGCCAATGATTGCGGCGGCGATTCGCAACAGCCCATCACCGGCCCAGAGCCACAGGTCCTTGCCGAGCAGCCAGCACACCCACAGCAGTGAGAAGCTGCCGATCCAGGCGACGGCGACTACGACCCAGGCGAAGTAGAGAAGGCGGGGCTTGCGCGCGGAGACGCGCGCGAACCATTCCGCGGCACGGCTTTCTCGTGCGGGATCGACAGTCGCGTCAGCCAGTACCGGGGCCACGCCGGCAGGGCTTTTAGGCTGGGTGTTAGGCATCAGCGCCCCGCAAGCTGCCCGCTCGCAGCGGATCGGCCTCTCCAGAAGTTGTTGGGTAAATGGCGGTCAACACCGAGACAGAAAGGAGCCGCTCCACCCCGTCAGTCGAACGCGACGTCGCTGGAGCCGCCACCGCTTGCCCAGCGAAAGGCGCCAAGTTGATGAGGGATGGCGGACCGGCGCCTGACGCGAAGCTTGTCCAAAATGTTGTGAACGTGATTCTTCACTGTCGACGGGCCGATCTTGAGGTCCTTCGCGATTTCCTTGTTGGAAAGCCCCTCGCCGATGAGAAGGGCGATCTCGCGTTCGCGACGAGTCAAGGATTCCGGCTCCTGGCCAGCGGCCGCGTAGTGAGCCAGCCGTTCGCAAAGGAGCGCTGACACTTCCGGCGAGCAATCGAATTCACCTCTCAGCGCTCCCAGAGCGGCATTGGTAAGATCGGCAGCGGAGGCGTTGGAATCGACGAAGGCCGCAAACCCACATTGGGCGCAATCGACGAGCCGGTCGGCCCCGCCTGGGATGCCGAAGCCAACAAGCGGGATTTTGGCGAGCTGCGCCCGCAAGGTCCGGGCGAGCGCGAGGCACTCCGTCGCAGCGCCATCGAGCAGAACGACGTCCGGCATTCGCGTCGATATAGCCGCAAGCGCGTCCTTGCTGGCGACGGCGCCGACGACCTCGACCCGCCCATCCTTGACGAGGCTGGCCTCGAGTCCCTGGCGGTACAGAACGACATCGCTGACGATGACCACCCGCGGCGGCCCAATGGCCGCCGGCGCTTCCCGCAATCCGACCCTCTGCTGCGACTGCTCCATGCAACCCTCCCCCGAAAAGGTCGGTGGTTGGTTCCTAAGCGCGCGTGGCTTTCACCGTCGGCACGTTCATCAGAAGCGGCGGTTGCCCGGCCGGACGGATCCGATGCGCACTCCTGTCGGACCCGGTCGAGCAACGCACCTTTCTAACACAGATCATTTGATTCGCAGAAGGGATAATGGATGACTTTGCACGCTTGATTTCCCCCGGCCTCTGGGCCTCCTGCGAAGGTCCAAAGCGGGGGGGCCGTTTGATCTGGTTCTCTCGGCTGACGCCCACCAGTCTGGTCTCGAGCCCCAAGTTGCGCAACGCGGGTGGAGCAGGGGGCAGCGGGTCGAATGGCCCCTCCCCCGTACCATACCATTTCCTCCCCGATAGACGCATTCGCGGATGGCTCGGCCGCGTCATTTTAACCCGCAGATGCAACAGCTCCGCGCTTCCAATCGCGACCGTATCCGAGTCCTGCTCGGGCCGATGCCCGACCTGCTTCGCGAGATGATTGAAGACCTTCTCTCCTGCGAATCAGACATGATCGTGCTCGACCGGTCGGACAACGCGGCTGGGGCGCTCGCGACCGCTTGTAACGCTCCAGCCGACTTGTTGATCATGCAGGCCGGCGAGGATCGCGAAAGCGGTTTGCTTGACGCCATCATCCAGGCCCCACCCTTCAGCATCTTCGCGATCTCGCCGAGCGGTGAGGACGCGACTGCAATCAACTTTGTGCACGAGGCCGTGGCGTTCGATCCATCGAGCCGCACCGCCTTCGCCGGAGCGATTCGGCGGATCGCACGAAGTAGCCCGGCAAATGCTCCGCCCGGTGAAGCGCGATGGCAGGGTTAGGAGCAGTCAACTTGGTGGGCGAGTCGATTGCCGCCCTGCTGCGTGCCCGGCGCTCGCTCCTTGCCGCCGAAGGGCGGCTCGGACCGGTCCCGCCATCGCAGGACATTGCCCATGTCCCGCTCGCGAAGCTGACCGGCACGAGCCCGCCAGGCTCGGGTCTATCGGTGACCTGCTATCACGTGGGCCGCTCGGACCACACGATCGCACAATCGGCGGCGCAGAATCCCTCGGCGAGCACCGGCATTTCGCTCGAGCTTTCCTACCTCATTGCCAGCTGGTCCTCGATCGCCTCGGAAGAACAGTCGCTTCTGAGCTGGGCTATGCTGGAGCTCAATCGCTACCCGGTCCTCGACAAGGGACAACTCCTCGGCGGCGACGAATGGTCTCGCGAGGAGATGGTCCAGCTAGTGCCCGAAGATTCCGATTTCGACCGCCTGTACCGCCTGTGGGATGCCCTCAAGCAAAAGTACCGGCTGAGCTCGACGGTCAGGGCAAGGGTGATCCGCATCGGCTACGGACCGAGCAGCGAAGGGCTTCCTGTCGCTGCCAGCCGCTTTTCCTTCGCCGACGCGGACCCGGTCACGGAGGCAGCGCAATGACGGCGATGCTTTCTCCGGACCTTCTCGACCGGCGGGCTCTGGCCTGGCTGCGGCTGGTGGACGTGTACGGCCGGCCCGTCACCGCGCCGGTTCACACTTATGGTGAAGGCGTCACCACCGTGAGGAAGGCCGACGGTAGTATCGCGGTTCTGAGTGCGGCCGGCCTTGAGGACTATTCTGCGAGCTTGCTTGCACCGTCCTCTCCCGCAGTGGCCTCGCGGCGGATTTCGCTCGATCTCGAGCCACAGTCGGCTGAGTTGGACGCTCGCCGTTTCGAACTGCGACTGCCGCGCGATCCGGACCCGGCTAAGGCGGACCGGGCGGGGTCGATCTTCAGAAGCGTCGAGATCGAGATGCTTCCCTCTTCCGGCGCGCGCCTGGCGGGCAGCGCCTGCGCGCTTCGGGTCACCGTCCGCCGGAAAAGCGACAAGAAGCTCGTCGAACACGCACTCGTTCGAGCACAAAGCGAGGATGGGCAGTTTTCGGCACGCGGACTGACCGATCCGCGCGGGGAAGCGACGCTCATCTTCCCGGCGCTGCCGATCGCATTTCCCGGGGCAGGCGCGAACCTTCGTACGGACATCAACGCGCGCGTCGTGGTCACGGTGGATGCGGAATCGGTGAAGTTCAACTCTGCCCAAGCCGGTCCGCCAAAAGCACGCCGAACCCCGCCCTTCGTCGATCCAGACGACGTCGGGTCGGCTGCGGCTGATTTCGCCTCGGGGACCCAAGTCACAATCACCGCCGGGCGCGAGGTCCCCGTCGCGCTCGAATGGGTCCAGCCATGACCTTCATCACGCAACAGCGGCCCCCAAGCGGCCACTTCAAGGAGGCGCTCGATGCCTGAATATCTCGCACCAGCAGTATTCGTCGAGGAAACGAGTTTCCGGGCGAAATCGATCGAGGGCGTCGGCACCAGCACGGCCGCCTTCGTCGGAATGACGGCGCGTGGGCCCGTCAGCGTCACTCCAAGCGACCCAACGCCACCGCTTTTGACCAGCTTTGCGGATTACGAGCGATACTATGGCGGGACGGACGACCTCACGATCGGCGCCAACGCGGTACCCAATTATCTTGCCCACGCCGCCAGGGCCTTCTTCAATAACGGCGGCGCTCGGCTCTACGTGGCACGCCTGCTCGGCAATGGCGCGGCGGCCGGTACGAGCGGCCAACTCACTGCCGGCGCGGCAGTTTCGGCCGCCAAGCGGGTGGCCTTCACCAGTCGCCAGCCCGGCGGGGCGAAGATCGCGAACACCAGCGCCAACTTCAGCATCGTCGTCACCCAGCAAGAGTTGCCGACGACCAAGCGCCTCGCCCTTGGCCAACCGGCAGGCACGATGATCCAGATAAACAATGAATTCTATGTCGTCGGCCTGGACCCGGTCATCACCAGCGCCGGCAACCTCACCGCCTTCAACAACCTTGCGGACGACGGCGCTTGCACGATCATCAGCTTCGCGGTCGAAGTGCAGGACCCAACGGGTGTCGTTTACGAAGCTGGCGGCCTGGGCGCCCATCCGCGCCATCCGCGCTTTATCGGCACTCTGCTCGGGGCAACTCCGCCCAATCCGTCCGATGCGATGACGAACCCGGTCAGGATCGACATTGGAGGCTCGGTCAATCCGTTCGAGCTGCGCCAAGCCCTGTCAGATGCCGCCGACGCCAGCCCGATTCTCGTGACCGGCGGCACCGACGGCACCGGGACGCCCGCGACCGCTGACTTCCAGACGGCCCTCGACAGCCTTCTTGCGCTCGAGGATATTTCAATGGTCGCCGCCCCCGGCTCCTCGAGTTTCGCTGGTTCGGACCCGGCGACAATCAACCAGATGCTGATCGGTAATGCCGAGGCGCGGCGAGCCTATCGAATCGCCGTGCTCGACACTCCGCCCGATCTCGACATCGCCGGCGTACGAGCCGTCAAAAGCCAGATCGACAGCAAATATGCTGCGCTTTATTTTCCGTGGATCCGCGTCGCGAACCCCGGCGCGGCGCTCAATCCGCTTGCACCACGCGAAATCGAAGTCCCTCCCTCGGGCGCGGTATGCGGAATTTACGCGCGCAGCGATATCCAGCGCGGGGTCTGGAAAGCGCCGGCGAACGAGACTGTAACCGGTGCGATTGGACTCCAACGCGACGTTCGCTTCGGCGAGCAGGAAGTGTTGAACCCGCTCGGGGTGAACTGCATCCGGGCGCTTCCAAACCGCGGCATTCGAGTGTGGGGCGCACGAACGTTGTCGAGCGATCCGGAGTGGAAGTACGTCAATGTCCGGCGCTATTTCCTCTATCTGGAAGCCTCGATCGACCGCGGCACGCAATGGGCGGTTTTCGAGCCCAACGGCGAGGCGCTTTGGGCCAATGTCCGAAGCACTGTTTCGGACTTCCTCTACAACGAATGGGTTTCAGGAGCGCTGCTCGGCACGAAGCCGGAGGAAGCCTATTTCGTCCAGTGCGACCGTACGACGATGACGCAGAACGACCTCGACAACGGGCGCCTCATCTGCCTGGTCGGCGTCGCCGCCCTCAAACCCGCCGAATTCGTCATCTTCCGCATCGGCCAGAAGACGGCCGACGCGCGCGGATAAGGAGCTCAACCCATGCCACGCGACACACCCTATGGCGCTTACAATTTCCTGGTCGATTTCGGCGGCGCGGAGTCCCCGACCTCGGCTCAAGGCGGCTTTTCCGACGTGTCGGGCCTAGGCACCGAAATGACGCTGATGGAGTACCGGCAAGGCAACGATCTCGAGAACCGGGTGCGCAAAGTACCCGGGCTGCACAAGGCTGGCGATGTCACCCTGAAGCGCGGAATCATGGGCCTGAAGAGTTTCTGGGAGTGGGTGAACATCGTCCGCCGCGACCCCGAGCACAGGCGCACGGTCAATATCATGCTCCAGGACGAGCAGCACCGTCCGATCCTGGCCTGGAAGCTGGTCAATGCCCGGCCGATGAAATGGACCGGCCCGACCCTTGCAGCGAAGGGCGGCAGCGACGTGGCGATGGAAGAAATCGTCATCGCCGCCGAGGGCGTCGAAAACGTTCCGGTCTGATCGGCTCTGAAGAAACGAGGGCGCCCATGCCGACCCCAGGCCTTGAGTTCAAGATCCAGCGACCAGCAGCTGTCGCCGCGACAACGCGCGCCGATGTCGCCGTCTTTGCGGGGCTCATTGCGCGGCGGACAGGGCCGCTGCCCGCCCAGCTCGCCTCGCTGCTTGCCGCGGCTGGATGGCGCGAAGGCGGCAGTTTCCCGGTCCGGGCGGCGCAGCTCAATGCTCTCCTCGGGGTTCCCGTCGCTGTGGAAAGCTGGGCGGAGTTCGATGCGCTGTTTGACTGGAAATCCCGAGCACCCGTGCCAGGAGCGCTGGAGAGGTTGCCGTGTCCGTTGGGCTTGGCTGTTCGCCAGTTCTTTCTCCAGGGCGGCGCTCGCGCATGGGTTATCCGGTGCGGAGATCCGCTACCGCTGACGGATTCATCGCTCGACACTGACGCATTCCGGGAAATCCAGCTGAGCGCGCTTGGCGGTCCGGTCGCGGGGACGGTCGACGCCCAGCCGATCCTTCCGGGTTTCCACGACCGCTCGCTCCCCGCCGACCCGCTCGATGCGGCCACCTGGAAGGGGGCCGCAGCGATCTACGCAATCGACGATGCGGCAATGCTCCTGCTTCCCGATCTGCCCGACCTCGCAGCGGGACCGGCGCGGATCATGGAGCCGCCGCCAGAACCGCCGGGACCACCAGAGGCATTCCGTCCCTGTGCGCCCTCTCTCGCCGCGGAGGAAACCCCCGCGGTGCGCGACGCGAAGCCCCGCTATCGCGCTCCGCGTCTCGCCCGCGACGGTTACCGGCTATGGTCTTCGGCCCTGCAGCATGCCCTTGAGATGCTCGGCCGTCCACGCGGTCCCGAGCATCGACGCGACGTCATGGTCGTCAGTGCGCTGCCGATCCCCGAGACGGGTTTCGAGCTGCCACGCGGCTCCGAGCAGTGGCCGCTGAAGGTGCTTGTCGAAAAGGGCAACGCCGGGACCGACGGCGCACCGCTCGCGCTGTTCGATTCAAGCGCCATCGGCAATGCACGGCTGCAGCTTGGCTATCCGTGGTTTGGCACTCCCGATGCAGCAACTTGCCCAGAAGGCGTCCAGTCGCCCGAGGGGGCGCTCGCCGGTGTGATCGCGCGCTTGGCGCTCGAGCGCGGCGCATTCCGCAGCGCCGCCGGTCGGGCGCTGATGTCGCCGGTCCGGCTCATTCCGCGCCTCGCCGGCAGCGATATCGCACGCGGTTCGCCGGGCCACGCGGACTGGCTTGGAGATCGGCTGTGCATTTTTGCCGAGCGACGCGGGCGGATCGAACTCGTAAGCGACGCGACCGCGGCCGAGAACCGAGCTTGGCGCAAGGGCGGCGTCTCGCGCCTCATTGGAATTCTTCTGCGGGCCTGCCGCCACGTCGGCGAGGAGTTCATCTTCGAACCGTCCGGTCCGGCCCTTTGGGGGCGCGTGGCAGGTCAAGTCATCTCGGTGCTCGAGCAATTGCGAGCGCTCGGCGCCTTCAATGGCCTCAGCGCCGATGAATGCTACTCCGTCACCTGCGACCGGCGGACGATGACCCAAGCCGATATCGATGCCGGGCGAGTGCGTTGCGAAGTGGTAGTGAACCCTGCCTCGCCAATCGAGCGCATCATCGTGACATTGGCCCTGCTCGAGCCGCTACCGGCACTTACGGTGGAGGCGGCATGATGGCCATGAGCGTCGCCGCAGGCGAGGACACGCAGGTCCTTTACGGCAATTTCGCCTTCTTCGTGCAGTTCGTGAACAGGGATCCCCACGCGCCGCGGGAAGAGTTGGGGGAAGAGCTGCTCGGCGCCTTTTCCGAGATTTCAGGGCTCGAGGCCAGCATGGAGCACAAGGTCGTGCGTCAGGCGGGGGTCAATTACGGCGCCCGCATGCTCACGGGACCGATCAATTTCGGAACTGTCATCCTGAAGCGCGGAGTTGCGCGGTCGCAGACGCTTTGGCGCTGGTGGTCACTGTTCGCCGGTGCAGACGACGTTGCCGATGGCCGCCCGATCCCGGCAAACCGCCGCGACTTGATGATTGGCCTCATCGCCACGACTGCGCCGAAAGATGAAAAGGCCCCGCCGGAGCGCAACATCGCCATGGGTTGGCGGCTGGCAAACGCGATGCCCGTGAAGTTCCGAGTCGGCGACCTCAACGCCAAGGGCGCTGACGTCGCAATCGAGGAACTTCACATCGTGCACGAGGGGCTGCACGTCTCGGGAGTGGCCGCATGACACTGAAGCTGGCTCAGATCAAAGTCGGCGAGAACGCGGCCGTGGACGTGCATTTCAATCCCGCTTCGCTGCGGGTGACCACAAGCAACCAGTTTGACGATCACGCGCCAAACCAGGTCTCCAAGCCAACGGCTTTCAAGCTCGATGTGGAGCTGCTGTTCGACACGACCGAAACCGGAGTCGACATTCACCGCGTCACGCGGGAGATCCGCAATGCTGCGATTGCCACTGGTGAAGGTGCCGTGGCGCAAGATGACGCCGGCAACGATGATCCCCAGGCCAACGACCACAGCAGCCATCTCAAGCTTGTGACGCTCAGCTGGGGAACACGTCGATACCAGGGCTACATCGAATCGCTCAATGAGACTCTCGATTTCTGGAGCAGCGACGGGGTTCCTCTTCGATCGACCGTCCAGATTAGTCTGAAGGGAACGACGCGAAAGTTCATCGACGGCACCTACACAGATCTCCAGAATTACACGGTCAACCCGAGCATCGAGCTTCCGAAAGTCGTCGCTGCAAGCACGGCGATCGACACTGATCGGATTACGAAAGTCGCGGCCGCAGCAGGCGACAAGTCCACGGGCCGTGGCCTTGCCGCGCTCAACGGCATCGAAAACATGCGCGGGACGGGCGCCAGTGCATCTGCAAGTGCGAGTGCAAGCGCTTTTGCCGGGGCGGGGGCGGGTGCTTCGGCCGGTGCGAGCGCCTCGGCCGGCGCCAGCGCGTCCGCCGGGGCAGGAGCAGTCGTTGCGGCAGGCGCCGGAGCACAGCTGCAGGCGGCGGCGGGGTTCCAGGCGTCAGGGGGAATGAGCGCAGGCGCTTCGGCAGGGTTCGGGATAGGCGCAAGCGCGGGCCTCAGCGCCAGTGCCGGCCTGGGCGCGAGCGTCGGTGTTGGAATGGCCGCGGGCGCGGGATTCGGAATGGCTGGTGGGATTTCGGCAGGAGCCGGGATCGGCATGGGAGCCTCGGCCGGGTTCGGAGCCTCAGCCGGTTTCGGAGCAACGGCTGGATTCGGTGCTTCCGCAGGTATCGGGTTCGGCGTGGCTTCCGGGGCGTCGTTGGGCGTCGCCGGAGGCGGTGGGGGCATGGCCGCAGGCACGTCCACCTCGGGCGGGGGCTTCTCCATGACGACAAGCACGAGCGTGACCGGGTTTGATGGAGTCACGGCTATCCGGACGACGACGACAACCAGCGGGTTCGACGGGATCACGCGGACTACCACCACCACGGGTCAGACGACTTCCGGCCAGCCATGGGGTTCGGCAACCGTCGGAATCCCGGCGACCGCGGGTGCGTTTGCGGGTCTGGGCTCCTCTCGAACGACGCTGCCGGGAGCCGGCTTCAACTCGGACCTGCTACTACCGCCGCCACTGCCGGTCGGCGGCACCAACACCTTCTACGACGTTAGCGGGCGAGCCGTTTCGGGCAGTGGCCAAGTGGCCGCCAGCTACTCCGCCCGCGCCGGCGTGACAGTGTGGTGAGGTCGCGATGACAGTCATCATCAATGAGCTCGAACAAGTGCCGCCCGCGCCAACACCGGCTGACACGCATCGCGGCGTTGGTGGCGGCGGCAGTCAACAAGAAGCCTCGCCAGCCGCCCAGCACGCACAGATTCTGACATCGATCCGTCGCGAGGCATCGCGCCGGGCGAGGTTGTGGGCAGACTGATGGCGCTGATGGATCCTCTCTATGCGACCGCGCCGACAATCGAGTTTGGCGGTCAAAGCTATCCGCTCGTTCAGCAAAACCTGGTGCAGATGCGCATGTGGGAGGCGATCGGAGGTCTGTCCAACCTGGAATTGAGCTTCATCGACACTGTCGAGGAGGCTGGGACGAGCCACTATGCCGCGGGCGTCGGCTCGCCGCTCGAGCTCGGCGCGGGCGTGCGCGTCTTCGGGGGGGCACATGAGGTGGGGGCGCCTGAAATCTTTGACGGCCAGGTCACCGCTCTCGAGGCCGAAATTCGCGAAGGAGAGCCGCCCCTCATCACAGTGTTGGCCGAAGATCGCCTGTTCCCTGCCCGCCGTCGCCGGCGAACGCGCTTATTCGAACAGCAAAAGCTGAGCGATGTCATTTCCTCGATCGCGTCCGATTACGGCCTGACTCCGGAGGTCCGCGACGGCGTCGATGAGACGGTGAGCAATTGGATGCAGGCGGACGAAACCGACCTCGCGTTCATGCGCCGACTGCTCTCCAATTTCGATTGCGACATGCAGGTCGTCGGCAACCGCCTGCAGGTCGGGCGGGTCGGAATGGATCGACGCTCGCTCGTCACCCTGTCGGTCGGCAATACGCTGATCTCTGCGCGGATCACCGCCGACGTTGCCGAGCAGGTCAACACACTGAGCCTCGGGAGCTTCGATCCCGGCACCGGCGAAATCGTCGACGCCACGGGCGATGCTGCCGGATTCGGTCCCGGGTCAGGCAGCACTGGGCCAGACGTCCTCCGCGAGAAATTCGCCGAGGTGAGGATGCACCTTGGCCGCCAGTCCCCGATGACCGACGCGGCCGGAACGAAACTGGCCGAGATCGAGGGACAGCGCCGCGCGCGTTCCTTCGTCCGGGTCGACGGGTGCGCCCGGGGCGACGGCAATTTGCGCGTCGGAAGCTGGGTCGAACTGGCCGGAGTGAATCCGCGATTTGCCAACCAATATTCGGTTCGCGAGGCCGTTCACCGTTTCGACCTGCAAAGCGGTTACCGGACCGATTTCATCGCCGAATCCGCCTATCTCGGGTCTCCGCAATGAGCGCCCCCGTCCTCGGTCGTGGCCAGTTTTCGGTGGCGGACTGGTGGCGCGGAGACGTTCACGTTGGAATTGTCACGTCGGTCGAGGACCCCGACCGCAAGGGCCGCGTCCAGGTCAAGCTTCCCGCGATCGATCCGGCCGGCGACGCCAAGATCTGGGCCCGTGTCGCCGTCCCCTACGCAGGCGACAATTTCGGCGCCTTCTTCATACCCGACGTGGACAGCGAGGTCCTGGTCGCCTTCGTGGCTGGGGATGCGAGCTGGCCGGTTGTCATCGGCAACCTCTGGAACGGCTCTACCGGCGTGCCTGAAAGTCTGCCCGGCAATGCAGTCGATCGCTGGACGCTAACCGGAAGAAACGGGACGCGGATCGCGATCGTCGAGGAGAACCAAGGCCAGGAAAAGGTCGAAATCCAGCTTCCAAATGAAGCGGTATCAGCGACGCTCACCGATGCAAACGGCGGCGAGATCACGCTCAAGGCCGCGGGCAGTACCGTCAAGCTCTCGACGAGTGGAGTGTCGATTGACACCCCTGGCAGCTTCGAGGTGAAGGCGTCGTCGATGACCGTCACGGCTCCGACAGTGACGGTGAATGCATCCACTGCGACCTTCTCTCAGTCAGTGATCTGCAACACCATCACGACCGCGAGCGTCGTGTCGGGCACCTACACGCCCGGGGCAGGCAACGTATGGTGAGTCTCGCTCTCCTTCATCCCGCCGAGAAGCGGCTGATGATGCCCAAGATGACGCGCGAGCCCATGCACGACATCCAGCTTCGTCCGCTCGGTGACGGGAACTCGCGCTCGATCATCGTCACGTCATCGGCGCAAGACTTCGTCGATGCGCTTTTCGAAGACCTTAAGGCCCCCGACTGGCGCGCTCGGCTCGACTCGATGCGCCGACGGCGGGTGGGGAGCGACGGAGTCCTCGGGGTCGGCCTACCGATGCACCGCCGGTTCCAGATCGCCCTGTTCGAAGCCTGGTGCGCGGGCCCGGGCAGGCCGAGGCTCGACCCGGCGCGGATCGCCGGATCCGGCATTGTCGTTCGCCGCATAAGCGGAAGCCAGCGCGAGGGCTGGATGAAGCGCGGCAAGTCAGTCGATGGATGGACGCTCCTGACGCGCCCCGACTCAACGCGAGCAGCCCCAGATCCGGCCAATGCCGCGATCCGCGCGCTAATCGATAGGCAAAAGGGCGCCCCCGCCAAGCCGGCGGCCGAGACAATTCATGCGCTCTACCCGGCTCCGCCCGATGTATGTGCAGCAATTGGCAGGACCGTATTGTTCGCCGTGATCCCGGTGGCAAGCAACGAAACCAGCGACCTGCCGCCGCCGGGCGTGGACTTCCAGGCGCTTCCTGCCGGCGACCGCGCGGAGATGGTCAGGCACCTCTCCGAATATCTGAAGTCTCGGCGGCAGGCGGACATGCCGCGCGCAGGCGAAGAGCTAGCGTCAAACTGGAACATCCTCGACGCCTCCACCGCCGCTGCAGACGGACGCCTCGGGGCTGTCGGAATCTTCCTCTACCAAGCGATGGTCGAGCTCGACGCGCTCGGCTCCAGCCGAGCATCCGCCGATCTCATGGCCGTTCTTGGGGAAATCCGCCTTCCAACTGCCGAAGACTCCCTTGGACGCGTCACCGCGGCCATGGACGCCGCCCAATTCGTTCGCACGGCTGCTCCAATCCTGATCGCAAGGGAGGCCAATTCGATTGGCTTGGTAATGCCGCTCCGCTGGCCCGAGGTATCGGACGCTCTCGGCGAGCGGCTGATAAGTGCAGCGCTCGGCTGTCTTACCGAACAATATAAGGTCCGGGTCGGGCCGGAGGGCAAGTTCGCCAACGATAACGCCCGCTATGTCGTTCGCGGTTTCATCCGAGTCTCCGGCCACGATGGTTGCCCCGACAGACTCCTCTGGAGCATGGAGAGCGAGCCTTTCCGGATCCTGCCGTGGTGGGATGGAGACAGCCCGGCAATTACAATTTCGCTTCCGGATCTCAGCAACCTTAAGCGAACCAAGCCGTCGGTTGCCTTCGCCATGCCGCCGGCGATCGGCAACCTTCTCAAGGGCGACATGAAGAAGCTCAAGGATGGCGAGAAGCTGTCCACCGCTGGGCCGGAGATCGCGTGGCTGTGCAGCTTCTCGATTCCGTTCATCACGATTTGCGCATTCATCGTGCTGAACATCTTCCTGACGCTGTTCGACATCATCTTCCGGTGGATGATGTTTATCAAAATCTGCATCCCGATTCCAAAGCCGCCCGCGCCGCCCGCAAGTGGAGGAAGTGGCTGATGTCGGGACCCATTCTCACCTCGTCCCGCGGTGCGCAGATCCGCCCACCCCTGTGCTGGCCACTGTTGCCAATACCGGACGAGAGCGGTCGGCTGAACTTTCCCGACCTTGAGGCTTCGGTAAGGCAGCGCATCGAGGCAGTGCTTCGGACCAGTCCGGGCGAACAGCTCATGCGTCCCTATTTCGGTGCCGGTCTCGAACTTGCCATCCATCGTCCGAACACTGCGAGCGTCCGGGCCGAGCTTAGCGGCGACATCTCCGCGCACATCCGCGCCTTCGAACCGAGGATCGTGCTCGACCAGATCGATGTCGCGCCAAGTGACGATCCGTCGGTGCTGACCGTCACAATCGCTTATCGGATACGACAGATCGGCGTCGCGACGGCGATAACACTTTCAGTTCCGGTGGGAGGCGCCTGATGCCGATCAGGCCGCCAGCACTGGACGACCGTGGCTTCAATGACCTCGTCGCCGACATGGTGCGGCGCGTTCAGGCGCACACGCCGGAATGGACCGATCTCAGGGAAGGCGACCCGGGGCGAACGCTGATCGACCTGTTGGCTTGGATGGGCGACACGATCCTCTATCGCGCCAACCTCATTCCCGAGCGGCAACGGCTCGCCTTTCTCCGGCTTCTTGGACAACCGCTTCGCCCCGCGATGCCGTCGCGCGGGCTGGTCCAGGTGACGATCGACGACCCCGGCGAGACGGGGATGACGGTCCTTCCAATGCGGCACCCGATACCCAAGCCCGTCCATTTCGAGCTGGACAGCGAGCTTGCAGTGCTTCCGGTCGAGGGGCTGGCATATATCAAGCGGCGACCCGGCGCGGCGGAGCGGGCGCAGCTGTCCGCGCTCCTGAACGATCTCAAGGAGCTCTATGCGATTTCCGGGGCACCTGAAGCCTATGTGACGACGCCGGTTTTCGCCGGCGGAAACGCCGAGCCGGGCGGGCGCGATTTCGTCGCTGAGAGCATCGATCACTGCCTGTGGTTCGCGCTGCTAGCCCCCACTCCCGAGGATACGGTCAAGGCTGCGGTAATGCGGACTCTCGCCGGGGGCAGCGAGGGTCGCCGGATCGCCCTATCCATCGGCCTTTCGCCGACGATCGCCACCGTCGAAGCCCTCGAAGCCGTTTCATCGCGAGCGCCCATCCAACACGTGTGGGAGATCAGCTCCGGCGACGGCGGAGCAGACTATCTTCCGCTGGAATTGCTGACCGACGGGACATCCGGGCTGTCCCAGCCTGGCGTCGTCCGCCTACTGCTCCCCGGCAAAGACGATTTCGGCGCACCCTCGAATGATGTTCTCGGCAGTGTCGAAGCCGGGGTCGGCGACCGCCCGCCGCGGATCGATGATCGGCTGACCGCTGGTCGCCTTATTACCTGGGTCCGCTTGCGACCGCTGCCAGAAGCACGGCTCTCGACGCTGCGCTTATCCTGGGCAGGCACGAATGCGGTCAGTGTCACGCAACGCAAGACCTATGGCCGTCAGGAGATTGGCCGGGGCACCGGCCTTTCCGGACAGGAACTGTCGCTCGGTGCAACCAATGTCGAGACCGCGAGCATCGTCGTCGAGGTCGAAGAGGAAGAAGGCATGCGCGTGTGGCCGCTGGTCGCGGACATCGCAATGGCGGGGCGAGGCCAGCGCGCCTGTGCCCTCGACCCCGAGGCCGGCACCGTGCGCTTCGGCGATGGAGTGAGGGGAGCAGTTCCGGCAGCGGGACGGGCGATACACGTTGCTTATATGCGCGCGGGCGGCGGCGCTGCCGGCAATCTTCCACCTGGTTCGATGAAGTCTGTCACCGGTCCCGATCCGCTATTCAAGCTCAAGGTCAATCAGCCGTTGCCGCTTTCCGCCGGTGTGGACTCGGAAACCCTGGACCGTGCGGAGGCCCGCATTCCCGCGCAGCTCCGCAACGGTGACCGTGCCGTCACCCGGGGTGACTTTGCTGCGCTGGCGATGGCGACCCCGGGCGTCAGCGTCGGCCGGGTCGAGGTACTCGAGCGATTCAAGCCGCAGCAACGTCGTGACGGGCTCCCCGGAGTCGTCTCCGTGATGGCGATCCCAGGCCGGGCCGGTTTCGAGAAGCCGGCGCCGCGGCCGGACCGGGCGATGCTCGAGAGTGTTTATGCCTGGCTCGACGCGAGGAGACCGCTTGGGACCGAACTCTACGTCATCGCTCCCGAGTACGTTCCAATGGGCGTGAGCGCGGCGGTGGAGCTGGTCGACCCCGCGACGCGTGACGCGGTGCTCGACATGGTAAGCCAAGCCATCCGGGCGCTCCTGTGGCCGCTGCCGCCGGGTGGTCCTGACGGGCAAGGCTGGCCGCTCGGGCGGATGCTGGACGACCGGTTGATCGAGACTGCTGTCGCGCGAGTGCCGGGCGTTCGCAACGTCGCTCCGGTGAGGATGTTCACGCGAACGGCTCGCAAAGCCTGGTTGCCCGTTGCCGAGGATTCTACCGGCCGCGGCCGAATTGCGCTCGAGCGCTGGCAGCTGCCCGAACTCGCAATGCTGTCTGTTTCCGTCGGCGACACCTCGGCTTCTTCCCTGCCTCCGCCGGGGGCCAGCGGCGGCGGAATCGCCGTGCCTGTCGTGCCGGAGCTATGCTGATGGAAAAGGGCCGCACGCCATGGATGTGAATGGCCTGCCCTTCCGACTCGTCGCAAGCGCCGCGGACTTCGGTCTTTCCGAAAATGCGTCCGGCCCGCAGGTGGCCGAGCATCTCGCCTTGTCTGAGACCACGGGGCATCTCCGGATCGCCAGCGAGCAACCCCCGCCAGTTGCGAGCGAGGATGAGACCTTTGCGCGCGGGATGATAACGCGGCCCTCGCCGGTCGCCGACCCGCTGGGCGGCTTTGCCTGGTGGAATGATGACGAACGCCGCATCGAGGCGAGCGGCTTTGCCGCCGGAAGCATCGAGATCCCGCTTTCCGCCGGAAGCAGTGCGGAAACTCCCAGCGACATGATGCGGAGCGAGGATGACGTCCTCTACGTCGCACGCGGCGGTGCGGTCATTTGGCATGATATTCGCTCGCGCTGGCCCGACGTTGAGGCGAAGCACCCGAAGCTGAGGGCGGACCTCCTCGCCCCCGGTCCTGCCGGTGGAGGCTGGGCATTCGACCGGACCAACCGCAGGTTGATGCGAATCAGGGGAAGGCCGCTCCGGTTTGCCGGACTTCGCGAGGATGACACCGAGGCCTTCGAGCCGGTCGAATCCAATCGTGAACCGCCTCGCCTCACAAGCGTCGCAAGGGGCGTGATCGAAGATCGTTTCGATGCCGTAGCGCTTGCCAGCTCCGCGACAGGAAGGCTCGCGCTCCTGGCGTGGGAAAGTGGGGCCGACGCCGCCGTGTTCGTGTTTGGTGAAAACGGATTTGCCGAGCATGGGCGGCTTGCGGGCGTGCGTTTTCCGTTCGGGCTCGCCTGGATCAGCGATGGCCAGCTCGCAGTCATCGCCAGCAATGGAGCCGCACCGGCTCCCCAAGCCTATGTCTATTCGCTCACCGGCGCGCATGTGCCGGGCAGGATGCTCAATCCAGACGGCAGGATTCACCGCCTTCTCGACCCATGGCACGGCGGCTTCTGCAACGCGATCGGACCGGTGCCACGCTACCTCCAGGCAGCGCCGGGCGATTCCGCGCCGACTGCCGTGTGCCCGCTCCATCCATTGTCGGGCCTCCGCTTCGCTCGCGAGGGGCGGGTCCTCGTCGGGCCGCTCGACAGCGGCGTTGCCGGATGCATTTGGCATCGGCTCTATGTCGAGGCGGCGCTGGCCGACGGAAGCGCGATCGATCTCCAGCTTCGTGCCGACGACACGATTGCAACGCCGACGATGCCGACTGATCTGGACGATCCCGACTGGGCACTGCATCGAATTGTGCCGCACAGGCGCGTTGATACTCCGCCGGATACCCCCGTAGCCGCCTGGCTGCCGGCGCCGAGTGAAATCCCCAATGCCCCGCCGATGCTCAAGTGCGAGAGCCGGACGGACAAATCGGGACTCTTCACACTGCTGCTCCAGCATCGCGGCCGCAAGGTCCGGCGAATTGCCGGCAGGTATTTGTGGGCAGCACTGACGCTTCGCGGCGACAGCCAGTGCTCGCCTGAACTTGCCGGTCTGAGATTCTATGCCGGCCGCCAGTCGTGGCGAGACACTTACCTTCCGGCCTTTTACGGCGAGACACTCAGCGGCAACGACGCCGTCGCACCGGGTCCAGCGACTCGCCACGATTTCATGGAGCGCTTTCTTCATGCCCACGAAGGTGCGCTGACCGAGCTTGAGGGTCGAATTTCCGCGAGCTGGCAACTGACAGATCCGGCGACGGCACCGGAACCAGCGCTCCCGTGGATTGGTCAATGGATCGGCATTGCAACGCCAAGGG
>Ga0207701_10002972_pt1 | contig 17485 bp, 14 predicted proteins | sample KBSSwiSSwithPhiX_FD_184294 | JGI IMG/M metagenome (GOLD analysis project Ga0207701, IMG submission 184294) | Switchgrass rhizosphere bulk soil microbial communities from Kellogg Biological Station, Michigan, USA, with PhiX - S5 (SPAdes) (version 2) | ecosystem: Environmental > Terrestrial >... | reverse complement strand
CGGGAATCGAAGGAAAAATGTTTCACCCGATGGCGTTAACGGTGATGCTGGCACTCGGTGGTTCATTGGTGCTGGCCTTAACGTTAATGCCAGCCCTCTGTTCATTCTTGCTGGGCGGCAACATTGCGGAACGCGACAATTTCATCATTCGACTTATTAAAAAGCTTTATTCGCCAACTCTGCGTTTCGCGCTGCGAGTGCGATGGCTGGTTCTGTTGGGCGCGGTCGCGCTTTTTGCGGCGGCAATGTTCATCTTCAGTCGTCTCGGCGCGGACTTTATTCCCAAGCTCGACGAGGGGACTTTCACCATGATGGTATATCGGGCCAGCAGCATTAGCGTCGATCAAAGTGTCGAACAGCAACGTCGGACGGAACAGGAGATCCCAAAGCGCGTGCCTGAGGTGACACACGTATTTTCGCGGATAGGCAGCGCGGAAATTGCAACTGATCCAATGCCGCCGAGCGATTGCGATTTTTACATCTACTACAAACCTCAGAGCGAATGGCGGAAAATCGACGGTCGCGCAATCAGCAAAGACGAGCTGGCCAAAATTATTAGTGCAGAGATTGAGAAGCTAAACCCCGGCGCTCACGTGATGGTGGCACAACCTGTCGAGATGCGTTTCAACGAAATGCTCGAAGGCATCCGGGCAGACATCGCCGTCAAAATTTTTGGGAACGATTACGATGTCCTGGAACGCCTCGGCTCCGAGGTCAAAGAAGTGCTGGAACAAATTCCCGGCACGCGCGAGGGCGAAGGCGAAGTCGAATATGAAACGACAGGCCGCGCACCCATGCTGGAGATTCGGGTCAAACGTGACGTGCTGGCGAAATACAACCTTAATGCCGGTGACGTAAACCAGACTATCGCCGCCGCGCTCGGCGGTGAGACCGTCGGAACAATGATCGAAGGAAATCGGCGGTTCGATATTGTTGTGCGACTGGCGGAAGCCGATCGGGAAAACTCGGAGACGATTCGCGCCTTGCCGGTGCGCGTAGGTGATGCCGGCATCGTGCCACTTGGTGAGGTTGCCGATATTGAACGGGTCAAAACGGTGTCACCGATTTTGCGTGATTCAGCTCAACGTCGCGCGGCGTTGATGGTGAATTTGGGAGGTCGAGATGTCGAGAGTTGGGTGAAAGAGGCTGACGCTAAAGTGCGCGAGCACGTGAAATTACCGGAAGGATACACGCTCGAATTTGGTGGTCAGTTCGAGAATCTTCGCGAAGCCAAGACTCGACTGGTTCTCGTCGTACCCGCGGCGCTCGGATTCATTTTCGTCCTGATCTTCATGGCCTTCGGCAGCGTCCGGCAGGCGCTGTTGGTGTATTCCGGCGTTCCCTTGGCTGTGACAGGTGGCGTCTTTGCGCTGTGGCTGCGCGATATGCCATTTAGCATTTCGGCGGCTGTCGGCTTCATCGCTCTGAGCGGTGTGGCCGTGCTCAACGGTCTGGTGATGATCAGTTATTTTAATCAACTGCGCGAACAGGGAAGCGATGTCCGCTCCGCTGTTGTGGAAGGATCCCTGACGCGTCTACGCCCAGTGATCATGACCGCAATGGTCGCTGCCTTCGGATTTGTTCCCATGGCGCTCTCGACTAGTGCGGGCGCAGAAGTGCAACGACCGCTTGCCACCGTTGTCATTGGCGGCGTCGTCAGCTCTACCTTTCTCACGCTTGTTCTCCTGCCCGTTCTGTATGAATGGGCCGAGCGAAAAAACAGGCCGAATTCGCAGAAGGCAATGAGTTCGATCCCCACGACACGTGCGAATCAAGTCGTCGCACAGAGCAGTTAGATGCTCCCAGTTTACCACGATGGGGAACTCGCTTGTGACGGATATGGCCAGCGTTTTGGGATCTGATATCGCATCGCTCACCCACGCAGGGCGACGCTTGGAGTACTTCACGGTCGGATGGAATTTGACTGAGGCGGCCGTGGCAATCGGCGCCGGATTGTTTGCCGGCAGCATCGCCCTCATTGGCTTCGGCGTAGATTCTCTGATCGAAAGTTTGTCTGGCGGTATTTTATTGTGGCGTTTATGTGCCAGTGACGCCAGCGAACGACGCGAACAGCTCGCACTTAAACTCGTAGGCACTAGTTTCCTTGTGCTTGGAGGGTATGTGGCGGTGGATGCTGGGGCATCGCTCGTGAGTCGCGAGAGAGCCAACGCAAGCGTTATCGGCATCGTCCTTTCGGTTGTATCCCTGATGGTGATGCCGCTGCTTGCCCGTGCGAAGCGCCGCGTTGCCGCACGACTCAACAGCCCCGCACTGCGCGCTGATTCACGACAGACGGAGTTCTGCGCTTATCTATCCGCGATCCTGCTGGGCGGCCTTCTACTAAATGCCCTTTTGGGGTGGTGGTGGTCAGACCCTGTCGCCGCGCTGGTGATGGTCCCTTTCATTACAAAAGAGGGAATTGACGCTTTTCGCGGTGACAGATGCGCCTAATGCCGTCGACTTGGACGCAGCGAATCAGCTCACGATCCAGCAAGCGTCTTCTTCTTCGCCGCTTATCGCCTGTTGACGGTAGTGAGAGTCCAGTGTCCCGCGCACGCAAACGCGCAAACGTTGGTTTTCTCGGGCTGACAGCGTATGCTGCGGTTCATGACTACACGACTAGCTACTTGCCTATTCGTTGGACTCCTCGTTGTACCATTTTCGCGGCTCTCTGCCCAGGATCATCCAAGAGCTCCACAGCAATCCGGATCGCAACAACTGCCACAATCAGCAAAAGGCGCTCCGCAAGCTGCCATGACGGAAGCGACTATGTCCAGCGTTTCAGGTGGACTGAAGGAATTCATCAGCGGGTACGCAGCGAAATCCGCAGATGAGAAGTTTCATATGCCATTTCAGCGCAAGGATCTGGCGCTGGATTTGGTCAGGGTTCACGATGATCGCTTCTCTAGTCTGGGCGGGAACAAATATTTTGCCTGTGTCGATATGAAAGGAAAGGACGGCACAATGTACGACATCGATTTCCTCATGGCGGTGCAGGCTGACAAATTAACAGTTACAGAAACGGCCGTGCACAAAATCAACGGCAAACCCCTCTACAACTGGAAGCAAGAAAAGGGCGTTTGGAAAAAAGTGAAGGTGTAGTCGTAACCGCGGTCCTGCGGGCCGCGCCGGCGCGTCGCACAGTGACGCGGCTACATTCCTGTAGCGGCGGTCTGTGAGCGCCGTCGTTTGCGACAGTGAGACACTGCCGTTACAGATGAGACGGAAATGCCGAAGACATTTTTCATCACAACGGCGATTGATTACACGAACTCGCCACCGCATGTCGGTCACGCTTACGAGAAGGTGCTGGCCGATGTGATCGCACGCTATCATCGGCTTAAGGGCGATGACGTTTTCTTTCTGACTGGCGTCGATCAATATGGACAGAAAGTCCGGCAATCCGCGGCGAAAGCCGGTGTGCCACCCGTGGAATTCGTTAAAGGCATCACCCAGCACTTCATCGATCTTTGGAAAAAGCTTGATGTCCGATACGACGAGTGGGCTGAGACAACGAGCGACCGACACAAGAAAGTCGTTCAAGGCATTTTGCAGCGGCTCTTCGATGAAGGCCAAATCTATAAGGACAAACAGGCCGGCTATTACTCAGTTCGCCAGGAACAATTCCTGACCGACAAAGAACGCGGTCCCGACGGACAGTTCGGTCCCGAATGGGGACAGGTGGAATTTCGAGAAGAGGAAAATTATTACTTCAAGCTGAGCGATCACAAAGACTGGCTGTTGTCGTATCTAGATGGTCGCAGGGACGCCGTGATCCCCGATTTTCGGCAGACGGAATTGCGCAACGCCGTAGAAAAACTCAGCGGCGATCTCTGCATTTCACGCCCCAAATCACGACTCGATTGGGGAATTGAGCTCCCATTCGACAAAGATTTCGTCACTTACGTCTGGTTCGACGCCCTAACGAACTACATCAGCTTTGCCGATTACGACCCATCTAAATCAAACATCGAACATCAACCATCAAACTTCCAGGATCGTTGGCCTGCGCTTCAGGACATCGGGAAAGACGTTCTCGTTCCCGCCCACGGGATTTACTGGCTCATCATGTTGCACGCGATCGGTTTTCCAGATGACGAGATGCCTCAGTTGCTTGTGCACGGCTGGTTGAACCTCGCCGGGGCGAAGATGAGCAAAAGCGCGGGGAACATTATTGATCCAATTGTGCTTGCAGACAAATACGGTGTGGACGCACTCCGTTACTATCTGATGAGCGACGTCGTCACAGGCCAGGACGCAGATTTCTCTGAGGAACGACTGGTCGAACGCTACAACACGGACCTGGCAAATTCGTTAGGCAATTTGCTCAACCGAACGCTGACCATGGCGGAGAAATATCGAGTAGGCCTGCTTAGAACAGACTCCGACTATACACTGCACCTCAAGATGTTCATGAGATCCGAGCAGCTACCAGTTGACTCAAAAGGGCTACTGAAAAGGCCAGAATATCTTCCGCTCTTAGATCACGCAGCGTCTGTCATCAATGAACTTCGCGTGTTCGCGGAAGAGCTAAAACATTTTGGAATTGATTCCGCCTTGGACATTTCCATGCGGATTGCGACGAGATGCAATACACTCATCGAGCGGACTTCTCCATGGCAACTTGCGAAACAAAAAGAGAACAATCGGCAGCTCGATGGTGTCCTTTACCATCTCGCCGAATCCCTACGCATCGTCGCCATATTGATTTCGCCGGTGATGCCGCAAGCTGCGCATGGAATTTTCGATCAACTGAATTGGAAAATGGAATTGCGCGGAAAGGAGGAGCGATTTTCGCTCGCTGGCACAGAGTGGGGGAAATTGCCGGATGGACATGTCGTAGGCAAACCAGTGCCGCTATTCCCGCGAATTGAAGTTTCCGGATAGCGCACGCGTCTCGCGTGTCTGGCGATGGTGTCTCACCATCGCGAACTTTTCTTAACGTCACGCAACCAAAGAAGAACGGTTTTCACTCGTAGACGCGGAGTGGGGGAGATTGCCAGACGGACATCTCGTTGGCAAACCTGTGCCGTTGTTCCCGCGCATCGAACAGTCTTAAGCGAATTCAAGCGGCGGCGCTAGCTGGCCTGCAGCTTGCGACCACCTTACCTCCCTGAACTCTCCAACCAGGAAGAGCCAGACCAAGGCACCTAGTAGGCATACCGCAGCGGTGATTCCGATTGCCACTTGAAAATGACCTGTCCAATCCACTGTGAAGCCGGTTAATGCTGGCCCTACGCCCGCGAGATTTCCGAACCCGTTTTGCAAGCCCGCCCACCTTCCGACCGCTTGCGGTCCGGCCAGCGTCTGCGTGAACGCCCAAATGCTTGCATTTCCGGTTCCCAACCCCACAGCGGCTACCATTAGCCATGCTAAATACGAATGCGGTCCCGCCGAGGCGCAACCTAAGAAACCGACGGCTGCCGTTGTCCATCCCAGAGCCATCGCCGTCTTGCGCACCGCACCGGCGGCTAAGCCTCGACGAATCCAGTAGTCGGCGACGCAGCCCGTCGCCAGTGCCGCTGCTGCATCGACTGTGTAATACAGCGCTGCTACGTACACCATTTCCTGCAATGAAAGGTGCTGTTCGTGGACGAGATAGAAAGGAAGCCAGGTGATCGTAAAATATAGCGGATAGGCCACGCAAAAAGCGCCCGCCGCGGTGGCCCAGAACGGGCGTTGTCGCAGGATATCAATCACACGAGCAGAGCCTCCGGCGGAATGTGGGTGCCTCTCACTAGATGGCATCCACTTTATCCAGGCAGGCAACCAAGTTAGGCTCACTACGCCAATCCCTAGAGAGACCACGCGCCATCCGTAATTTGCCATCAACAGGCCGGCGCCAAGCGTCCCCGCCGCTGGGCCAAGTTTCATTCCAGCGATAATCGCACCGTTGGCGAATCCGCGATTATGTTCGGGCAAATGCCGCGCCAGGATTTTGGAGTAGCACGGAAATGCCACGGACTCTCCCATACCTAGAAATAGCCGCATCATGAGCAACATCGCGAACCCGTGCACGATTCCGGTCGCTGCAGTTGATAGCGACCATAAAAGATAGCCGAGTGCCAGCACACGACTCGGATCAAAGCGATGAACAAACCAGCCGCAAACAAACAGCATAGCGGTGTAGGTCCAGAAGAAGGCGGACAGCAGGATGCCTAATTGTGAGGCTGAAATGTGCAGCTCGTTTTTCAGCAATGGCGCAGCGATCGAAAGGTTGCCGCGATCAATGTAATTGATGAACACCTAGAGCGCTAACAACAACAGTGGCAGCGCGAACGAGTATTGTTTTCGACCTCCCATCTGCCTATTCCCGCTGCCTCGCCACAGCTTCGCTGTGAACGGAATCGGCGGTAGTGGGTTTGCGCGACCATGCACCCACGAGCGCAATGAGACTTACTACCGTGTTAGCTTCAACAACCTCCGCAGAGATTCTGTCCGGGAGTGTATGAAGATCGCCTAACTCGCGCAAAGAAACTTTGTGCTGCTCGGCTAACGGCCGCAAACTGTAAAGCAGACCAGAAGTAAGCCGTATGAAATCGGCGTCGTTCCCCAGTGGCATCTCCAAGTGCATTTTGGGCGATGGCAGTCCGGCTTCTTGAAAGGCACGATACAAAGCGGGGCCTATTTCCGGGTTCGCACCCGAACGCAGAAGGATCTCATGGATCAAGTGCTTCACCTTAGACCAAAGAGGTAACCCTGCACCGACGGCAAGCATGGCTTCCCATGACGGTTCTTGGAAGGCAACCACTCCCCAAGGGCGAACAAGACGACCAACAGAACGCAGCACCGAAACCGGATCAGGGAGATACATGAGAATGAAACGACCGACAGCCGCATCAAAGGGTTCATCGGCAGCGATGCTGTTCACGTCGCTGTTGAGAAAATGCACATTTCGTAATCCTGCAGCCGCGACGCGCGCCTTAGCGCGGGCAATCGAGCTTGCGTCGCGCTCGATGCCCACTACCTCGCCCAAGGGACCAACGAGCCCTGCGACCAACATCGCTACGTCTCCCATTCCCGATCCAAGATCGAGAACACGCTGCCCAGCTCTAATACCTGCCTCGCGGAAAAACCGCTCGGTATTCGGAGCAATGACCGCCGCCTGGCGGATCAGCCGGTCCTGCTCCGCATCGCTATAACCCAGCGCGTAGCCGGCGGTGGGTTGAGTTCCTGCCACGTCAGCGGCACTGGTTTGCATGTGTGCTTGTGTGTTGAGCGGTCTCTCACGGATCAGCCACTGCCACTTGCGACGCCGGTCTGCTCGTGTCCACCCGCGTGCTCACTTTTTGGATTTGCGCCGCCTGCTCTTTTACCTTTGCAACCAAGCTAGTGACGGTTGCCTCCAATCGCTCCAACTTGCGCTGTTCTTCGATCAACGCGTTATGCTCTTTGAGGAACTCGTTGAGCAACATCGCGTTCACTGCATCGTACCGGACAGAGTTCACTGTTCCATCAGCATCTCGACTCACCAGATCGGCGCATACCGCTTCGACGTCCTCAGCTATAAGCCCAAAGCCGATCGGTCGAGTTGGTTCAACTTCCTCTTTGTAGCGAAAGCTAACCGGTTTGAGACCGTAGATTACTTCGCTCGCGTCGCCCAGCGGCTTGACTTGGTCCTTAAAACGCCTCGACGACACTTGAAATCCCAGCTTCCCGTCTGAATTCACATAGACTGGTTGCGGTCCGCCCGGTTGGTTCCAGATATTAGCGATGTAACAGCTGTCGTTCACATCAGCTCCCCCAGCGCCGATAACAATGACGTTGCTGGCTGTGGTGACACCTAAGCCGGCGAACGTGCCGACTGCCACATTGAAACTGCCGGTGCTGTTGTTAGACAGCGCGCGTTCGCCAAGTCCCGTGTTGAATTGGCCATCTGTATTGCTTTGAAGGGCCTGAGCACCAAGGGCACAATTCCTGTCAGCGTTACTATTCTGCAAGGCAAATGCTCCATAAGCCGTGTTACCAGAACCGCTGCTATTGCTGAAGAGTGCAGAATAACCGATGGCGGTGTTGTTGATGCCGGCGGTGTTGCTGACGAGCGCGCTATCGCCAACCGCGGTGTTGAAGCTCTGTGTATTGTTGAAAAGCGCGTTGGTACCGAGCGCCGTATTGGAAGAGCCGGTTTGATTCTGGTGCAGGGCGTTAATCCCGGTGGCCGTGTTCCGCTGGCCAGTGGTGTTGCTGTAGAGCGCCTGAAAACCTTCCGCGCTGTTGTACACTCCACTGGTGTTCTTAAAGAGCGCCTGTACTCCGTTGGCCGTGTTGTCAAAACCGTTGGTATTGCTGAAGAGCGCGTCCACTCCCACAGCGGTGTTGGAAGCCCCGGTGGTATTCTGGCTCAGCGCCTTCAGGCCCACAGCGGTGTTGGAGCTGCCGCTCGTATCACTGAAGAGCGAATAACCGCCGAGGGCCGTATTCCACACGCCGCTATTGAGACTAAACAACGCATTCTGCCCCTCGGCCGTATTGAAGCCAGCATAGCCTCCATCCGGCGCCGGAGTGACAGCCTGCGCTTTTGGCGATAGCGCGAGGCAGAGGAGCATTAGCAAAATCGAAGTGATATTCTTCATTACGCAGTTTCCTTTGTTGTTTCGCTCTCGTTTGACTTCTCGAACTCTCTTCGTGAAAGGTCGTCACCCTTCTACAAAAGAAAAAAATCGGGAGCGTTTCAGGAAAAATGGCTTCGCCTGGTTGAATCGGGATGCTGGGGCGGGCTACGCCGCGACACGGCGCCTCCTCTACAAGAACGAAATTTGTAGCGCCGATCCTGGGAACGGCACGGAACTACGGCACATCAACGAGGTAGCCGGAGATAGTCGCTTCGCAGGCGCCCAACGAAACTGATTGAGACAACGCGCAATGCAGCTGGACCTCACCGGAAGGGGCGACATAAAGACGCGTCTGATGGACCCCAACAAACACCACTTCCGAACCGTCGTCTATTTGCTGGGGCAGCGGAAAGAAATAAAGTTCCTGGCTTCCACCCTGTGGCACTGCAAGGCGCGGTGGATACGCCAGCACCCCGGAGTCTGCGAATAAGTCGATTGATACGAACTCGATCACTAACTCTTTCCCGATTGGCGCGGTCAATGTGCCCTCGCAAGCGCTAGTACCATTCAGCGAGCATTGAATGTGCGATTGGAACGGCTGCCGTGTCGCATTGTCCACGTCGCGCACGGGCACTGGGTGGCTGGTTGGATTGATGATGTTGACATCCTGGGGGCCTGGCCTGACTCTCGGCTGCATCGCTGTGGGGTCCGCTCCGATCGCCTGAAAAAGCGTAAACCCGCCTAGGACCAGCAACGCCAATGCTGCGTAGATACGTTTCGTAATACCGTTTCGAGTTTTCATAAGCTCTGAGTGAGTTGATCAATCCCCTACAAAAGAAAAAAATCGCGAGCGTTTCAAAAAAAATGAAGAAATTTGCCCCTGGGAGCCAAAAGGTGGCGTGAATGGGCTCTGCATGTTGAGGCAGCCGTGCCGGTCGCTTACGGGGTACGCAGGCGACACGTCTGCCGCTAGAGCGGATGTTACTTAGGAGCGAGGGAGACGACGATCTTTTCGAAGCGTGGATCGCCGCGCAACGGGTCCCACCAAGGCAACAGCTTTACCGCGCCATAGCTTGGCCCGCTTGGACTGTGGACGGCAATGGCGAGTTGCTCGCAGGCCAGATCTTTATCCCCCGCCCAGGCAGCGATCATCGCCAGGTACTTAATCATGAGCGGTCCGTCGAGTGCATCTTTCTCCACGGGCAAAAGCTCAACTGCCCGGTGACCTTCGCTCAGCGCTTGCTCTTTCCGCCCCAGTGCGGCATCAATCAAGCCTAGCACACATAGCGCAGGACCGTAATCTGGTTGGGCTTGGATGATCTTCTCCTGCTCCACACGTGCTGCGGTGAAAGCTGCTCGAGCTTTATCATCTTCCTTCTTCATACGCGCGATCACGCCTTCGATGAAAGGTCGACTGAAGTGAATGGCTTGGTTACTCAATGGAGCTTCTTCCGGAGAGCAAGCGACTAAAGCCTGGTTTGCAGCAACGACGTCGCGTTCAGCCAACGCGCAGATCAGCCAGGAATCGGCAACACTTGGCAACGCGGCAGGATTTGTGACCCGAACCGAATCAATAGCTTGATGCAAAGGCCGAGTGTCGGCTCTCCAATCCATCTCGATGCCGGCACGCTCGAGTCTGGTTGCAATGTCGTTCGGCTCGATGGCCAATACGCGATCCAACGCTTGTTCTTCTTCCGCGTAGCGGCTGAGATGTCCGTAACTCAACGCGATCTGTTGCAGCGTTCCCACATTGCGCGGATCTAATTCAACGGCGCGCTCAAGACTGCGTGCAGAATCTTCCCAGCGCCCCTGTCGCCGGTAAATGTAACCGGCGAGTCGTGGTATCTGCTCATCGTTGGGCAGGCTCCGGTGAGCAATTTCCAGTTCCGCCAAAGCTCCATTGTAATCAAGGTGCCCCCAATGAAGATTCCACGCGCGAGCCAGGTGTGTTTGGCCTGCTTCGGGATGAAGATGGGATGCTCCTTCGATGGCTGCTTCGGCTAGTGCCAGTCGTGCCGGTGTATGATCGTCTCCAACAAAGTAAAGCAAGTCGTGAGCCCAGGCGACAAGGCAATACGCGTCTAGAAATGTCGGGTCGCGGGCAATGGCTTGATCCAGCAGATCGATCGCTGGCAGCAAGATTGCCTTGCTGTTATCAATGCCTTCCTTCACGACAAGGTTTTTGGCTCGGGTATAAAGATCAAATGCGGTGACGTTGGTTGTCGGTTGGCGTTCGATTGCGTTCTTTTCAACTGGCGAAAGCGTTATCTGCAGCTGGTTCGCAATTGCCTTTGCAATCTCGCTGTGGATGGCAAACACGTTGGAGAGATCCCCGTCATAAGTCTGCTCCCAAACACGCCTGTTCGTGCGCACGTCGAGTAGCTGCATGTACACGTGCATGTGATTTCCGGTATGGTGCACATTTCCCTCTACGACATGCGCTACACCCAATTGCCGTCCAATCTCAGCCAGATTGGGCGCGATCCCTGTTTTGTAGTGCGTCACACTTGTGCGGCTGATCACTTTCAGATCCGCAATCTGGGCGAGATCAGTAAGAATTTCGTCCTGCACACCATCGGCGAAAGATGCGTGCTCTTTTTCCTCGCTCAGATTTTCAAATGGAAGCACGGCAATGCTTTTTTCCGGGACGATTTCCCTCGTGACATCGGAAATAGACTTGTGCTGAAAGATGTAAGATGCTGCCAGGAGGCCGGTGATAATCACGGTGGCCGCCATCGCGCTGTAGGCGAATTGACGGCGCTGCTTCTGTTTTACAACATCGATCGCGCCGATGCAGCTGTTAAGTTGCTCCTTCAACGCTCCTGGTGATTGCGGGCGTTTGGCTGGATCAACAGCGAGCATGCGCTTGATCAGATCGACAACTCCACGCGGGATTCCTTTCAGCCTAGCGAGTGGCAATGCACCGCTGAGTTGTTGATGTTGAATTTCTTCGCGCTTGCCGTCGAATGGCAGTGTAGCGGTCAACATGAACCAAAGGGTTACGCCTAACGAATAAATGTCTGAACGGACGTCCGCCGGCCGACCGGCGAACTGCTCAGGACTCGCGAAATGTGGAGTGCCAATGAAGCCGTCGCGAGTAGGTGTGGCGTTGTCAGTTTCAGATTTGTCGGCGATAGCTCTGACCAAGCCGAAGTCGATCAACTTCGCCACGATCGCGCCATCGGCTTCGCTGCAAAACATGATGTTGGAAGGTTTGATATCTCGATGGACAAATCGCCTGCTGCCGGTGGCAATCAAAGCACGTGTGATTTGTAACGTGACCTCGAGCGCAGTCGTATAGTTGAGTGGCCCCTTGCGGCCAACCCACTCTTCAATGGTTTCGCCATCGACGAGTTCCATCGCGTAAAAGTATTTATCCCTCTCGCTGCCGAGATGAAAAACAGATGCGATGTTGCGATGGCGCAGTTGTGCAGCGGCGCGCGCCTCAGAGAGAAAGCGTGCGCGACTCGACTCGTCCGCCAGATATCGCGGGTGAATGACTTTCAGCGCGACTTCACAGCGCAGATTTGTGTCGAACGCTTTGTAGGTAACACCCATGGCACCGCGACCAAGCTCGACTGGCTCACCATCATCACCAGTCATCAACTCATATTGATCGAGCCGATGTGGTCGTTCAGCATGCCCAGCATAGTGGTCGCTTAAGGCCACATGCAGCAGACAAGTGGCACAAAATGTTTCTACGTCATCAATAGAACTGAATTGCGAACCGCATTGCGCGCAGACCATTGGAGACGGCCTGCCCTCAGGCCGTTCTATTGTTTTCATTCCTGCTGTACGGCGTAAGGGCACGCCGGCTCCATTCGTTCCTATTGTTCATGCGGCTTTCGCTAAAATATTGTAAAGGTAGTGGAGCTCATCATCGACCTCGTGCAGTGACGAAACCGTGCGGGCAATCTCGCGGCGCACAATTTCGCGATAACGCCGGCGAAGCCGGTGCACGTGTGTTTTGACAGTCGCTCTCGGTGCGCCGATGCGTGCGGCTGCTTCATCGTAAGAAGGAATTACGGTGTCTCCCGCAAGGAAGCTCTTTAGTTGTTCAAAAAGCTCGAGTTTTCCCTCAGCGTGTAGTTCGTCCCTCAAAGAATTGAGCGCACGCCCGGCGAGCGTTTTTGCCCAGCGTGAATCGAATAAACGTTCCGCGGTAGAATCAGACGCGCCTGCAGCGTCGTAAAGCGTTTCCGCTGTTTCCTGGTCGAGCGAGATAAATTGAAAGTCGCCGCCCCGCCGGATGGCCTGGGCCCGGTCCCAATCGTTTGCGAGATAATGCTTCACCGAGGCAAGGAGGAAACACCGGAATTTGCCCTGGAGCTGATCCGTGCGCGCGTACGCTTTGGTTCGCAAAAAGTAAGCAAAGAAACTTTGGGTCAGATCTTGCGCATCAGGAGGAGCATAACCGCGCCGACGAACGAAACTGTAGATTGGGGGCCAATAAATTTCGCACAGTTGCGCCAGAGCTCTTGCCGCGTCCGGTTGGTCCGTGAGAGCGGACTGTGCGACAACGCTCCAGTGCGTGGTGGCAAAGCTCGCGCCCCCTTCCTGGAGCGTGCCAGGAGTCCCTTTCACGGTGCAAGCATATCAGCCCATAGCTATTGGTGGCAAGGCTTTCGGTGTTCCCGATTAACGGCCACATTGCGACAGCTAAGCACCATGGCGAACAATCTGGCAGATTACTGTGCGCATTCTTCGAAGGCGGCGGGCTCGCCGTGCAGGTGGGTCAGAACTTCTCCGGCGAAATGCAAAGAGCCGGTAATCAGGATCGGATTTGGTTGAGTGCGTGCAAGCATCAGCGCGTCGGCAATCGTTTGAGTGATGGAGTGGGGGAGTGATGGAGTGATAATGGAAAACATTTTCGCCAATTCCTCCGGTGCAGCGGCCCGTTCACTCAGGATTTTTGGCAGAAGAACTGACTCGGCGATAGGCGCGAGCGCTTCGCAGATACTGCGCAAATCTTTGTCCGAAAGAACTGCAAGCACGAGGATCGCTTTCTGATTACCAAAAACTTCCCTCCACGTTTGCGCCAGAATGCGCGCCGCGCCGGGGTTATGCGCGCCGTCGATGATGGTGCGCTCATCCCACTTCTGAAAACGGGCAGGCCACTCGACGGCCGCGAGTCCACGCACAATGGCTTTTTCGCCGACCTGCATATTGGCGGCGTGAATCGCAGCGATCGCTACTGCGGCGTTCTGTTTTTGGTATTCGCCAGGCAAAGCAACTGGCGAACTGTGGTAGGTTTCGCCGACGAATTGCACTGGCGAACCGCATTCAGCAGCTCGCGCACGAATCACTTGTTCCGCTTGCGGTCTTTGCGGCGCGAAAACGACCGGAACTCCTGGTTTGATGATGCCTGCTTTTTCAGCGGCGATCTCAGCCAGTGTGCGTCCGAGCCACTTTTCGTGATCAAGACCGATCGGAGTAATGACTGAAACGTCGGACTGAACGGCGTTGGTCGCATCTAGTCTGCCACCCAGCCCGGTTTCAAGAACCGCGATATCTATTTTCGCCTCGCCAAAATGTTTTAGCGCGAGCGCAGTTGTGACTTCGAAAAAGGTCGGGTGCGGGTCCCAATCTGCGGTGAGATTCCGTATCATCGTCAGGCCGTTGGCCGCTGCGCCCTCGGAAATCATCTCGCCATTTACGCGAATCCGTTCGCGAAACGTGACGAGGTGAGGGGATATAAAAAGGCCGGCGCGGTAGCCTTGGGCGCGACAGATGGAATCGATGATGGCACAAACTGAGCCTTTGCCATTTGTGCCGGCGACGTGGATGACTTTGCCGAAAATTGCCGGCGAACCACTGGAAATAACACGCGAGCCGTGTGCGCTGCCCAGACCGAGTTCATTCAGCAGCCGCCGAATGTTTTCGAGACCTAACTTGATCCCGAAGCGTTGGAGGCCATAAAGCCAGGCGAGCGCCTGCTTATATGTTAAATGAGGTCGCGGCACCAAGGCCCCTCGCGCATTCACTGTGCCGCGGAGAAATACGAGAGTAATTGACTAATCTCGTCGCGGAGTTTTTTTCGGTGCACGATCATGTCGACCAAACCGTGTTCCTGGAGAAATTCAGCGGTCTGAAATCTTTCAGGCAAGTCCTGGTGAGTTGTTTCCTTGATCACGCGTGGTCCGGCGAAACCGATCATACTCTTCGGTTCGGCCATGATGACGTCGCCTAACGAAGCAAAGCTGGCCATTACGCCGGCAGTGGTCGGGTTCGTAAGAACACAAATGTACGGCAGCTTTTCTTCTGCGTGACGCGCGAGTGCACCACTGGTTTTCGCCATTTGCATCAGGCTTAACATTCCTTCGTACATTCGCGCGCCGCCGGACGCTGCAACAATGATGAGAGCGCAGCGCTGCGCCGTGGCGTATTCAATGGTCCGGGTAATTTTCTCCCCAACAACTGACCCCATCGTTGCCGCGAGAAAACCGAAATCCATCACTGCGATACCAACCTTGTAGCCATCGAGGATACCGTGTCCGCTAATCACCGCGTCGATGAGGCCCGTGCTCTCCTGATATTTCTCGAGACGGTCCTTGTATGTCGCCATTCCCTGGAACTGCAGGACGTCGACAGACTTCAAATCGGCATCCATCTCGACGAACGTGTCTGGATCGAGCAGACTCTGGATCCGTTCGCCGGCGGGTTGCGCTTGATGATAGTCGCAGCGCGGACAAACACGTTGATTTTGCGCCAGCTCAATATCGGGCACGACTTGTCCGCAGCCGGTGCATTTCTGAAAAACGCCGCGTGGCATTTCACGCTTCTTGCCGGCCTCCGCCTTGATTGCTGGTTTCTTGAAAATTGCCATGGAATTATGCGCGTGCTGCGGTGGCGGCATGAACCGACTTTGCGCCAGCGCGTTTCAATACCCGCGCACATTCGCTCAATGTGGAGCCGGTTGTGAGGACATCGTCGATTACCAACACGCGCAAGCCTCGCACGTCCGTGTTTTTTCGTAAACGAAATGCGTTGTGCAAATTTTCCATGCGCTCGGAACGATCGAGCGCGGTTTGCGTGGTGGTATAGCGAAGGCGTTTGAGCATGGGCCTGCAAGGAATTGACGTATGTGCGCTCAGCAGTTCCGCAAGCACACTGGCTTGGTTAAAGCCGCGTTCGCGTTGCCGCGCCGGATGTAACGGCACCGGCACAATGATGTCGAACTGATGATTGCGCAGCCGTTCGTCATCGAGCGCAGCGCAAAGCCAGCGCCCTACAAGATGACGCAGATGTATCTGGCGGTTGTATTTGAATTCGTGAATGACGTCGCGAACGATACCGCGGCCTCGGTATGCGGCCACCGCTGCGTCGAAGTAGATTGTGCGATGCGCACAGTTCGCGCAGCTAAACGCAATGCTAATGGATCCTTCAAAGGGCTCCGAACATCTTTCGCAAAATGGCGGCGCGATGCGGACAATCTTTGCTTCGCAACCATTACACAGGTACTCGCCAGCACGGAGGTTTTTTCCACAAACGGCGCACGTTGCCGGGTAGAGCAGCGATACCGCAGCCTGGAACAGCTCAGATTTTCGAAGCGCGATCATGTTTTAACCACACCCGCATGAGTATCCATGTTACCGCGGCCAGCCCGAGAGGTATGATTCCAACCAGCAGATTTTTGCCCAGCCAGGGCAACGCAACCATTTGCCGGCGGGCGAGCCAACTAAACGTGCCGCTGCCGAAGATCCATCCTGCATGAAGGCCAATCGGCAGCCATAACGAAAGAGTAAGCACGCGCGCATCAGCAAGAATACAGCCGATCAAAAATAGCGTGGCGAACGCGGCAAGCACCATCATCGGATCACCGAACCCGGCGAAGGCGTCCGAAATGGATGCAAAGCCTGAGGTCCATGTCACGATTGCGCGTTCGTGTTCCGATCCCTTCAAGAAATGCACTGCCGCGAAGAGTCCAGACACGGCTACAACCGATAGCAGCTTTCGACCAGTACGGAGTAAGATGCCCAAAACGATTCCGCGGAAGAACGTCTCTTCGATGAACGGAACGCTGATCGCCGCAAGAAGTACCTTTCCAATTCGCGGCCAGACAAAGACGTGCCGAAATGAATAAACATGCAATGCAATGAGCACAGCACCGCAGAAGAGCAGCGGAATGACTGAGAGCAGCACGCCAAAGCTGACATCGCGTGCCCACTGCGGATTCGGCGCAAGCCCTAAATCACCCAAGCCTCGAACGTCGCTGAGGCGCAGAAGCGGCCAAAGTAAGAGAACGGCAGCGATTAAAACGGCGCGGTGAAAGAATGTGTCGAAATCGTATTTCGTCAGAAACGGAAACACGCCGTGAGTTGCAAGCGCCTGAGCTGACCAGAAAAGAATCGGAGCAAGGAGTGCTCCACCCACGACGATCGCGATAAAATAGACTGCTAGTCTGACCGCGTCTTTCATGGGTGTTGAAACATAAACCTGCGGTTTGTGCGCCCAACCTCAAATGCTTTCGGGGCTGTACGACTGGAGCGGACAACATCTCCGCTGGGCACACAAGCAAAATGCTTATGTTCAGGGGAGCCGCTAATGTAAGCTGCTAGCGCAATGCGGAGTCAACACATATGGACCGAGAGGGACGAGCATGGGAGCAAGCGCGAAGTGCGCGCGACGATGTTCGGTGGCAGGTGGCGACTTCAGGCGAAAACGGCAGGCGAGGTCGACTGGACCTATTACGAGCGCCCGTTGCTGGACGATTTGTTCGCTCTAAAGGAGATCCTGGTGCGAAAATATCAACGCCGGCGCGCTTCCAACGAAGATGTGGCATCTGTGGAAAAGCTGATCGCCGACCAAACAGAGGCAGAGAGCTAGACGACGTTATTTCTCACAGATTGGAAACGATAAGTCATTCATTGGAGAGCTCTTGTTCGGTTTATTACTTTTGTTGTAGAAACCAAGTTTCGGCCGAAAGTGACCTT
>Ga0207701_10002971_pt1 | contig 17486 bp, 16 predicted proteins | sample KBSSwiSSwithPhiX_FD_184294 | JGI IMG/M metagenome (GOLD analysis project Ga0207701, IMG submission 184294) | Switchgrass rhizosphere bulk soil microbial communities from Kellogg Biological Station, Michigan, USA, with PhiX - S5 (SPAdes) (version 2) | ecosystem: Environmental > Terrestrial >... | reverse complement strand
GACTCGTCGTTTCAGCGCGCTTGGGCACAAAGTTCTTGTCGCGAATTCGAGAGGACCTGAGACGCTGGCGGATTTGGCGGCAGAAACTGGGGCGACCCCAGTCACAGTCGAGCAAGCGGCCCAAGCTCGAGACGTGGTTATTGTGACGATCCCTCTAAAGAACGTTGCGTCTTTGCCTGGCGATCTGTTTGCAAAAACTCCGAAGAATGTCGTTGTCGTGGACACAGGTAATTACTATCCCCGGCAACGTGACGGTCAGATTAGAGAAATTGAAGATGGATTGACTGAGAGTCAATGGGTCGAAAAGCAGTTAGGCCGTCCCGTAGTCAAAGCGTTTAACAACATTTATGCCGAGCACCTTTACGAATTGGGGCGGCCACCAGGCAGCCCGGGGCGAATTGCTTTGCCAGTCGCGGGTAACGATCCCGCAGCAAAGGCGATTGTGCTGAGCCTAGTGGACGCGCTCGGATTTGATGGCGTCGATGCTGGTGGGCTGGATGAATCCTGGCGGCAACAACCCGACACACCGGTTTATGCCACGGATCTCGACGCCAATGGTGTGCGGCGTGCCCTTGCGAAGGCGAGTAAGGAGCGCAAACCGGAGTGGCGCGCTACTGTCCGCAGCCCTGGCACATACGAGGTCCCAGCATGAAGGGCAGGAGGATGAATAAGAATTAGACGTAAACGAAAACGGAAGGTGTATGTATGAGCAAGACCATCGAAATAATCGAGCAGCACATGGGCTCTGCTAAGCCAACTCCTGCGGCAAACGCGCACAAGCGCCCTGCCGAAAGGAGCGGTACGTTTTTAATCGGCGGTAGTCTTCCCGTTCATCGGCTTGGCTATGGCGCGATGCAACTGACCGGTCCCGGTGTTTGGGGCCAGCCGGCCGATCGAGCGCAAGCGATCGAAGTCCTGCGCCGTGCAGTCGAGCTCGGCATCAACCTTATTGATACGGCGAATTCCTATGGACCGTATGTCAGTGAAGAACTGATTCGCGAAGCGTTGCATCCTTACCCAAAAGAACTTGTTATCGCCACAAAGGCGGGCCTTGCTCGGACTGGTCCTGGCAAATGGATTCCTCTGGGCAGACCCGAATATCTCCGGCAGGAATGCGAGATGAGTTTGCGACGGTTGGGTGTGCAACGTATCGACTTGTTCCAATTGCATCGCATCGATCCCAAGGTTCCAGCCGACGATCAATTTGCAGTGCTGCGTGATCTCCAGAAGGAAGGCAAGATCCGGCACGTTGGCCTTTCAGAAGTCAACGTTGCTGAGATCGAAGCAGCGCGCCGCGTCGTTACCGTTGCGACGGTGCAAAATCAATACAATCTAGCGTACCGCAATTACGAAGGTGTCCTGGATTATTGCACGCGCGAGAACATTGGGTTTATCCCGTGGTTTCCACTCGCAACTGGCGACCTCACGAAACCTCACGGCGCATTAACAAGAATCGCCAGGCAACTGGGCGCTCAGCCTGCGCAAGTAGCGCTCGCGTGGCTACTCAGGAAAACGCCTGTGATACTGCCGATCCCGGGAACTTCAAAGGTAAAACATCTCGAAGAGAACACTGCTGCAGCTCTGCTCGATCTTGATGATTCGATCATGGAGGAGCTGGCCAACGCATGACGAAATCCGAATGAAGAATAACGAAGGCGGCGCGGATCATCGGGACTTTGGTCCTATCTCGAACGAGGGAGCACGAATGACCTCGCGAGTAGTACTGCAAAATCCCGCGTACGCGAAATAGCGGGTGGACTGAAGCGCGCCGATCGATCTAACGATGAAAACGAACGCTCTTTCAACTGCGTCGAATGAGGTTCGAGCTTACGCACAACTTCAGCAAGAAATACACGATGCGCTACGTGTGCAGCACCCAGAGTGGGTTGAACCGAATGGCGATTGTCCCACTTGCGAATCCTACGAATCGCGCCTTGCGGAATTGCTCAGCATCTCTTCACAGGCCGAACACGGTTCGGCTGCCTGATCAAACGCAAAAGGACAGCATAAAATATGAATCCAAACACTAAAAAACTAGACGGGAAAGTCGCGGTTGTGACCGGCGCGTCGAAAGGCATCGGTGCAGGTATCGCCAAACATCTCGCCGCCGAAGGCGCGACCGTGGTTGTCAACTATTCCTCCTCAAAGGAAGGCGCGGACAAAGTCGTCGACGAAATTACGAAGCACGGCGGAAAAGCCATGGCCGTGCAGGCCGACGTCGCGAAGAAAAAAGATATCGATCGCCTTTTCGCTCAGACGAAAAACGCATTCGGACGGCTCGACATTCTGGTCAACAATGCCGGCGTGTACGAGTTTGGTCCGCTCGAAAACGTGACGGAGGGACATTTCCACAAGCATTTCGACGTGAATGTTCTCGGCCTGCTCCTCGCATCACAGGCGGCGTTAAAGTATTTTGGTCAGGAAGGCGGAAGCATTATCAACATTAGTTCGGGCGCCAGCACTCTCACCCCGCCGAATACCTCGGTTTACTCAGCTACAAAAGCGGCGGTCGACGCAATAACGAGGACGCTGGCCAAAGAGCTTGGGCCCCGCAACATTCGAGTTAACGCCATCAATCCTGGAATGGTGATGACCGAAGGCGTGGTCGCCGGCGGCTTCGATAAGAGCGACTTCCGGAAACAATTGGAATCGCAGACCCCACTTGGCCGCATCGGACAAACAGAGGATATCGCGCCTGCCGCTGTCTTTCTCGCCTCTCAGGATTCCGCCTGGATCACTGGCGAAACGCTGGTGATTGCGGGTGGGCTTCGCTAACGAAGAAGCTCACTAAAATGCCTTTCCCAAGGACTGCAGCGGCAAGTTTATGCGGCCGCTTACCGGTAAATTCTGACTCGAAAGAGGGAGTGTCGACCAACTCTTCGGTGGCAGCACAAAATCCCACACAAGCGCATTAGCCGGAACGGAGTCGTCATCGGAACTTCAAGCCATGAAAGCTAGTCACTCCCTTGATCAATTATTACCGCAGGAAGCATCCGGACACTCAACAATTTCAAGTACACCTTGGCATATACGACGGCGCGATTCGCTTCCGTTGCGCGAGGCTATTCCGCTTTGGTTCGCAGTCTCCAGCCCGTTGATCGGAGTGATACTTGGATTCCTTGGTGCGTGGTTTGTCACCTGGCTAACCAGCTAGAGGACCGGTTAACAAGCAACGTCGTCATGAACGTATGAACAAGGTAATCGAAGTAGACTTCCTGCCCAGGGAAACGGATGTCGCTTTCTCCTGGCTGGATTCAATTGGCGATTCCGCGCGGCGGATTCTGATTGTTGATAACGACAAGAACACGACTCATCTGGTCAAAATCCTTCTCGAAAAGACAGGCCGCTATCTGGTGTTCGAAGAGAACGATTCTACCAAGGCTCATCGGACCGCCCGGAATTTTCGACCGGATCTGATCTTCATTGATGTAGTCATGCCCGACCGGGACGGAGGCGAAATTGCGGCACAAATCCGGGCGGATCCTCAGCTGCAATACACGCCAATCATTTTTCTGACAGCGCTCGTCACGAGGGCCGAGGCGAACACTGGTCTCCACATCGACGAACACCCATTTCTCGCCAAGCCGATCGACATTCAAGAGTTAATCAAGGCCATTGAAGCGCACGTGCCCGCGCGCGCAAAAGGCGTCGGGTAACGCGAGCGAGCCTAATTCCGTGATTTGTTGCGCCGTCACGCTGGGGTCAATTCAGCCGTTGAACGATTTAACGCGGAGAAACGATTCGTCACTTTGCGGTCGGTCGGCGCACCTTTAGGTAAGTCGCATCTCTCTAAGGAGAGACCGGGAAGCAGCTCTTCGGTAGCACCTTAAAATCCCACCGAATCGCAATGGCCGCGAATGCCTGAACTATTAAGTTTAGGTATGAAAAAGATTAGATTTATCAGCTTGGTAAGCACAGCTCTCCTAGGTCTTGCTTTGCCAGCTTGGGCAGGTCCTCGCGGGGGTGGAGGCGGATTTCACGGCGGAGGTTTTGCTGGCGGCGGTCGCTCTGGTGGTGGCAGCCATTTGGGTGGCGGCTCTCGCGCCGCGTCAGCCTTTTACGGCGGTGGTTTTCGAGGAGCCCCAGTCAGCCGGGGTGCATACTTTACCGGCAGAAGTGTTGGCAGACCAAGTGCCGCACCTCGATTCTATTATGGTGGTACTCGCATGTCTGCCGTGCGACCGCAGGGATTCACTCGATCAGTCAGTGGGTCCACAAGGCCGTATGTCGGCAGGTCCGCTGCAGCTACTCGGCAACCAAACCGCGTAAACTCAATTGCGGGACGGAGCCGCGCTGCAGACCCGCGAATTTCGACCGCGATAAATCGTCAGCCAAATCGTGTGGATTCAGGTGCAGGCCGGAATCGGATTTCGAATCCTCGCACTTCGACAGCAGCTAACCGACAGTCTGCGGCAAATCGCCAGTCATTCGTCAAGAACCACGCATCAGAGCGTCATGATGGGAACTGGCACCGAGACTGGGACCGGCATCATTCGCATTTCCACCATAATAAAGTCTTTGTTTTTCTCAACGGCTTCTGGTGGGGCCTGGATCCCTGGTACTATCCGTACTACGCATATGATTATTATCCATATGATGACTACGGCGATAATCCGTACGACTACGGTTATGGTAATTCTTATGACTACTCTGCTAATCCCTACGATTACTATAACTACTCCCCGTACAGCGATGATGATCAGCCGGGCTATGCTGGTTCAGGTCAGTCGGCAGCCAATGCGACAGTGAGCGCGGTTCAGTCGGAGCTTTCGAGGCTTGGTTATTATGATGGCGAGATCGATGGAGCTCTTGGCGATCAAACAGAGGCCGCTCTCGCCCGGTACCAACAAGATCGCGGCCTAAGTGTGACGGGAACGATGGATGCGCCTACCCTTCAATCGCTCGGAATCAGATGATGAGCGGATACATCCTCTTCTTTGTGAGGGAACGCGAGACAAATGGAGGTGGGCACCTCCCACGGTGCTCACTTCCACTTCGCCTGACCTGAGTGCGCAGAGTGACTTTGATCAGTTGCGAGAGTTATTGGAAATGATCAAAACACTATTTGAATGAGCGAGCCTGAGATACTCTTTGGGACGCCGATATCCCCAGCTTGCTGGGGCGAAATTAGCAAAGACCTTTCGCGGACATGAATCTGCAACTAACAGGAAAGAGTGCATTGGTCACCGGCTCCACGGCTGGTATCGGCTTTGCGATTGCTCGCACCCTGGCCCGGGAAGGAGCGTCCGTTGTTATTACCGGCCGTACTCAGGATCGCGTCAAAGCCGCCATCAAAACGATTCAACAGGAAAACGGTGACGCAAAAGTCAGCGGCATAGCTGCCGATCTCGCAACGGCGGAAGGCAGCGCAAAATGCATCCAGGCTTTGTCGTCCGTAGACATTCTTGTCAATAATCTTGGCGTCTACGAGCCGAAGCCGTTCGAGAAAATCACCGATCACGACTGGCACACCATCATCGAGACAAATTTTATGAGCGGCGTTCGCCTGTGCCGGCATTACCTGCCACAGATGAAGGCAACAAATTGGGGTCGCACCATTTTCATTTCCAGCGAGTCCGCTGTGAACATTCCAGTCGAGATGATTCACTACGGTGTAACCAAAACCATGCAGATCGCGCTGGCCCGCGGCTTGGCAGAAACGACGTCCGGCACCGGTGTTACAGTGAATTCAATTCTCGCCGGCCCGACGCGCTCGGAAGGCGTGGAACAATTCATCGCCGATGTTGCAAGAACGAAGGGGATCGCACCTGCCGAAATAGAAAAGGATTTCTTTCGGACGGTGAGACCAAGCTCGCTCCTGCAACGCTTTGCCACGATCGAGGAGGTAGCCGCATTAGTTGCGTTTGTGGCGAGCCCTCTTTCATCTGCTACCAATGGCGCGGCTCTGCGCGTCGAAGGCGGCCTGCTTCGGTCGATCGTCTAGGCACGCATGCACCGCATTTCGCGAAAGGGGATTTCGCAGTTACCAAGACCAATTCCGACTTTTCTTGCGTTATATTTTGGTGAAAACATCGCCTACGATCCAACAGCAAGACTTCGTTCAGCCGCAGCAATTGAATTTCAAAGACGACAGCATTTTCCCAAATAGTCCCCTGCCCTTACTGCTCTATCAGCGGGCAATTATAACGGATGCCGAAGATCCGGCCTCTATTTTCGAACAACGTTTTGCCGAGAACGACTGGACCAACTCGTGGCGAGACGGAGTTTATTCCTTTTCTCATTATCACAGCACCTCGCATGAAGTTCTGGGCGTTTATTCCGGTGCTGCCACTCTTCGGCTCGGTGGCGGGCACGGCAAGAATGTCGAGATACACGCTGGCGACGTGATAGTCATTCCAGCCGGAGTTGCGCACCAGAACATCGGAGCTGGTGACGATTTTGGCGTTGTAGGAGCGTATCCCGACGGACGCCATTGGGATTTACTTCGGGGATTACCGGGCGAGCGACCGAAGGCTGATCATAATATCGCGGCTTTGCCGATGCCAAAGAACGATCCGATTTACGGGGCCGAAGGTCCATTACGACGCATTTGGAATTCACTGACGCCAAATCGAAACCGTTCAAGAACTCGCGTGTGAGCCAACGCGGCATACGTTTTCGACATGAGTTCAGCGAAACAAACTTCTGTCACTGCAAAGTTCAGGAAGATGCACCAGGCAGGATGCTTCGTGCTTCCAAACCCGTGGGACGTCGGAACAACGATCTACTTGGAGAATCTCGGTTTCAAAGCGCTCGCCACTACTTCAGCAGGGTTCGCTTTCTCCCGCGGAAGACGGGATGGCGGCGTTTCACGTGACGAAATGCTCGCGCACATCCGGGAAATCGTGGAAGCAACAACGTTGCCAGTAAACGCAGATTTCCTGGCCGGTTACGCTGATGAACCAGAAGGCGTGGCACCGAATGTGCAACTTTGCGTTGCAACCGGAGTTGCTGGTTTATCAATCGAAGACAACACAGGTCGGACGGACGTGCCGCTCTACGAGAAAAAACTCGCAATCGATCGGATTCGAGCAGCGCGCTCAGCGATTGAAGCTTCAGGCAACGGCGTCGTCCTAACCGGCCGCTGTGAAGCCTGGCTGGTCCACGATCCCGAGCCGTTCCGTACAGTCTTAGACAGGCTCGCCGCTTACGCTGAAGCCGGGGCCGATTGTCTCTACGCGCCTGGTGTCAGCAAACCCGATGAAATTGCGCAGATCGTGAAAACAGTTGCCCCAAAGCCTGTCAACGTGCTCGTCTCGGGATTCAATCATCAGCTTTCACTTTCCCAACTGGCCGATCTCGGCGTGCGGCGCATCTCTGTCGGTTCCGGCCTTGCGCTGGCCGCATGGGGCACATTTCTCCGCGCTGCCCAAGACATTAAAGCAAACGGCACATTCAATCTTCTGGCTAATGGCGCAGCGTCAGCCGACTTAAACGAACTGTTTCGGGAAAAATCGTAATTGGTCGCGGCCCGAGCCTGCGTTCACCATTTCGGTATTGGAATTTGCGGTCCATGACGTAATTGTGCTCGAATGAAAATTCTCACTATTATCGCCCGGATTCTTCTCGGACTGGTCTTCGTTGTCTTTGGTTCCAATGCATTCCTGCATTTCCTTCCGATGCCGCCGCTCCCGCAAGGTGTCACTGGTGAATATTTGCACGCCTTTTTTGCCAGCGGCTACGTTTACGTCATCGGAGGCTTCCAGGTAATCGGAGGCTTGCTTTTGTTGATCGGTCGGTTCGTTGCGCTGGGCCTGACGATTCTCGCCGCCATCATCGTGAACATTTGGGCATTCCACCTTTTGATGGCACCCGAGGGACTGCCCCCCGCGGTCGTCGTTACTGTTCTTGAATTATTTCTCATCTGGTCATATCGCGATCGCTTCGCGGGAATTCTACAGCCCTGATTTCGACATGAGTGCACAACAGAATGACAAAACCCCGGACGTTGTGGTGCGCGGCACTGCGGACAGTTTTCGACAAGATGTCGTTGTTGGTAAGCATAGTCTTGTCGCTGACGAACCAGTCAGCGCAGGTGGCGGCGATGCCGGCCCCGATCCATACGATTATCTTCTGACCGCGCTCGGCGTCTGCACTTCCATGACTGTCGGCTTATACGCGCGCCGGAAACAATTTCCTCTCGAGAACATCGCGGTTTCGCTTCGGCACTCGCGTATTTATGCAAACGATTGCGAAGAATGCGAAACGAAAGAGGGCATGCTGGACCGGATCGACGTCGAAGTGGAATTGACCGGGTCCCTAAGTGCCGAGCAACACGCAAAACTGATGGAGATCGCCGAGAAATGCCCGGTACATCGCACGCTCACGTCAGAGATTAACATTCGGCTGCGGCCTGCTCAGAAATCGTCTTCAAGATGATCGTCGCTGTAGGCGTATCGATGTTGTCGGCTGAAAGATGTTCAAATACGCGCATACATCGAGTATCACGCGATGAAATAACGGGCGCCGACTCATGAAATTCCTCGCGGTTCATCCCAGCTGTTTGATGTATTCGAAGATTTATCTTCGGCTCGAACCGCTCGGCCTCGAACTTATCGCAGCAGCAGCGCGCCGCGCTGGTCACGCGGTTCGTTTGATTGATTTGCAATGCGAGCCGCACCAGAATTTTGTCCACCTGGTCGAACAGTGGCGACCGAACGTCATTGCATTCTCCGTAAATTACCTCGCCAACGTTCCTGAAATCATCGATCTCGCTCGCACCGCGCGTGCTTCATTGCCGGAAACATTCATCTGTGTTGGTGGACACAGCGTTTCATTTATCCCGGAAGAAATTTTGCGGCACGCCGGCGGTGCTGTGAATTGCGTGCTGACGGGCGAAGGCGAAACGGCAATCACCGGCCTGCTCGATGCTCTCACTGACAGTCCGCCGAACCTGAAAAACGTTCCCGGCTGTGTGACACTCGATCATCGCGGGCCGCCGCCCGCGTTCGTGCAGTCGCTCGATGACTTGTCGCCAGCCCGCGACCTGGTTCAACATCGTCACAAGTATTTCATCGGCCAGTTGGACCCGGCCGCTTCTATCGAGTTTAGCCGGGGCTGTCCGTGGGACTGTGTCTTTTGCAGTGCGTGGACATTTTACGGACGCAACTACCGCGTAAAGACACCAGAGTGCGCGGTCGAGGAACTGGCACAAGTCCGCGAGCCCGGCATTTTTATCGTAGACGACGTAGCTTTCATTCAAGCCGAGCACGGCATGCAGCTCGGCGAAGCGATTGCTCGCCGCGGAATCCGAAAACGTTATTACCTGGAAACGCGCGGTGACGTCCTGCTGCGAAACAAGGAAGTCTTCCAACTCTGGAAGCGCCTCGGCCTGACTACCATGTTCCTCGGCCTCGAAGCGATCGATGAAGAAGGATTGAAACGCTATCGCAAACGAGTGACGCTCTCCAAAAATTTCGAGGCGCTGGAGTTTGCTCGCTCGCTCGACATATCGGTGGCTGTTAATATCATTGCCGATCCCGCTTGGGACCGCGAGCGATTCAAGGTCGTGCGCGATTGGTGCCTGGAAATCCCCGAGGTCGTTAACATCAGTATTAACACGCCTTATCCCGGGACGGAAACGTGGCACACCGAATCGCGTCGCCTCACCACGCGCGACTACCGGCTGTTCGACATCCAGCACGCTGTGTTACCAACCAGGTTGTCACTTCCGGAGTTTTACAAGGAGCTTGTCGAGACACAGCGTGTGCTTTCCCGCAAGCATCTCGGCTGGGAGGCGCTGCGCCACTGCGCACGTATCGTAGTTCGGCAGTTGCTTCGCGGGCAGACTAATTTTATCCGGATGCTTTGGAAGTTCGACAGCGTATATAATCCGGAACTCCAGCTCGCCGATCACCATCAAGCGGTAAAATACGAAATCAGCCTGCCACCGCCTTCCGTTACCAGCGTGGAGCGAGGCGCGATGTACATTCACAAAAATCGCGGGCGAAGCGGACGTCAGATCGATCATCACACGGAAGAATTTGTTAACGCCACGCGCATGGGCGGCGGCGATTGATTACAGCGTCGGCGTGATGAATAGAATTGTAGGGCAACTGCTTCCGGCGCCGGATACTTTGGCAGGGCGAAACGCCCGCCCTCCGGCTTTAGTGGCTCGATGAGTACGAACCCGAGGAAATCGTCGAAAGGTCGCCGTTGGTCTGCTGCCGTTACAAAGCATAGCGACGCGCTCGATCTCAAGTCAGAGGTCTTCAAATGGAAAGACCCACATCGTATTGCACTGTCATTGAAACGTTCCGCGGAGCGCAGCAAAAGACGCAAAGGCACGCCCTATCAATCTGCAATGTCAATGTTGAATTTTTACATCAATCGCGCCGGGAAAAACTTGCCGAAAAGACGAAAGCAGATTTTGGAAAAGGCAAAGGATGAATTGCGCGGCGTCTTTGGGCGCAATTAGGTGGAACGCGTTGTCTGCAACGCGTTGGCAAAACAGATGCGGCTTTGCCGCTTAATATTTGCGCCTTCGGCGATTCGTTTGCCATCGTCTTCAGGAGAAGCCGATCCACCGAGAGCGTTCACAGGAGTTGACTACGTTTTCCTAATCCCACCCTTCCGTCAGCAGTGCCCGCGTTTCTGCGACTCCTGTACTCCATATCCTCATCATCTCGTCGTCGTCGCGTTGATAACGACCGCCAAAGTTGCCGTCTTTGATGTATTCCCGCAGCGACTTTGGATCGAGCTGGCGTAATTTCTCCGAATCGGTCATCGGCTTCTGCTCACGCGGCACGTCGATCTTTGCCAAACGCGTCCATGGAAAATTTTCCATCCACGATGCGTGCGAGGCGACGGGATCTATCGCCTCCACCTCCGCCCAAACCTTTGGTGCATTCCACCAGTTATGAAACTTGACCCGCACACCCGGATGATCCGCCATCCATTCGCCTATCATTCCTTGTGCGGGCGCGTTACCGCCATGGCCATTGACGATCAGAATTCGTTCGAACCCCTGCTCTGCCAGCACATCGAGAATATCGCGTACGATCGACATGTACGTTTCGACGCGCAGCGTGACCGTTCCGGGAAACGCGCGAAAGTATGGCGTGATACCATAGGCAAGCACAGGAAAGACAGGCACTCCCAACGGATCCGCTGCTTCGACAGCCAGGCGTTCCGCTAAAATGCTGTCTACACTCAGGCTCAGGTAGGCGTGTTGTTCTGTGCAGCCCAGCGGCAGGACCGCGCGGTCGTCGCTCTTCAGATATTCTTCCACCATCATCCAATTCATTTCGCTGATTCGCATGCAGTAAGCTGATACATGGATTTCAGTAATTCATGCAGATTTGTAAGGCTCTGATAAACCCGCATGCCTCCGAGCATTCGAACTAACCTGATGAATCGGGACATGCCCGTGGCCCTTTAACATAACGAGCGGTAACGCATTCCACCTCCAAATTGGAGTTGCAGATTCGGGATGCATACGAAAAATCGGTCTCGTGAAACTTTGGAAATGGGAACCGGAAAACCTACCGTCGGTCATACATTCAATCCGAACGGCCATTGCAGCGACTATCTCTTTTGCCGTCGCGCGCCTCTTCGGCTTACCTGAAGCGTACTGGGCCGCGATTGCAACGCTCGTAGTCATGCAATCGACGCTCGGCGCGACTCTTTTAATTTCGGTCGAACGCATTGCCGCTACCGCTTTGGGCGCTTTGGCAGGGGCGGTCCTGGCAAACTATTTTACCGGAAATCTCTTGGCCTTCGCAGCTGCGGTATTTGCGCTGGGACTTTTGTGCGCCGGATTTCGCCTGGAAAAGACCGCGTACCGTTACGCCAGCATCACGCTCGCCATCATCGTGCTCATCCCGCGTTCAAACGCCGCCTGGATCGTTGCACTCCACCGCTTTTTCGAAGTCTCGGTTGGAATCGTCGTCGCTTTGGCGTTCGCAGCTTTGTGGACGGAGCGTCAACCCGAGTCCGCGAAGCAAAGCGGCGAATAAGACGTAGCGGCGGGCGTGTCGCCCGCAATCCTCACGACTTTGCAGCCGACACGGCTGCCACCACAGAAGTTTCGTTAGCCGACGCGCGCAACGCGCGGATCCTTAGGCCCGCGGGAAACGAATTCGGTAAACTCTCGTGGATGCAAGATTCCAGCGAGAATCTCAAGACTGTCGACAATGCGCGGTCCCGGGCGCGCGAAATAGGCGCACGCGTTCACGAGATAAATCTTGCCGTCAAGCGCAGCGGGAATTGAATCGAAATCAGGAAAGCTCTGGAGCAACTCGTAGTCACGCCGCGCATGATTGATATCGTAGCCACAGAGAGCGAGCACCATGATTTCGGGGCGCGCGTCGATTACCTCCCGCCAATCGACTTGCGCGGAGGGCTGATTTTTGCGGCCTAACGAATCATGGCCGCCCGCAATCCCCACGAGCTCCGGTCCCCAATGACCCGAGCAAAACGGCGGATCCACCCATTCCATCAGGAAACAGCGTGGTCGCTGCGAAATGCGATCCGCTCGGTGCCGCACGAATTCGACACGTTCCGACAATCTGGCGATGATCTCATGCGCGCGCTCCGGCACACTGCACGCTTCAGCGACGCGTCGAATATCGTCGAAAATGTCCGTAAGGCTTGTTGGCTCAAGGTTCACTACCTTTGGCGAACCTGGCAAGGTCTGGGCGAGCCGCGCAACCGTGCCATAACCGACCGCGCAGACGTCGCACAATTTCTGGGTAAGAATTATGTCCGGGCGCAGGTCCCGCAGAAGCGGCTCGTCGATTGTGTAAATTGTGCCTTTGTCGCGCAATGCCCGCCGCACCCATTGATCAACTTCGGCACTCGCCAGGCCGGCATTGTGAACTGGACAATGCGTGACCCGTGGCCGCGCATTCGCTTCCTTTGGAAAATCGCACTCATGCGAAACACCAACCACCTGGTCCATCAAGCCAAGTGCGGCTGCAATTTCCGTCGCGGCAGGCAAAAGCGAAACGATCCGGACCACTTTTTACTGTATGCAGCTTCCTAGTACGAGGACAGGAAAAGGAGCCCGAGCAGGAGAACGAAGGAAAAAGAAAGAGGCGAGCGTGCCAAAGAAATTTCAAGTCTCGCGAATTGCCGGCGGACGTGTGCCCTACAAAACACCGACTGCCTGTGAGATCAGCAGGACAACGATGGTGAGGGAAATCAAAATCTGGACCATCGCCAGGACTTTTGCCCAGCGCGCCAGTAAAGGTGAATCGGTTGGACCAAAAGTGGAGCTTTGTGTAAACGCGACAAACAGATAATCGACAAAGCGCGGTCGCCAGCGGGCGCAAGCAAATTGTCCGCGCTCGTCATGCGGAATCTGCATTTGCGGGAAGAGAAAGCTTGTGCTGCCAAATTTCCTTTCCTTCTGGCGCAAAGTCGGACCACCGCCGTCGAGCCGCCAATACCACAACGCGAAGACGATCACGTTCGTTAGCCAGAGGAGTCCGCCTGAACGCAGCAGGCGAACCGGGGACTCTCGGTGCCCGGGCAGCGCGCGCACAAGCAGAATGACCGATCCTATGAGGGCCAGCGTCGTGATTCCATTAATCACAAAGCCGAGCGTGCGATTCAGTGATTGCCTCCCTACGCGGTGGCTTACCACTGTCGGCACAAGTAAGATGACAATGAGGGTAGGCAATAACCAAATCGGTCCGACCACCAGGTCGCGCGGCAGCGCCAGGTAAATTGCACTGATCGCCAGGAAGGCCAGCACGGCCTGTCCGCGCGGTTCGGGCTTGTCGATGTGTTCCGGCGACTCAGTCATCAACTGTGCCTATAACCAAAATTTCGCGACAAAGCTATCTCGAGATAAGCGCATGTGCTTCGCATCGCTTTTAGCAATTCAATTTCTCGGAATCGTCGATAAGCCGGATAAACTTTTGAATCCAAGATGGACAACCGGTGCATCTTAGCTACAGGAGGCATTCTCACTATGAAGCGAATACATGTTTAAGCGCATTCTCAAGTGGCTCGGTGCGATTACTGCAGTCCTCGTAATCGCGATCGCAATATTCCTGGTCAATCTCATTTGGTTTCGGCCATGGAGCTTGAACCTGTTTTACGACAAGGTGTTCGCCGAAATTCTCTTTGACCATCCGGAAATCCTCTCAATGCTCGGCCTGGTCGAGCAATTCGGGATCACAGGTCACAACGGAAAACTCGACGACGAATCGCCTGCGCACCAACAGCGGGAATTCGACAGGTGGAAGCGCGATCTGTCCCAGCTTCGCCAGTATCCGGTCGATCACCAATCGTCTTCGCAAAAGCTTTCCACGCGCGTGTTGGATTGGTTTTTGCAAATACAAGCCGAAGGCGAGAAATGGCAGTGGCATGATTATCCCGTTAATCAGCTCTTCGGAGTGCAAAACCAGTTTCCGTCATTCATGGCGAATACGCACCGGCTGCTAAGCAAGAAGGATTGCAATTACTACGTGATGCGGCTCGATGCGCTGCCGAAGAAGTTCGATCAAGTCCTCGAGGGGCTGAAAGTCCGCGAACAAAAACAGATCTTACCACCGCGTTTTGTGGTTGAAGAAGTGCTCAAGGAAATGACCGAATTCATCGGCAAACCTGCTTCGGAGAATATTCTGGCGACTTCATTCAAGACCGGCGCCGCCAAGATCGACAAGTTAAGCGAGACTGACCGCACCGACTTTCAAGCGCGTGTCGAATCGGCAATAACCAACAAAGTCTATCCGGCCTATCAAAAGCTAATCGATTATTTCCGGGAAATTTTGCCAAAAACGACCACCGACGATGGCGTCTGGAAATTGCCGGACGGCGATGCCTTCTACGCCTACAAATTACATGAAAACACGACCACCACGCTCAAGCCGGATGAGGTGCACGAGCTTGGCCTGCGCGAAGTGACTCGCATCGAAGGTGAGATGCGGACAATCCTCGATGCAAACGGCTTTGCAGGTCAGTCGATCGGAGAAGCGATGGATAAGCTCGCGAAAGATCCGCGTTTTCTTTATTCGAACGATGACAAGGGGCGTACCGACGCTTTGGAGAGGTACACGGAATTGATCAAACAGGCGACAGAGCGTTCGTCAAAAGAACTTTTTTTCACTACCCCGCACGCGAAAATCGAAGTGCGCCGCGTCCCCGAGTTCAAGGAAACCACTGCCCCGGGAGCTTACTACGAAATCGCCGCCATGGACGGCAGCCGGCCCGGGATTTTCTTCGCGAATCTGCGCGACATGAACGAAGTGCCCAAATGGAGCATGCCAACACTCGCATATCATGAGGGCGTGCCAGGACATCATTGGCAACTTTGCACTGCGGAGGAACTCAAAGACGTTCCGCAATTTCGCAAAGTGCTGCCGTTCACCGCGTACTCAGAAGGCTGGGCGCTTTACTGCGAATGGCTGGCGAAACAAGTCGGCTGGTACGACGACGATCCGTTTGGAGATTTGGGACGCCTTCGTGACGAACTTTTCCGCGCGGTTCGATTGGTCGTCGATACGGGCATCCATGCGAAACACTGGACCCGCGAACAAGCGATCGCTTTCATGCGCGAGAAAACCGGGATGGGCGAGAAAGAGGTTAAATCCGAAATCGAACGTTATATCGTCGCGCCCGGCCAGGCGTGCGCCTATAAAATCGGCATGTTAAAGATTCAGGAACTGCGCGCACGTGCGCAGAAAGAACTAGGAGGAAAATTTGATCAGCGCGAGTTTCACGATGTGGTGCTCAAAAATGGCGCGTTACCTCTCGAGATTCTCGAGGAACAAGTAAACGAATACATCCGACGCAAGAAAGACGTTGGCCCTAACGCTCGCTGATTGACGGGAATACTATACTGCCCGGGTGGCGAAGCGCGTCTGCTATATCCATGTCGGCCCTCACAAAACCGGCTCGAGCGCGATCCAGTGGTTCCTGAAGGAACACCGAGCCGAGTTGTACAAACAGGGTTATTTCGTTCCGGAAAGCGGCACCGTTCACGGGGGACACCATCCAATCGCTAGGAAGCTCTGCGATCGAGAAGTGCCGGAACATCAACGATCGGCGGCGGCCAAATTCGCCGCCGCGGTTACCGAGACGCCGTGTGAGGTGGTGATTTTGTCCTCAGAAGAGTTAGACGCGCTGTTGAGAAACAGCAACACTGCTGCGACCTTCTTCAATCGGATAGAAGAGCTCAATCTGGAGCCAAAGCTCATCTTCTTTCCCCGCAACCAATCGCAACTGATTAATTCGCGCTATGCGCAAGTGGTCAAGGCCTTCCACTGCTCCGAATCATTCGGAACTTTTGTCGAAGCCAGCTGGCGGAGCCCAATCCTTGGATACTCCCGTCTCATCGAGCTGGCTGGCGCGTTTCATGCGGAGCTGATTGCGCGCCCTTTCACTGCAGAAACCGTCACCCGCGGCGTGGTGCCAGAGTTTTTACACGCTATTGGTATCGACCCATCTCAGTTTTCGGTTGCCAGCGTCCGCCGCAACGAGTCGAGCGGTCCATTCACAGTTGGGGTAGCGCGTTGCCTGTCGCGTTTGACCGTTGGCCCAGGCAAGCAGGTGACATGGCTGCAAGCCGAGCGGTGCAAGAAGAGACTCGCCGAATATCTTCAGGAGAAAAGATTGGCAGATACCGGGTACTGTGGACTGACTAACGCCCTGGCTATGCAAATTGAGAAAGAATGGCAGCACCAAAATGACGCGTTTGCGCGCCAAGTTTGGGACAGGCCGTGGGCAGAAGTCTTCGCCGTCGATATCGGCCAGGACTTTAGGCCTAACGACTTTGAGATATCTCAGCCGGATGACTTTACCGAGCGAAGACTCCGACAAGCGATACATGATATGAGACCAGCGATGGAAAAGATAATGCTCGATCCGGCGCTTGCTGTCCGAGCAGCTTGGAACGACTTACACCGACGCGCTGGCTAAACACAATTTCCGTCAAATTCGTCGCGTCCATTCCGGGTAAAATACAATATCCAAGATGCGCAAAATCCTGATCCCGCTGGCGATTCTCATCGCTTTTGTCATCGCCTTCCTGGCCACGTGGATTTTTGGTGGACGCCAGATTTCACTTTTCCTCGATCGTTTTGGGACAATTGAAACGACGTCCGCGCGCATTCATTCGCTGGCGTATGAAGGGAATGGAACTGGCGGCATTCTTCGCGTGAACGATCTCGGGCTGAGTCTAAACGAGAGGAACGGCCCGACTCCGAGCATCGGCACGACGAAAGATGATCAGCTTGGACTGGCAACCGGTGGAAAGGTTTTCGCGTTCGGTCCGGCGCGATCACAGGCGGAGAATCTTGCTGTCGTACCTCCTGCGGGTGACGATGCTTTCATCGAAATCCGCCGGAGCATTCTCAACTGGCCAACCCCATTCGATCTCAACTTCATGACCGGGCAGTCCCCGTCATGGAAGCGCCATTTGTATTATCGGTTGCTTTGGACAAAACCCTCCGGCGCAAAATTAGAGATGTTGTGGCGCTATGAGCAATACTTCTATCCGGCAAACGGCTGGGCGAGCGGATTCATGACGCGCGCAG